>Ga0209952_1000108_pt1 | contig 348255 bp, 317 predicted proteins | sample ThiBiot_750_biof_2_FD_183951 | JGI IMG/M metagenome (GOLD analysis project Ga0209952, IMG submission 183951) | Wastewater bioreactor microbial communities from Cape Town, South Africa - Thiocy_cont_750_biof (SPAdes) | ecosystem: Engineered > Bioreactor > Thiocyanate-remediating >... | reverse complement strand
AGCCTTGTCGGGACCTTGGCAACGACTCGTCAATCATCCCCGCCAAGGACTTGTCAATCATGCCCGCGAAACCAGGGCAAGTGACTTTCGATTAACCAGCCTTCTTAAGCGAATCCGGACGCGGCTCTGGCACAGTCTCACGCATCGATCGGGAACATAATCCCGGCGGGGAGACAAGACCTTGAGACGTCAAACAGCGACAGGCGGGATCAATCCCGCAGGGTCGGGCCGCATTGCGCGGCTCGACCCCCACTCACTCCCGGTCAGCTTCGAGGCGCACGACACGCGCGCCGACGGCAACGTCCGGCACATCGAAATGCATCGCGAACACATCGTCCTGCGCCGCGCCGTTCACGGCATGCAGATGGCGATCAACGTGCGGGTGCGCGACTTCCTCGGCGTGGCGATCCGCGATCGTGGTGAGACGCAGATGCTGGTGCTGATGCATCGCGATCCGTCGTTGTCGGTGCCGCTGTGCGAGATCGACGATCCGGAAGCGATCAACGACACCTGGCAATCGTGGAGCGATCTGTTCGCGCTGCCGCAGCTCATCGAGTTCAAGCGCCAGCCGACGCAGCGCCGCCGCCGCCGCAACGCCGTCGCCAAACGCCGCCCGCGTTTCCTGGCCCGCCGCCGCGCCGGACAGATGCCGAGCGAACCGGTGATCCATCGCGGCGAGTTCGAGATCATCGCGCGGGATTGAGTTGCCGCCGGCGCCCCACGCACAGAGTCGTCCCTGCGCAGGCAGGGACCCATAGCCAATGACTCCGAAATTGGATGCGCGGGGAATTGATCCTGTCGAGATAGCGGGTGTCGTGACATCGGCTTGCAAGAATGTAAACCGGATACATTCGCGGGCTGTGGGCTTGTTTCGATCCTTGTACCACAACCGCAAGGCTAGGGGTTATGGGTCCCTGCCTTCGCAGGGACGACGAAGGGTGTCACGTCGCCCGCAACACCGCGTCGATCACCAACATCGCGAACAGCAGCAGGCCGGCGTCGCGGTTGGACTTGAAAATGCGCAGGCATAGCGCGGAATCGGAAATATCCAGCCGGCGCACCTGCCACACCAGATGCGCGGCGAAAGCCGCGAGCCCGAGCGCCGCCGGCCAGCCCGCGCCGGCAAGCCACAGCGCGAGGCCGATCAGCACCACGGCAGCGGAATAGAAAATTGTCAGCGCAGGTTTTGTCTTGTCGCCGAACAACAGGGCCGTCGACTTGATGCCGACGAGCACATCGTCCTCGGTGTCCTGATGCGCGTAGATGGTGTCGTAGGCGATCACCCAGCAGATCGAGCCGGCGTAGAGCACCAGCGCCGCCGGATCCAGCCGCCCGAGCGTCACCGCGAACCCCATCAGCGCGCCCCATGAGAACGCGAGGCCGAGCGTCACCTGCGGCCAATAGGTGATCCGCTTCATGAACGGATAGACCGCGACGATTGCCAGCGATGCGATGCCGGTGAGGATCGCGAAGCGGTTGAACTGCAACAGCACGCCGAGCCCGACCAGCGCCTGCAACACCAGAAACACGAATGCCTGCGTCACGCTCACCTGCCCGGCCGGGATCGGTCGCGAGCGGGTGCGCTCCACCTTGGTGTCGAGATTGCGATCGGTGATGTCGTTCCATGTGCAGCCCGCGCCCCGCATCACGAACGCGCCGATGAAGAACAGCAGCACGGTGAGCGGCAGGCCGCTGACATCGCGCGCGACGCCGGCGGCGAGCGCCGCCGACCACCAGCACGGCATCAGCAGCAGCCACGAGCCGATCGGACGGTCGAAGCGCGCAAGACGGAGATAAGGACGCGTCCACAACGGCGCGCGGTTGTCGACCCAGTTGCCGACGGAATCGGCGACGCGGGCGGCCGCGCCGCTCATGGCCGCACCGCGATGGTGCGGACCGGTCTCATCGCGTCAGCACGTTGCCGCTGAGCGTATCGAAGGTGCTGCCGCCCTTCTTGCCGCGGGCGGGCTCCGACGCCGATGCCGAGGAGCCGAGGACGTCGGCCAGGCTCGGGCCGGCGGGCCCGCGCGGCTGCGTTGCCTGCTGATGCGCCACGTTGCAGACCTGCTTTAGCATCTTCTCGGTGTTCTTGTGCCCGCTCTTGAGTTGCTCGGTCACCTGCGCCGGGATTCCGCACTTCTGCTGGTTGGTGTGGACGTATTTGATCATCTTCACTTCGGCCTGCGAGAAATTGCCGATCAGCTTGCAGGCCTCAGAGGCCGGCGCGTGACGATCGCTGGCGGCCTTGATCAGTTTGCCGCGCCGCTCCGCTTCCTTGCGCAGCGGCATGAACTCTTTCATGCAGTCTTCCGCGCCCGGCGGCGGACCGCCTTGCGGAGCCGAGAACGCGCCGGCACCCGCGACAGGCGGCGCACCGTTCGACGGAAACGGGCTCGGCCCTCCGACCGACGCGCGCGGCGCGCCGTTGACCGGCGGAAACGGCGAATTGGCACCCGCGCCATTCACCGGCGGAAACGCCGGATCGTTCTTGATCACGCCGCCATTGTTGACCGGCGGGAACGGCGACGGCTTCTCGGCCGGCGTCACGCCCGCGGGCAGCGGCGCGGGAAAAGCGCCTTGCGCGTAAACCGGGCCGGCCACTCCGAGAAGGGCGGCGACTGTCAACGGCGCGATCAGGCTGCGGATGCTCACGGATATCCCTCCGGCAAAACTCGACGGACGATCAAGGTTCTCGAATACAAAGCGATTTGCGGTTTAGAACCTTTTACGATTCCCGCTCCGCGTTAACAACCCGTCGAATGGGGCAAGAGCGCGGCGCAGGCTGCGACAACCTGGCATTCACGTGGCGATCCTTTAAGAGATTGTTTGAAAAAATGGCTCCGTACCCGGACACGGCGCGGCATGAAATGCTGCTCCGCAGAGCCGGGGCCGTTCCGCCGACGATGTTTGAGACGATCCCGGTTCTGCGCAGCGTCACTTCGTGCCGCAGCGCGCCCGGGGAAACCCAAGAAGCAAACTTTCCAAACAGCCGCAGAAGCGCGCCGATCATTGGATTTTCAACCATGCCGCTTGCCGATTTCCGCAGTCCCCGCCTGTTCGTCGACGCGCCGCTGTCGGCGGGCGCTCAAATCGCGCTGGAACGCGGGCAGGCCAATTACCTCGGCAACGTGCTGCGGCTCGGCGCCGGCAGCACCATCCTGGTCTTCAACGGCCGCGACGGCGAATGGCGCGCCGCGATCGGGGGCGGCAAGCGGCCGGATCGCCTCGACATCGTCGCGCAGACCCGGCCGCAGGACAGCCTGCCCGATCTCGCCTACGTGTTCGCGCCGCTGAAACACGCGCGCCTCGACTACATGGTGCAGAAGGCGGTCGAAATGGGCGCGGCCACGCTGCAACCAGTGCTGACGCAGCATACGCAGGTAAGCCGCATCAACGGCGAGCGGATGCGCGCCAACGTCATCGAGGCCGCGGAACAATGCGGCATCCTCAGCGTCGCTACCGTGGAACAGCCGCTGGCGCTGGACCGCTACCTCACCACGCGCGATCCGCAGCGCCTGCTGGTGTTCTGCGACGAGGGCGCCGAGGTTGCCTCCCCGATTGCCGCGCTGAGCGGGACGCATAACGGCGGCATCGACATCCTGATCGGCCCCGAAGGTGGATTTGCCGAGGCCGAACGCGCGGTGCTCCTGAAGCAACCCAAGGTGCTGCGGCTGTCGCTGGGGCCGCGCATCCTGCGCGCCGACACCGCCGCCGTGGCCGCGCTGACGCTGGTTCAGGCGACGCTGGGCGACTGGAACACCGTCGTCAACCGTTAAGCCTCGCCGCTATTCGAGGTCGAAACCGGCCGCCCGCCGTGCTATGGGCAGCCGCAGCAGATGCGCCCGGCGGCGCGGCGACTTCGCCGTGCCACTGAAATAGATATAATTTCAATACGTTAGGCAACTCGCGACACCCTTGGGGACGGCGCACGGATGCCTCGACGATATCCTGGACGAGACCGATGACTGACACGCGAGCCCCAGAGGCGACCGGAACCGCCGCCTGGGCGGCGGCCCTGCTGTCGTCATTCGCGCAGGCCGGCTACATCCGCGCCGAACCGCCGATCCTGCAACCGGCCGAGCCGTTCCTCGACCTCTCCGGCGAAGGCATCCGGCGCAGCCTGTACCTGACCAGCGATCCGGGCGGCGAGGAACTGTGTCTGCGCCCGGACCTCACCATTCCGGTGGCGCGCGACTATCTCGCCTCCGCCAGCAGCGGCCAGCCCGCCGGGTTCTGCTATTTCGGCCCGGTGTTCCGCTATCGCGGCGGCAAGCCGAGCGAGTTCCTGCAAGCCGGCGTCGAGTCCTTCGGCCGGCAGGACCGTGCCGCCGCCGACGCCGAAATGCTCGCGCTGGGACTGGAAGCGACCGCCGCGTTCGGCGTCACCGACGTCGACATCAAGACCGGCGACGTCGCGTTGTTCATCGCATTGATCGATGCGCTGAAGCTCTATCCGGTGTGGCGCCGCCGGCTGATCAAGGATTTCAACCGCAAGATCAGCCTCGCCAAGGACATCGAGCAACTGACGCTCGCGGCGAACCCGACGCAGAACGAATACGAGGGCGTGCTGGCGGCCCTCGCCGGCTCCGATCGCAAGGCCGCGCTGGCGCTGGTCACCGACCTGATGACGATTGCCGGCACCACCAACGTCGGCGGCCGCACCGTGGCCGAAATCGCCGACCGCTTCCTCGAGCAATCTACGCTGAAGGGCGGTGCCTTGCCGCGCGATGCGTTGCAGACGATCAATCGCTTCCTCACCATCACCGGCACGCCAGACGAGGCGCTGCGTCAATTGCGCGCGCTCAAAGCTGATGCCAAGCTCGACATCGATGCCGCCATCGACCAGTTCGAAAGCCGCACACAATTCATGAAAGCGCGCGGCATCGACCTCGACACGGTTCGTTTCGCAACCGCCTTCGGCCGCGGCGTCGATTACTACACCGGCTTCGAGTTCGAGCTGCATCGCAAAGGCAACGGCGACGACCCGCTGGTGGCGGGCGGACGCTATGACGGGCTGCTCACCCAGCTCGGCGCGGCGACGCCTATCCCCGCTGTCGGCTTCTCGATCTGGGTGGAAGCGCTGACACAACTCCGCCATCAGATTGCCGCAAGAATCCCTGGGGCTCATTCATGACCACGCCGTTCGTTCTCGCGGTCCCCTCGAAGGGCCGCTTGCAGGAAAACGCCGAGGCGTTCTTCAGCCGCGCCGGCCTCACGCTGTCGAAGCCCGGCGGCGCGCGCGACTATCGCGGCACCATCGCCGGATTGGACAACGTCGAGATCGCCTATCTCTCCGCGAGCGAGATCGCGTCGCAACTGGCGCGCGGCAGCGTGCATCTCGGCATCACCGGCGAAGATCTGATCCGCGAAAGCATCCTCGATGCCGACCGTCGCGTTGCGCTGATCAATCCGCTCGGCTTCGGTTACGCCAACGTCGTCGTCGCCGTGCCGCAGGCGTGGATCGACGTCCGCACCATGGCCGACCTCGATGACGTCACCACCGAGTTTCGCGCGCAACACAATCGGCGCATGCGGATCGCGACCAAGTACATCAACCTGACGCGCACGTTCTTCGCCGCGCAAGGCATCGTCGATTATCGTATCGTCGAAAGCGCCGGCGCGACCGAAGGCGCGCCGGCGACCGGCACCGCCGAGATGATCGTCGACATCACCACCACCGGCGCGACGCTCGCCGCCAACGGACTGAAGGTGCTGGATGATGGCGTGATCCTGCGCAGCCAGGCCAATCTTGTCGCCTCGCGCAATGCCGACTGGTCCGCCGATGCGCGCGAGACCGCGCGCATCATCCTCGACCACATCGCCGCCCGCGCGCGCGCCAGCAAATACAAGGAAGTCCGCACCCGCTTCAAAGGCTGCAATGCTGAATTGCTGGCTGAAGCGCACAACCGCTTCGGCGTGGTGTCGCCATTCGGCGGACCGACCTCGTCCGGCATGCTGACGCTGCACTGTCCACCGGCGCAGATCTACGCACTCGGCAGTTTCCTGCGCGATCATGGCGCCGACACCGTTTCCGTCGCGTCGCTCGACTACGTGCTGGATCGCGATAACCCGCTGTTCGCCAAACTGGCGGCCTTCCTTCCGCCCGCGTAATTTCACCGATAGGACTTATTGCCGAATTTATTCCTCGACCTCATATTGTCGACGGGGCAGGAAAAACGGTGGCGGACACGATCGATGGCAGAGGAAAAACTCATCAAAGGTGAGGCTGCCGGCGGCAACGCCCATCGGCTCTCGATCGTCGTGCCGGTCTACAACGAAGCGGCTGGCCTTGCCTTGCTGCACGAACGGCTGAGCCGCCTCGCGGACAAGCTGCGCCAGCACTACGCGCTCACCTGCGAAGTGATCTACATCGACGACGGCAGCAAGGACGCGACGCTGTCGATCGCCCGCGATCTTCCCGCCGACACCATCGACGTGCAGGTGGTGTCGCTGTCGCGCAACTTCGGCAAGGAAGCCGCCTTGATGGCCGGCCTCGATCATGCCGGCGACGGCGCCATCCTGTTCATGGATGGCGACGGTCAGCATTCGCCGGACCTCGTCGAAAAACTGGTCAGCCACTGGATCGATGACGGCTATGACGTCGTCTACACCGCCAAGGCGCATCGCAACAACGAGTCCGCGTTGCGCCGTTTCGCGGTGCACGGCTTCTACGCGCTGATCAACTGGGGCGCGCGGCAGAAAATCCCGGAAGACGCCGGCGATTTTCGCCTGCTGTCGCCGCGCGCCGCGAGCGCGTTGCGCCGTCTGCCCGAGCGAAACCGTTTTTTCAAAGGACTCGCAAGCTGGATCGGCTTCCGCCAGATCCGCGTCGACTACGAACCCGCGCCGCGCGCCTATGGCGTCACCACGTTCAATGCCGCGCGTCTCCTGGGCCTTTCGATCGAAGGGCTCACTTCGTTCTCGGTCGCGCCGCTGCGCTTCGCCAGCCTGTTGGGATTGCTGCTGGCGTTCGGAGCGTTCCTGTTCGGGCTGTCGATCCTGTGGGAAACATGGGTCAAGGGCGAGAGCGTACCCGGTTATCCGTCGCTGATCGTCGGCCTGATGACCATCGGCGGCGTGCAACTGATCATGATCGGGATCGTCGGCGAATACATCGGCAAGATCCTGTCCGAGTTGAAGGCGCGGCCGATCTATTTCGTCGCTGAACACGACGTCAAACGAACACCACCTCGCATCGAAGCCACGAGCGCTGAGCGGACCACCTCTGAATGAGCGCCCCTTCGCCGCGCCGCATCTGGTTGTGCGCCGACGACTACGGCATCAGCCCCGGCGTCAATCGCGGCATCCGTGACTTGATCGAACGCAGACGCCTCAATGCGACCTCGGTGATGGTGGCGGGGCCTGCCGTCGACCGCGACGAGATTGTCGCCTTGCAGGCAGCCGTCGCAGCGAGCGTGCATTGCGCGATCGGACTGCACGCGGTGCTGACCGCGCCGTTTCATCCGCTGACGATGCATTTCAGGCCGCTCGCAGGCGGCCAGTTTTTGCCGTTGTCGAAGCTGCTGCGGGTCAGCCTGCTACGACGCCTCGATGGCGAAATCATCCGCACCGAACTGAGCGCACAGATCGCCAAGTTCATCGAGCTGTTCGGACGCGCGCCGGACTATCTCGACGGCCATCAGCACGCGCAATTGTTTCCGCAAATCTGCGACGCCTTCCTCGGCGCCGCGAAAAACGGCGCGCCCGGTGCATGGGTCCGCCAATGCGGCCGCGCGCAACCGTTCCGGCACGGCCTCGGTTCGCCCAAGGCGCTGTTGCTCGATGGACTGAGCCGGCAGTTCCGCCGCAAGGCTGCGCAAGCGGGACTTCCCTTCAATCCCGGTTTCGCCGGCGCCTATGACTTCACCGATGCCGGCGACTTCGGCGCGCTGATGCGCCAATTTCTCGACGGCCTTCCCGACGGCGGCCTGATCATGTGCCATCCCGGATTTGTCGACGACACGCTGCGCGAACTCGATCCCCTCACCGACCAGCGCGAGCGGGAATATGCCTATCTCACGAGCGACGACTTCCCGGCCCTGCTGGCCGCAACACAGGCCGAACTGCGCTGACATTGCCGAAATGTAATCCGCGACGCGGTGAACGAATTATTTTTTGCCGCTACTTATTGCGACACAAAGCGCGCCTACATCTTCTCCCGGTTTCGCATTGGAGAATGCCATGACACCGCAAGAACGCCAGATGATCGACGACCTTTTCGACCGGCTGGCCCGCGTCGAAGGCGCCGCGCGCGACCCGGAGGCCGAGGCCGCGATCGCCCAGGCCTGGCAGCGCGCGCCCAACGCAGCCTATGCGCTGGTGCAAACCGTGCTGGTCCAGGACGAAGCGTTGAAGCGGGCGCATGAGCGCATCGAGGCGCTGGAGGCACGCGGCGCGCCCGAGCAAAAGCCCGCTGGCGGCTTCCTCGATTCCATGCGCGATAATTTGTTCGGACAGGGTCAGGGCCGCGGCTCGGTGCCCAACGTTCCCCCGCCCGGCAACGCTCCTCCCAATCGCCCCGCGTGGAACACGGGACAGGTGCTCGGCCAAGGCGGCCCCAATTCGTATCCACCGCCACAGCAGCAGCAACCGCAGGCCCAAGGCGGCGGTGGCGGATCATTCCTCGGAACGGCGGCAGCCGCGGCCGCAGGCGTTGTCGGCGGCTCGCTGTTACTGAACAGCGTCCGCTCGCTGATGGGCGGCGGCCATCAGGGCTTCGGCGACGCATCGGCGTTCGGCAACCGGGGCGGCGGCAGTCCGTGGAGTTCCGATCAATCCGGCGGCAACCTCGCCCGCGACGCGGGTGTGAACGACATCGGCTCCGGCGGACGTGGAAGCAGCCGACAGGATCAATTCGATCAAGCCCAGGCCGACGCTGATCAGGACCAAGATCAAGACCAGGACGACGAAGACGATTTCGCCGATAACGACGACGGTTATGACGGCGACGACGACACTGATTTCGCGTAAGGGTCCTCATTTCTCAAACGACAACGGCCGCTCGAATGGGCGGCCGTTCCATTTGTAGTAAGACGAATTGAGGCTTGAATCGTCATTGCGAACACTCGGATCAGCGCTTCGCGCTGTCCGAGCACAGGCTCCGCGAAGCAATCCAGAAGGCCACAAGCAAGGACTGGATTGCTTCGTCGCTCACGCTCGCAATGACGATTGGAATGAACGATCTCACCTCAGGTCATCTGCTGTAGAAGGCTGCACCGGCCTCAGATAACGACCACGCGCGCGCCGACATGGACGCGTTCGTAAAGATCGATGACGTCTTGGTTACGCATGCGGATGCAGCCGGACGAGACATTGGTGCCGATGGTCCACGGCTCGTTCGAGCCATGGATGCGATAGAGCGATGAGCCGAGATACATCGCACGCGCACCGAGCGGATTTTCCGGCCCGCCCTCCATGAAGCGCGGCAGATCGGGACGGCGTCGGAGCATGTCCGCCGGCGGCGTCCACGACGGCCATTCCTTCTTCGCAGTGATCGACTTGATGCCCGACCAGGTGAAGCCGGGGCGACCGACGCCGATGCCGTAGCGCAGCGCCGTGCCGCCCGGCTGCACGAGATAGAGAAACTTGTTCGGCGTATCGACCACGATGGTGCCCGCCCGTTCCTTACCGTGATACTCGACGAGTTGCTTCTCATATTTCGGATCGAAACCCGGACGTGCCGCCTCCATCGGATAGCCACGACCGTACATTGTCTGTTGTGGAATCGGCTCCGGCGTCATCTGCTCGGGCGCCGGCGGATAGACCGGCCGGCGATCATAAGTTGGCTGCGCGTGATAACTGCGCTGCTGCGCCTGCTCGTCACCGAACAGGAATTCAATGAAGCCGCCTCCCATGTTCGAGCGTTGCGCATAGGCAACCTGCGTCGGCGCGGGCTGGCCGGCATAAATTGCGGCCGACGACGCGACCGGATACGATCTCTCGAACGCGGCGGCGGGTGAAAGTCCCGCACTCAAACCAACCGCGCCAACGCACATCACCAGGGAAAACTTCTTCGACATCGACGTACTCTGCACTGTTTCGTCGTGAATGGCCGCGAGACGGCGGCATGGAACCAATAAAGTTCAAAACCGCATCGGTTTGGTAAACAGAACGGGTTTGCGGATTCACCACATCCGACGAAAGCCCGCGTTCTTGCAGACAGCGTTTATTTTCCGTCAACGCAGCACACGATGGTTAATCGTTGATTGGCGCAAATCTCTGCCGTCAAGTTCCCGCTGTGAACCTCGCGTTAAAGGCCGATGCTCTACAACGCTCCGTAGTGATGTGCGGGGATGGGGTCGATGGTTCAGCGCAAGCGCTTTCGTATTGAGGATATTGTCGGCGGCTCGCCGGCGCCGGTAGAGGCTGCAAACAACGACGCGATTCCGACGCACAATCAGATCATGGCGGAGTTGCGGGCGATCCGGGATCAGATGGCCAGCCCGAGCCGGGGCGATGTCGCGCATCGGGAAGATACCTCACAGCAGGCGATCGAGGCGCAACACCTGCTTCAGACCTATCGCGCGCAGATTGAGCAGTGCGAGAAGCTGAAGGTCGAGCTTGACCTGATCTATGATGCCATCAACCGCACCAAGCAGGAAATCGCCGTGCTGCACGGCAAGAGTTTCAGCGGCGCGGAGATGGCGAAGGTCACCGGTGAACTTGGCGCCGTTGTCGGCGGCACCGAGGAGGCCACGCAGCAGATTCTGGAAGCCGCAGAAGCGATCGACCAGTCGGCTTCAGCGCTTGCCAGCACAACCTCGCCCGATCAGCAGCATCGGCTCAGCGAGGAAATCCAGGACCGGGTCGTCGCGATCTTCGAGGCCTGCAATTTCCAGGACCTCACGGGGCAGCGCATCAGCAAGGTGATGAACACGATGAAGTTCATCGAGCATCACATCAATGTCATGATGGACATCTGGGGCGGCGTCGATGCCATCAAGGCGCACGCGCCGGCGGTTATCGACGATCGCGTCGGCGATGCGCGCCTGCTCAACGGCCCGAAAGGCGAGGGCGAAACCGATCACGCCTCGCAGGATGATATCGACGCGATGTTTGGCTGATCGCCAGACTTCATCTTTGCAGACAGATTGGGGAGTAGGCTTCGGCCTACCTCCGCGACGGCGCGGACGGCAGACGAAGCGCCAGCAGACAACTGAGCGCCGCCAGCGCGCCAACGGCTCCTAACTCCAACACCGTTCGATCGGATAGACGCTCCGCCGCCGCAGCGACGGCGAACGGCGCCGACGCTTGCAATAACAGCGCCGGCCGCGCGATGCGTCCGATCACCCGGCCGTATCCGGTGGGACCGAACATTGCCAGCGGCACCGCGCCGCGCGCGATCGTCATCACACCGTTGGCGGCGCCGAACAGGATGCAAAACAATCCGGCGACGACGACGGACACGCCGGTCAGCGCCAGCGACGTGAAGGCGATGACCATGCAGACGACAGCAGCCCGCGCCACCCACAGCGGACTGGTCTTGCTCGCGAAGGTGAAGTCGCCCAGCCGCGCCATCACCTGCGCCGGGCCGAACAGCGCGCCAAGGGTCACCACCGTGGCGGCGTCGATTCCGCCGCGCTCCAGCATTGCCAGCAAATTCGACGTGACCCCCGACAGCAGGAAGGCGTGGCAGGCGAAGGCTGCCGCCAGCAAAATAAACGGCCAGCCGTGCGGCGACAGAAACGTCTCCGCCGCTGGTGCTGCACTTGCCTGTGTGGGTAACGGAGCATTCGACACGGCGCGCGGCAAGGCGAAGGCATGCAGCGGCGCGATCACCAGCCCGAGTACGATCGCAAACACCAGATAAGTGCCGCGCCATCCGAAATGCGCGAGCAGCACGTGGGTGGCCGGCCACCCCACTGTTGACGCGAAGCCGCCCGCGAAGGTCACGAAGGTGATTTGCCGCCGAGCCGTCGCGCCGAAAATACGCGTCAGCGTGGTGAAGGCGGGATCGTAGAGCGTCGACGACATCGCGGCCCCGATCAGCAACCAGCACAGCAGGTAGGCCTGCCAACGATCGGCGAACGCCAGCCCGATCATACCCGCCATTCCGGCCAGCGCGCCAACGGACATTATGCGGTTGCCGCCGTAGCGATCGATCAGGCCGCACGAGGTCGGCGAGAGCAGCCCCGATGTTGCGAGAGCAACCGATAGTCCGCTCATGCAGAAGGCCAGCGACCAGCCGCGCTGGGCCGCGATCAACGGCATCATCAGCACCGGCGGATAGATCAGGATTCCCCAGCCGAGAATCTGGGTGAACGATAAGACGGTGACGGCACGGCCGGGCCCAACGATCAGATCGCGAGGCCAAGCCATCACATCAAGTCTTCAGAACAGGACATCGCCCATCGGATCAGGCGTGCGGCGCGCAGCGGACGTAGACCATGTTGCCGTAGCGGGTGCCGGCATCCTTGTCGATGAACCGGGTGACCAGCACGCGACCGTCGAACGAAATGACCTCGCGGTCCTGCGGGCCGCCCGCCGGACCTGCAGGCCCGATATAGTTCTTGCCACTCTGGCTGCCCTTCAGCCGCAGTTCCTGCGGGGTCGCCTCGTCGGCGAGATGCATGATGACGCCGCCATTGGCGCCTTGGCCGATCACGTAAGGATTCTTGCACTGGCCTTTGGCCGCCGCCTCGGTCCGCGCCCGGTCGTTCGGATTTTGGTAGGAGGCGAGCCCCCAGCGGCCCACCAACTCGCTCGCCCGGATCGTTGAGGGAATTTCCGGCGGCGCGGCCGGCTCCTGCATCGCAGTTGGCTGCGAGGTTCCAAATGTCTCGCATCCCGCAAGAAAGACCGCAAAAAGCGACACCAGACCGGCATTGAGCAGCTTGCGCCCGTGACGAAATTTCGTATCGACCATCATATCCCCCGAGCGAGCTTCCTTCTCGCCGAATGTCCCGGATAACCTGCCCGTCTTGCCGGAGCAACGTTACACCTGCCGGCGATGTCATGGTTATCGCCGGGTTTCTTCACCATGCGCGATTCGTCTCACCAAGGCCTTAAGCCCTTGCTTGACAGGACCAGCGGCAGCCCATATTTCGACCCTTGATTGGCACTCTCGGCTTCCGATTGCCAAAACGCGGCGCGCCGATCCGGTGACAACCGCAACCCGGCACCGCACCCACGCATTTACAGGCGATTCAGACCGTAACCGAACCTCAAAGGAACGTCATGGCTAAAACCAAATTTCGTCCACTGCATGACCGTGTCGTGGTGAAGCGTATCGACGCCGAAGAAAAAACCAAGGGCGGCATCATTATCCCGGACAGCGCCAAGGAAAAGCCCTCCGAGGGTCAGGTGGTGGCGGTTGGCCCCGGCGGTCGCGACGAAGCCGGCAAGCTGATCCCGATCGACATCAAGGTCGGCGACCGCGTGCTGTTCGGCAAGTGGTCCGGCACCGAGATCAAGCTCGATGGCGAGGACCTGCTGATCATGAAGGAATCCGACATCATGGGCGTGGTGGGCTAACCAGCCGCCCAGCCTCTCTTCGCCGTCATGCCCGCGCTCGTCGCGGGCATCCACGTCTTGTTTTTATTCTAACCGACGGGACGTGGGTGGCCGGGACAAGCCCGGCCACGACGAACATTCTAAGACATCAGGAGCACTCTCTATGTCCGCTAAAGACGTGAAATTTTCCGGAGACGCGCGCGATCGCATGCTGCGCGGCGTCGACATTCTCGCCAACGCCGTGAAGGTGACGCTCGGTCCGAAGGGCCGCAACGTCGTCATCGACAAGTCTTTCGGCGCACCGCGCATCACCAAGGACGGCGTCACCGTCGCCAAGGAAATCGAACTTGAGGACAAGTTCGAGAACATGGGCGCGCAGATGGTGCGCGAAGTCGCCTCCAAGACCAATGACCTCGCCGGTGACGGCACCACCACCGCGACCGTGCTGGCCCAGGCCATCGTCCGTGAAGGCGCCAAGTCGGTCGCTGCCGGCATGAACCCGATGGACCTCAAGCGCGGCATCGACATCGCGGTCACGGCCGTCGTCAAGGACATCGAGAAGCGCGCCAAGCCGGTCGCCTCCTCCGCGGAAGTCGCGCAGGTCGGCACCATCTCCGCCAACGGCGACGCCGCCATCGGCAAGATGATCGCCCAGGCGATGCAGAAGGTCGGCAACGAAGGCGTCATCACCGTCGAGGAAAACAAGTCGCTCGAAACCGAAGTCGACATCGTCGAGGGCATGAAGTTCGATCGCGGCTACCTGTCGCCGTACTTCGTTACCAACGCCGAGAAGATGACGGCCGAACTCGACGACGTCTACGTTCTGCTCCATGAGAAGAAGCTGTCTGGCCTCCAGGCCATGCTGCCGGTGCTCGAAGCCGTCGTGCAGTCGGGCAAGCCGCTGCTGATCATCGCAGAAGACGTCGAGGGCGAGGCTTTGGCCACGCTTGTTGTGAATCGTCTGCGTGGCGGCTTGAAGGTCGCAGCTGTCAAGGCGCCGGGCTTCGGCGATCGCCGCAAGGCCATGCTGGAAGACATCGCCATCCTCACCGGCGGCCAGCTCATCTCCGATGAACTCGGCATGAAGCTCGAGAACGTCACCGTGAAGATGCTCGGCCGCGCCAAGAAGGTGGTGATCGACAAGGAAAACACCACCATCGTCAACGGCGCCGGCAAGAAGGCCGAGATCGAGGCCCGCGTCGGCCAGATCAAGGCGCAGATCGAGGAAACCACCTCGGACTACGACCGTGAGAAGCTCCAGGAGCGTCTGGCCAAGCTCGCGGGCGGCGTCGCGGTGATCCGCGTCGGCGGTGCTACCGAGATCGAGGTCAAGGAAAAGAAGGATCGCGTCGAGGACGCGCTGAACGCGACCCGTGCGGCGGTTCAGGAAGGCATCGTTCCGGGCGGCGGCACTGCGCTGCTGCGCGCGAAGAAGGCGGTCGGCCGCATCTCCAACGACAATGCCGACGTGCAGGCCGGCATCAACATCGTGCTGAAGGCGCTTGAAGCTCCGATGCGCCAGATTGCCGAAAACGCCGGGGTCGAAGGCTCGATCGTGGTCGGCAAGGTGCTCGAGAACAAGTCGGAGACTTTCGGCTTCGACGCGCAGAACGAAGACTATGTCGATCTCGTCGCCAAGGGCATCGTCGACCCTGCCAAGGTCGTGCGCACCGCGCTTCAGGATGCGGCTTCCGTGGCCGGCCTGTTGGTGACCACCGAGGCGATGGTCGCCGAGTTGCCGAAGGATCCCGCACCGGCCATGCCCGCGGGCGGTGGCATGGGCGGAATGGGTGGCATGGGCGGAATGGGCTTCTGATCCCGCTCACACCCCGACCGTCTCGACAACATGCGAAGGCCGCCCTCGGGCGGCCTTTTGCTTGTGATGTTCCGGTCGGCAGATGCAATTGTTCGGCGGCAGATGAATGCGACAAACTCCGTTTCGGATTTCGAGGCTCATGCACTAAACTCCGCCGCGTTCCCTCCAAGAGAGACATTCTCATGCGCGTGATTTCTGCCTGCCTGATCGGCCTGACGGTAGCGGCTGCCGGATCGGCGATGGCCCAGAACAAAACCAATGCAAAGCTCCCGGCCTCGACCAACGAGACGCGCTATTTCACATCCATCGACGGCTTGATGGACGGCAATGCCGACGTGATCCTCAAGGAGACTTATCAGGGCAAGACCGTCACCTCCGCGGTGCTCGACGTGTGCTATCCCGCCGCCAAGGGCTCGGATCGCAAGGACCGCTTCGTCGCCAATCTCGCCGTCAACGGCCAGGCCATGACCGGCACCACCCAAAGCATCGGCGACAAGCTGCCGGTGTCGGTGAACCTGACGCGGAAGCAAACCGGCGACACTTACGAATTCAAGGGCCAGATTCGTGTCGGACAGACCGTCACCAACGTTGTCTCCTCCGACAATGCCGATCTGAGCGAGAAGGAATTCCGCGAAAACCAGACCAACGACGACGGCATCGTCGCCGCGCCGAAGGATTTCACGCAAGTGTCGCCGGAAGCCCTCGCCGTCAAGGTCAAGCTCGACAACGCCGCCGACCTGCTGAAGTATCTCAAGGGCCAGAACGTCGGAATTGCCGTCAATAGCCTCACGGTCTCGTGCGAATCGCTCCGTAGCGGCCAGATGACGCTTAGCCTCAGCGTCGATCCGCAGCGCGCCGCCGACTTGCTCGCCAACGTCAAATCCCAGCCGGGCGTCGTGGGAGCCGGCTGGACCAGCGGGCTGTTCGATATGGAACGCACCATCCGCTTCGCCGCGGCGGATTGGCGGGATGGCACCAAGCCCAATCGCGACAAGCTGGCTACGGCAATCGGGACCGTCGCGGCAAAAGTGCTGTCCGCGAAAGTCGCGTCCTCGTCGTGGAGCGACGACACCGGCAAGCTGACCCTGTTGCTCAAACGGCCGAGCGACATGTTTCCGGCATTGGCCCTCACCGAAACCATCGAACTGAATGTCATGGTCGCACCGGACCAACCCGGCGCATCCGACCATCTCATGCTCTGGATCAGCGCACCGTCGATCACCACAGCCGATGAATCGTCGCCACCGAAATTGAACCTGGTCGATACCAGCAGCGATGACGACGAGGGCGACCAGAACGACGAATACGGAATCGTCGATGCTCTCGCGAAGGAATTCAAGGCCCAACGCTGGGATCTGGAAAACACGGTATGGAAATAGCAGGCTCGGGCACCTCCTGCTCGCCTGCATCCATCATACCCTCGGACCAACACGATAGCTGACGGCATCGCGCACATCTCACGCGCCGTCCGCGATCCGCAAACCGTGGCGTACGGCCATATCGTCACCATACAGCATCGACCCGGCTTATGCCGGCTTTGACGACTACAGCCGCGGGATCGGGGCGGCCGGCGCCTGCGCGGATATCATCTTGCAGGATGCGACGACGAAAGCTGTCAGCAAGACCGCTCGCGCGTGACCGATCGAGGCCAAGCCACTCAAACCAGCCGCGCCTCAATTGGTATTCAAATGAAACCGCAAGGTCGTGCGACCTGTGAAGGTGACGTAATCGCCCTTCCGCGACCAGGTCGTGGCATCAGCCAATTCCGCCAGCAAGGCATCATCCATCTGCACCTGCGCCGGCGAGCAGGTCCGATTGTCCATCGCGCCCGGAACAAAGATCACGGTATTGCCGGCAACGGAAAACTGACCTGCGCCGCCCTTGCACCACATTTCGAGCCTGACCTCGCCGCGATCGCCGATTTCGAGATTCGGAATCCGCTTGGAGCCCGGATGCGGCGGCACATCCAGCGTCATCTCCAACCCGAACGGAAACTGTTCCGCCGCTCTCACCGAAGAGACACCGCAACCGGCAGCCACTAGAATCGCCGTCGCCAATGCCGTTCTGAAATGAGCAACAATCATATCGCCTCTTACTGAATCCATCACGATAGAGATACCGGCAACATCTGCCGGTCAAGTCCGGTCATCGTCAAAGCCGCGACAAGGGAACTTCCAGCAAAAGAAAATCCCCGCGGCTTCCGCCGCGGGGATTCCTGTTCCGCGTAGGCGACCGCTTATTTTACAACCATCGCCGTGAACGGGTAGACGTAGGCTTGCAGCATCACGAACAAGCCGACAAGGCAGGCCAGCGCGATCGAGTGCTTGAACACGAAGCGCAGGATGCTGCCTTCATGCCCGTACCAGTTGGTCGCCGTTGAGGCCACGACGATCGACTGCGCATCGATCATCTTGCCCATGACGCCGCCCGATGAGTTGGCGGCGCTCATCAGGATCGACGACAGCCCGAGTTGTTCGGACGTGATCCTTTGCAGATTGCCGAACAGCACGTTCGATGCGGTGTCCGAACCGGTCAACGCCACACCCAACCAGCCCAGCAACGTTCCGAAGAACGGGTAGAGCACTCCTGTTGCCGCGAAGGCGAGACCGAGCGTCGCGTCGATGCCGGACAGGCGGGTCAACGTGCCGATCGCCAGCATCGCCGAGATGGTGATCAGCGACACCGCGCAGATCCGGATGGTGTTGCCGTAGATCGAGATGATCCTGACTGGCGAGAAGCCCATCACCAATCCGGAAATGATCGCGGCGATCAACATGCCGGTGCCGGTGAACGACAGGTACTGGAACGAGAACACGGCGGCTTCCGGCGTCGGCTTGGCGACGATCGGCGCAACCTTGTTGATCATGTGATGCAGTTCCGGAACGGCGTAGTTCCATGTGAAGATCGGATTGACCGCCGCCTTGAACCAGCCGGTGCCCCAGATCAGCAGCACGGCGCAGACGATGATCCACGGCAGCACCGACGACCAGACCTCGGCTTGAGACAGCTTGGGCAACGTCGTGCTCTTGTCCGGCTTGGCCAGATCGGCGGAGATGTCATGGCCGCGCAGCGCCGGCGAGGTCCACAACGTCCTCGGCTGCCAGACCCGCAGGAACAGGATCAAGGCGCCCATCGAAATCAACGAAGCGCCGATGTCGACGATCCATGGATTGATGTAGTTCGAGATCAGGAATTGCGGGATCGCGAATGAAACGCCGGTGACCAGAATGGCGGGCCAGACTTCCTTCATCCCCCGCCATCCGGCGAACGCCCAGATCACCCAGAACGGCACGATCAGCGAGAAGATCGGCAATTGCCGTCCCACCATCGCGCCGAGCAGATAGGGATCGAGGCCAGTCACCGAGGCCAGACCCTGGATCGGCGTACCGAGCGCACCGTATGCGACTGGCGCGGTGTTCGCGATCAGCGACAGCCCGGACGCGGCAAGCGGCGAGAAGCCAAGACCGATCAGGATAGCGCCGGTGATCGCCACCGGCGTGCCGAACCCGGATGCGCCTTCGAAGAACGCGCCGAACGAAAACGCGATCAGCAGGATCTGGATTCGTCGATCCGTGGTCACGCTGCCGATGGCACGCTGCAACGTCTCGAACCGCCCCGACGCGAGCGTCAGTTGGTACATGAAGATAACGTTGAGAACGATCCAGCCGATCGGGAAGAAGCCGATCACCACGCCGAGGATGGAGGCGCGGATCGACATATTGGCCGGCATGGTGAAAACAAAAATCGCGATCAGATTGGCGACGATCAGTGCGGTGATCGCCGCGATATGTGCCTTGACTTTGCCGCTGGCGATCAACGCCAGCAGCGTAATGACCGGGATCGCCGCGGCGATCGTCGATAAAGCAGCATTGCCGAACGGATTGTAGACTTGATTCCACATCGTCGTTCCCCACCCATTTTCGACAGACAGATTACCTGGACAGCTCTGCCGTCGGTGCCGTTTCAGGCCGGACCATGACGGCCCTAACGGCTTGTTGATTTCGGGGAGGTTGCGTCGCGGACGTCGTCCGGATAACGCTGCCTCCCCGCATTGAGGGACCGCGCAAATCAGTCCCTAAGTACCTATGCTAGAAGCAAATCCGCACCCGCGACAAGGCAACGCAGCGGCATAACGTCCCGGAATTTGGCGAGCGAATTCTGGCTCCAGGTGCTTTCAGTAGCGAAATCAATACTTTCCCGGGAGTGAAATAGCTGTGCAGAATCTGGGCAAGACCCTCGCCATCGTCTGGCGCCTCGCCGCTCCGTACTTTCGCTCCGAGGACAAATGGCCGGGTCGAATCCTGCTGGCGAGCGTCGTCGTCATCGAACTGGCACTGGTCGGCCTCGATGTCCTGTTCAACCAGTGGTACGCGCGCTTCTACAACGCGTTACAGGAGCGCAACTGGGATACTTTCGTTTCAGAACTGACCTACTTCGCGGTTCTCGCGGCGATCTTCATCCTGCTGGCCGTGTATCAGCTCTATCTCAATCAATGGCTCCAGATTCGCTGGCGAGCCTGGATGACCCGCCGCTATCTCGGCGAATGGCTGAACGATGCCAATCACTATCGGATGCAATTGTTGGGCGATGCGGCTGATAACCCGGATCAGCGTCTCACCGACGATATCAAGATGTTCGTCGAACAAACCCTCAATATCGGCATCGGCCTGCTGTCGTCAGTAGTGACCTTGTTCTCGTTCTTCGTGATCCTGTGGGGATTGTCCGCGGCCGCACCGCTCCACCTGTTCGGCGAAGCGTATAACATTCCCGGCTATCTGGTGTGGGGCGCGCTGATCTATGCCGTTATCGGCACGGCCTTGACGCATCTGGTCGGCCGACCGCTGATCCGGCTCGATTTCATGCAACAGCGCTACGAGGCCGACTTCCGCTTCAATCTGGTACGTGCCCGTGAAAACGCCGAGCAGATCGCGCTGCTGCACGGCGAGAGCGCCGAGCGCAACCAACTCCTGAGGCGCTTCACGCTGGTAGTCGACAACTGGATCGCGATCATGATCCGCACCAAGAAGGTTACCGCGCTGACGGCGAGTTACTCTCAAGCGGCGAAAGTCTTTCCGTTCATCCTGGTCGCCCCCGCCTACTTCGCCGACAAGATCCAACTCGGCGGCATGATGCAGACGGCAAGCGCATTCGGCAGCGTGCAGGGCGCGCTATCGTTCTTCGTCACCACCTATCGCTCACTGGCCGAATGGCGCGCCGTTGTCAGCCGTCTCGACGGCTTCAAGGCTTCCATCGCTCATGCGATGACCTTGCCGCGTGAACCTGGCCGAATCGTTCATACGACGACTGACGATGCCGCGATTGCGCTCGACGATCTCTTGCTGCAATTGCCGAATGGCAAGCCGATGGTCGCCGCCAAGGCACTGCACCTCCGACCGGGCGAAACTTCCCTGATCAAAGGCCCTTCAGGCGCAGGCAAGTCGACGCTGTTCCGAGCGATTGGTGGCATCTGGCCGTTCGGCACCGGCACGATTCGGATTCCCGCAACGGCCCGGCTGATGTTCCTGCCGCAGCGGCCTTATTTCCCGGTCGGCTCGCTGAAAGCCGCGATCGCCTATCCCGCCGAGTCGGACACGTTCGACAGCAATGCAGTCCGCGCGGCAGTCCAGACCGTCGGGCTCCCCGAGCTTGCGGATCATCTCGACCAAGAGGCGCATTGGAACGCGCGGCTCTCGCTCGGCGAACAGCAACGGCTCGGCCTTGCGCGGGCCTTGCTGGCGAGGCCGGACTATCTGTTCCTCGACGAAGCCACCGCCTCGCTCGATGAAGCCGCGGAAGCCAGACTTTATAGCCTGCTCGCCAAGGAGCTTCCCTCAACCACCATCGTTTCGATCGGCCATCGCGGAACGCTCGACACGCTTCATGCCCGCGAGATCGCCCTCACCCCAAGCGGAGCGGCGGCTGTCGCCTATACGATCGAGGGCGATGGGAGCCCCGCATAGAGTGCCGATCGATCCAAAAGCAAAGGGCGGCAAACCTGCCGCCCTTTGTCCTAAACCGGTTCGCACCATTTATTTCAGATTGCTCATCGCCGTCAGGTCGGCCGAGAGCTTGACGATGCCGGCGGCACCGCACCACTTCGAGCCGGCAGCCGTCGCGGTGAAGTCGCTGGTAAAGAGATTGCAATTGGCCTTCGACAGATTTGTGTCAGAGTAACGGAAGTCGAGCGTGAAGACCTTGTAGGTGAAGCCGATGCCGACGTTCCAGGTGTCATAATCGGCGAACTTGACGTTGCCGTAGAAGGCATCCGACGTGCCGAGCCACTGCCGCCCGAACTCACCCGACAGATACATGCCGACGCCGCTGCTGCCGAACCAATCAGTCGGGGCCGTCACCTTGGCGGTGACAGACGCGTAAGTGCCGTCCGCACCCGAGTTGAGGAAGTTCGGCGAATAGAACGCATTGGCGCCGACCGAGAAGGTATCGTTCACGGTGTAGGTCACCTTGCCGTAGACCTCATAGAAGGAGACATCCTTCTTCATGAAGTTGCCGTTGGGCAGGAAGGCCGCTCCCGCCGGACACAGCCCCGCCGCGACGCCGCCGGCATTGCCGTCGATGCACTGTCCGCCGGGATAGAGATAGCCCCAGACGCCGAAGTCGAAGGCAAATGCGCCGAAGGTCGGCCGGATGCCGGCATAGACGTCCACCTCGGCGGCTGCACGATTGGTGAAGGAGATGCTGTTGCCGGCCGCGCCGACATAGAGCTGCAAATCCTTGGTGACGTTGTAGCGCGGCTCGAAATAAGCGCTGACCGACGCTTCACGATTGGACTGGCTGACGCCACGGAACAGATAGTTGTTGGTGATGCCCGCCCCGAACGCGACGTCCCACGGATCGAACGCAGCCACCGGCGGCGCCTTGGTGTAGACCTTCGCCGGCAGATCGGCAGCGGAAGCTGCGACCGTTCCGGCCACCAGTAGCGCGGATGCGGCGAGATAGACTGTCTTCATGGCAATCCCCATCGAACTTGGTTGAGCCGCTCCCACCGGTCACCGGGCTCCTCGCGGCCTCGGTGGCGAGTCGCTGGCTTGCGTTCGCTTGCGGGAATCAATCTGCGTGGAGAACGAAAGAACGGAAAGCAACAATGCAGGGCAATTGCTGCCTCATTAGGCGACCGGACGACCCAAAACGAGGTGTCGCGCCAACTGTTGCAAGCAGACAACACTCCAGGTTGGCGGCGAGACCAGCTGTCGTGGTGACCGCGATCTAATCTCAACGAGCAAGAGAAGTATTCAATTTGATCCGTCATGTCCGGCTTTATTCTGGGCATCCACGCCTTAAAAGCGACGCAAGTTCAAGGACGTGAATGGCCGGGACGTAGGCGAGCGAACCGACGCCATTCTTTAACGGCGATGTCCGGCCATCACGACGACAGGCTCGCAGCGACACGTAACGGTCTCCAGCCAGATCGGAATCCGACCGTCGACCAGATCGATCGCACCCCACGCGAAAGCGAGCCTCCGTTGTCGCCAGAGCCCGTCCTATAAAGGCCAACGCCGCTTCCGGTGACTTCGAAAGCGGCGCGGTGGCCTTGCGTCAGGTCGTCCCGGAAGAATCGCCGCCATCAGACGGCTCGGGATTGCTCCACAGCGGCAACGGCGCCGGCTCCGGAGCAGCAGCCGGCGTCATGGTGCGAGCCGGGCTCGATTTCTTGGCGCTGCGCCTGACGGTCTTCTTGGCTGCCTTCTTCGCGGCTTTCTTGGGGGCCGCACGTTTCGCCGCAACCTTCTTTGCGGTCTTGCGACCGGCGGCCTTGGCCTTCTTTTTCTTCGGAGCCTTTTTCGCGGCCTTCTTGGTCGCGGTCTTCTTTACGGACTTGGCAGCTTTCTTCTTGGAACTCTTGGCCTTCGACTTGAGCGCTTTCTTGGCTTTAGCCATCGTCGTCCTCCTGTTGCCGACTTAGACACATCAAGCAGTCCGCGTTCTCCGCGGCTTTACACCGTTCCTTGCGATTCTGGCTTGGGACCTCCCGTCGCCCAATCGAGCAGCTCAACCGTATGCACCACCGGAACGTTAGCCCCACTGGCAATCTGAACCATGCATCCGATGTTGCCCGCAGCGATCATATCCGGCCTAGTCGTCGCAATGTTTGCAACTTTCCGATCACGCAGCTTGCTCGCAATCTCAGGCTGGAGAATGTTGTAGGTCCCCGCCGAACCACAACAGAGGTGGCTCTCCGGGATATCTTTCACCACGAATCCATTCTTGGAAAGCAAATCTTTTGGAAGCTGTGTGATTTTCTGTCCATGCTGCAGCGAACACGCCGAATGATAAGCGACGACTAACTCGCTGCGACGCTCCGGCGGTGACAAACCAAGCGTCGCGACATACTCGGTGATGTCTTTCGCGAGCTTCGAAACGCGGGCGGCCTGCTCGGCATATTGGCGATCTTCCCGCAGCAAATAGCCGTAATCCTTGATGACTGTGCCGCAGCCCGACGTGGTGATCAGGATCGCATCGAGCCCGCCGCCATCGATCTCCTTGCTCCAGGCCGTGACATTGGCCCGCGCATTGGCAAGCGCCGCGTCGTCCTGCCCGAGGTGGTGGGTCAACGCGCCGCAGCAGACTTCGTCCGCCACCAGCACGACCTCGACGCCATGACGCGTCAGCAAACGAATCGCTGCCTGATTGATTCGCGGGGCCAGCACCTGCTGGGCACAGCCCTGCAACAGCGCGACACGGCCACGACGCGGACCGACCGCGGCGAACACCGTGCCGGCGGCAGGTCCCGCGGGCGGCAGGCTTCGCGGCGCCAACGTCAGCATCGCCCGCAGCCGGCTTACAAGCGTCGGAGCCGCGGCCCCGACCGGCGGCGTCGGCAACAGCGCCAGCAGCGGGCGACCGAGCCGCGCCAGTATCATGCTGGCCCGAAACAGTTTCGGATTGGGCAGCACCCATGCCAGCACGCGCCGCAACCACTGCTCGGTCAGGGGACGCTCGTATTCCTTCTCGATCTTGACCCGCGCTTGATCGACCAGATGCATGTAGTTCACGCCGGAAGGACAGGTAGTCATACAGGCGAGGCATGACAGGCAGCGGTCGACGTGCTTGACCACGTCGGCTGTCGGCGGCTGGTTCTTCTCCAGCATCTGCTTGATCAGATAGATGCGGCCGCGCGGACTATCGAGCTCATCGCCGAGCAGCACGTAGGTCGGACAAGTCGCGGTGCAGAAGCCGCAGTGAACGCAGGCCCGCAGGATCTTGTCGGCTTCGGCGATATCGGGATCGGCCAGTTGGGCCAGCGTGAATTCGGTTCTCATGGCGTCGTCCCGCGCGTCATCCGCCCACGGTTGAGGATATTCTTCGGATCGAAGCTGTGCTTGACCCGTTGGGTCAGCGCGGCGACGCCGCTTTGCGGCGGGTGAAATACGTCGACCGTACTGCGCAACGATTCCGATGCGCGCACTAGGGTGGCATGGCCACCGGCAGCCTCTGCGCGGCCACGCACCAGCGCGGCGTGGGCATCGGAATCCGGCGGCAACGCCGCCCAGATCAAACCGCCACCCCAGTCGTAGAGGACATCGCCACCGGTATCGCCGGCCAGTCCCTGCCCGAGCTTGCCGCCCGACGCCGGCGGACAAACGATCCGCCACACCGGCCACCCGCCAAAAGCCCCGTCGGCCGCAAACGGCGTGACATCCCGCACGAGTGGCCAAAGACCCGCCGACACATCGTCATCAACCACATCGGCAGCGCCGTAGGTTGCCAGCGCCGTCGTCAACGATCCCGCGCGATGCTTCACCGAAGCCGCGATGCCCTCGAGCCGCAACAGCGTCAGCGCCTTGCCGCCGGCGATTTCTGTTAGTTGAGAGTTTGCATCTTGCAGCACCGAAGCCGGCAGGTGCGCCGCTCCCGAAACGTCGTATGGCGAACCCAGCGCCGCCGTCATCGCCCGCACCGCCGTCACATCGTCAAGGCCGTGCAGCACGAGGGTGCGCTGGCTCTCGGGTCGCGGCATCACCTTCAATGTCACCTCGGTCATCACCGCCAAGGTGCCCCACGATCCGCACAACAGCTTACAAAGATCATAACCGGTGACGTTCTTCACCACCTTGCCGCCGGTCTTGAAGGTCTCGCCGAAACCGGACACCGCATGCGCCCCGAGCAAATGATCGCGCGCGCCGCCGTCCTTGACCCGACGCGGCCCGGCAAGCCCTGCTGCCAGCATCCCTCCGATGGTGCCGGCATCATGGCCGGTTCCGAGCAGTTTTGCTGGGTTCATCGGCTCGAACGCAAAATGCTGGTTCTTGGAATCGATCAGCGACAACACGTCGGCCAGCGGCGCGCCGGCCCCAACCGTCAGCAGCAATTCGTTCGGCTCGTAGGAGACGACCGCATCGAGCGCCGACATGTCGAGCACGGCATTGGTCGCCAGCGCATGGCCGATGCCGTGTTTGCTGCCGTGGCCGAGAATTTCGAGAGGCTGCTCGTTGGCGAGCGCGGCTTGCACCACCTGCTCGACGTCGGCCGCATCGCGTACTTTGAGAATATCCACCAATCGCCTGCCTGGAGTCTTTGATTTGACGCGTATTCCTCACGCGAACCGGATGCCGCTTCGCGCTAAAACCGGGGAAGCTCGGGAAACGCCAGCTTGCCGGCATGGACGTGGACGCGGCCAAGCTCGGCGCAGCGATGCAAGGTCGGAAACACCTTGCCGGGGTTCAACAGCCCCTGTGAGTCGAATGCGCACTTCAGCCGCTGCTGCTGGGCGAGATCGATGTCGCTGAACATCTCCGGCATCAGGTCGCGCTTCTCGACGCCGACGCCATGCTCACCGGTGAGAACACCGCCGAGTTCGACGCAGGTGCGCAGGATGTCCGCGCCGAACGCTTCGGCGCGATCCATCTCGCCCGGCAGGTTCGCATCGAACAGGATCAGCGGATGCAGATTGCCGTCGCCGGCATGAAACACATTGGCGCAACGCAACTGATACTTCTCGGACAGTTCGCGGATACGGGTCAGCGCCTCCGCCAACCGCCCGCGCGGGATGGTGCCGTCCATGCAGATATAGTCCGGCGAAATCCGCCCGACCGCCGGAAACGCCGCCTTGCGCCCGGCCCAGAACAGCAGCCGCTCCTCTTCGGAGTTCGATATCTGGCAGGTGGTCTGGCCGCATTCGCGGGCGATGGCGTCGACCCGCAGAATCAACTCATCGACCTCGACCTTGGGCCCGTCCAGTTCGACGATCAGCAGTGCCTCGACATCAAGCGGATATCCCGCGTTGACGAAGGCCTCGGCGGCGGCGGTTGCCGGCTTGTCCATCATCTCCATGCCAGCGGGAATGATCCCCGCCGCGATGATGCGCGCGACGCATTCGCCGGCCGCCTCAACGCTGGGGAAACCCGCCATCACCGCGCGCGCCGTCTCGGGCTTTTGCAGAATGCGCACCGTGATTTCGGTGACGACGCCAAGCAATCCCTCGGAGCCGGTGATCACCCCCATCAGATCGTAGCCGCTGCATTCCGGCGCCTTGCCGCCGATCCGCAGGATCTCGCCGGTGATGAGGACGATCTCGCAGCCGAGCACGTTGTTGGTGGTCATGCCGTATTTCAGGCAATGCACGCCACCGGAATTCTCCGCGATGTTGCCGCCGATCGAACAGGCGATCTGCGACGACGGATCGGGCGCGTAATAGAAACCGGCGTGCGCCACCGCCTGGCTGATGGCAAGATTGGTCACGCCCGGCTCGGTGACGACGACGCGGTTGTCGAAGTCGATCTCGCGGATGCGCTTGAACTTGCCCATGCCGAGCAGCACGGCGTCGGCGAGCGGCAGCGAGCCTCCTGACAGCGACGTCCCCGACCCGCGCGGCACCACCCGGATGCCGTTGTCATGACAATACTTGAGAACTTGCGCCACCTGCTCCGTGGTATCGGGCAACACCACCACCATCGGCGGCTGGCGATAGGAATTCAGCGCGTCGGATTCGTAGGGAACCATTTCGGCGGCGCTGGAGATCACACCCTCGCCCGGCACGATGCGCCGCAGCGCCGCGATGATTTCATCGCGGCGGCTCAGCACGCCCGCGTCCGGCACCGGCATCTTGATGGACATCAACGCACTCCGAATAGCGGGACGACCGCGCTTTGGCGCTGCGGTACAAGACCTACGACTATAGCCCGCTTGTCTGGAACAACTCTAATATGGCATCACATTTACGCGCCTCCCGCGAGAAAGATCAACTTTTTTGCGCGGCGCGTTGGACGCGGTTCAACACGTCACCCACAACTCGGGATAATTTCCATGAAGCTCATCACCGTTACGGCCATCGCTTTCTCGTTCGCCATCTCCGCGGCTCACGCTCAGGATGTCGCCGCCGGCAAGACCGCCTTCAACAAGTGCATGGCCTGCCATTCCATCGGCGAAAACGCCAAGAACAAGGTCGGCCCTGAACTGAACGGTTTGGACGGCCGCAAATCGGGATCGGTGGAAGGTTACAGCTATTCGGATGCCAACAAGAATTCGGGCATCACCTGGAACGAGAAGGAATTCAAGGAATATATCAAGGCGCCGAAGGCGAAGATTCCCGGTACCAAGATGGCTTTTGCCGGCATCACCAAGGAGTCGGAAATCGACAACCTCTGGGCCTTCATCGCGCAATTCGACAAGGATGGCAAAATCAAGAAGTGATCGGATAAGCGCCTCGAGCGTTTACAAGCGAAGTGGATGCCGGTTCGCGAAAAGAAAACGCGCCAGAGCAAGAATCCAGAGCCCCGTTCCGATTTGATCGGAACGGAAATGGCTTTAGGCGCCGACCGCCATCTTGGCCGGCAACACCGATTGAACCACCAGGCCGCGCGCCCGCGCGTCCATCACGCCGACGGCGCGCAGGGCCAGCAATGTCGTGGTCTGTACCGCATCGCGGAGCTTGATCGGATCGTCGAGGTTGGCCGGCGCCAGCGGGCCAACCAACGACTCGTGCAAGGCACCCAGCAATGCCGTCGCGGCCAGTGCGGTGTCCTGCGCTGGCAGATGCCCGGCACGCACCGCGGCCGCGATCCGCAGTTCGATCTCGCCCGCGATCTCGCGGCGGCACGCCAGCCGCGATTCGCTGACATCGACATCGACCGGCTCCGCAAGAATGCCCCACGCCAATTTGCGATGCGAGACAATATGCACCGCGATCGTGGTGACGGCAGCCGCCAATGCCGATGACGGTCCCGGTGCGGCGTCGGCCGCGCGGCGGATCGCGGCCAGTTCATCGCGCGACACGTCGACGATCAATTCCGAAATCAGCTCTGCCTTCGACGGGAAATAACGATACACCGTTCCGGCCGCGACATTGGCGCGGGCAGCCACCGGCGCGATCTGTACCGCACTCATTCCGCCTTCGATGGCGGCTTCCCGAGCCGCGGCCAGAATGGCGCTTCGCCGCGCCGCCAGACGCTTCACCACCTGCTGCGTGCGCCGATAAACCATGGCTTCGTCTTGCCCCAATGTTCCATCCCTAGAGCCAATTCCGTTCCGATCAAATCGGAACGGGTCTCAGGATTCTTGCTTTGACGCGTTTTCTTGACGCGAACCGGCATCCACTTCGCTCGAAAACGCCTCAGAAAGAAGTGAACACCTATTCAGAGCCGATGACAAGCCTTTGATTGTAAAACAGATCATCACTACTTACCGGTGGCGAGGGTGGGCGAAAATCCAACGGTTTCAACCACCGAACCCTGCAGCGCGCGCGGCCGCCGCCACCGCCATGCCGACGATGACCGCGATGAAGTCGTTGCCCGACACGAGGGTCGCCATGATCGCGGCAAGGATGGCGAACATCACCACCGGCCCGCCATTGACGGCGACGGGAAGCGCCGCCGCGACGATGATCGATCCTGGCAAGGCATCCAGCATGCGGCGCACGCGAGGCGTCACCGGCACGTAGGACATCAGCCAGAATCCACCGAGGCGGGCCGCCACCGTCACAGCCGTCATGACCGCGAAAGCCAGCATCACATCGCCGCGCAAAACATCAGCCATGCGACGGCTCGCGCGCGGCATCATCGGGCTGCATCAGGCCGGCGCTGACGGCGCCCGAGATCGCACCAATGATGATGAACCACCACCCCGGCACCAGCCAATGGGTGCCGAGCGCCACGATGCCCGCGACGCCCCACGGAATGGCGCGGCGCACCCCCTTCCACGCCGGCACCAGCATCGCCGCATAGAAGGCCGGCATCGCCAGATCGACGCCGTACTTTTTCGGATCGGCCAGTTGCTCCGCGAGGACGTAACCGGGGATCGCCGCGACCAGCCAAAGGAGATAGAGAACGAGACCCCCGCCGACGAAGAACCACGCATTGGCGCCGCCATGATCGCGATAGCGCGTGGCCGCCAGCCATCCGCCATCGGTCACCAGCAGCATCGAGGGATAGGATTGCCAGCGCGGCAGCGACCCGAACCATGACCGCAGCGAGGCGCTCATCAAGCCGAAGCGAATGTTCACCGTGAGCGTCAGTAGCGCCAGCGTGGCGATCGACGACGCCGTGAGGTGATCGGGCCAGGCTTGCACCGCGACGAATTGCGACAGTCCGCCGTAGACGAACGCCATCATCACTTCGACCTCGGCCAGCGAGAATTGCTTCTGCGCACACAGCGCACCGAAGGCCATGCCGAACGCCAGCGTCCCCGGCAGCATCGGGCCGATGGCAACGATGCCCGGCCAGATCGCATCCTTGGACCAATAAGCCGGAGCCCTGGTCAATTTCGATGTCATGATGAACCCCGTATACGCAAATGCCTGAGGGCAAGTCGCGATCAGGTCAAGCTGCGCGGGATCATAGTCGTTATGCGTGGCCGATCAGTGAATCGACAGCCTTGCGCCGATCAATGCACGCGGAGCCAAGACTTAGTGAAGCGGCCAATAGAAAACGCGGCGTCGCCGCCGCGTTTCGTTTTTTCTTCGCAGGCTGCCTTACGCCTGCGGCTGCGGTTCGAATCCCGTATCGGGGTCCGGACGCGGACGCTGCTTGCCGGCCGGCGGCACTGCCGAGGTGCGCGGCCCGGACGGCTCAAGCACCGATTCGCGATTCGGCTTCTTGCCGTCGAGCAGATCAGTGATCTCGTCGCCGGTCAGGGTTTCGTACTCCAGCAGCCCCTTGGCGAGCGTCTCGAGATCGGCGCGCTTCTCAGTCAGGATACGGGTGGCGTCCTTGTAACCGGTTTCGACCAGACGGCGGACTTCGTTATCGATCTTCTGCGCGGTCGCCTCGGAGACATTCTGCTGGCGATTGACCTGCATACCGAGGAACACCTCGTCATTGTTCTCGCCGTAGGACACCGTGCCGAGCTCTTCCGAGAGACCCCAGCGCGTCACCATCATGCGCGCCAGGCGCGTTGCCTGATCGATATCGCTGGCCGCGCCGGACGTGACCTTCTCGCGGCCGAAGATCATCTCCTCGGCAACGCGGCCGCCCATCATGATGGCAAGGCGCGAGGTCATCTGCTCCAGCGACATCGACAGCTTGTCGCGCTCCGGCAATTGCATGACCATGCCGAGCGCGCGGCCACGCGGAATGATGGTCGCCTTGTGGATTGGATCGGTGGCGACGACGTTGAGGCCGACGATGGCGTGGCCGCCCTCGTGATAGGCCGTCAGCAGCTTCTCTTCCTCGGTCATGACGAGCGACTTGCGCTCGGCGCCCATCATCACCTTGTCCTTGGCCTCTTCAAACTCGGACTGCGTCACCATCCGCTTGTTGCGGCGGGCGGCAGTGAGCGCGGCCTCGTTGACGAGGTTCATCAGGTCGGCACCGGAGAAGCCCGGCGTACCGCGCGCGATCACCTTGAGGTTGACGTCGGGCGCCAGCGGCACCTTGCGGACGTGAACCTTGAGGATCTGCTCGCGGCCGACGACGTCCGGATTCGGCACCACGACCTGGCGATCGAAGCGGCCCGGACGCAACAGCGCCGGATCGAGCACGTCGGGACGGTTGGTGGCGGCAATCAGGATCACGCCCTCGTTGGCCTCGAAGCCGTCCATCTCGACCAGCAACTGATTCAGCGTCTGCTCGCGCTCGTCGTTGCCACCGCCAAGACCGGCGCCGCGATGACGACCGACCGCATCGATTTCGTCGATGAAGATGATGCACGGCGCATTCTTCTTGGCCTGCTCGAACATATCGCGGACGCGGCTGGCGCCGACGCCGACGAACATCTCAACGAAGTCCGAACCGGAAATGGTGAAGAACGGCACGTTGGCTTCGCCGGCCACCGCGCGCGCGATCAGCGTCTTACCGGTACCGGGAGGGCCGACCAGCAGCACGCCGCGCGGAATCCGCCCGCCGAGCCGCTGGAATTTTCCGGGGTCGCGCAGGAACTCGACGATCTCCTGCAAGTCCTGCTTGGCTTCGTCGACGCCAGCGACATCCTCGAACGTCACCCGTCCGTGCGCCTCCGTGAGCATCTTGGCGCGCGACTTGCCGAAGCCCATGGCCTTGCCGGCACCGCCCTGCATCTGGCGCGACAGGAACACCCACACGCCGATCAACGCGATGAACGGCAACCACGACACCAGCAGCGACACGAACCACGGCACGTTGTCGCCGGGCGGCTTGGCGGTGATCTGAACCTTGGCGTCATAGAGCTTCTTCACCAGGCCCGGATCGTTCGGCGCATAGGTCTGGAAGCTCGCGCCGTTGGTGAAGGTGCCGTGAATCTCCGGCCCCTGGATCACCACGTCGCGGACGTGATTCTGATCGACTTCGGTGAGGAGTTGCGAGAACGAGATGTCCTGCGACGAGGTGCGCTGGCCGGGGTTCTGAAACAACGTGAACAAGGCCAACAGCAGCAAGACGATGATGACCCAGAGGGCGAAATTGCGCAGATTGGCGTTCATCGAGGTTCCTTCGTGGCCGCGCGTCGCGCGACCTCCTGCCTTGGACGGATGTTCTTAATTTAAGTGTCGCTCCAGCCCCTGCCAAGGGAACCAGTCCGGACTATTTAGCGCATCTGGAAGCCGTTGAATGCATCCTAGCGACATTCCGGTTCAAATAATGGCAATTCTGGTTATTGTCTAACGGGAGGCCGGTTCGCCCTGTGCGTTCCGTTCACGCCCGGCACTCCGCCGTGGCGGTGCCGGCTCGATCAGGATGCGCCCCCTGACAATGGTGATCACGGCGCCGGCGAGGGTCTGCCGGAACCGGCCCTGAACTCCGGATCGTGCCGTCGCGGGCCCTGCCGCCTCGATAGCTCCGGACAAAGTTTCGACCTTACCCAATTCGGGCACCCCTTCAGTAGCCACACGGCCGATCGCGCGCAGCAGGACGCGAACCCGGACCTCCTCGGGCAATCCGACAAACGCATCGAAATCGAAGCCCGGCCGCGGCAATCCGCCATTACGGACCGCCAGAAACCGCTCGGCGCCATCCGTCATCAACTCCAGCGCCGCATTGGCACGTCCCAACCGGCCCGCCAGGCGGGTTAAATTACGCGCGTCGCAGCCCTCGGCCGCCAGCAGCGGCATCAAGGCCCGAAGCCGTGGCCGGGTGTATTTGGCATCCGTGTTGGTCGGGTCAATGGCATACGGAATCCCGGCTTTATCGAGCGTCGCCAGCAGTCGCGCCTTTGGGACATCCAGGAGCGGACGCACGATGATCGCACCTTCGCGCGGCAACTGCCGGGCCATCGCACCCAAGCCGGCAATGCCGCTGCCACGCGCCATCCGCATCAGCAGCGTTTCGGCCTGATCATCGCGCGTATGAGCCGTGAGAATATGGGCTGCCTCGTACTGGCGGGCAGCCTTCAGCAGCAGCGCGTAACGCGCGTCCCGCGCCGCCGCCGGCACGCCGGTCTCGGGCTTGGCTCCGTTCCATCGCAGGGTGCGATGCTCAACGTCGAGTTCACGGGCCAACCGCTTCACGTCGGCCGCCTCACCCCTAGCTTCGGAGCGCAGTTGATGATCAACGGTCACGGCGACAAGCCGCGGACCATGCTTCAACGCACGACGCCAGCGCGCCATGAGCCAGAGCATCGCGACGGAGTCCGGACCGCCCGAGACGGCAAGGACCAGCGACGAAGCATGCTTCCAGTTCGCGAACAGCGACCTGGCTTCGCTTGCCGAAATTGGCGATTGATCGTCCGACATGATCGCTACTGCGAGGCAGATGATAGCGCGAACCGGGGGCGCAGCGATTCCCTCTGCGGGTTCTCGAATTGACGTCGACGCAAAGGCTGCCGCCTAAGCAAACCGCCGATGCCAGCCACTCGTCAAGTTCAACACTTCACCCGCTTCTGCTCGCGGTCAACTGCTTGCTTGATGCCGCGCGAGGCTTGCGGATATTTCCGCGCCACCTCGCCCAAGGCGGCGCAGGCCGCTTCCTTTTCCTTCAGCGCCGCGAGCGATTGGCCGAGCCGCAGCAACGCGTCGGGCGCTTTCGCCGACGTGTCGTATTTCGAGGTGACGGCGAGGAAGGATTCGGCCGCTTCCCGGTACTTCTGGCGCTGGAACAGGCTCTCGCCGACCCAATACTGGGCATCCGCCACCTGCCGGTCGTTCGGGTAACGGCGGGTGAAGTTGCGCATGGTTTCCTCCGCCAGCGCGTAGTCCTTGCGTTGCATATAGCCGATGCCGAGATCGAACTCGTCGCGCGGCGAGCCCGACGGCGGCAAGGTGGTCAACCCACCCCCACCGGCGTTACCGGATTGCGACGGGCTCCCGACATTGGAGAGATTGAGCGGCTCCCCGGCATCGCGGCCGCCCGGCGCACTGGCCGGAGCGCCTTGTCCTGGCGGCGGCCCCGACGGACGGGTGGAGCCCAGCACTTGCGGCGCACCCGGCGCATTGGGATTGCGACTGGGATCGAACGCATCGCCGCGACCCGGCCCGCGCGCGATCGGCACCTGTTCCTGCTGGGCGGGCGGCTGTGCATAGCCCGCCTGCTGATTGCCGGCGGGGGGCTGGCCATAGGAAGGCTGACGCTGTCCGTAACCGGCGCCCTGCTGGGCCGGCGGCGTGGCCGCGGCATTCGCGGGCGCGCTGGTAGCCTGGCCACCCTGCAACTGCTGGAGTTGCTGCTCCAGCAAGCGGTTGCGGTGCTGCAATTCTTCGTTCTGGCCGGTGAGCCGCCGCAACTGGCCCTCCAACTGCTCGATCCGCATCGCCGGATCGCCGTTGTCGTCATCATAGTTTTGCGCCAACACCGACGACGAGGGCATCGCGAGCGCTGCGGCCACGACCATGACGCGCGCGAATTCAGGAAACGCGAGCTTTGCAGTTTTGACTGACATTTTAGCCTGACGAATGATTGGCGCCGTTCTGGAACTTGAGATTGAGGGTCGGAGTACGCCAAAAATGTGAATATACGAATCCGGCTCGAATCACCGAACCGGTCGCGCTCATGACCTCTGAAATAATAGCGCGCGCCGGTGCATCTGGCAAAATCAGATCTTCGTTTTCTGCCGTGATGACAGCCCGCAAAACGAAACCGGCGCCCGAAGGCGCCGGCGAAAATCAGTCTGCTGACCGCAAGGATCAGGAACTGGCGTTCAACACGGTGACCGCGCGGCGGTTCTGCGACCAGCATGAGATGTCGTTACAAACCGCGACTGGCCGTTCCTTGCCGTAAGAGATGGTGCGCATCCGCTGGGCCGGAATGCCACGCGAGATGAAGAACGACCGCACCGCCTGGGCACGGCGCGCACCGAGCGCGATGTTGTATTCACGCGTGCCGCGCTCGTCGGCATGGCCTTCGATGGTGAAGGTGTAGCGATTGTAGGTCTGCAACCACTGCACCTGCTTTTCCAGCGTCGCGATGGCCTGCGGGGTCAGGTCGGACTGGTCGCTCTCGAAGAAGACGCGGTCGCCGACATTCACGACGAAGTCCTGCTGGCTGCCCGGCGTCGCCGCGCCAGCCATCCCCGCTCCGTCAGCGCCGAGTCCGTTCTTGTTGGCGCAGGCGCCCATCGACAGCGCCACCGCTAACACAGCCGCCAACTTCAATCCCTGGAGGAATCGCTTTTGATAGGTCATTCCGGAGCCTCCACGCTCACGATTTGTCTGATGACCCGGTCTACAGGGGGTTGGTTAAGCGAACGTTCCATCAACCTTGATGAGACGTTGCCAGAACCAATCAAATGCCGTCAGCCACCAACAACCGGACGGGATGGTTAATGACGAGTAAATATGGCACGAAAGTGAATAGGGTTGCGGCCGGGCGCAGTGCAATCCGGAGGCGAAAACAGCCGGGATTGTCGCGAACCGGCAAGTCCCTCCGAGATTCCGAATTACTGCGAAACCTATGACCTTGGGACGATCGAGGCGCGCTCGAACGGCCGTTCGGGCAATCGCACCACGGCGGAGTTCAGCCCGTGGCGGCGCTCGAACAACATGCGCCGCTCGAAGTAGCTTGAGCGCAAGTGAGGAAACCGCGCGAAGACCCTGTCGCGCTGGTCGGGAAAATCGATCGCCATCAGGCTGATCGGCTTGATCAGGCCCGGATAGTCACGCGGCGGCGCCAGGGTATGCAGGAAGATCCGCCGATAGAACGCCTGATGTTCCGCCCTCACCGAGGCGAGCCCGATATCGGCATTGAAGTATTGGCAGGCGACGTAGGCCAGCCGCAGCGTCATATAAGGCAGTTCGGGAAACTTGTTGGCACGCGCGGGCTCCGCGACGAAGCGCGTCGGATCCACCATCACCTTTCCCTTGGCGAGTTCAGGCTTCAGCAACTCCGGAAACACCTCGACTGACGGCGTCACCGGATGCTCCGGCGAGGCCACGGAAATGCGCAGCGAACTGACAAGTTCCCCGTCAAGGCGAACGCCAAAGATCCAGCTGTTCGGCAGATCGTCGAAGCGGTCGCTGATCTTGTGATCACGGTTCGGAAGGATGGCGCCTTCCTGGAGATAGGCACGATAACGCAGCCGATAAACCTCGTCCTTGTCGGCGTCGGTCTCCGCCAAATGATAATCGACACGATCGAGAAGTTCGATTCCACGTTCGAACGGGCGGCTCCGGGTCTGTTCAGCCTGACTCATCGCAAGTTTCCTGCGCAGTCCTGAGCAACGCGCGGTGCATTTACAAAAGTTAATGCTTTCTTAAGCAAAGTGCAAAGCTATCAAAGTAGTAAGGTTAATGCTGTGTGCACAAGCACAGTCTTTGCGGTCGTTCCCACTCGATGGCGGTGCAGAAATTTCAGCGGATTGCTTTCAATAATCGCAATGTTTCGGCGGGAATCTCTTGCAAGCGCCGCAATCGAGAATCGCTAACCGGTCGATCGCGACGGCAAGGCCACGAGATTGTTCTCTGGCGACCGACGCGCATGCGACGCAATCAACAATTGGCGAATCGCAACTGCCGGCACCGGCCGGCTGAACAGATAGCCCTGCGCTTCAGTGACCGTGCCGTCCGCGCTGATGAGTTCAAGCTGCTCATTGGTCTCGATGCCCTCGACCACCACAGACATGCCGAGGTCGGCGCTGAGCCGCGCCACGCCGCGAAGCAATGTCAACGGACGATCGGTATCGATCCCTTCGAGGAACGAGCGATCGATCTTGACCTTATGAAGCGGGAAGTTGTGCAGATAGCTCAAGCTCGAATAGCCGGTTCCGAAGTCGTCGAGCGAAATCCGCACGCCTTCATTGTTCAACTGCGTCAGCGCATGGCGGGTCCATTGCGTATTGCGCAGCAGCGATGACTCGGTGATCTCGACCTCGAGGCGTTTTGCGGGCAGCCCCGACACTTCCAGAGCGTAACGAACCTCGCTGAGCACATCACGCTGATGGAACTGTTGCGACGAGAAATTGACTGCGACGCTGACGCCGTCCGGCCACTTCATGCATTCCATGCAGGCCTTGCGCAGAATCCAGCGGCCAAGATCGACGATCAGACCCATATCCTCGGCAACCGGAATGATGTCGACCGGCGACACCGTTCCCCGCTCCGGATGATTCCAGCGCAGCAATGCCTCGCAGGTCGAAATCCGTCCCGTCTTCAAGTTGACCAGCGGCTGATAATACAACTCGAACTCCTCGTCGGCGAGCGCACGACGCAAATCGAGTTCGAGAATGCGGCGCGCTTCCACCGTTTCCGCCATTTCATCACGGAAGAAGCAGAAGGTGCCGCGGCCGTCGGCCTTGGCGCGATAGAGCGCCATATCGGCATTCTTGAGCAGCACGTCGGCGCTTATCGACGGCGACGTGATGGCGATGCCGATGCTCGCGCCGATCTCAACCAGATGCAGGTCGATCTCGTAACGCTCGCTCAGACGCTCGACGATACGACGCGCCAGGCTGGCAGCGTCCTCGTTCGAGGTGATGTTGCGCTGGAACACGACGAATTCGTCGCCACCGAAGCGCGCGACGAAGTCATCCGTACGCATCATTTCGCGCAACCGATCCGCCACCATGCACAGCAGCCGATCGCCGCACGGATGGCCGAGCGTATCGTTGACCTGCTTGAACTGGTCGAGGTCGATGAACAGCAGCGCCGAAGTCGTATCCTGCGCGTGAGACAACAAACGCTCGATCTCGTCGCGGAAATTGACGCGGTTGGGCAAGCCGGTGAGATCGTCGAAGCGTGCCAGATGCGTAATCTTCGCTTCCGCCATCCGTCGTTCGGTGATGTCTTCCACCAGCACCACGCTGCCGCCGCCAGCCATCGGCTGGAAGGTCCACGACAGCGCCCGCATTCCGGCGTGTGGCTCTACCGTGATGATCTCGCCGGCCTGCGAATTCTCGATCTCCGACAGGATCAGGTTCGCGCTGTCTTCCGCGAGGATTTCCGAACGCCGACACTCGGCGACAATCTCGCGCGCGTGGACGCCCCGCAGCACGACTTCGCCAGGCAATCCCATCATCTCGCTGAAACTATGGTTCATCACCGCGAGCCGGCCGTCGCCATTGAACATGCAAAGCCCGTGCGGCATGTTGTTCAATGCGGTATCGAATTGGCTGACCAGTGCCGCCTCGTGCTCGCGCGCGATCCAGGCATTGACATAGATGCGTTGCAGGCTCGACGTCAGCCGACGGATCGCCGCAAAGAACACGAAGCTGAGCAACGCCAACGCATAATAATAGATGCCGCCGAATGCGATCAGGGCGATGAAAACCGGCCCGCACCCCAGAAGCACCTGAAGATGGAAAATATTCGGACGTCCGAATGTCCGGCCCACTCCGCCCGAGGTGTAGGCGACGACGGTCGTCACGCACAACATATGCGCGGCCGCATCGTCGGTGCGCATCAGCACCGTGACACCCCAGATGCCAAGCGCAAGGCCATAGGCGATGGCGCCGAGCCTATAACGCTTTTCCCAGACGACAGCTTCGCTGACGGTCAAGCCGGCGTCGCGCCGCTTGTAACGATACATCTGATAGGCGCGCGCCACGCCGACCGCGATGAACAGCGGTACGCTCAGCCAGCACCAGACATCACCCGTAACGGAAGCAACGACGGCGGCCGCGATCGCGGGACCGAACGCGCCAAAGATCATCGGCGCGGGATTCATGAACAGTGAATCCACAAGCGCCGCATAAATCGTCGGCGACAACCGTTCGTCCTGGTGCCGTCTTTTTGTTTCGAGCAACTGCATTGTCTGCGCGCGGACCCTGTTTAGGCCCCATAGTCATACCTTGCGCAGATGAAGCCTTCCTGAGCGAACATCGTTACCAAGATATTACGATGCTCCGCGGAGTGTCCCGATACAACCGTCGGATCAGTCGGCCAGGACAATCGATTGCTATTCCGCACGCCGCAGTTGAGTGCGTTAACGGATCGTTCACGATAACAGCGGCGACCATGCCGGATCGGAGGCGTAGCCCGGCGTCGGCACCTTCTGTTCATTCCGGCCCGAAATATCCACGGTGTAGAGCGAGGGTCCGCCGCCACCGCCGGGATCGCGGAAGAACATCACGACGCGACCGTTGGGCGCGAATGTCGGGCCTTCGTTGTGGAAGCCGGATGTCAGGATGCGCTCGCCCGATCCGTCGGGCTTCATGATCCCGATCGCAAACTGACCGCCGCCTTGCTTGGTGAAGGCGATATAGTCGCCACGCGGCGACCACACCGGCGTCGAGTAGCTCCCCTCCCCGAACGAAATGCGCTGGGCGCCGCCGCCTCCGGCCGGCATGACGTAAATCTGCGGCTTTCCGCCGCGATCGGACTCGAAGCAGATGCGCCCGCCATCCGGCGAATAGGACGGCGAAGTGTCGATGGCCGGCGTATCGGTCAGACGCGTCGTCGACTTCGAACGCAAATCCATCACGAACAGGTTCGAGTTGCCGCCCTGCTGCAAGCTCATGATGATGCGCTGGCCGTCCGGCGAGAACCGCGGCGAGAACGACATGCCGGGGAAATTGCCGACGATCTCGCGCTGTCCGGTTTCGATATTGAACAGGTAGACCCGCGGATCGCCCTGCCCGAACTCCATGTAAGTGATTTCTTGCGTCGAGGGCGAGAAGCGGGGCGTCAGCACCAGATCGGAGCCACGCGTCAGGTAGCGCACATTGGCGCCGTCCTGATCCATCAACGCCAATCGCTTGATGCGGTGTTGCGCTTTGCCGCTCTCGTCGACGAACACCACGCGGCTGTCGAAGTAACCCTTCTCGCCGGTGAGGCGTTCATAGATCTGGTCGGAAATGATGTGCGCAATGCGCCGCCAGTATTCCGGCGACGTGAAGTATTGCTGGCCGGTCAGTTGCTGACCCGACGCGACATCCCATAGCCGGAATTCGGCTTTCAGCCGGCCATCGCCCTGCCGCGTCATGCGGCCGGTGACCAGCGCCTGCGCGTTGATGCTTTTCCAGTTCGCAAATTGCGGCGCGGAATCGATGTTGGTGATCTTCTCGATGAAAGCCGCTTGATCGATCGGGGCGAACAGACCGCTGCGCTTGAGGTTGTTGGTGATGACCTGCGCCACGCCATTGCTGACTTCACCGTCCGACGGCGTGCCGGGCACGAAATTCGGAATCGCGATCGGCAGCGGCGCGACATTGCCCTCCGTCACCTGCAAACGGGTTTGCGCGCGGGCCAGCGACGGCAGCAGCAGACCTGCGGCAACACCGGCGCCGCCGATCAGCGCGTGCCGGCGTGTCAACGACATTGCGGACGGAAAAGACGACTTCAGGGGCATCGCTCGCTCACTTCAAGGAGTATCGGCAAAACATCAACCGTTGAACATCTGACGCGGATCGAATGTAACAATCATATCTTTCCACTGATCGTAGGTCGCCGGCCGCAGCATATCATAGGGCTGCGCCTGCAGCACCGCGCGCATCGCGGCGTCGGCAGCGGCCCGATAGCGCGGCGACGAACCGCGCGACACGATTTCCGGCGGCGCCGCCAGCCGCTTGTCTGGCGTCAGGCGAATCCGGATATCGACGATCAGTTCTTCCGGGTGCTCGCTGCCGGCCTGCACATTCCACAACTTGGTCAAGCGCGCGCGCAACGCATCCAGTTCGGATTGGGACAGCGTGGCGGCAGTACCGTGCGCCGCACCGAGAGAGGCGGTCGAATTGAGTTGCTCGCCGGTCGCGGCGTGACGCGTCGGATCGCGCTTGTCGAGCAGCGCCGCGATCTTCGACGAATCGAAGGTGCGCTCGCGCTTCGGCTCAGGTGGTTTCGGCGGCGCGGCCTTGGCCTGTGGCTTGGGCTTCGGCTTTTTGGCCTCGTCCTTTTTCAGCGCTTCCGCAATCGGATCGACCTTCGGCGGATCCGGCTTCTTCTCGATCGGCTTCGGCTCGTCCTTCGGCTTGTGCTCGGCGACCGGCTTCGGCGGATCGGGTTTCTTCTCGACGGGCTTTTCAACCGGCTTCGGCGGCGGCTCCGGCGCGGCCTCGGTCTTCACCTCGGGCTTTTCGGTGATCTTGCCGGCGGTGTCGTCGACCGGCTTCGCCTCGGCGACCTTCTCGACCAGCGGCTTCGGCTTTTCCTTTTCGCCGGTCTTGCTGCCGGCGGTGATCTTCGACAATTGATCAGCCGAGATGATATCGACCGGCATCGACTCCGGCGGCGGCGCTTCCAGCGAGCGGGCTGAAAACGACACGAGACCCCACCCGATCACGAGCACGTGCAGGGCTACCGACGCGACGAGGGTCTTGTCGACTTTCACCTCAGCTTCCTTGCTCCACCTCGGTCACCAGCGCAACGCGACGGAATCCGGCGGACGACAGCCGGCCCATCACCTTCATGACGGTGCCGTAGTCGACCTTCTTGTCACCGCGCACGAAAATGCGTTCGTCCAGACCGGCGCGCGCCTCAGTAATCGCCTTCAACTTCGGTACCAGTTCATCAACGGCGATTTCGGTATCGTTGAGAAACACCTGCCCCTTCAGGTTCACCGATAGCGTCAGGGGATTCTTGTCCTGATCGAGGCTCTTGGCCTGGGTCTGCGGCAGATCGAGCGGCACGCCGACCGTCAACAGCGGCGCCGACACCATGAAGATGATGAGCAACACCAGCATGACGTCAACCATCGGGGTGACGTTGATGTCCGCCATCGGCGCCGCGCGCCGACGCCGGCCGCGCCCGCCGCTAGACGCTCCTGCTGCGATGTTCATGCCCATGATGCGCTACTCACGATTGGCCCCTCACGCTCACGCACGTTCGTCGATCTGGCGTGACAGGATTGCGGAGAACTCGTCGGCAAATCCCTCCAGGCGCTGCGCCTGCCGGTTCACCTCTGCCGTGAATTTGTTGTAAAAAATGGTCGCCGGGATGGCGGCGATAAGGCCGATGGCGGTCGCGAACAGCGCTTCCGCGATACCGGGCGCGACGACGGCCAGCGACGTGTTCTTGGACGCCGCGATCGACTGGAAGCTCGACATGATGCCCCAGACGGTGCCGAACAGACCGACGAAGGGCGAGGCCGAACCGACGGTCGCCAACACCAGCAGGCGGCGTTCGAGCCGTTCGATCTCACGCGCGATCGAAACGTTCATCACCTTCTCGATCCGCATCTGAAGGCCGGCGAACGAGCGTGCCTGGCTTTCGAACGAACGCTTCCACTCGCGCATTGCGGCGACGAAGCAGGCCGCCATCGACTGCGTCGGCTTGGCTGCGAGTGAGCGATAAAGCTCCTCGATCGACTCGCCCGACCAGAACGCCTGCTCGAAACGATCCATTGCCCGTCGCGTGCGGCCGTAAAGCAGGATCTTGTCGATCGCGATCGCCCACACCCATACCGAACAGGCCAGCAGGCCGAGCATCACCGTCTTCACCACCCAGTGGGCTTGGAAGAACAGCGCGATCAATGACACGTCGGAGGAGGCCAGCGGCAAAGCTGACTGCGCCACATCGGCCGGATTCATAAGCGGTATCCTCTCAACGCAAGTGTCCCAAACGTTCCCGGGAACGACGCGTTTCGCCGTCCGCGATCACGCGCCATACCGCGTCGTCTGCCAACGCCGGTTCTGCCAATTCGCATGGGGGGCCCGTCCAAAGCCGGGTCCTGCATCCCTTGCCAACATGTCAAAACGAGGGCTGACGGCGGTTTTTCCCGGGTCCAACCAAGCGCCCGCCATGGTTAACGCGAGGTTATCAAAGCCGTTTTCCGGTCAACCTCACGGAAAATTTCATTCAAAAAGCAAAGCCGCCCATCCGGGGCTCGGATGGGCGGTAATGTAACGATCGTTTACAACGGGAAGTAGTTACGCCTGCGGCTGGCCGTCCGACGGCGGGGTCGGGCGCGAGCGGTGCTGCGCCATGAACTGGTCGAACTCCTCCTTGTCGCGAGCGTGGCGCAGACGCTCGAGGAAATCCTTGAATTCCTTCTGCTCTTCCTCGAGGCGGCGCAGCGTTTCGACACGATATTCGTCGAAGGCGCGGTTGCCGCTCGACGGCGGGCCGAAGCCGAAGCCGCGGCGCTCCATGCGGTCGCGCATGCGCTCCATTTTATACTGCATCCGCTCCATCTTGTTCGACCAGCGGTCGTTATGGCTCCAGCATCCCATTTTCCTGCTCCCGAGTGTGTAGAAGAGAAGTGCGAGGCCAACCGGCCACCAGAAGATAAAACCGAGCACAGTCAGGGCAATCCAGCCCGGATGCCAAGGCGATTCGAACATGCTTGGACGCCGGTAATGGCCCTCCGTCGGGCCGTTCCAACGATGAACGTCAGCGGTGGGGGTCATTTGCATCTCCCTAGGTGGCGGCTGCGTGAATGTAAATAACATTTACATACGTAACCCGTTCCGAGTTTTTGTCAAGCGAGGACCCACGGCGATCACGAGAATATTTGTCGCAGTCGGGTCGGGGCCAAGACTCGTGAGGCTCATGACAAGACTCGTCATTGGAAGTGATCTCCGGGACCGCGACCTTCAAGACCGCGACCTTCAGGACCTGCGTCAACGCATCTCACCCTCAGCAATCGCGAGCCCGCGCGCTGCAAATTAATGCGATGAAAGCAAAGCGCGCGAGGCGCGAAGGTTCCGGACCCGTCGATCGCGGACCGAACAATTCTCGAAGTTCACAATTCCTGGAGTTCGTCTCTTGGAGTTCGTCGAAAATTCCGCGCAGACGCTTCATCGGCGGCGCCGCACCGAATTACTTCGGCGGGTTGCCCCACGGGCCTGGCGGTGGTCCCGGAGGACCTGGCGGCGTGCGCAGCGCTGCGGTTGCATCCGCGGGCGGCCGCTGGTCGGTCGGGAAGCCGAGGCCGCGCAGATAGATCAACACGCCCGCTTCGAGCAGTTCGTCCGGCGACATCGGCAGCTTGGGCCGCGCGGAATCGCCGCGCGCGAACAGCGAAGCGACGCCGTGCGACATCGACCAGATATGCAGCGCCATCATCATCGCCGGCGGCCGCGCGACGCCGGGCGGCGCCAATGCTGCGAGCCGTTCGGCGGCGGCGCGAATGATATTGAAGGCACGTTCGCTCGCCACCATCAGCGTTGGATTGACGTCGATCGGCACGCCGGATTCGAACATCGCGGAATAGAACGCCGGTTCGCTGCGCGCGAAATCGAGATAAGCCCGCCCCACCCGCTCGAACGCGGTGACGGTGTCGGGGCGTCCGTCGTCCCATGCTTTCGTGAGCACCGTCTCGAACAGTTCAAAGCCGCGCTGCGCGATGCTGGACAACAGCTCGTCGCGATCACGGAAGTGGCGATAGGGCGCCGCCGGGCTGACGCCGGCCGAGCGCGCGGCATCGGCGAAGGTGAACCCGGCGGGTCCCTTCTCCGCGATCAAGTCCAGCGCCGCTTGCAGCAGCGCCTCCTTGAGGTTGCCGTGGTGATAGCCGCGCTCGGCGCCGCGGCGGTCCTTTCGCCAGCTCATGTTAATGGCTTTTACATGAGGCGGGCGAAAAGGCTAGATATTTCGGCGTGATCGAGACGCTGAAATCGTTGGGAAATTCGATCCGGGACTCTAGCGGCGATCCCGTGGCGCTTTCGAGGCAGCCGGAATCGCCTCAACCTCCGTCCGACCGACCCCTGCCGCCCTCAGTCACCCCGCACCGCCGCCTTTAAATCGGGCCACCTGGCAGCCGCCGCCTGCACCTCGGGATCAAAATCCGCCATTTCCTGAACCTGACGGATCTCGATGACCTCATTCTCGGAGGCCGGGCAGCGCTTGGCCCAGGCGATCGCCTCGTCGCGCGAGGCGACGTTGATCATCCAGTAGCCGCCGAGCACTTCCTTGGCTTCCGCGAACGGCCCGTCGGTGACGAGCGGCTTGCCGCCCGCGAACGACACCCGCGCGCCCATCGACGGCGGATGCAAGCCGTCGAGCGCCAGCAGCACGCCGGCCTCTTGCAACGCCTCGTTATAAGCCATCATCGACTTCACCCGCTCGGGATCGAGTTTCACGTCCGGCGGCGCGGTCTCGTAGCCTTTCGGGATCATCAGCATCATGAAACGCATGGGGTATTCCTTTGGAGTTGGATTGAATGATGACGTCGCGTTGAAGTCGCTTTTAGCGCATGTGCTCTGCGATCATCGTCGTCCCCGCGAAGGCGGGGACCCATAACCCCCGACGGCTATGATCAAGCCGTTGTCGATCAACGATCACGAGCACCACCTATTTCATCAGCGACGCGGCGTATGGGTCCCCGCCTTCGCGGGGACGACACGGTGAGGGTGCGGCAGGACACCTGCTTGAAAGTCTACTGCCTGAAGCTTACCGCCTTGCGGCAACCTCGGCCCGCAAACGGTCTTCCTGTTCGCGCAATTCCGGCGTGAAGGCTTCGCCGAAATCCTCGGCCTCGAACACCTGGCGCAGTTCGAGTTCGTCGCCGGGCGCGAACGGAGCGCGCTTCATCCAGGCGATGGCCTCCTCGCGCGAGGCGGTCTCGATCATCCAGAAGCCGCAGACGAGATCGCCGTTGGCCGGGAACGGACCATCGACTGCACTGACGCCATCATCGGAAAACCGAATGCGCGCGCCCTTCGCGGTCGGGTGCAGACCCTCGCCGGACAGCATCACGCCCGCCTTCACCATTTCCTCGTTGAAGCGGCCCATTTCGGCCAGTTGCGCCTCGCTCGGCATCACGCCCGCTTCGGTATCCCGGTTCGCCTTCACCATCACCATGAAACGCATTGCTGTTCTCCGTTGATCGGCCCGGCCCGCGCCGGCTCTGTGATGAAGACGAACGGGCAACATCGAACCCGACATTGCCGGTGGCGCATTTTTTTAAGGCGGGGACGCGATCAGGTTTCCTGCGGGAACATATGGAAGTAAGGCTCCGCCTCCTTCAGCACCCGCGCATAGGACGGCCGCGCCTTCAGACGCTCCAGATAGGCGGCGAGATGCGGATGAGTGTCCGCATAGGGCAACACCTTCGCGGCGTAGAACAGCGCCGGCGCCGCCGCGCAATCCGCCATCGAGAAATCGTCGCCGGCCGCCCATGGCCGCGACGCCATGTCGCGCTCGGCGATGTCGTAGGCGGCGCGCATCCGCGTCTTGGCGTCCTCGACGCCATGCGGGTCCTTGGCGCCGGCCGGCCGCAACCGGTTGCCGACGACCCTTTGCATGTGGTTATGGATGTGCAAATCGTAGAAGCGATCCGCAAAGCGCACCGCGCGCGATGCATCGCCATCCTCGGGAATGAGCCGCGTCGCGCCCGGATAATGCCGGTCGAGATAATCGATGATGATGCTGGACTCCGGCACCACCTCGCCGCGCGCGTCATCCCGCAACACCGGAAACTTGCCGGCGCCCCACAGCTTCAGCAACATCGCGCGCTCGTCGGGATCGCCGAGATTGACCGAGACCGCCGTGAACGGCGTCGCGTTCTCATACAGGGCGATCAGCGTCTTGTGACAATAGGACGACAGCGGATGCATATAGAGCGTCAGCGACATGGCGTTCTCCCTCGCGATCGTCTTCGATCACACAAACCGGCGCGGACCGGCATCCCGCTGGCGCGCCTATACTACTTGCATTTTGCAACCGGTTGCAGCCTAACCAGACCGATGCAAAAATGCAAGTGGTTTACGGCGTGGCGGGAAACGCGGAACCGTCATTGAAAGGAAGCGAACAACTATGGATGCGCTGCAACGCTCCGACTGCCCGATCAATCTCACGCTGGAAGTGATCGGCGACAAGTGGACCTTGCTGATCATTCGCGACATCATCTTCGGCAATCGCCGCCATTTTCGCGAGTTGTTGACGAAATCCAACGAAGGCATCTCGTCGAATATTCTCGCCGATCGGCTGAAGACCTTGATGAGCGAAGGCATCCTGACCCGCGAGGATGATCCCACGCACAAGCAGAAAGGCATCTACAGCCTGACCGAGAAAGGCATCGCGCTGTTGCCGATCCTCGCCGAGATGGGCGCGTGGGGCTACAAGTATCTGCCGGTCAGCGAAGAACTCGGCGTGCGCGCGCAGGTGCTGCGCGACGGCGGCCCCAAGATGCGCGCGGATTTCATGGACGAATTGCGCGCGCGCCATCTCGGCATGAAGCCGCGCAGGACGCGCGGCCCTTCGGTGAGCGAACGCTTGCAGGCCGCTTACGAAGACGCGATGGCGCGCAAGACAAAAAATTCGCGCATGACGAAACGCGCGTGAGTTTTCTTGCATTTCGATTCCAAAACGGAATTGACAGTCGCTTCTTGCACTTGCCGCTATGCAGATAGCGTGTATCAACGTCACGCGACGCATCGCGAGTTCCATCGCAACAAATTCTCGCCGCATTGATTGATCACGCTTTCGTCATTGCTTCGGCCGTGGGGGACACAAGCGCGGCGGACGCAAGTCGAAGGGGCGTTCTGCGTAAAATTCGACTCAAGTTTGGCTCGCGCATTCGTGCTGCGGTGAGTCATGCCCGAACCACTTTGGCTCGCGCGATGCGAGCCCGAACCAATTGGGGAGGACATCATGAACGATGCCACGAAACGCGCGGGCACCGGGGCGCTCGCGCATATGCTGTCTCACGTCATGGCCGTCACCGCGCTGTTGGTGATCGCGGTGTGCGTGTTTTATGTGAGATAGGCTCTCATTCGATCCGCATATCTTTCCGTCATGGCCGGATTTATTCCGGCCATGACGACGAAATACTGCGAGCTGCGTCATCGTCTGCTGCATCGAAAGAATCCTGTTCCCCCTCGCGAGAACACGCGCTAAGACCCGCGCATCTTTTCTCGCATCGGGCTGATCATGACCACCAGCATCACCAAAGTCGCGCTGATCACCGGTGCCGCGCGCGGCATCGGGCTCGCCACCGCGAAGCGTTTTCTCGCCGAGAGCTGGGCGGTGGCGCTCATCGACATCGAGGATGCGCAACTCCGCGAGGCGGCGGCCTCGCTGGCCGATCCTGTCAACGTGCTGGCGCTGCATTGCGACGTCTCCGATGCCGGCATGGTGCGCGTCGCGATGGCGCGCATCGTTGAGCGCTTCGGCCGGCTCGACGCGCTGGTCAACAATGCCGGCGTCGCGGTGTTCAAACCGATCCTGGAAACCACCGACGACGAATGGGATCGCGTGCTGGCGGTGAACCTCACTGGACCGTTTCTCTGCATCAAGGCGGCGGCGCCGTTGATGCGCGAACACGGCGGCGGCGCCATCGTCAACATCACCTCGATCTCGGGGTTGCGCGCCTCGACCTTGCGCGTCGCCTACGGCACCAGCAAGGCCGGGCTCGCGCATCTCACCAAGCAGGCGGCGGTCGAACTCGCCTCGCTCGGCATCCGCGTCAACGCGGTGGCGCCGGGCCCGGTCGATACCGCGATGGCCAAGGCGGTGCACTCGCCGGCGATCCGCGCCGACTATCACGACGCCATTCCGCTCAACCGCTACGGGCTGGAGGAAGAACTGGCGGACGCGATCTTCTTCCTGTGCAGCGAGCGCGCGAGCTACATCACCGGACAACTGCTCGCGGTCGACGGCGGCTTCGACGCCGCCGGCATCGGCCTGCCGACGCTGCGCCGGGAAGGCAAGAACGGGTAGCGGACGGTTACTGCCTGTATCCCGGATGCGATGCGGCACACGCGAAGCGTGATGCTGCTTCGCTGATCCGGGATCGTCGCGCAGGATGCCGTCGAGACGGTCCCGGCTCTGCGGCGCAGCGTTGCACGCCGCGCCGCGTCCGGGACAAGTCGAATACGGAAGGCCCCCCGCATGGCAAGATTGCAGCCGCGGCGCGTGCAATTTTCGCGCGGCGTGCCTAGATGGGCGGGAGCGTTTCCCTCCCGCGCCTTCTCGCGCGATAGCTGACGGATATTGCGATGGTCCCCTATTCGATTCTCGATCTCGTTCGCGTCACCGAAGCGACCGATGCGCGCGGCGCGCTCGATAATGCGCGCGACCTCGCTGCTCATGCCGAGCAATGGGGCTACACCCGGTTCTGGGTGGCCGAGCATCACAACATGGCCGGCATCGCGTCGGCCGCAACCTCGGTGGTGATCGGCCACATCGCGGCCGGCACCAAACACATCCGCGTCGGCGCCGGCGGCGTGATGCTGCCGAACCACGCGCCGATCGTCATCGCCGAGCATTACGGCACGCTGGAGCGGCTGTTTCCCGGCCGCATCGATCTCGGGCTCGGCCGCGCGCCGGGCACCGATCAACTGACCATGCAGGCGCTGCGCCGCAGTCTCACCAACAGCGACAATTTTCCGCGTGACGTGCTGGAATTGCAGGCTTACTTCGCCGATATCGCGCCGGGCCAGCGCATTCAGGCGGTACCGGCGGCGGGCACCCATGTGCCGCTGTGGATTCTCGGCTCCTCGACCTACGGCGCGCAGGTCGCAGCCGAGTTCGGCCTGCCTTACGCCTTTGCCTCGCACTTCGCGCCGGCGCAACTGATGCCGGCGCTGGAGATCTATCGCGCGCGGTTCAAGCCGTCCGCGCAACTGGCGAAGCCTTATGCGGTCGTCGGCGTCAACATCATCGCGGCCGACACCGATGCGGAAGCGAAGCGGCTCGCCACCACGCAGCAGATGTCGTTCACCAACATCTTCCGCGGCGCGCGCGGCCTCAGCAAGCCGCCGATCGATGACATCGAGACCTACTGGACGCCGATGGAAAAGGCGCAGGTGGCGCAGATGCTCGCATGCACCATCGTCGGCGACCTCGATACGGTGCGCGCGGCCGCTGCCAGCCTCGTCGAACAGACCGCGGCGGACGAATTGATAATCGTCTCCGACATCTTCGACCACACCGCGCGGCTGCATTCGTTCGAACTGATCGCGCAGGCGATGCGGTAACAGCCATAAATAACGTCGTCTCCGCGCAAGCGGGGACGACACTGAGGATGCGGCAACGCCGCGCACACGATGCGCTTCTTAATGAATCCCCACGCCGAGCAGACGCTCGATCAGGGCGCGGTCGGCGCGGAGCGCGTCCGGTGCGCCGGACCAGACTTCGCGGCCGCGCTCGAGGATCAAGACGCGGTCGGCGAAATCGAGCGCGCGCTCGATCTGCTGTTCGACCAGCACCACGGTGACATCGCCCGATCCGGCGAGCCGCGTGATCATGCTCATCAACTCGTCGCAGATCACCGGCGCGAGCCCTTCCAGCGGCTCGTCGAGCAGCAGCAGCGACGGCCGGCCCAGCATGGTGCGCGCCATCGACAGCATCTGCTGTTCGCCGCCGGAGAGTTGCCCGCCGAGGTGCCGCCGCCGTTCGCCAAGGCGCGGAAACATCTCGTAGGCTTCGGCCAGCGCGGCACGCCCGCGCCCCTTCAATCCGGTGGCGAGATTTTCCTCGACCGTGAGCGAAGCGAACACGTCGCGGCTCTGCGGCACGTAGCCGACGCCGGCCAGCGCCCGCGCCGAGGTGCGGCGGCGCGTCAGGTCGACATCGCCGATGCGCACGCTGCCGGCATGGCGCGTCGACAGTCCCATCAAGGTCGCGAGCAGCGTGGTCTTGCCGACGCCGTTGCGGCCGAGAATGGCGAGCCGCCCGCCGGCCGGAACATCGAAGGTGATGTTCTGCACGATCTGGGTCGGTCCGTATCCGGCGCTGAGGCCGGCAACCTCAAGCCGGGCGGCGGGCATCGGCATAGCTCCCGAGATAAGCGCGGCGCACTTCCGCATCGGCGGTGACGGCCTGCGGCGTGCCTTCGAAAATCAGGCGGCCGTTGGCGAGCACCAGCACGCGCTTGGCAAAGCGAAACACCAGATCCATGTCGTGCTCGATCATCAGCACCGCGATGTCGGCCGGCAGCCGCTCGATCGCTTCGAGAATCTTCGGCGCCTCGTCATGCGGCACGCCGGCGGCGGGCTCGTCGAGCAACAGCACTTTCGGATTGAGCGCGAGGCCGATGGCGAGTTCGAGCAGACGCTGCTGCCCATAGGCCAGTTGCGACACGGTGATACGCGCCAGATGCGCGATGCCGAGCATGCCGAGCAGTTGCTCCCACTCGGCGCGCACTTCCGGCGCATTCGTCGCCGCCGAGAAAAAGCGGCGGGTGAGGCCCTTGCGCTGCATGATCGCCAGCGCGACGTTATCGGCGGCGGTGAGGGTGGCGAACAACCGCGTCACCTGAAACGTGCGCACCAGCCCGCGCCGTACCCGCGCCGGAATATCGAGGCGGGTGATGTCGTCGCCTTCGAGATGCAAGGCGCCGGAGGTCGGCGGCAGACCGCCGGAAATGACGTTGACCAGCGTGGTCTTGCCGGCGCCGTTGGGGCCGATCAGCGCGACGCGATCGCCCGGCGCGAGGCGGAACGAAATATCCTGATTGACGCGCAGGCCGCCGAAGGCGCGGGAGACCTTGTCGAGCGCGAGAAGATCGGTCATGCCCGCGCTCCCCGCCGCACGACTTTCGACCACAACACCGCGACGCCGTGCGACAGGCCGCGCGGCGCGAACAGCACGATGGCGATCAGCAGCAAGCCCACCAGCGTCATCCAGTGGAACGGATTGGTGGCGGAGACGATGTGCTCGAAGATCTGGAACACCACGGAGCCGAACAGCGCGCCCCACAGATTGCCCGCGCCGCCCAGCACCAGCATCACCAGCACTTCGGCGGAGCGCTCGAACGAGACGCTGTCCAGCCCGACCACGCCAGCCGTCATCGCATTCAGCGCGCCGCCGACGCCGGCCACTGCGCCGGACACCGCATACATGATGACCAAGCGCGGATAGACCACCGCGCCGATCATCTGCGCGCGCAGGTCGTCGTCGCGGATGCCCCGGCACAACAGGCCGAACGGCGAGCGCACGAAGCGCAGCAGCAGCACGAACACGACGGCGAGCACGATCAGCGAGAACGTGAACGCGGTGCGGCTGTACATGTCGAAGCGAAACAGCCCCAGCACCGGATCGGGCGTGATGCCGGACAGGCCATCGCTGCCGCCGGTGACCGACGACAGCTTGTTGGCGAGGGCGGCGACCAGTTGCCCGATCGCGATGGAGAGCACCAGTTGCGGCAATCCGCGAAACCGCGTGATCAGTGCGCCGGAAATCGCGCCCATGATGGTGCCGGCGACGATGCCGACGCCGAGCAGCAGGATCGGCTCGCGGACGCCGCCGATGCAGGCATTGCCGACCGCATAGGCGCCGACGCCGAACAGCGCGGCATGGCCAAGCGTGGCGATGCCGCAATAGCCGGTGACGAGATCGAGCGACAGCACCAGCAGCGTGATGCCGATCAGCCGGGTCAGGAACGCGAGGTCGTCGGGAAACAACAGGAAGCCGAGCACGCCGAGCGCGGCGATGGAAAGGACGCCCATCAGTTCGGCGGCGAACGGAAAGGCGCGGTCGGATGTCTTTGCCAGTGTGGACAGGCTGCTCATGTCAATGCGCCCGCCCGAACAGTCCGCGAGGAAACAGGAACGCGATCACGATCACCGCGAGATAGAAGAAGAACTCACCGTATTCCGGCGCGAGATATTTTCCCGTGGTGTCGGCAAGGCCGAGCAGGAGCGAGGCCGCCAAGGCGCCTGCGATCGAACCCGCACCGCCGACCGAGACCACGACGAGGAACGTCACCATGTAGCGCAGTGCATAGAACGGCTCGATCGGCAGCAATTCCGCGCCGACCACGCCGCCGAACGCGCCGAGCCCGACAGCCAATGCAAAGGTCGCGGCATAAATCCATTCGGTGCGGATGCCGAGGGAGTCCGCCATATCGCTGTTGTCGACCGAGGCGCGCAGCCGGATGCCGAACTCGGTCTTGTCGATCAACAGCCACAGCGCCAGCGCGGTGACGACGCCGCAGGCGATGACGAAGACGCGATGGGTCGGGATCATCCGGAAGCCGATATCGAGCGGGCCGCTCAGCGCGTTCGGCAGCGGGATCGCTTTCAAGGTCGGCCCGAAGATGAAGTTGGCGAGGCCGATGATGACGAAGGTGATGCCGATGGTCAGCAGCAGTTGCGTCAGCGCGTCCGACTTCCGGTAGATACGGCGATACAGCAGGATCTCCAGCGGGATCGAAATGACGATCGTGCCGATCACCGCGACCACGATGGCCAGCGCGTAGCCGGCGCCGAGATCGCGCATCGCATAGGAGGCGAGATAGCCGCCGATCATCGCGAAGGCGCCGTGCGCCAGATTCACCACCCGCATCAGGCCCATCATGATCGACAGGCCGATGGAAATGATGAACAGCACCATGCCGTAGGAAATGCCGTCGAGGCCGATGCTCAAGATCGTCTGCATGGTCCCTAGCGTCCCGCCGGCGACGCAGCCTTGCGGCCGGCTCGTGAAAAAGCCGCGTCGTGATGGATCACGCCGCGAACCATGGTCATTAGCACGTTGACGCCGCGAAGGTCAGGCGCGGAATCGGCCAACGGATCGCGATCCGGCACGATGAGATCGGCGGCCATGCCCGGCGCCAGCACGCCGCGCCAGCTTTCCTGCTTCATCGCATAGGCGCCGCCATGGATATAGGCCGCGACGGCCTCGCGCGGGGTCAGCGCCTCGTTCGGGCCGATCGGCTCACCATCGGGCAAGCCGCGATCCACCGCATCGGCCATGCCCGCCCATGGCGAGGTGAGGCCGGTCGGCGCGTCCGAACTGGCGACATAATGAACGCCGGCGGCCAGCGCGGAGCGGCCGGGATACTTGTCGTGGCGGCGCGGCCCGAACGCCTGCTCGATGGAGCGGCGCATCCGGGTGAGAAAACTCGGCTGCATCACGATCAGCGCGCCGAGCCGCTGCATCCGCGCGAAGCCGTCGCGCGGCGGACAGAAGAAATGCTCGATGCGATGGCGCGGATCGGGCCATGCCACGCGTCCCTGCCCGGCCTCGTAGGCATCGATCACGCAGGACACCGCGCGGTCGCCGGTGGCGTGCACCGCGACCTGCCAGCCGGCCTCGTGCGCGGCGACGATGACGCGCTTGAGATCGGCCTCGGGGCGCATGAAGAAGCCGCGCGCCGGCGTATCGCAATAGTCTTCGCTGACAGCGGAGGTGCGACCGCCGACGATGCCGTCGGCGAAGAACTTCAGCGTCATCGCCTGCCAGTCCGGATCGCGGGTTGGTGCGAGGCCGCGCGCGACGGCCTCCTCCGGGTCCAACTGATGCATAAAGCCGAGCCGCATCGGCAGATGCGCGCGCTCGCCGCGCGCCACCTGCCACACCGCGAACTCCTCGTCGAAGCCGCTGGTGAATCCCACCGCCGCTTCCACCGCCGCCGTCATTCCCATGCGCAGGCAATCGTCGATGGTGGCGTGCAGCGATTGCGCCAAGGTTGCGCGGCTGATCGGCGGCACCCGGCGGAAGATCAGTTCGGCGGCGGCTTCGGTGGCGCTGCCGTCGAGGCGGCCGTCGGCGCCCCGGCCGAACACGCCGCCCTGTACCTCGGAGGTGCCCTCGTCGATGTCGAGCGCGCGCAGCGCCGCGCCGTTGACGATGGCGATGTGGCCGCAGAAGCGGCGGATCAGCACCGGATGATCCGGGATCGCGGCATCAAGCTCGTCGCGGGTCGGATAGCGGTGTTCGGCGAGATGATTTTCGTCGAACTCCGCCGCGTGCACCCATTCGCCCTTCGGCGTCGTCGCCGCGCGCGCCTTGATCCGGGCGATGACATCGCCGACCGACGCCACATGGGCGCGGCCGAGCGGCACCAGCAGCCGCCCGTAGGCGATCGCGAACAGATGGATATGCGCGTCGGTGAGGCCGGGCAGCACGGTGGCGCCTTGCAGGTCGATGGTGTCGGCGGCGGCGGGCGCGTCGCGCGTCGCGCCGATCCACGCCACCTTGCCGTCGCGCACGGCAATGGCTTCCGCCGGGGAGCGATCCTCGGCGAAGCGGTAAATCCGTCCGTTGATGAGCCGCAGCGAGCCGGCGCGATCGGTCACAAGGCAATCCTGGCGTGGTGAAGTACGTGGCGTCGGGAAACGTGAAGACTCCCGTACACCGCAGCGGTCCACTTACTCTCAACACCCACGCATCAGGCCGGGATGTCGAGAGAACAGCGAACCGCCGCGCGAACGGGAGCCCTTACAAGCGTCGGCCTTACTTGCTGCTCAAGGCCCAGTCGGGCTGCGCGTCGAAGGTCTTGATCTCCTTGTTGATGAGCTTGCCGTCGACCTTCTCGACCGTGCGCAGATAGACATTCTGGCGGATGTGGCGTGTGTCCGGATCGATCGATACCGGGCCGCGCGGGCTCACCCACTTCATGCCCTTTACCGCATCGACCGCCTTGGCCGGATCGCGCTTGCCGTCGGTCGCCTCGATCATCTTGTAGATGACGCGCGCGCCGTCATAGGCCGCAACCGACGTCATGGTGATCTCGTCGAGCTTGCCGCCGTCCTTCACGATCTGGGCGATGAAAGCCTTGTTCTCCGGCGAGTCGTGCGACACCGAATAGTGATAGGTCGACAGGATACCGATGCCGGCATCGCCGATGGTCGGCAGGTCCGGCTCGGTCACCACGTCGCCGGTGGACATCAGCTTGACGCCGCCGGCCTTGAGGCCGTTGTCGATATACGCTTTGACAAAGCCCAGCGTCGGCGGGCCGGCGGGCAAGAACGTGAAGATGGTGTCGGCGCCGGAATCCTTGATCCGCTGCATGATCGGGCCGAAGTCCGTGGTGTTGAGCGGCATGCGGATGGCTTCGACCACCTGGCCGCCCTCGGCCTCGAAGGTCTTCTTGAACGCGGCTTCGGCATCGATGCCCGGACCGTAATCGCTCACCGCGATCGCGACTTTCTTCGAGCCGTTGGTCTTGGCGACCTTCGCCGCCGGCACGGTGTTCTGCCACATCGTGAACGAGGTGCGCACGATATACGGGCTCTTCTGCACGATGGCGGAGGTGGCGGCGTTCATCACCACCAGCGGCGTCTTGGATTCATCCAGCAGCGGCGCGATCGCCATCGCGTCCGGCGTGAAGTAGACGCCGGCGAGATACTGCACCTTGTCCTTGACCAGCAATTCCTGCGCGAGCGCCTTCGACTTCGCCGGGTTCGGCGATTCCTCATCGCGATAGATGAACTCGACGGTGTGGTTGCCGACCTTGTTGCCGTGCTCGGCGACCCAGGCGTCGATGCCCATCTTGAAGTTCTTGCCGAACAGCGCGTAGGGCCCCGACATCGTGCCGATCACGCCGACCTTGATCACGTCGGCCGATGCGCCGCCGGTCATCAGGCCGATCGCGGCCAAGGCCGAAAGCAACGTTGCTGATTTTTTCATTGCACTCCCTCTCGGTGTTTTTGTGTCGTTGTCGTTATGGCACGCCGCGGGTCGTTTGTGTGGTTCCGCGTGCATCAAAACATCTCGAAGTATTCGCGCTGCTCCCATTCCGTTACCTCGGCCTGGAAACGCTCGATCTCGGCATTCTTGATAAAAACGTAGTAGTCGACAAGCTCGGCGCCCATCGCATTGCGAAAGAAGGGATCGTCCTTCAGCGCGAACACCGCCTCGCGCAGCGATTTCGGCAGCAGGCTGGCCTTGGTCTCGTAGGGCGTATCGGCATCGGGGCCGGGATCGAGTTTGCGGTCGACGCCGTCGAGGCCGGAGAGAATTTGCGAGGCCATGTAGAGATAGGGATTCGCCGCCGGTTCGCCGACGCGGTTTTCCAGCCGCGTCGCCGGATCGTTCGGGCCGCCCAGCACGCGCAGCATCACGCCGCGATTGTCGCGGCCCCAGATCGCGCGATCCGGCGCCAGCGAATAGGAGCGGTAGCGCTTGTAGCCGTTGATGGTCGGCGTGGTGAACACGGTGGCGGCGCGCGCATGATCGAGCAGGCCGGCGAGATAATGCTTGCCGAGCGGAGACAGCGGTTCGCCCTCCACCTTCGACATGAAGGCGTTCTCGCCGGTCGTGGTCGAGACCAGCGACTGGTGCAGGTGCCAGCCCGACGACATCACGTTGGGAATGCGCGGCCGGCACATGAACGTCGCGTGGCAGCCGTGGCGGCGCGCGATCTGCTTCACCGCGCTGCGAAACATCACCATGGTATCCGCCGGCGCGAGGCCGACGGTCGGCTGAAACACGAATTCGCATTGACTCGGGCCGTACTCGACCTCCATCGAGCGCAGCGGCAGGCCGAGCGCCATGACGTCGTGGCGCAGCACTTCCAGCACCGGCTCCATCATGTCGTAGCGTTGCTCGGTGAGATACTGATAGCCGTGCGAGAGCAGCGTCACGTCCGGCGGCTCGCCCGGCTGTCCCGCGTGGTGCGGCTGCATCTTCGGATCGGCGAGACGGAAGATATGGAATTCGACCTCGAGCCCGGCCATGAAATCGTAGCCGCGCGCGGCGAGTTTCTCCAGCACCGAGCGATAGAAGCCGCGCGTGGCGAACGGCACCGGGCGGCCGTCGTTGAAATAGAGATCGCACATCACCCAGCCGGTCGCCGGCGCCCACGGCAGCACCCGGAAGGTGGTGGGATCGGGCACCATCAGCACATCGGCCGCGCCCTGCATCTCGGTCATGCCGAAGCCGCCGCCGGCGGTGAACACCGGAAACACCGTCTTGTGCGAGGTGTCCTTCGCCAGCATCGTGGTGGTGATCGAGCAGCCGCTTTCGAGCGACCGCACCGCCTCGCCGGCGATCAACGTCTTGCCGCGCAGGATGCCGTGCTGATCCGGAAACGACAGACGGACGGTTTCGAGCCCGTGCTCCTCGACCATCCGCGCCAAACGGGTCGCGGCCTCGTGCTGCTCATCGGACCAGAGGCCGTGCTTCCTGACGAAACTCAACGTCAATATCCTTTGCTGAAACCGCGCAGCGTAACGGTTATTCGGCGGCCGCGAGATGCGGCGCCTTCCTGGCGATATCCGCCGGCACCGCCGCCGCCCACGGCGCACCGCGCCGCCGCTTCACGTCGACCTCCATCCAGTACATCTCCCAGCCGCGGGTCGGCCCGATGCCGTCCATGGTGGCGGGGCCCTGAATGCTGCGCGCGTTGGCGGCATCGAGGAACATGAACGGCTTTCCGCCCGATGTCACCTTCTCGATCTCCTGCCGCAGCAGGCGGCGATACTGAATGATGGCCTTGTCGGACTGGCCGAGATGCTCCTTGGTGCGATCCTGGATCGCGCCCATCGACTCCACCGCCCATTGGTCGTGAACGTTGATGTCGGTGCCCATCCCGGTATAGGTCTCGGTCGCCTGCTCGTGCGGATCGAAACCGTAGTCGTTCGACTTGTTCTTGCGCGAGACGTAGTCCGGCAACTCATAAAGTTCGAGGCGCTGGTCGCGCATCTTCTGCTTGTCCACCGGCGCGCCGTAGCTGGTGAAGATCGCGTACCAGTAACAATGCGTGTCATCCACCGGCACATGCCACTGCGTGATCGTCATCTCGGTGCTCATCGGGATGACGAAGGCGTGCGGGAAGAGCTGGTTGGTGACGCGGACGTGGGTGCGCTCGCTGTCGATTTCGCGCAGCGCGATCAGCCGCAGGCCGTATTCGGTCTGCTCGACATTGATGATCGGGCGATCGTATTCGCGCAGCACCTTGGTCATCGGCATTTCGCTGTCGGCGGAGGCGCCGCGGAATTGCTTGCCGTAGGCGGCGGCCGGGTCTTCGTCCTCGAAGAAGCGATGCAGGAACGAGGCGTGCGCCGGATCGATGCCGACCTCCAGCGCCTGAAGCCAATTGCATTCGATCAGGCCCTTGAAGGCGAAGGTGTAGGCGTCCGGCGCGGCGAAGCAGTCGATTTCCGGAAACGCCGGCGGCTCGCCCTCGCCCATATAGGCCCACAGGATGCCGCCCTTTTCGACCACCGGATAGGCGCGCTGCTTGATGTTCTTGCACAGCACCGAGCCGGCCGGCTCCGCCGGCGTCTCGAGGCACTGGCCGTCGACATCGAACAGCCAGCCGTGGAACGAGCAGCGCACGCCGCCGTCTTCCAGCCGGCCGAAGGCCAGGTCAGCGCCGCGATGCGGGCAATGCCGGTCCATCAGACCGTAGCGGCCGCTTTCGTCGCGAAACAGCACCAGCTTCTCGCCGAGCAAGGTCACCGGCTTGATCGGCCGCTCGCCTTCCAACTCGTCGACCAGCGCGGCGGGCTGCCAATACATCCGCATCAGCTTGCCGCAGGCGGTGCCGGGACCGGTCAGGGTGATGAGATCGTTCTGCTGCTGGCTCATCATGATGGCGTTCTCCTTCGGTGCCGCCGGGGATTGCCCGTCAGCCTCAGGTTTCCTCATCTTGTTCGATAGACGAACAAACGTCCGATTTGATTTAGAATGCCTCCAGATTTGAGCAGACGCAAGTCCGATTTCCAATCCTTCGTTGTAGCGGCCGGAGATCATGTCGCTGGTTACGACGCCCGATCCCGCCGGCCGATGCGACGGTGGCGCCGCGCTGGTGCATAATCCGCCGATTCGTGCTCCCCTCGCCGCGACCGACACGCCAACGGACGACAACTGCCCGTATGCCCAAACTCAAGCGCACCGCCGACGAACAGCAGGCCAGACGCGACGGGCCGGAAATCATCGAGAGCCTTGATCGCGGCTTGCGCGTGATCCAGTCGTTCGGCGCCGACCACCGGCCGATGACGCTGAGCGACATCGCCAAAGCCTGCGACCTGCCGCGCGCCACGGTGCGGCGCATCCTGCATACGCTGATCAAGGCCGGCTTCGTCGCCGGCGACGAGCGATTATTTTCGCTGACACCACGCATCCTGAGCCTGGCCTCGGCCTATCTCGCCTCCAACCAGATCAGCAGCGTGATGCAGCCGCTGATGGATGAGGTGTCGACGCAGGCCAAGGAGGTCTGCTCGCTGGCGATCCTCGACGGCGCGGAGGCGGTGTTCGTCGCCCGCGCCAGCCCGGCGCGGGTGTTCTCTGCCGGCATCGACATCGGTTACCGGCTGCCGGCGTTCTGCACCTCGGTCGGCCGCGTGCTGCTCGGCCGGTTATCCGATGAAGAATTGGCAAAAACCATCAAGGCCGCGCGGCTGACGGCGCTGACGCCGAATACCCTGACCGACAAGGCGGCGGTGATCGCCACCATCATCGCCGATCGCGCAAAGGGCTATTCGCTGGTGGATCGCGAGGCCGAGCCCGGCTTCCGCTCGATCTCGGTTCCGATCCGGCGCTACGACGGCGGCATCGTCGCCGCCGCCAATATCGGCGCCCATGTCGACCGCATCGGCATTGATGAAATGCTCGCGCGCTTCCTGCCGCTGTTGAAAGAGATGGCCGAAGCGGCGAAGCCGTTGCTGGTGTAGGCGAGGACGAAGGGACCGCACCTCGCCTTCTCGCTCTTACTCTTTCGAGTTTGGCTCGTCATGGACTCATCGTGCGACAAGTTGGCCCCGTTGAATCCTAGTCCGGCAACAGCCGCTTCTTGTAGGCGTCGGGGTCCATGTCGCGAACGTCGATGCTGATGCTGTGAACCTCCGGCATCATCTCCGCCATCGCTTGCCGCAGATCGATGCTGAGCCGCTCCTTCTGCGCCGGCGTGCGCCCGGCGAGCAGATAGAACGCCACGTGGAAGAACGATTTCCGCTCACCTGCGATCAGATAATCGTCGAAAGCCTGGGCCCGGCTCTTGAGGTCCTCCGCCTTGACGACGCCGGTGGACGCGGCCACGCGATGCAGCATCGACAGCACGTCGCGGATCGGCGGCATCTTCTGATCGCGCGCGTAGTGACAAACGATATGAGGCATTTGGGTCTGAATCTTCCACTTCCGCCGCGGCGCTGAGTTTGTTGATAGCGATATCGAGCATCTTGCGTTCGTCGATCGTCAGTTGCTTCAGCAGCGCCACCTGCGCGCGGCGCGCATTCGGCATGATTCGCTGATAAAGCTGAAGACCTTTCTCGGTGAGTTCCAGCAGCTGCCGCAACTCGTGGGTTTCGTCCTGGGTACGCTGCACCAGTTTGCGCTTTTCCAGCTCCAGCAGCGCGCGGCTCATCTGGCCCTTGTCCATCTTCGACGCATCGCGCAGCGTGCGCGTGGGGCCGGAGCCGTGACGCGCGAGAATCGTCAGTATGCGCCATTCGGGAAGGCTGAGTTCGTGCTCGAGCAGATAGCGCCGCGTGCTGATGCGAATCAGGAGCGCACTGAGGTTGGCGATACGCTTGCTCAGGAAGTCGTCGACCTCCAGATTGGCGCCGTCCACGCCCGGCTTGATCCAGTTCCTCACGTTCGACTTCGCCAACGCGATCTCCTCAACCCTCGCTTGCGCGCCGCCCTGGTTGCCAGGCGTGGGACCGACCGGCCCATCGCAATCAAACCGCTGGCAACACAACGCTATCCCAACGTTCTCTCGACCATGGCGCATAAGAATCCCGCAGATAAACCTATCAATTGGTTTGACGCGCGGGAAACACGATGATGCCGGCCATCAAGAGAAACTGGTTCACGGCCAGCGGCAAGCTCCACGATAGCTTCCCGGGTAAATTTTATCGATTGCGAATTGCGCGACACCAGTGACGCTGCGCCGATTTGTCGATCCCCGACGCGTTGCCGTCTGTCCCATTATCACCTCTCTAAGTAATAACCGCATGGAGGCGATCCCGTTCGGTTCGATTTTTGCATTCGATTGGCATTCGAAAAGGCGCGTAACATCCAACGCGGGGCTACCGGTTCTGCTTTTTTAACGAACTTCATTCATTGTCGACTTCGAATCCATCCGGGCGCGTGCTCGGATGCTGACGAAATCGCGACAGAACGTTATGCGATGCCGAAGCCCATCCGCACTTATCCCATAGCGATTGATACCCCGCGCGTTGCGCGGCTCGCCGATCAGCGCTCGCTGCACGGCGGCCGCGCCACGCCGCATCCTGCTTCAACCGGCTTTTCCCGATAAGCCCATTGCCCAACATCGACGGACTCCCTCCATGCGCAAGAACTTTCCTGTTACCGATGCCGAATATCCCGTCACCGACGAGACCCTCATCGTCTCGCGAACCGACCTCAAAGGCCGCCTCACCTATGTCAACGAGGACTTCATCGACGCGGCCGAGTTCACGACGGACGAACTGATCGGCAAGGCGCATAACATCGTCCGTCATCCGGATATGCCGCCGGAAGCCTTCGAAAATCTCTGGGAGACGCTGAAGGCGGAAAAGCCCTGGGTCGGCGCGATCAAGAACCGGCGCAAGAACGGCGGCTTCTACTGGGTGCTCGCCACCGCCTCGCCGATCCGCGAGAACGGACAGGTCACCGGCTATACCTCGATCCGCACCAAGCTCGCCGCCGACCAGCGCGCGCTGGCGGAGGAGGTTTACGCGGCAATTCGCGAGAAGAAGCCGCACGGCTACCGGATCGACGCCGGCATTATCCGGAAACGCTCGTTCTTCGACCATTTCAGCCTGTTCACGCGGACCATGCGGGCGCGGCTGACGACGATGATGACGCTGCAAGCCGTGTTCATGCTCGCTTGCGGCGCGCTGGGCGCAGCCATGGTCGGCGGGACCGCGGGCATCGCGCTCGGCCTTCTCGCCGTCGGCGGGGTCATCGTCGGCGGCATCACCGGACGCCACACGCTCCGTGCGTTCGAGGGTCCGATGCATCATCTCAACGAGACGATGCTGAATCTGGTTCACGACAAGTTCGACAACCGGATCGAGATCAAGCGCGACGACGAGATCGGCATCGCGCTGCGCAACCTTCAGACCGTGCAGACGCTGATCCGCTTCAGCCGCGAGGAAGTCCACTCCACCCAGCGCCGGGCCGACGTGCAGCGCAAGACCGACACCACCAGAATCGCGGACTCCTTCGAGGCCGCGATCGGCGAGATCGTCCAGGCGGTGGCGTCAGCGGCAACCGAACTGGAAGCCTCCGCGACGACGCTCGCCTCCAACGCCGATCACGCCAAGGATTTCGCCGAGCGCGTCGCCAACGGCTCCAATGAGGCCTCGTCGAACGTCAATTCGGTGGCGTCGGCGACCGAGGAGATGACGGCTTCGGTGCGCGAGATCAGCCAGCAGGTGCAGGAATCGGCCCGCATGGCCAACGACGCGGTCGATCAGGTGCACTCGGCGACCGAGCGCGTCAGCGCACTCTCCACCGCGGCGGCACGGATCGGCGACATCGTCGAGATCATCAACAACATCGCCGGCCAGACCAACCTGCTGGCGCTGAACGCGACCATCGAGGCCGCGCGCGCCGGCGAAGCCGGCCGTGGATTTTCGGTCGTCGCTTCGGAAGTGAAGGCGCTGGCGGAACAGACTGCCAAGGCGACCGGCGAAATCGGTCAGCAGATCAGCGGCATCCAGTCCGCCACGCAGGAATCGGTCGCGGCGATCACCGAGATCCGCAACTCCATCGAGAGACTGTCCGGGATTTCCTCGGCCATCGCCTCGGCCATCGAGGAACAGGGCGCCACAACTCAGGAGGTATCGCGCAACGTGCAGCATGCCGCCCTGGGCGCGCAGGAAGTGTCGTCGAATGTCGGCAATCTCCAGCGCGGTGCAGCCGAAACCGGCACCGCCTCATCGCAGGTGCTCTCAGCCGCGCAAACCCTCTCGCGCGACAGCGCACGGCTCACCACCGAGGTGAACAAGTTCCTGGCTTCGGTCCGGGTGGCTTGAGAGCCCCTGTTAGTTCATCGGCTCAAACAACCCCGGCGTCGTCCCCGCGCAGGCTGGGACCCGGAACCCCTGGCGTTGGTTGTTATAATACAAACCAGCCTCAGGTGATGGAGCCGAACCGCTGCGGCGTATGGGTCCCCGCCTGCGCGGGGACGACGTTTTTTGTGTGGCGCGCATCCGCCCACAAACGAATGTCCGGTCAGAAGACTCTCAAGTCGGCTGCGCGTCGAGCTTTTGCTTGAGCTGGTCGATCACGTCCTGATCCTCGGTGACGACGCGAAGATAGCCGTGCCAGGTGATCGGCCCGCATTTGGTGTGTTCACTCGTGAGCTGGTTCTTCAGCGATGGGAACATTCCCCTGTGACGGGGCGGGATCAGAAGTTCCATGTCGTATCTCCACGAATGAGGGACTTGAGGGATCGATCATCGAGGTGGCATGCGCCCGACGAAGCGAGTGATACACCCACATTGCGGCAAGCATGCAGCCGGTGGCTCAGATGATCGGGCGTTAAATCATTTGCTCCTGTCGTCACGAGCTATTGTGCGAACTTGACGTCGGATGGCGCCGTCAACTGGCGACCGCCAACCGTTTCTCGAAGCTGTTCGGGATTTCGATATCGACTTCGAGGGTCGATACACTGTCGCCCCGGTCCATCCGCACGATCACCTTCTCCGGATCCAGCACGATGTGGCGCGAGACCACGGCGAGGATTTCCTCGCGCAGGATGCCGAGCAGATCGGGCTGGCTGCGCAGGCCGCGCTCATGCGCGAGCAGGATTTGCAGCCTCTCGCGGGCGACCGGCGCCGAGCCGGTGCGGCGGCGAAGCAGATTGAAGAGGTTCATGCTCATGCCGCCCTCCGTCCCAGCAGGCGATCCATGAAGCCCCTGCGCTGTTCGGTCGGCACCATCATGTCCACCGTCTCGCCGCCAAGACGCCGTGCCGCGTCGATGTAAGCCCTCGCCGGCTGGCTTGCGGCATTGTTCAGCGTGACCGGCGAGCCGACATTGGAGGCCTTCAGGACGTCCTGGCTCTCGGGAATGATGCCGAGCAGCGGGATCGCGAGAATTTCCAGAATGTCGTCGATGTTGAGCATCTCGCCGCGCGCCGCGCGGCCGGTGTCGTAGCGGGTGATCAGCACATGCTTCTTGATCTGCTCGCCCTTCTCGGCCTTCACCGTCTTGGAATCGAGCATGCCGATGATGCGGTCGGCGTCGCGCACCGAGGACACTTCAGGATTGGTGACGACCACGGCCTCGTCGGCGTAGCGCATCGCCAGCGTCGCGCCGCGCTCAATGCCGGCCGGGCTGTCGCAGATCACCCAGTCGAACTTGGTGCGCAGGTCCGCGATGATGTCGCGCACGCCTTCGTCGGTCAGCGCGTCCTTGTCCCGCGTCTGCGACGCCGGCAGCAGCCACAGGCTCTCCAGCCGCTTGTCGCGGATCAGCGCCTGCGAGAGCTTCGCAACGCCCTGCGCCACATTGATGAGATCGAACACGACGCGCCGTTCAGCGCCCATGATGAGATCGAGATTGCGCAGGCCGACGTCGAAATCGACCACGACGACCTTCTCGCCGCGCTGCGCGAGCGCCGCGCCGAGCGCGGCCGTCGACGTGGTTTTTCCCACGCCGCCCTTGCCTGATGTCACGACCAAGACTTTGGCCATCATTGTCTCCCTTGTTGCTAGTTCAGCGGCGTGATTCGGAGGATATCGCCGTCCAGCCACGCCTGAGCGGGCTGCCGGCGCAGCGTTTCGCCGATATCTTCGGCGGTCTGGTAGTAACCATCGATGGCGAGAAGCTCGGCCTCGATCTTCTGGCAATAGATTCGGGCGTCCGAATTGCCGTTGATGCCGGCCATCGCCCGCCCGCGCAGCGTCCCGTAAACGTGGATCGAGCCGCCCGCGACGATCTCCGCGCCGGAGCCGACCGAGCCGAGCACTGTGACATCGCCCTCGGTGTAGACGATGCGCTGGCCCGACCGTACCGGATTGCGCAGCAGCAGCGACGGCGCCGGTGGGGGCGGCGGCTGCACCTCGACCTTCTTCGGCTCGACCTGCTCGACCACGCAGCCGCGCCCGCCGCTCAGGACCGGAGGCAATTTCGGATCGAGTCCGTCCGGCTCGATGCCTTCGAGGCCGAGCACGCGAATGCCGCGCGTCTCGAGGTTCGAGACCAGATGCGCGACGCCATGCGAACTCAGTTCGACCGCAGCCAGATCGAGCACGATCGGACGGCCCGCGAAAAACCCCGGCGACTGCGCCAGCGTCGCGTCGATTTCCTCGAGCCAGTTCATGATCGGCATGAACGGCGAGAAGACAAACGCAACGTAGGATCGGCCCCGGAGGCGCATCACCTGACGTTGCGGCTCCACCTTTGCATCCATGAGTGAGCGCTCTCTGCTTTCAAAAAGTTTGTCATTGGTTAATTTCAAATTGAGCAGTGTCGGTTAATGAGGGGTTAACGATGGGCGTTTCCGGGCGCGGAAATGTTGCGGAATCGTTAAATGGAACTTCGGGGAGGCATTGGCGGACTGACCGCGGGTCCGCGTGGTTGCAGACGCTTGTCCGGTACTCGGATTCGCAACACCCTCAATGTCGTCCCCGCGCAGGCGGGGACCCATACGCCGCAGCGATTCGGCTCCATCACTCTCGACGAGGTCATTTTACAACGACCAAAGCCAGGGATTCTGGGTCCCCGCCTGCGCGGGGACGACGTTGAGGGTATTTGATCCGACGGGTTACATTTCAAATCAGATCTGAAAACGATTCGTCGGGGGCGGCCGGACTTCCGTGCCAAGATGAAGAACCAAACGGGGAGCGAAACATGACGAAAGCACCGATGTGGCAGTGGTCCGCGGTCGAGACCGCGGCGGCCATCAAAGCCGGCGACGTGAGTTCGCAGGATGTCACCGCGGCGCATCTTGCCCGCATGAAAGAGGTCAATCCGGCGCTCAACGCCGTCGTGGTCGATCTCGGCGACAGCGCGCTGAAGGCGGCCGAGGCGGCCGACGCCGCGCGTGCCGCCGATAAGTCAGGACGCGGGCTCGGGCCGCTGCACGGCGTGCCGGTGACCATCAAGATCAATATCGACGTCGAGGGCCAGGCCAACTCGAACGGCGTGGTCGCGTTCAAGGACAATATCGCCCCCGGCGACTCGCCGGTGACCGCCAACCTGAAGAAAGCCGGCGCGATCATCATCGGCCTCACCAACACGCCGGAATTCTCGCTGCGCGCCTTCACCGACAATCCGCTTCACGGCCTCACCCGCAATCCGTGGAATCCGGAGGTGACGTGCGGCGGCTCCTCGGGCGGCGCCGGCGCCTCGATCGCGGCCGGCATCGGCACCATCGCGCATGGCAACGATATCGGCGGTTCGCTGCGCTGGCCGGCGCATTGCAACGGCATCGCCACCATCAAGCCGACACAAGGGCGCATTCCGGCGTTCAATCCGAGCGCCACAGTGGAGCGGCCGCTGATGGCGCAATTCATGTCCTCTCAAGGCCCGCTGGCGCGCGAGGTGCGCGACGTGCGGCTCGGCCTCGAGGTGATGGCGCAGCGCGATCCGCGCGATCCGTGGTGGGTGCCCGCGCCCCTTCAAGGCCCGCCGCCGGCCAAGCCGATCAAGGTCGCGCTCGCGAAAATCCCCGACGATATGAGCACCGATCCCGGCGTGATGGCGCTGATCCGGAAAGCTGCCGACACTCTGGCCGATCAGGGCTACGCGGTGAGCGAAGTCGAGGTGCCCGACGTCAATGGCGTGTGGCAGCTCTGGTGCGACCTGATCCTCACCGAAATCGGCGTTCTGCAAAAGGAACAGATGCTCGCGGTCTCCAGCCCGGATTTTCACAAGGCCTTTGACGGCATCGTCGGGTTGGCGGCGCAACTCGATCAAGCCGGCTACATGAAGGCGATCAGCGATCGCTCGCGCCACATCCGCAACTGGATGATGTTTATGGAGGAGTATCCGCTCGTGCTGGCGCCGACCACGGTGCGGCGCACGCCGGAAGTCAACGCCGACCTCAAAGGCGAGCAGCGCGTCAAGGAGGTCTTCCACAACGACCTTCGCTTCATCTCGGCGATCAACGTGCTCGGCCTGCCCGCCGCCGTCGTTCCGGTCGGCCTGCTCGACGGCCTGCCGGTGGGAGTCCAGATCGTCGGTTCGCGTTATCGCGAAGACCTCTGCCTCGATGCCGCCGCCGCCATCGAAAGCAAGACCGGCGTGCTGGCGAAGCAGCTTTGGAGCCGGTGAGACAGGAGAGCGTCAGGGCGTGAGCCGCGTCAGTACGCCTGCCTGCAACTGTTCGCGGAGCCTGAATTTCTGCACCTTTCCGGAGCCGGTGAGAGGAAACTCCGTGCAAATGAACCATTCCGTCGGCAATTTGAACGGTGCAAGCGCAGTACGACAATGCGCTTGCAGTTCCGAGACCGTTGGCGGCTTCTCCGGGTCTGAGGCGCGCACCGCGGCGCCGATCACCTCTCCCCAGTGATCATGGGGAATCCCAAACACCGCAACATCGGCCACGGTCGGATGTTCGAATAAGACAGCCTCGATTTCGCGCGGATAGATGTTCTCTCCGCCGCGAATGATCATGTCGCGCAGGCGGCCGGTGATCTGCACGTAACCCCGGGCATCCATCGTACCAAGATCGCCGGTCCGCACCCAGCCGTCAGCAACGATCGTCTCAGCCGTCGCTTTCGGCATATCGAAATAGCCGATCATGCTCTGATAACCGCGCGCCTGAATCTCTCCCTCCAGACCGGAAGGGAGAATTTCGCCGCTGGCGGGATCAACCACCCTGACCTCGACCTGCCAAAGCGGACGCCCCGAACTGTTCGCCTTGTCCTCCAGCATATCGTCAGGCGATGTCTGGCAGACGATCGGACTGAGCTCGGTCTGGCCGTAGACTGGCGTGAGATCGCAGCCGAGACCTTCCTCGACCCGGCGCAGCAACTCGACCGGCACCGGCGCCCCGCCGCATAAGGCCGTGCGCAGCGATGACAGGTCATGTTTGCTTTTACGTTGTTGCTCCAGCAATGCGATCAGCATCGTCGGAACACCGAGGGTCAGATTGCCGCGCTCGCGTTCCATGGCGGCGAGGACAAGTTCGGGGTCGAACAGCAATGGCAACACGTAAGTCGAACGCGTCGTCACGCATCCGAGTACACTCATCGCCGATCCCGCCGTATGAAACAGCGGCATCGGACTTACGAACACGCCACCATTCAGCCCGGCACGGGTGGCGACATAATAGGCGTTGGTCACCAATCCGCGATGAGGCAGCAGGGCGCCCTTCGGCTCGCCGGTCGTTCCCGATGTATACTGGACTTGAGCCGGATCGCCCGGCTTCACGACCGGCAGCGCACCGGAACGAGACTTTCCACCAACGATCGTCTGCCAATCGGCCATGCAGAACGTCTCGCGGACTTCATTGGAGACCTCGCGGGCGGTGGCCGCCATATCGGTACCCCGGAAATGATCCGCGTGGATCAATCCGACCGCCTGCGACTGGCGCAACACGTAACGCAGTTCGCCAGCCCGCAATGCCGGGTTTGCGGTGACGAGCACCAACCCGGCCAACGCCGCGCCGTATTGCACGAACACCCACTCGGGTACGTTCGGCGCCCAGATGCAAACCCGCTCACCGGGTTGATAGCTCTCCAACAGCCAATGCGCGCAGTTCTCCGCCTCGGCAAGTAACTCGGCATAGGTCCAGCGCCGGTTCGTTGCATCCGCACCAACCAGCGAGGCCATGCCGTCCGGCACGACTTCGACCAGCGCGGTCCGATCCGGCGCATCGCGCGCCGCGTCGCGTAACGCGTCCCCGGCCGTCAGATCCAGAATGGGACGCGTCGTATCGGCAGGCCAATAGGAGAGCGACATCATCAGACCTCCGGGATCGGACCGCCGCCGTTCGGCATCGGCTTGCCGGAGTCACGCCACTCGACGGCGGCATGGAAGCCGCGCTGCTCGGCGAACTCCTTGAACCAGCGCCCTTCGGCGGAGTGCCGCGTGATGCCGTCGAACAGCGTCGCGAGCGTCTGCGTCGACCGCAAGCCCATGTTGTCGAGTGCCTGATTGATCATCAGCTTCTGCATGGCGAGATGATTGGTCGGCACGGAGGCGACGCGGTCGGCAAGCGCCTCGACACGAGCGTCAAGCTGATCGGCCGGCACCGATTCAAGCACCAGCCCCCACGCGGCGGCGGTGCGTCCGTCGATCTTGTCGCCGGTCAGCAGCATGCGCTTGGCCCGCTCGACGCCGAGGCGATAGACCCACATCGCCGTGGTCGGGCATCCCCAAATGCGGGCCGGCATGTAACCGATCTTGGCATCGTCGGCCATGACGACCAGATCGCAACTCAAGGCGATATCGCTGCCACCCGCGACGGCATAACCGTGGATCTTGCAGATCGACGGCGTCAGCGAGCGGAACAGCGCGAAAAAGTCCTCGGTATTGCGGCTCATGCCGCGAAAGTCGCGCATTGCATCCCAGGAAGGACCTTCCTGATTCCATTCGCTGCCACGTCCCTCGGCAAACTTCTTGAGATCGTAACCGGCGCAGAATGCCGGACCGTCCCCGGACAGAATGATGACGTGAACGTCCGGATCGGCATCGGCCTTCTCGACAGCCGCACGGATTTCCCGCGGCATCCGGTCGTCGATCGCGTTGAGACGATCGGGACGCGACAACGTGATATAAGCCTTGCGATCGCGCGCTTCGTAGCGAAGGGTTTGAAAATCGGTCATCGAAAGTTGGTCCTTGAGTTAGGGTCGAGAGATTTGGCTTGGTGCGCGGCCGTCGCTTCGGACAAGATCTGAGCCACCGACACTCATCCGCCGGGACAAGCCCGGCTCGCCAGGCGGCGGAGCCGTTTGAGGCCGTGCACGCGCTTTCGATTGAGGCCCCGCGCCGCCGCACGCGCAGGCTTGCTGTCGCGCAATACCCGCTGAAGGGAGACCGAAAGTGCGGCATGGGACCTCACCTCATCGACGCGACACGCAAAGCCGGAATTCAGCTCTGGCTTCAGATAATTTTATTGACAGTCATATCTGACTGTTAAATCGATATTACACAGTCATTGTCGACTGTCAATATGAATGCGTCATCGAAAGAACGCGCGCGTTGAGCGACGCCACCATTTCCGGCAAGGACGATTTGCGGAAGGATGCAGGAGTTAGTCTGATGCCGGCGCGCCTGGCGGCTTCTGCTCCAGCAGGATGCGTATCGCCCAAACCCACTCGTCGAGGAGACGGTTTCGGCGCGCGCGATTGCTCCGCAGCACCCCCGCCAGAGCGAGGCCGCGGACGAACTCGGTTGTCAGAGCGACAACCGTTGCATAACCGGGACGTTCACGCAGCGGCCCGAAAAGATCGCCAACGACGCGTTCAAGATCGCGGCGCGCACGACTTTCAGCGGCACGAAGACCTGCGCGCAATTGCGGATCGGTTCGCGCGACGGCCCACAACTCCAACTCAGCGAGATAGGCAGGCTGGGCAAAGGCATCGGCCAGAATACGGGTTGCGCGTTCGATCGGATCGGCGTCATCCGCGCGCGTAGCCAGCGCGTCGCGCGCTGCGCTCTCATTTCGGCGGACAAGCTCATCAACGGTCGCTGCCAACAAGTCAGCGTGGGTCGGGAAATGATGAAGCAGCGCGCCGCGACTGACCCCGGCGCGCTGCTGAACCGCAACCGTTGTGGTCGCGCCCGTGCCCTCCTCGACGAGCGATGCAACGGCCGCATCGAGAATCCGTCGATGCGTCGCTTCATGCTGGGAGGCACGAATGGACGGACGAGGCTTTGTCTTTACCGCCATGTATGATGATCTTCTGGCTCAACAGTCAATCATGACTGCAATTTACGCTATATCAACGTGCTCGACTGTCAAGCACAGGCGGCGCGGCGCTTCATTGGTCCGGCATAGACCTCACAAATTTCACTTCGCTACGCAGATCGATAGCCGACCAGAAGAAAATAGACGCAAGGCCATCGGCGGGCTAAGAATCCAGGCATGGAAGAAGCGCCAAGGATACTCAAATCCATGCGCCGGAATTTCCTCGCCGCCTGGCATCGCGCGGCGACGGAGATGGCATCCATGGACGATCCGCTCGCGCGGTCCTGACGTCATTTTTCTTCGGAGCCGAAAGACACCAGATGAATATCGAGTTTGGACCAGAGCTTGAGAGTTTTCGTCAGGAGGTCGCGGCGTTTCTCGATACCGCGCCGACGCCTGCCATTCGCGAAGCCGGCCGGAAAACCACCAGCGTGTTCGCACCCTTCGAGCAGGCTATCGCCTGGCAGAAAATCTTGAACGCCAAGGGATGGGCGGCGCCGGCATGGCCGAAGGAATATGGCGGCACCGGCTGGTCGGTGGAGCAGCGTTACATTTTCGCGGAAGAGTGCCGCAGGCGCCAACTGCCGCCGCTATTGCCGAACTGCCTGCAGATGGTCGGCCCGATGCTGATCGATCTCGGCACCGAGGAGCAGAAGCGCAAGCACCTGCCACTGATCCTCTCCGGCGACGTCTACTGGACGCAAGGCTATTCCGAGCCGAACGCCGGCTCCGATCTCGCTTCGCTGCAATGCGCGGCGGTGTCCGACGGCGACGACTACATCATCAACGGCTCCAAGATCTGGACCACACTGGCGCATCATTCCAACCGCATGTTCATGCTGGTGCGTACCGACAAGACCGGAAAGAAGCAGGAAGGCATCACCTTCCTGCTGCTGGAGCGCACCGATTATCCGGGCATGGACATCCGCCCGATCATCGGCCTCGATGGTTTCCCCGAACAGTGCGAAGTGTTCTTCGACAATGTGCGGGTGCCGAAGTCCGGCCGCGTCGGCGCGGAGAACGACGGCTGGTCGGTGGCCAAGCATCTTCTGAAGCACGAGCGCGGCGGCTCGGCCGCGAGCCCCGCGCTGCTGCACAACATCGCGCGGATTCGCGACGCGGCGAAAACAACGCTGTCGCCGTTCGGCGGCGCGCTGGCGGACGACCCCGTGTTCCAGCGCGATCTCGGCGAGTTGGAAGCGGACATCCTGTCCTATCGTCATTTCGAGCAACTCGCGATCAGCGGCCATCCGATGGTGCGCGACGCCGCCTATCCGTCGATGAACAAGACGATGAATTCGGAGCTGTCGCAGCGCGTGTCGATCATGATGACGCGGGTGTCCGGCGTCGAGACCGTGCCGCTGCAACTGGAAGCGCTGACCGTCGGCTCCAACGTCGCGCCGCTGGGAACGGACTTCGACCTGATCGCGATGCCGTATTATCTCAACACCCGCGCCACCTCCATCTATGCCGGCACCAACGAAGTGCAGCGCGACCTGATCGCGCGCACCGTGCTGGCCGCCAATCGGTAAGGACCGGATCATGGATTTCTTGTTTACCGAGGAGCAGACCATGCTCCGCGACAGCGTGGCGCGCTATCTCGACAAGACTTATGACTTCGATGCACGTCAGGCGCTGCTGCGTTCGGAAGCGCCGTATTCGAAGGCTGCATGGAGCCAATTCGCGGAGCTTGGCGTGCTGGCGCTGCCGTTCCCCGAAGACGTCGGCGGCCTCGGCGGCTCCGTCACCGACCTCGTGCCAGTCGCTGAAGTGTTCGGCGCGCATCTGACGGTCGAGCCATGGGCCTTCGCGCTGACGCTGGCCGGCGGCGCGCTGACTGCGGCAGGCAACCATGCGGCGGCCCGCAAGCATCTCGCCGATCTCGTCAGCGGCACGCGCATCGGCGCCTTTGCCTATGACGAGCATCGCGGCATCGCCGCGCCGGCGCAGATCGCGATGACGGCGACGCCGTCCGGCGACGGCTTCGTGCTCAACGGCGAGAAGCGGCTGGTGTTCGGCGCGGCGGAGGCCGGCTTCATGGTGGTCGCTGCGCGAGCCGCCGGCCAGGCGGGCGATGCGCAGGGCCTTGTCCTGCTGCTGGTCGATCCGCGCGCGGCGGGCATCACAATGACGCCGTTCCGCACACAGGACGGCCGCAGCGCCGCGCATGTGCGCTTTGACAAGGTCGGCGTTGCCGGCGCGGACGTCCTGGCAAAGGACGCGCACGATCTCATCGCAAAACTGATCTCCGACGCAATCCTCGTGCTCGCCGCGGAAGCGGTGGGCGCGATGACCGCCCTGCTGCGCATCACCGGCGCTTACGCCACCACCCGCAAACAGTTCGGCGTTGCCATCGGCACGTTCCAGACCGTGGCGCACCGCCTCGCCGACATGAAGATCGCGCACGCCAAGGCTTACGCCTCGCTGATGTATTCAACGGCGTTGGCCGAAGCGGGCCGCCTCACCGCGCGCGACGTCTCGGTGCTGAAGGCGCAGGTCGGGAAGATGGGACGGAGCATCGCCGAAGCGGCGGTGCAGACCCATGGCGGCGTCGGCATGACCGACGAACTGTCGGTCGGCCACTATCTGAAACGCGTGCTGGCGTTCGAAGCGATGTTCGGCGCGCCGGATTATCACTTCCGCAAAATCGGCAGCTCGGCCGCGTGAGCCGGAGTCTAGCCGCCTCACTGAAATTCACTTTCCTCGATTGCAACCATCCAGAGAGTTCCAGATGATCAAGACTCGTTTCACCGAGATGTTCGGCGTCAAGCATCCGATCGCCCAGGGCGGCATGCAGTGGGTCGGCAAGGCCGAGCTGGTGTCCGCCGTGGCGAATGCCGGCGGCCTCGGCTTCATCACCGCGCTGACCCAGCCGACGCCGGAAGACCTCACCAGGGAAATCAAGCGCACGCGCGACCTCACCGACCAGCCGTTCGGCGTCAACCTCACCATTCTGCCGGCCGTGAAGCCGCCGCCGTATGCGGAGTATCGCGCCGCCATCATCGAGTCCGGCATCAAGGCCGTCGAGACCGCCGGCTATAAGCCGGAAGAGCACATCGCCGAATTCCAGAAGCACGGCATCAAGGTGATTCACAAATGCACCGCCGTTCGTCACGCGGTGTCGGCGCAGCGCATGGGCGCTGACGCCATCTCCATCGACGGCTTCGAATGCGCCGGCCATCCCGGCGAGGATGACATTCCGGGCCTGATCCTGATTCCGGCGGCCGCCGAGAAGATCACCATTCCAATGATCGCGTCCGGCGGGTTCGGCGACGGGCGCGGCCTCGCCGCCGCGTTGGCGCTGGGTGCCGAGGGCATCAACATGGGCACCCGTTTCCTCGCAACCAAGGAAGCGCCCATCCACCAGAAGATCAAGGAGCAGATCGTCGCCAACGACGAGCGCGCCACCGACCTGATCTTCCGCACCATGCGCAACACGTCGCGCGTCTCGCGCAACGACGTCAGCCAGGAAGTCGTGCGGCTGGAGAAGGAAGGCGCGAAGTTCGAGGATGTGCGCCATCTCGTGATCGGCGCGCGCGGCAAGGTGGTCTATGAAAGCGGCGATCAGAACTACGGCATCTGGTCCGCGGGTTTGATCCAGGGCCTGATCCACGACATCCCGACCTGCGCCGAACTGATCACCCGCATCGTCGCCGACGCCGAAAACATCATCCAGCAGCGTTTGGCGAATTTCATCGTCAAGTAAGCGAGCCGCAATCGCCGGTCGCGGACGCGCGACTGGCCTCCCCATTTAAAGGAAGATGCCATGACCGCGCTGGTGCTGAGGAACGACAAGGACGGCTGCGCCGTGCTGACGCTCAATCGTCCGGACAAGCTGAACTCGCTCAACGTCGCGCTGTTCGCCGAACTCGACGCGCATGTCGACGCCATCGCCGGCGAGACCGATCGCATCGGGCTGGTGATGGTGCGCGGTGCCGGCAAATGCTTCTCGGCGGGGCATGACCTCAACGACATTTCCGCCGGCGAGAAGCCGCCGCGTCCGCACTTCCAGGCCGGCATCATCGAGAAACTGGCCAACCTGCCGCAGCCGGTGATCACCGCCGTGCACGGCCACTGCTACACCGGCGCTCTCGAACTGGCGCTGGCGGGCGATCTGCTGGTCTGTTCAGAGAACGCCAAGTTCGCCGACACCCACGCGCGCTGGGCGTTGACGCCGGTGTGGGGCATGAGCCAGCGCCTGCCGCGTCGTGTCGGCCTGCCGAAAGCGCGCGAGATGATGTTCACCTGCCGCACCTACACGGGTCGCGAAGCCGAAGCCATGGGCCTTGCCAACATCTGCGTGCCGGATGCCGACTTCGACGCCGAGTTGGACAAGCTGGCGAAGACCATCCTCGCCAACTCATGGTTCAGCCATCGCGCCAACAAGGCGCTGCTGATGGAAACCGACGGTCTGCCCCTCGCCGCCGGCCTCGGCCACGAGATTGCGCGCAGCCGCGGGCGTGGCCCGGACATGGCGGATCGCATCTCCGCCTTCCAGAACAAGACAGCCAAGGTGTCATGACGTTGGGAAGGTGATGACGGTCTTTCTGTCTTTGACGGAAACAACCGTCGTCATTGCCGCCCCCATCGCGGCCTTCGCCATCTACATCACCTCTCCGCCCGCGACGACGATGGATTGGCCGGTCACGGCCGATGCCGCGGGCGAAGCCAGCCACAGCACCGCATCCGCGACCTCTTGCGGATGCACCAGCCGCCCCTGCGGATTGGCTTTCGCCAATTCCGCGATCGCCTCGTCGCGCGAACGCCCGGTCTTCGCCACGATGGCGTCGGCCGAGGCTTGTATCATCGGCGTATCGGTGAACCCCGGACAAACCGCATTGACCGTTACGCCGGTCCGCGCCAGTTCCAGCGCCAGCGCGCGCGTCAGCCCGATCACGCCATGCTTGGCGGCGCAATAGGCGGCGACGTAACGATAGCCCTTCAGTCCGGCGGTCGAAGCGACGTTGATGATCCGCGCGCCTTCGGGCATCGCCTTGAGTTGGGGCAGAGCCAGTCGCGTCACGTTGAAAACGCCGGTCAGATCGACCTCGATGGTATGCGCCCACATCTCGGCCGTGGTCTTGTCGAACGGCGCGCTCGGCGCTTCGCCGGCGTTGTTGACGAGAATGCGCAGCGGTCCGAACGTCCGGCTCGCGGCGGCAAGGCCTTTCTCCACCGCCTCTTCCGACACGACGTCGAACCTGTCGATCACCTGACCGCGACCTTCGCATTGCTCGGCGACGCGCAACAGCGGATCGCGGCGGCGTCCCGCGAGCGACACGCGCGCGCCGGCGCGGGCCAGCGCAATGGCGATCGCTTCGCCGATGCCGCTGCCGGCACCGGTGACAAGGGCATGTTGGCCGTCGAGCGTGCGAGCATTCATTTGGGCACCGCCTGGGCCGCGCGTTCAAGATTGGTTTCGTATTGCTGCTTGCCTGACAAGTATTGCTTTGGCCAGCTCAAAGTCTTGAGACCCAGCTTGGCGGCCTCGTGCAAGGTCCAGGCGGGATCGGCGAGATGCGCGCGCGCGACCGCGGTGAGGTCCGCGCGGCCGGCGCCGATCACAGAATTGGCCTGATCCGCATCCGAGATGGCGCCGACCGCGATGGTCGCAATGCCGACCTCGTTGCGGATCTTGTCGGAGAACGGCGTCTGGAACAGGCGACCGTAAACCGGCTGCTCCTCCTTGACGACCTGGCCCGAGGAACAATCGATCACGTCCGCGCCGGCGTCCTTGAACATTCGCGCGAAGATCGCGGCATCGTCCGGCGTGTTGCCGCCCGCGTACCAGTCGTGACACGACAGGCGCACCGACATCGGTTTGTCGCTCGGCCACACGGCGCGGATCGCCTTGAAAACCTCCAGCGGATACCGCGCGCGATTCTCGTGCGAGCCGCCGTATTCATCGCTGCGCCTGTTGGTTAGCGGCGACAGAAAGCTCGACAGCAGATAGCCGTGCGCGACGTGCAGCTCGAGCCAGTCGGCACCCGCCGCGGCCGCGCGGCGCGCGGCGGCGACGAAATCGCGGGTGACGCGATCCATGTCGGCGCGATCCATCGCCTTCGGCACCTGCGAATTTTTCAGATAGGGCAACGCCGATGCCGAAATCAGCGGCCAGTTGCCGGCCTCAAGCGGCTGGTCGATCCCCTCCCAGGCAACGCGCGTCGATCCCTTGCGGCCGGCGTGCCCCAGTTGAATGCCGGCCTTCGCATTGGAGGCGGCGTGGATGAAATCGACGATGCGCTTCCAGCCGGCTTGCTGCGCATCGTTCCACAACCCGAGACAGCCCGGCGTGATCCGCGCATCAGGCGACACACACGTCATCTCGCCGAAGACGAGGCCGGCGCCGCCCAGGGCGCGCGCGCCGAGATGCGCGAGATGAAACTCGCCGGGCACGCCGTCCTGCGCCGAATACATCGCCATGGGCGAGACGATGACGCGATTGTGCAGCGTCACCGCGCGCACCGTGAACGGCGTGAACACCGGCGGCAACGGCCGCTCGTCCGCGGGCGACGCCGTCCCCGCGCGGTCGGAGAACCAGCGCTCGAATTGCTCGAGATAGGATTTGTCGCGCAGGCGCAGGTTCTCATGGCTGATGCGCTGGGACCGGGTCAGCATCGAATACATGAACTGCGGCGGCTCGAGTTGGTCGGCGTAGCGATGGCCGACGACCTCGAACCATTCCATCGCATTGCGCGCGGCATTCTGAATCCGCGCGACATCGACGCGACGGATCTCCTCATATTCGGCAAGCACTCGCGGAATGCTGCCCTTGTCGTGGCCGAGCCGGTCGAACTGGCGCGTCAATTCGATGGCGTCGTCGAGGGCGAGCCGGGTGCCCGACCCGATCGCGAAATGCGCGGTATGCGCCGCGTCCCCCATCAGCACGACATGCGAGCGGCCGTTGAAGTGACTCCAGTGACCACAGATCAGGCGGCTGAAATTGATCCAGGCCGAACCGCGCAGATGCCGCGCGTTGGTCATCAGCCGTGCGCCCTGCAACGTCTCAGCAAACAACTGCTCGCAGAATGCGATGGACTCTTGCTGATCGATCTTGTCGAGACCATGCTTCTTGTAGGCTTCCTCGGTGGTCTCGATGATGAAGGTCGAGGTCTTGTCGTCGAACTTGTAGATATGCGCCTGAAACCAGCCATGCTCCGTTTTGCGGAAGTCGAAGGTGAAGGCGTCGAACAGCCGGTTGGTGCCGAGCCAAATGAAGCGGTTCGGCCGCACGACCATGTCGGGCTTGAACACCTCCGGATAGCGGTTGCGGATTTTCGACGACACGCCGTCGGAGGCGATGATGAGATCGGCGTCGGGAAATTCGAGGTCGGACTCCACCTCGCGCTCGAACACGAGTTCCACACCCAGTTCCTCGCAGCGGGCCTGCAACAGATTGAGCAGCTTCTTGCGCCCGATCCCGACGAAGCCATGGCCGGTGGTGCGGATGCGGTGCCCCTTGAACACCAGCTCGATATCATCCCAGTGGTTGAAGCTGTCTTCGACTTCGGCCGCGGTCTTGGCATCGGCCAGGCGCATCGCCTCCATCATCTGATCGGAAAACACGACGCCCCAGCCGAAGGTGTCGTAGGGCCGGTTGCGCTCGACGACCGTGATGACGTGCTCGGGATGGCGCTGCTTCATGAGGAGCGCGAAGTAAAGGCCGGCAGGACCGCCGCCAATGCAAACGATCCGCATGTTCGCCTCCTTGCCAACGGCCGCAGGGAGCGGCCTGCCTATTATTTTATATATAAAATTTCATGCTTAAATCATTTAGTCAAGTTGGTTCAGGCCGCGCCATTCAAGGGATCGCGCCAATGACGACGAATCCCTGGCCCTCAGAATGAAGTTTATGCCAATGTCATGGACGACAACCAGTCGCCAACCGGCCTCGGCGGCCCGGAAAGACGAGGCTACCGCATGTCGCATCAAACAATGGCGCCCTCGCCACAGGAGCGCGACGAATTGCTCAGATGCTTTTCCAAGGCACTGTTCAAACGTGACCTGGACGCTCTCTACGCGGTAGTCACAGACGATTTCGTCTGGAAGTTCCACGACGGCCTGACGGTCGCAACGCTTCTCTCCGATCGGGATGCGATCGGACGTCACATTGCTTCGCAAAGAGAAACGTTCGCCGCGCAGAGGTTCGAGGACATTACCTATATCCACACGCCTGACATCACGTTCATGACTTTCCGGGTCGAGGAAACCGAAAGCGCGACCGGCAAGAGCCGAACGCAACAGGGCGTCGAACTCTACCGATTCAGAGATCGCAAGATCGCGATGAAGGACGTCTATCGCAAACCACTGGCCGTTGAGATCAAATCCAGTTCTTGAAGCGGTGCCATCCTCGGTCGAACCGTTTCCGCGCGCCTTCTGATTCTGAAAAACAGAACGGCTCGAAAGTTAGCCCGCCTTGCAGACGATGCCGGACGCGAAGAAGGATTCGATTTCGGCATTCTGGAATCCCGCGCTCCGCAGCACGTCCAGTCCGTCGGCACCGATATCGGGAAGCGGTTGCGTCGGCCGTCGCGGCACGCCGGAAAGCCGATAGGGCAACCCCAGCGTTTCATAATCGGGGCCGCGTCCGCCCCCGGTTCGGCAAAAAATTCCGCTGCCGTCAACGGCCCTGCTCTCCCGCGCCGAGCGATAGCCGCGAACGACACCCGCCACGATCTGGTTTTGCGTCAGAAGTTCGACGCAGGCATCGCTGGTATAGCCCGACAGCATTTCGGCAAGCGCCGCGCGCAACACGCCACGATTGGCGACCCGCGCCTCGTTGGTGGACAGCCGGGGATCGGCGATCAGATCCTCCCGATCGAAAATCCGGCAGAACCTCGCCCAGTGATCCTCGGCATAGGCGGACAGGACGATGGTGCCATCCTTGGTTTCGACCAGTTCGGCAGCGGGCGCGTTGTTCGGTTGGCCGTTGCCGGTGCGAAGCGGCTCGACACCACGCAACAGGAAGTCCGTGAAGTTCGCCGCTTGCAGACTCAACGCAACTTCCAGCAGCGACGTCTCGATGATCGTCCCCCGCCCGGTGCGTTCGCGTTGGAACAGAGCCGCGAGTACTGCCTGCGCTCCGACATGGGTGGCGGCGGAATCGATGATCGGCACGCCCACCTTCTGCGGCGGACCGTCCGGATCGCCGGTGACGGACATCAACCCGCTTTCGGCCTGCGCGGCGATATCGAAGCCGACTCGCCCGCGCGATGCATCGTCCGCCCCGAATCCCGTCACCGAAAGATAGACGAGGCGCGGGTTCAGTTCGCACATGGCCGCCGGGCCAAGGCCAAGACGTTCCGCGGCGCCCGGGCGCAGGTTCTGGATCAGCACGTCGCTGGCGGCGATCAGCCGCCGGGCGACCTCGCGGCCACGCGGGTCTTTCAGATCCAGCGCGATCGACTTCTTGCCCCGGTTATAGGTCTTGACGATGGCGTCACCATAGAAGCCCGTGTGCCGGCTTTGATCGCCGGACAGCGGCTCGACCTTGATGACGTCAGCCCCCAGTTCGAGAAGAATCATCGCCGCGCCGGGCCCGGCGATATATTGGCCGAGATCGATGACCTTGATTCCCTTCAGGGGCAGTTGCGCAGACATTCTCGACTCCGCTGGCGTTACCGGTTCAATTCGATTGCGACGTGCCGCGACGTTTCAAGACGTTCGCCCGGCCGGTGATGCGTCGGCGACCTCCGCCGGTGCGATCAAGGCACGCATGCTTTCAAGCGACGCATGGGTCTCATCGAGCAATCGCTCGACGATGTCGCGAACCGTGGTCAGTTCGTTGAACCATGCGATGCTCTGGCCGGCCGCCTCATAGACCAGCGGTTCGATTTCATGCTCCTCGACAGCCGCGAGCAACTCGCCGATCAGGGCCTGCTGATAAGGCATCGGCAGCGTTTCCGGCGCATCCTTGGCCGACCACAGATCGGACCAGGCACTGCGGACGACGCGACATGGCTTGCCGCTGTGGGCGCGCGTCAGCACCGTGTCCTCGCTTCGCGCCGCCAGAAGTTTCCTGAGAAGAACCGGCGGCGTGTGATGTTCGCGAGCGGCGAGCCACGCCGTGCCGAGCCACACGCCTTGCGCGCCGAGCCCGAAGGCGGCGGCGATCTGGCGCCCGCAGCCGACGCCGCCGGCCGCCAGCACCGGCAGACCACCGGACGCCTCGACGATCTGCGGCACCAGCGTGAAGGTGCCGATCGGCCCCGTATGGCCGCCCGCGTCGTATCCCTGCGCGACCAGAACATCGACGCCCGCCGCGCGTGCGGCGGCTGCGTGACGCGCCGCGCCGACCAGCGCGAAGGTCAGCTTGCCGCGATCCTTCGCCTGCCTGATGACCTCCGGCGGCAATCCCACCGCCGTCACCACCGCATCGGCATCCGACGCCAGCACCGCTTCGGTCTGGGCCCGGAAGAATTCCTGATTGCGCACTTGCGACGAGAAGAAATTGCCCTTGCGCGCCGGAGGCACCGCGTATTTCGAACGGATCGCATCGATGAATTCGCGATGTGCCGCCGGTGTTTTCGCGTAAGCCGTGGCGCGATCGGGTTCGTCGCCGGCCAATTTCGGATACATCAGATCGACGCCGAACGGCCGCGTTCCAATCCGTCTGCGGATTTCGGCGATGTCCTCGGCAATCCGGTCCGGTGTCTCGCGCGCCGCGCCAAAAACCGGGTAGCCCCCGCATTCGGCCAACGCCACCGTCACGTCGACCGAATGCGAGAAGCCGAAGATTGGAAACCGGATGCCGAGCTTCCGGCAGAATTCGGTCTGCAACATAACGAACGCCGTCACTTCGACGCGGACAACGAGGCTTTCACCACCGCCGTCAGCTTCTCGTAGTCCGTCTTCATCAGCGTCGCGAGATCGGCGAGCGACATGGCTTTCCCGGGTACGTCAGCCTTCGACAAGCGCTGCTTCACCTCCTGCGAATCGAGCGCGCGGCTGATCGCGGCGTTGATCTTTTCAAGCACGTCCGGCGGCGTGGCGGCAGGTGCATAGATTCCATACCAGGGCACGAACGCGGCTTCCGGGAAGCCGGCCTCGGCCACGGTGGGAACGTCAGGCAGTTCCTTGATGCGCTCGTGCGTGAACGTGGCGAGCGGCTTGATAGTGCCGTCCTTGATGTGCGGCAGTGCCAGCACCAGCGATACGATCTCGAACTGAACCTGATTTCCGATCAGGTCGACCAGCGCCGGCGGCTGTCCCTTATAGCCGATGTTGGTCAGCTTGATGCCGGCGACCTGGAACAGCTTCTTCGCCGAAAGATCGATCGACGATCCTGCACCGGGATTGCCGAAGTTGAGATGACCCGGCTCCGCCTTGGCCTTCTCGACGAATTCCTTCAGCGTCTTGGCGGGGAACGCCGTAGGCACCACCGCGACGCTTTGATTCCAGACCGCGAGCCCGACGCATTTGAAATCACGCATCGGCTGCCATCCGGCATGAGGATGAAGCGTGGGATTGACCAGCGCGGCCGGGCCGCTGATCAGCCACGTATATCCGTCCGGCGCGCTTTTCGCGACATACGAGGTCCCGATATTGCTGTCGGCGCCGGGTTTGGCCTCGACGATGATCGGCTGATTCCAGTTGCGCGACACCTGATCGGCCACGGTGCGGGCGACGATATCGACGATGCCGCCTGCGGGATAAGGCACAATCAGATGCACGGGTTTGTTGGGAAACGGATCGGCGGCCAATGCCGTTGTCGCGGTCGCGGCGATCGTTACTCCAACAAGAATTCCAGCCCATCGAGACATCTTCGTTTCCCTCCCTTGTATTCTTCGTCACTCCAATCAGGATGGCGCGCCGTGCGAGCGCCGTTCAAAGATGGTCCACAAGCGAGCGGATGCTTCTGGCGAGCCCGAGCATTCGCGGCCCGCAGTCGCGCTCGACCTGATCCGGACTGAAACGGAATGACGGGATGCCGCAATTGACCGCGAGGCATTGCCCGCTTTCGGTGCGATAAAGCGGCGCGGCAACACCGTAGATTTCGGGCTTCCATTCACCGAGCGAAACGGAGAAGCCACGTGCGCGACAGGACTCGATCGCGGCAAGCGTCGCATCGCCGGTCTTTCGCCACTCGTCCGGCCGCTGCGTTTCCATCGCAGTGACATAGGACTTCAGCTCATCGTCGGTGTAGAGCGACAGCAGCGCACGGCCAACCGCCGTCAGCGCCAGCGAGGACCGGAAGCCGATCTCGGGAACGTGCGGCGCGATATCGGTCATCCGCAATGTCTGAAGGTATAGAAAGTCCAGCCCGTAGGTCGTCGCAATTGAAACCGTGCCGCCGGCATAAGTCGCGTAATCGCGCATCAGCGGGCGCGCCAGTTGCCGCACCTTGAGGCCGGCCAGCAGCGGATAGGCAATCGCGAGAATGCCGACGCCGGGCAGATACCGGCCGGTCTCGTCGCGACGCAGATAGCCGAGTTCCTCAAGTGTATAGGCCAGCCGCGATACGGTGGGACGCGACAGGCCGGTGCGTTGCGCGATCTCGCTGTTGGAGAGCGCCCCCGTCGAGTTGTGAAAAGCTTCCAGGATACCGAGGCCATGCGCCAGCGTCGTCGCGAAGGCGGGATCGACGGACTGTCGAGCCGAGGCTTCCATCAGCGCCTCCCCGGATTGCCGGTCGATTTTAGAATCCAACATTTCCATCGACAAATATTGACATCGTCAGTCCATATTGTCAATATATCGGAATATAAATCATTCTCGTTCAATATATCAAAACTATCAGCACAAGCGAGGCCGGGATGGAGTTTGATCTCTCGCAACACGCTCAGGCATGGAGGAGCCGTCTACAGCGCTTCTTCGATACCGAGCTCTTGCCTCGGCATCCCGCCTGGCAGGACAGCGTGCGTCGCAACAAGCCTGTCCCCTTCATGACCGAACTTCAGCAGAAGGCCCGCGCTGCCGGATTATGGAATCTGGCGTTGCCCGATCTAGCGCCCGACGAGCCGGGAACGCGGCTTTCCAATCTCGATTACGCGCCGTTGGCGGAAATCATGGGTCGATTGCCGTGGGCCTCGGAGGCGTTCAACTGCCAGCCTCCCGACGTGCCGAACATGATCGCGCTCCAGCACAGCGCCAACGACGAGCAGAAGCGCCGCTGGTTGCGTCCGCTGCTCAATGGCCAGACGCGCTCGGCCTTCGCCATGACCGAACCCGACGTCGCCTCGTCGGATGCCACCAACATCGCAACGACCATCGCCCGGCATGGCAACGAATACGTCATCACCGGACGCAAGTGGTTCATCACCGGCGCCGCGCATCCGCAATGCAGCTTCCTGATCGTGATGGGCGTCACCGACGCGCAGGCCCCCCGCACGCAACGCCATAGTTGCGTGGTGGTGCCGATGAATGCCGAAGGTGTTCGTCTCGTTCGTCCGTTGCGCTGGATGGGGTGCGAGGATCATGTCGCGCCAATCGGCGAACTCGAATTCGACCGCGTGCGTGTCCCGGTCGAGAATCTGCTGGGGCGCGAAGGCGACGGCTTCAAGGTCGCGCAGGTGCGGCTTGGTCCGGCGCGACTGCACCATTGCATGCGATCGATCGGCCTTGCCGAGGTCCTGATCGAACTGATGATGGCGCGCGCTTCGGAACGCTCGACCTTCGGCCGAACCGTGATCGAATACGATACCGTGCAGCGCTGGATCGCCGAGTCCCGCGTCGAACTCGAGCAGGCCCGGCTGATGACTTATCGCTGTGCCTGGCTGCTCGATCGCGACGGACATCACGGCGCCTGGCGCGACGTCTCCATCATCAAGATCATCATCCCGGCGATGCTGCAACGGATCGCCGATCGCGCCATGCAGGTATTCGGCGCGATGGGCGGCTCGGATGATACGCCGATCCATCAGGCGCTGGCCTGGGGCCGCCTGCTGCGGATCGGAGACGGTCCCGATGAAGTGCATCTGCGACAGGTGTTCCGCATGGAGCCGCGTCCTTCGTGGTCGATCGCCGAATCCCCCTATCTGCGCCAACGGGCCTCTGGAGATCATTTTGAAATGGAGACGGCCGAATGACGCGGTTCAAGGCCTATCGGCTGTTCGCCGGCGAAGACGGCGTTGCAGGACGCCTCGTCGATCTCTCGCTCGACGAGCTTTCGCCCGGCGACGTCGTGATCCGCAATGCTTATTCCAGCGTGAATTACAAGGATGCGCTCGCCGGTCTGGGACGTAACAAGATCATACGGCAATACCCACGCATCGGCGGAATCGACCTGTTCGGGACCGTCAGCGACAGCCGCGATCCCCGCTTCAAGAGCGGCGACGATGTCATCGTTCATGGCTTCGGTATCGGCGTCGATCACGACGGCGGACACGCCGAATACGCCCGCGTGCCCGGCGACTGGGTGATGCCGCTGCCGCAGGGACTATCGCTGCGCGACGCCGCCACGATCGGCGTGGCGGGCTTTACCGCGGCGTTGTCGATCGATCTGATGGAATTGAACGGGCTGCATCCGGCCGCCGGCCGCATCGCCGTCAACGGCGCGACCGGCGGCGTCGCCAGCGTCGCCATCGATATGCTGACGCAGCGCGGCTATGCGGTGACAGCGATCACCGGCAAGCAAAGCGAGCGCGATTATCTGACCGGGCTCGGCGCCAGCGAGGTCATCGACCGCGTCGCGATCGGCGCCGCGGCGAAGCCGTTGGAGAAGGAGTTGTGGGCCGGCGCCCTCGACTCGCTGGGCGGCGATGCGCTGGCATGGCTGACCCGTACCATGCAGGCGCAGGGCGTGATCGCCTCCTTCGGCAATGCGCTCGGTCCGGATCTGCACACAACCGTGCTGCCTTTCATTCTGCGCGGCGTGCGACTGATCGGCGTCAACGCCAACAGCCCCATGCCGCTACGTCAGAAAATCTGGCAGCGGATCGCCACCGATCTCAAACCAAAGCATCTCGCGAGCATCGCGCGCGAAATTCGTCTCGACGATCTGCCGGATGCATTCCGCAGCCTGATCGAGAACCGCGCCCGAGGGCGCGTCGTCGTGGCACTGCAATGAGCAAGGTCAATCCGCATCGCCCGCATTGTTGGCCGGACCGTGGCCAAGGACGTTCGATGGAAAGCTAGCATTCGCGGCGGATCATGCGTCGCCGCGCGCGTCCGGTAACAGGGAGGACATGGTGCAATTGAATGCCAGCCAGAAGCGCGATCTTGGCAGCGGCGCTCTGATCTTCGCGATCGGAGCCGGCGCAACCCTGCTGGGCCTGCAATATCCAATCGGTACGCTTGCGGATATCGGGCCGGGACTGTTTCCGACCACGATCGGAATCCTCTTAGCCGTGACCGGGCTCGTCATCGGCGCGACGCGGCTGGAGGTTCACTACAAGAGCAGCGACAACGCGCCCGATTGGCGCGGATGGGGCTGCATCGTCGGCGGTACATTGGCGTTCGCCGTGCTCGGCCTGTATTTCGGGCTTGCCGTCGCGTCTTTCGCCATCGTGTTCATTTCGGCGCTCGGCGACCGCAACAATTCGATTCCGCAGGCCGCCATGCTGGCCGTCGCCATGGTGGTGGTCAGCATCGTCGTTTTCTGGTGGGCGCTTCAGCTCCAGATGCCGCTTTTCAAGCTGGGATGAGCCATGATCCAACAGACCTTGATCGATCTCTGGCACGGCTTCGGGATTGCGTTGCAACCGCACAACCTGATGTGGGCATTCTTCGGCGTCCTGGTCGGAAACATGGTCGGCGTGCTGCCCGGCCTTGGTGCATTGTCGGCAATCTCGATTCTTCTCCCGCTGACATTCGTCATGCACGCAGTGCCTGCCCTGATGATGCTCGCCGGCATCTTTTACGGCTGCATCTATGGTGGCGCGATCGGCGCCATCCTGCTCAATCTCCCGACCCATCCGCCACACGCCGTCACCTGTATCGACGGCTATCCGATGACCAAGCAAGGCAGGGGCGGAACAGCGCTTGGCATTACCATGCTGGCCTCGTTCTTCGCGGCCTCGGTCGGCATTCTGGTGATGATCTTCTTTTCACCGGTGCTGGTCGGACTGGCGTTCAAGTTCGGCCCCAGCGATATTTTCGCAGTGATGCTCCTCGGATTGATCGCCGGGTCGACCATGAGCGGCGGCTCGCCGCTCAAGGGCGTCGCCATGACGCTGGTGGGAATGCTGTGCGGGGTTGCCGGCACCGACGTCAGTAGCGGTGTGATCCGGTTCACGTTCGGTCTGCCGGATCTCGCCGACGGCGTGGGACTGGTTGCCATCTCCATGGGATTGTTCGGCGTGGCCGACTTCCTGATCAACGTCAACAAGGTCAGCTTCGTCGGCGGCGGCACCAAGGTTCGCCTGCGCGACATGCGCCCGAGCAAGGCCGAGCTTCGCCAGTCCTTCCTGCCGATGGTGCGCGGAACGCTGGTCGGCACTCTGTTCGGCGCGCTGCCTGGGACCGGTCCGACCATCACCACCTTCATTGCCTACGCGCTGGAGCGCAAGATTGCCCGCGATTCGGAGCGGTTCGGCCACGGCGCGATCGAAGGCGTGGCAAGTCCGGAGGCATCGTCGCACGCCAAGACCCAGGTGGATTTCATCCCGACGATGTGTCTCGGCATTCCCGGCGACGCGGTGATGGCGCTCCTACTTGGTGCGCTGATGATCCAGGGGATCGCTCCGGGACCACAATTGATCACCGAGCATCCCGATCTGTTCTGGGGACTGATCGCCAGCTTCTGGATCGGCAATATCCTGCTCGTGATCCTCAACGTGCCGCTGATCGGCATCTGGGTGAAGTTGCTTCAGGTCCCCTACCGATACCTGTTCCCGTCCGCCCTGTTCTTCATCGCGGTCGGCGTCTTCAGCACGTCAAACAGCTTGTTTCAGGTGATCGAGGTGCTGGTCTTCGGAATCGTCGGCGCGGTCTTCCTCAAGATGCGCCTGCCCATTACGCCGATCCTGCTGGGCTTCGTGCTGGGTCCAATGGTCGAAGAAAATTTCCGTCGCGCGTTACAACTTTCCCACGGTGACCTCAGTGTTTTCGTGACACGCCCGATCAGCGCAACCTTCATCGTGATTTCGATGCTGCTGATTGTCGGACAGGTCGCGGCTCACGTCTACGGCGCATCGCGAAAGGACGCCATCCTGCCGCGAGACGATGCAGCGCCGCAGGTCCAATAGGCTTTAACTCTCACGAACGAGACTAAGATGAAGCGCTCTCTCAAGTTCGGCGACCACGGCTCTCTTCCGAATGAATCCGGATCGTCGATGTCCTTGAAAAAGCGTTTGACTTCATTTGGGAATGCATTGCGCGCCGAATTGAAGCGTCGCTTCCCGGATGCTTTTTATGAGCCGGCCCGGCACTACATGCGGGGCACCGGCCCCAAATCATCGCCGCCTAAAATGTCGCCGGATGACAGCACCTGACGACAAGGCTTCCTTTCGGCGGTAGCCGTCCTTGAATTGGCTTTCTGTCAAACCGCGCGGGCAAGCGAACCGTGGGAAATATCACGATTGCGCGGAGCTATAGACGAAAGCTTCGTCGTCGAAGTCGGTTCCGGGAATCTGGTCCTTATCCGACCAGTAGTCCTGGGTGTGCTGCCACTCCGGTTTATCCAGACGCTTCGGCAGAAGGTGCATTCCGCGCAGCATATAGCCGGGATTGAAGTTGTTTTCATCGATCCACGGAAGCCGCTCCATCCCGCGTTCGTCCGGCCGCAGCGCGACTTCGACCTTCCTGGCGCCTTTCTTCTTCATGTTGGCAAGCAATCCGCAGACGAAATCCGCGGCCATATCCGAACGCAGCGTCCAGCTCGCCCGGAAATAGCCGAACACCCACGCCATGTTCGGAACGCCTGTAAACATGAGGCCGCGATATGTCACCGTATCCCCGAAATTCAGCGGCTTGCCGTCGATGACGAATTCGATGCCGCCGAGCACGCAGAGATCGAAGCCGGTGGCGGTGACGACGATATCGGCTTCCAGTTCCTTGCCGGACTTGGTGAGAATGCCTTTCTCGGTGAAGCGATCGATCTCGTCGGTCTCCATCGTGACTTTACCGGCGGCGATCGCCTTGAAGAGGTCGCCGTCGGGGATGAAGGCAACACGCTGACGCCACGGCCGATAGCTCGGCGTGAAGTGCTTGTCGATGTCGTAGTCGTCGCCGAGGAAGGTCCGGACGCTCGCCAGCAGTTCGTTCTTGACCGCATCCGGTTCATTGAAGCATCGCTGGGTGAAGGCATACTGATCGAACAGCATCTTGCGGCGGACGATCTCGTGCACCCAGGACTCGTCGACCTCAAGCTGACGCAGCGTCTCGGCAAGATCGTTCGCGTTGCGGCCCGGCAGGAAGTAGGTCGGCGAGCGTTGCAGCATGGTGACGTGCGTGCAATCGTTGGCGATCGCCGGCACCACCGTCGCTGCGGTCGCCCCCGAGCCGATGACCAGGACTTTCTTGCCCCTATACGCAAGATTATCCGGCCAGGTCTGCGGATGCACAATGCGGCCCTTGTATTTCTCCATGTCGCGCCAGACCGGCGTGAAGCCTTCGCTGTGCCGATAGTAGCCCTGGCACATCCACAGAAAGTTGGCGGTGAAGCGCGCAGCCTCTCCGGTCGCGCCGTTGATGGCCTCGATCTTCCACACATTGTCCGCGCTCGACCATTCCGCGGAGACGACCTTGTGACGATATCGGATGTTTCTGGCGAGATCGTTCTCCTCGATCACATCGCCCATATACTTCAAGATCTCTTCAGCCGTAGCGATCGGCTTGCCGACCCACGGCTTGAAACGATAGCCGAAGGTGTGGAGGTCGCTGTCGGAGCGGATGCCCGGATAGCGGTGCATCCACCACGTGCCGCCGAAACTCTCATAGCCTTCCAGCACGACATAGCTGAGATCAGGAGACTGCGTCCCCATGTGATAGGCGGCGCAGACGCCGGAGATTCCGGCACCCACGATCAGGACGTCGAAGTGCTCGGCCGGCTTCGCCGCCGGGCGGGTGTCGTCGGTATGTTCGGAAATCAACTGGTCGCTCATATTTCGCTCTCTGCCATTCAAGTTGTCGGGATGCTGGCCGGACCTACAACGTCGCGCGCCCGCTGCGCTGCGCGCGCTCCTCTCCGAGCACCGCGCGCGCCTCGTTCGCCGCGCCGCGGTAGATTCCCTGCGCCATCAGATTTGAGCTTTCATCGCCGCGCCGTTGGTAGACGTCACGCTTCAGTTCCTGCGCCGCGCGATCGTCCGGCTTCGCCCTCACCGCCCACTCGGCGACGTGACAGGCCAATTCCAGATCTCCGGCCGCCATCAGCTTGCGGCCGCGCGCGACCAGCGCGGCGATGCCCCCCGCAAGGTCGGCGATCTCGCTCGCCTGCCTCGCCACGGTCGCGGGAAAGAGGTCGGCGGCGTTGCCGTTCCACCAGCCACCCCAACGCCGGATCAGGTTTCGCACGATGAACTTCGGGTGATCGTACTGTTCGAGGAGGTAGGGCCGCGACGCCAATACCGCATCCGATGTCACCGCATGGAAGATGTCATCGGGCGCGTCGCCGGCGTTGAGCCGCGGCAGCACCTGATCGATGATGTGACGAAGATATTGCGCGGTTTCGGTCAGGACCTGTCTCACGGCATCACGTCCCTTGATCGCAAGACCGTGCCCCGGAAACAGCCATTCCGCCCCGAGGCCGGCCATTGTCTCCAGGGCCTGAACCCACTCGATGGGATAACGCTGGACCTTCTGCGGATTCCCGCAATTCGGCGAACGCCAGATGATGAGATCGCCGCAGAACAGGTACCCCTTCTGGGGCATCCACACGAAACAATGATCGTCGGTTTCGCCCTTGGCGGCGTGATAGTGCACGTCGAGATCGCCGAAGCGTTGCGCGAGGCTGTCGCGGAAGGTCAAGGTCGGCCAGTCGAACTCGTTCGGGAAACTGATACGGTCGTCGCCGAACTGGCGCCGGTTGATGATCTCATTGTAGCCATTGGTCAGCGCGTAGCGGCGAAACCGTTCGGGGCAGTTTTCCTGGGCGACGATATGAATCGGATGCCCCTCCGCCAGGAAAGGCTTGAGACCGAAAGCGTGATCCATGTGACCATGCGTATAGACCGCCGTATGAACGGGATCGCTGCTCCACCGGCGCATCGCCGCGTGGACCCGGTTCGCGCCGGCCTTGGTGCCGGGATCGATCAGCAGCAGACCGGCCGGCGTCTTGACCGCATACGAATTCACGAACACCGGATGCATGAACACATCCGGCGCGACCTCGGACGGATCGCCGGTATACTGGGGTGAGGCGTTGACGGGATCGGAAGTCAGCATCGTATGGCTCCTTGATCGTTATGAGGCGGCCGGCGGCTTTTTGCATCGCGCTGCTGTTGCCATCACTTGCGGGGCTAAGAGAGTCGTCAGTTGAAAACGACGACCCCACGCGCGACCTCGCCCGACATCATGGCGTCGAATCCCTTGTTGATCTCATCGAGCGCGTATGTCCGGCTGATGAGGTCCCCGAGATTGAGACGGTTCGCCATGGAGTGATCGACCAGTCTGGGAAAATCGATCGAAGGCCGCGAGGAACCGTAGAACGTTCCGCTGATCGTCTTCTCCTGAAGCACCAGAGCAAACGGCGAGAACGATGCTAGCATCGTTGCGGCGGGAACGCCGACCGTGACGGTCCGTCCACCGGGCGCGATTGCATCGATCGCAACTGAAAGAGTCTTGTCGATCGCAACGGTATCGAATGCGTAGTCGACACCCGGCCCGCCGACGATGGCGCGAACGCGCTCCGCCACGTTCTCCCGCGATGAATTGATGACGTCCGTTGCACCGAAATGACGCGCCATGTCCAGCTTGTTGTCGAGCACGTCGCAAGCGATGATCTTGCCCGCGCCGGCCAACCGGCCGCCCTGCACGACATTGAGACCGACGCCGCCGCAACCGATCACCAACATGGTTGCGCCCGGCTCCACCATCGCATGTCGCGTGACCGCCCCGACGCCGGTGGTGACGGCACAACTGACGAGCGCCGCATGGGTGAACGGCATGTCCTTCCGGATCGGAATCGCGCGATCGGCAGGCACGACGACTTCCTCCGAGAAGCAGCCGATACGCGCCATCTGGCGAACGCCCTGCCCCTTGACGGACATGCGGGTCGTGCCGTCGAGCAAGGTGCCTTGAGGGGCGGCCGCATAACCGTTGCAAAGCACCGAGCGGCCGCTCGCGCAGTATCGGCACCGATCACAATGGCCGGTGAACGAAAAAATAATGTGATCGCCAACCGCGATGCCGCGCACCTCGGAACCGATCTCCCGGACGATACCCGCCGCCTCATGGCCGAGCACCATCGGCAACTGGATCGGCCAGTCGCCGTTCATCATGTGCCAGTCGCTCTGACAAAGACCGGCGGCCTTCACTTTGACACGAACCTCATGCGCGCCGGGCGGCGCGAGGTCGACATCGACGACCTGGAGTGGCTTCTTGGTTTCAAACAGGACAGCAGCTTTCATCTCGCGTTTTCCGATCGAACTGAGTTCAGGATGCAGCGGCTTGCCCTGTCGCAAGCGCCCCCGATGACCGTTGTGCGAGGCGAACACGTTCGGATTCGGGCCGCAGGAACAGCAGGCCGATGACACCGCCAACGAGCGTGACGACACCGCAGATCGTAAAGCCGAGGCTGTAGCCTTCCGCCGCCGTCGCAGCCCCCTCGACCACGCTGCCCATCACGAAGGGAGCGATGATGCCGGCAGCCGTTCCGACGGCGCTGTTGATTCCAAGCATCGCGCCGCGCTGTCCCAGCGGAACGAACTCGGCAAGGATTGCCGGCGACAGAACGTAGACCACCGACGGCAGCACGACGCCGGCAACGATCAAAACGATCTTCAGCGAGGTGTTCGGTATGTGGGGCTCGATGAGCAATGCGAGCCCGCCAAGAGCAACGCATGCACCGGTGAAAAGGCCGCGCGCAAGCCTGCTGCTCGCCCCGTTCTTCATCATCCGCTCCGACAGCATGCTGCTGGCGATGACGACGAAGAAACCGCCGACAAACGGCAGCATGGTCATATAGCCGGCAGTCTGCTGCGAGAATCCCAACCCCTTGATCAGGTACGGCGTGAACCAGGACAGCACCAACGCCAGCCCGAAATAGGCGCCGAAATAGGATGCCCAGGAGGCGAGATTGGTCGGGTTGAGCAGCAACAAGCTGTAAGGCACTTGATCACTGCTCGAACCGCCAGCAATTGGCGTGTCCTTTATCTCGCCTTCCTTGCCGAAGATCGCCCAGGCCACGACCCAGAGGAGGCCGGCGACGCCGAGCGCGCCGAAGGCGTGATGCCAGCTATACTTGGTGATGATCCACGTCAGGATCGGGACGACAATGATGACGCCGAGCGAGGCGCCTTGCGAAATGATGGCGCCGGGAAGCGCACGCTGGGCATTCGGAAACCATTTGTAGGCGGCATGAAGCGCAACCGGATAGGCAGGCCCCTCACCTGCGCCGAGAACGATGCGGCAGGCGATCAGCAATTCGATGCCGACCGTTCCGATCATCGGAAACTGCACGAGCGCCCATATGATGCCCATCACCAGGAGCGCGGTTTTCGATTTGATGCGGTTGACGATGAATCCGGTCACGACCGCCGAAATGGAGAACAGGAAAAAGAAGCTGGAGCCGACCAGGCCAAATTCTTTCGGCGTCAGCTTCAGATCGGTCATGATCGGAACGCCGGCAAGCCCGATGATGATCTTGTCCGCGAAATTGATCATCATGAACATGAAGAGCAAGGCGACAATCATCCACGATTGCCTGCGCGACTGCTGGTCGGCCATACGAACATCCTCCGCTACTATTGCCGCGGCGCCGATCGCCGCCGGTGTGTCGTTATTTATTTCGGATCGCGTCATCATCAGCCGCGCGATCTTCAGCTAACTAATTTGACTGGCATCCTCGCGATTTCGGATCGCGCCAACGTCGCGCCTGAAGCGCTTGGTGCAACGCCTTTCGCTGAGCGTCGGCCACGCAATCTCCGTGCGCTTTGCCGGTTCGCCGCTGCCGAGCCCCGCGTCGTTGACGTCTGACGGTCCAAGCACTGTCCGGCTCTTCGCAAGCGTCCTTGCCAAATTTGAATTCTCCGCCTTGCGCCAGCACGCCAGATCAGTGGCAGAAGCCGACTTCAACGAATTTTCGCGATTACTGATCCGTAATGTCCATTTTTTATCTTATATGTACATTCATGTCAACATAATGGACAATAATTCAGTTTTCTTGTATTTTGGTCAGACCTGCGGACAGGCAACCCCGCGGCGAAAGCCCCAAAGGACGGCGGAAAGACAGACCCATGCGTTCACGCGTCGATGATGTCCCGAGCCGTCGGACACTCAAGCCGACAGTTCATCCCGCAGCCACCAATCGAGCGATGCAACGTATCGAACGGCCATTTTTGACGTTGAACGAATTTGTCCACGCGATCGTGCTTGCACCGCGCAAGGTCCCGGCAGGCGCCGCGGAGCTGTTCCGATGGCATTGCCTGCGAGTTGCTGGCGAGAGCCGATAACGAGCCCTTCAAGTCGGCGAGCGATCAACGGCCGATCGATCAATGCGTCGAAACAGGACGCCGATCAAACAACAGGAAACCACGGACGATGACACAAACCGATCTCCCCCTCGACGGAATCAAGGTTATTGATCTTGGCCAGTACATCGCGGGCCCTGGCGCTGCGATGATCCTGGGTGAACTCGGCGCCGACGTCATCAAGATCGAACCGCTCTCGGGCGACCAGAGCCGCCACACCGGCAGCTACGGTGCATCGATCGTCAAGACCTACAATCAGAACAAGCGATCAATCGCCATCGATCTGAAAAATCCGCAAGGTCGCGATGTCGCGACGCGACTGATCAGCTCCAGCGACGTGCTTATCCAGAATCTGCGGCCGGGTGCGGCCGAGCGATTGGGATTGGGTGCGGCGGCAATGTGCGGTCTGCAACCTCGGCTGGTTTATATGTCCGTCTCCGGCTTCGGCACCACGGGTCCGGCGGCCGATCGCGTCGGGTTGGACATTGCCGCCCAGGCGGAGAGCGGGCTGATGTCGGTGACGGGCGATCCGGACGGCCTGCCGCAAAAGGTCGGCGTGCCGATCATCGACGCGGCGACCACGCATGTCGTTGCGCAGGCCGTGCTGACAGCGCTGCTCCGGCGTGAACGAACCGGCCGCGGCTCCGTGATCGAGACGTCGCTGCTGCAAGTCGCCCTCAGCCTTCAGGCCTCGAATTTCACTGATTATCTGACGCGCGGAGTTGAGCCGCACCGGACCGGCAACGGCCAACCCAATAATGCGCCGGCCGCTGAACTCGTGACAACGAAGGATGGCATCATCGTGCTGTCGGCCTACGCCGAAGATCATTGGGCACGCTTCTGCCGACTCTTTGGCAAAGCGCATCTGATCGACGATCCACGGTTCCGCACAAATGAGGCGCGGGTTGCCAATCGGAAAGACCTGCGGATCGCCCTTGCTGATATGCTTTCCGATTTCACCAGCGACGATTGCGTCGATCTCCTGACAAAGAATCAGATCGTCGCCGGCGTCGTCCGTTCCTATCGATCCGCGCGCGAAAGCGCTGCCGTCGATGCGACCGGAATCTTCCGGCGGACGCAGGACGGGCGGACGCCAAGCTATGAGACGCTGGGATTGCCTTATCGCTTCGCGGACATTCCTTCACAAGAGCCCCGGCCGCTCCCGACGATCGGTGAGGATAGCGAAGACGTGCTTCGTAGCGCCGGCTTCGACGACGACAGGATCTTCGAACTTCTGGCATCCCGGATCGTGGCAAGCACATGAACGAAATTCGAGACGTTCAATCGCCGGCTACAGCGCCCGCGCCACGCCGGCGATTGAACGATCCAACTCCTGCATGTAGCGCCGTCTTGCGTAGGCTTCGGTCAGAAAGCCGATGATCGCGCCGCCGGATGCGGCATCGACAACGGCCAGCACATCGGCGCCGGCTTGCTCGAAACAGATCATCGCCGCTTTCACATTCATTGACGGAGCGAGGATCGTGCCGCCGTGATGCGCGAGCTCGACGACTTTCATCGTGTCCGCAACACTGTCGAGATCGCTGGAGAAGACCTCCGGCAGCGAAACAACGCCACGATACTTTCCCTTCCCGTCGACGGCAAAGATGGCCTGGCTCGATCCCAGCCGAAACGCCTGCCGGCATTCGGCGATGCTCATCGTGTCGAGAACGGTGCGGACATCGGTGCGCATCATGGATTCGACGCTCAGATTGCGCAGCCATCCGATATCGCGCGCGCTGCTGATGGTTTCGCCGCGCAGATGCAGCCGCCACGTCGAGAACGAGTGACCGAACGTCCCGCGCACGAAGGCGCTCGTAGTGATGCAGGCCGCAAGCACCGCGGCTGCGACATCGAGGCTCCGTGTCATCTCCAGCACGAGGAAAGCCATCGTCAGTGGACCGCCGACGATGGCGACCCCGAGCGTCGCCATGCCCGCCAATGCAACGGTCGTCGGATCGAGGCCGAGATTCAACCCGAAAAGCGGCAGCGCGACGACGACCGCATACAGTTTCCCGAACAGCGATCCGACGAATAGCGAGGCGAAGAACAACCCGCCCCTGAAGCCGGATCCCAGCGATATCGTGCAAGCAGCCAGTTTCAGAACGATCAGAATGACGATGGCCGTCGCGGTCATATCGTGATGCAGATCGAGCAGCATCGCGCCATGGCCCGCACCCAGAACCTGCGGCGTATAGATGGCCATCGCGCCGACGCATACCCCACCCAATGCAGGTCGCAGCCAGACCGGAATCCACGTCCGGCTAAAAGCCTGCTCGACCTTCGCCGCGGCACGCATCACGGCAATCCCCAGTCCTCCCGCCAGGAGGCCGAGCACAATCAGCGCGAACGACTGCTGAAGGGTTGCGATGCCGACATCCGGCAACCCTAGCGAATAGGGTGCGCCGCCGAGCCTTTCGGCGACGGTCGAGCCGGCGATCGCGGCAATGAAGATCGGTGCCGCGCTGCTGATCGCATAGACACCGACCACGAGTTCGCAGGCATAGAACGCACCCGTGAGCGGCGCGTTGAAGGCGGCGGCGATGGCGGCCGCCGCTCCGCAGCCGACCATCAGGCGCAGGTCGCTGCGCCGCAGATTCAGCATACGCCCGACGATCGACGCCATCCCCGATCCGATCTGGGTATAGCCCGCCTCGAGGCCCACCGACGCGCCGCAGCCGTTGGAAATCAGCGTCTGGCCGCTGACGACGAGACTGTCCCGCATCGACATATTGCCGCCGCGCAGCGCATTCGCCTCGATCGGGTCGGTCGCCCCCGAGAGCTTCCATCGTCGCCGCCACCACTCCATGAACCCGAGGACAAGACCGCCCGCGGTCGGCGCGACGAGCGCCACGAGCGGATTGACGGCGCTGTGCGCGCTCAAGCGGACATCGATGGGAATCCCGTAAATCGCCACGTGCGCCAGTTGCGCGATATAACTCATGACGACCACGGCGACCCCGGCGCAAAGGCCGAGAACCATCGCCAGCGGGATCAGCAGAGAGTCGTGCGCCCTCACCAGAGTCCGCAACCGGACCACGGCGCGCGCGAAACGGAATTTCTTCTCAAATCTGGTCCAGGCGACCGACACCATCAAACGCTCTCGTCTTAGCAAACGGCAGGCCGGACCTGACGGACTCCGCGTCAGCCGCGAGATCTATGATCTCGCAGACGACTCAACTCGCGTTCGGCCCGGCTTCGGTTATTTTCTGGACTTCACGCCTGGAGAAACCCGGACGACGTTCGGCGCGAACAACCGTGGCTCGGATTCACCGGCGATCGATCGAATATTCGCCGCCAGGGCTTTCAGTCGCGGCGCAATCTCGGCCTCCATCTGACCAGGCCGCAAGCGAAAGGCAGGCACGCCGCAATTCAGCGCGAAGCAATCGTCGGATTCGCGCGCGCGAAACAGCGGCACACCGGCAGCGTGCGTCGCCTCGATCCAATCGCCGTAAGAAACGTTGACGCCGTTCCTCACGCAAGCCTCGCGACCGGCGAGATATCGTTCGCCGTAGATCATCCATTTGTCGGCATATTCGGCCTGAAGCCGCGCATCGATCGCGCTGGCCTCGTCCGGCGTTAGCATCGCCGCCAGCGCCCGACCGACCGCGGCGAACAGGATTGGTATTGCCATCCCGATATCCGGGGTATGAGCTCCGACGTCGCCCGAGCGAGCCGTCTCAACATAGACGACCTCCGCGCCATAGAGGACGCCGATCGATACCGTGCCGCCAACGTCCGTCGCCAGTTCCTGCATCATCGGCCGCGCGAATTGCCGGAATGTGAGGCTCGCAAGCAACGGATGCGCCATCCGCAGCGACCGCACGCCAAGCCGGTACTTCGATCTGGGATTGTCGTAACGAAGGTATCCCAGCTCAGCCAACGTATAGGTCAGCCGCGCGACAGTGGGCCGCGCCAAGCCGGTACGTGCGGCAAGGTCGCTATTGCCAAGCGCGACGTCGTTCGGGCCGAAACTCTCCAAGACAGCCAACCCTTTCGCCAGGGTCGTCGCAAAATTCGAATCGTCGATGCTGTTCGCCAATGCCTCCTCGGCAGTGCGGGTCGCCGCGACGATCGGTTCTCGAGATTTCCGCATGGACATGTCCGAATATTTGTATATACATCGACAGATGTCAATATAATAGACAATTATCGATGCGACTGGGCAATGATCGGCCGCAGGTTAACCCAGGATTCGCGAATTCGCTTGCGTGAGTTACGCCCCGCGCGCGCTAAAACCACGACCTGTCGAGGATTACCGGCATGATCAGAGACGAGGCATCGTTTGGCATCTTCCTCGATGCTGTTCGCAAATTTGTTCGCGATAGAGCGATTCCCCGCGAAGCCGAGGTCGAACAAGCCGGTGAAATTCCGCCCGACCTCGTGCAGGCCCTGCGTCAGGGCGGCTTCTTCGGCTGGAGCATCCCCGAGGAGTATGGTGGCGCTGGCCTGACCACGGAAGAGCTGGTACTGGGCGCGCTCGAACTGTCACAATGCGCCGTGGCCTTTCGCGCACGCGTCGGCACCAATACCGGCATCGGCTCGGAAGGCATCGTCGCCGATGGCACCGCGGCGCAGAAGCGGCGATATCTGCCGCGCCTTGCCAGCGGCGAGTGGACCTCATGCCTCGCCATCACCGAGCCGGAGGCCGGCTCCGAGGCGTCGAATGTTCGCACCATCGCGCGACGCGACGGCGACAGCTTCATCCTTGACGGCGAGAAGCGTTACATCACCAATGCGCCGATCGCCGATCTGTTCACGATCACTGCGCGGACCGAGCCGGGCAGCAAGGGCGCGAAGGGCGTCTCCGCCTTCATCGTCGAACGTGGCACGCCGGGGCTGACGACCGGACAACCCTATCGCAAGATGGGACAAGCAGGCTCGCCCGTCGGCAGCGTGTTTCTTGACGGCTGCCGCGTGCCGGCGGCCAACATCATCGGCGGGATCGAAGGCGCGGGTTTCAAGACCGTCATGAAGGCGCTGAACAAGCAGCGCATCCATCTCGCCGCGCTCTCAACGGGCCCCGCGATCCGAATGCTGGAGTTGGCCGTTGACCATGCGAAGACGCGCGTGCAATTCGGGCAGCCTATCGCCGACCATCAACTGGTGCAGGGTTTGATCGCGGATTGCCGGACCGAAATCTTCGCTGCGCGTTCGATGATTCTGGAAACCGCCCGCAAGCGGGATCGCGGCGAGGACGTCACCCTCGAAGCTTCCATGTGTAAATATTTCGCCACGGAGATGTGTGGACGGGTCGCCGACCGCTGCGTGCAGATCTTCGGCGGCGCCGGATATGTCGCCGACTATGCGCCAATCGAGCGCTGGTTCAGGGATGTCAGGCTGTTCCGTCTCTACGAGGGCACCAGCCAGATCCATCAGCTCAATATCGCCCGCCTCACACTGAGAGAGGCACAATAGCGTGTCAGGAAATATTCAGAAGCTCGTTTTATCCTGAGCCTCACACAGTCACGAGAAAATGCCGCACTCCTGATCGATGGCGTCGGACCAGAGCGACCGGCCCAGCCAGGTCGGATGCATGCGCCTCCAAGTCACAAGCCAGCATTCGACCACAAGCGATCCGAACTTTTCCGCCGCCGATCACCGCCGTCATTACGCCGCTTCGCCACCGGCCGCGTCCCAAGCGTTATTCTTGCACAACCGGCAGTATTCCGGCCTTCTCAAAGCAAAACGTGACGCGATCGTCACGGTCGATCCGTACCGCAAGGGTTTCGACGTGTTCAAATCTGAGCAGATCGCCGCCGAGAAGGCTGAGGCTGTCCGGCAGGACGAGGCCGCGGAATGACTGACGTTCGTACAGCGGATATCGGCGTCGGATAAACCAGCGCCCCCGTAGACCTCGTAGCGGATCTTACCGTGCGTCGTGCTAGCTCCGGCATGATCAAACCGTCTTCGGATTCACAGGCTCCCGCGGATAGATGCCGATCATGAGATTGAATCGCACCGCACGCATTGGCAAAGTGTAGCGATGACATATTCTCATGATCTCAGTGGACGGAATGGGATTATTCAGCCGCCATCGCCAGCACGTCCTTGAGCTGATCGCGCACCTGCGTCGCGATGGCGCGGTAAATCGTCGCGTGCGGGCCGTTCGGCTCGCTGACCACCACCGGCGTGCCGGCATCCGAGGTCGCGCGAATCGACATGTGCAGCGGCACCTCGCCGAGGAACGGCACGCCGAGCCGCTCCGCCTCGTGCCGCGCGCCGCCATGGCCGAAGATATCCGACCGCGTGCCGCATTCCGGGCACTGGAAGTAACTCATGTTCTCGACGATGCCGAGCACGGGGACATTGACCTTCCTGAACATTGCAAGTCCGCGCCGCGCATCGATCAACGCCAGATCCTGCGGCGTCGACACGATCACCGCGCCCTTGAGCGGCACGTTCTGCGCCAGCGTCAATTGCGCGTCGCCGGTGCCCGGCGGCATGTCGACGACGAGGATGTCGAGCTTGCCCCACGCCACCTCGCGCAGCATCTGCGTGATCGCCGACATCACCATCGGACCGCGCCAGATCATCGCGGTTTCTTCCTCGACCAGGAAGCCGATCGACATGATCGACAGGCCGAAGCGCTCGATCGGGATCATCTTCTTGTGCTCGTTCACCACCGGCTTGTCGTGAATGGCGGTGAGCCGCGGCACCGAAGGACCGTAGATGTCGGCGTCCATCAGCCCGACCCGCAGGCCGAGGTCGCGCAGGCCCAATGCGAGATTGAGCGCGGTCGTCGATTTGCCGACGCCGCCCTTGCCCGACGCCACCGCGACGATCGCGGCGATGCCGGGAATCGGCGCCTGCTTGGCCATCGGCGAACCCGATGCCGCATGCGGCGTCGGCCGATGCGCGGACGCCGGCGGCAAGCCGCCCCCTGCTCCCGATACGCGGCGATACGGCGCGGGCCCGGCCGCCGCCATCGGCTTGCGCTCGGCGGTCAAGACCACCATCGCGCTGGTCACACCGGGCATGCCGCGCACGGCGGCTTCGGCCTTGGCCCGCGCATCACCCCATGCAGCCGCGTTGGCGGCATCGACGTTGATGGAAAAATACGCCTTGCCGTCGTTGATGGCGATTTCCGACAGCACCTTGGCTTGCGTCAGCGGAACGCCGTCCGGCGACATGACGTTGGACAGGACATCGCGAATTTGCCGTTCGGTGACACTCAATTTTTCTCTACAGTCCCTGCTCTCGTCTAGCAGACCGGTGCCCCGGCTCCATCCAGTTGACCAACGCTTTCCTCGTGTCCGGCACATTTGCTTTATCCCGCACTGCATCCGGGCTGATAACACCGCGCTGGAACAAGGAGGCCCCAATCCCCATTTCCGTTCCGGCCAGCAGTGACCATGCGCCTCCGGAGAATCGCTGCCGCGACATCTTCAATCATCGGAGTTGCGAGGCCCCTCCTCCCTGCAGCAGAAATCGAGGCGGCAATCTCGCCTCAAGATCAGGCGCTCCATGAGATTGTCGAGGGACTGATCACAGAGTTTCCTTGATGTGCAACTGATAGCGGACCCATCCGCGAGGAACAACGATAGCCTCAGTAATCACGGTCTCGTATGAAGCTATCGCCACTTTTCGCTGGCCCGATTACTTTTTGACAAGTGGGCAGTTACTTTCTGACAGGGGCTTAAACGCCTCGGCTGCCGGGATCGTCGCGAGCACCCTGTAATAATCCCAAGGAGCTTTCGACTGCTCGGGCTTCTTCACTTGAACTAGATACATATCATGAACCATGCGCCCATCTTCGCGCACCTTGCCGGTTTGAGTGAACGAGTCTCGCACGGGAAGTTCACGCATCTTGGCAGCAACAGCCAGCGCATCATCGGTCCCCGCGGCGGCCACAGCCTTCAAGTAGTGAAGAACGCCGGAATAGACTCCCGCCTGCGCCATGGTGGGCATTGCGTTACGACGCTTGTAGAACTTTTCGGCGAAAGCACGCGTGTGTTCGTCGAGATCCCAATAATAGCCGGTTACAAATGTCAGTCCCTGCGCCACAGAAAGCCCAAGGCTATGCACGTCGGTAAGAAAGGTTACCGGCGTGACAATCGTCTGTCCGCCACGCACGATCTGAAATTCGTTCGCTTGCTTTACCGCGTTGACCGTGTCGCCACCAGCGTTGGCAAATGCTATTACCTTCGCCTTCGACCCCTGGGCTTGCAAGAGGAAGGATGAGAAGTCTGGAGTATTGAGTGGATGTCTCGCGCTTCCCAGAACTTTTCCGCCGGCCGCTTTGACTGCTGTAGATGCTTCCGCCTCAAGCGAAAGTCCAAAGGCATAATCCACTGTGATGAAGTACCATGTATCATATCCCTGCTTCACGAGCGTTCTGGCTACGCCCACGGCATTCGAATAGTTATCGTAGGTCCATTGAAAGCCGGTTGGCGAACACGCCTTACCTGTAAGGTCCATTGTCGCAGCAGTCGAATAGATCGCGATTTTTTTCTTCGTCCGCGCTATTTCCTGCACTGCTAGTGCAACACCCGAATTCGGGAAATCGATAACCATATCGACGTTGTCGACGTCGAACCATCTTCGAGCCAATTGGGCGCCGATATCGGGCTTATTCTGATGATCGCCGGACAGCACTTTAATCGGCTTTCCGATGACGCTGGGGCCAAATTCCTCGATCGCTATTTCTGCGGCAGCGACTGATCCCGGCCCGCCGAGATCCGCGTAAACGCCACTGAGATCGTTAAGTACGCCGATCTTGATCGCATCGGGTCCTGCGTTTGCTGGTGTGCAAGCAAGTAATAGAACTGTCGTCAGAAAGAGGGGTGTCAATCTCCGCATGGCTTTCCTCCGTCGCCAATGAAGCCCGAGCGTTTATTGGTTTTCTCCAACGGGCCGTCAGATAAACAGTATCGTTTGCATATTTACGGTGTATACTGATCAATTATCTATTCATTGTTACGAATGTCAATAGCACTACCCGGAATTTCCTGCGGGAAGACCAATCAAGGAAGGACTGCGAGCGATGCGAAGGAAACTGGCGAATTCGTTGAGGTCAGAAGGAAAGACGATGGAAGGCGCGCGGCGCATACCTTTGAGCTTCCGCCCCGGATACCTGGTGAGGCGTCTGCATCAAATCCACTCTGCGATCTTTCTCGAAGAATGTCAGCAGTTTGGGATAACACCGGTACAGTACGGTCTCATTTCGACGCTGTTGGAAAATCCCGGCATTGACCAAGTTACGCTTGGCAATGAGGTCGGCATCGATCGCACTAACGTGGCAGATGTATTGAGACGATTGGCCGATCGTGGCCTATTGCGCCGCGAGAGGAGCAAGACAGACAAACGTTCGATGGTTGCCTTCCTAACCAAAGCCGGCGAACGAGTCGGCGAGGAAATGTACAATAGCATGACGCGGGCGCAGGATCGCCTGCTGGCGCCGCTTCAGCCGGCATATCGCCCGGCCTTTACCGCCATGCTGACCGCACTTATCGAGGGTAACAGCAAGTACAGTCTGTCGATATCAGGTGCCGACGCTCAAAAGAGCAGCCGACAGGACGGTGATCATCCCGAAAGCTGAGCCGCTGAATTTACCATCGACGATTGCTCCATACCGCCCGCCTTCTCTAAATGAAGGATCGACAGAACCGGTTTTCATTGCTGCTCACGTGCAACGGCGCTTGATTCTTGGTTGCGCCAAAATGAGGGTTAATCCGGCCTTTCGCTTCTCTTTGATCGTCGCAAGAAATTGCTCTTGAGAACCGCCCAGATGAGGCTAAAGCCCCCCAAAGCCGCACCTGGCTTTGCGGATGGTGTCGAGCCAGTGATCGTCACCTCCAGATTTGCCGCGAAGGTCGCCGCTAGGCGGCGCACGACATCCTGCACCAGTCCGGCACGATTGAACTGCGCCAGGGCTCCGCTCAACTTCCAAGTGAGAACAACGACGACGACGGAGTCGTTATCATCGCCGTCAACGACCCTCCAGCGCGCGCCTCCCTCCGCCGACGACCCGAGCCCCGAATCCCGTCCCTTCCCGACCATCCAGCCTTCGCGCTTGGCATCGTCCATGCCGATGGTTGCCTGCCCACTGAAAGATGCTTTGATGGGACCCAATGCGATTTTCACCTTACCGGTAAGATTCTCACCCTCAAGCGTTGTGATCTCTGCTCCAGGAACGCAAGGGACGACGCGGCGCAGATCGGATAGCACCTCCCACACACGCTCCGGTGTTGCCCGAACCCGGATACGTTCCTCGATGGAAACACCTCCATCGATCTGGCGCGATGACGGCGCAGCCGGATCGGTCAAGGGCTTGGATGCGACATGACGGCGTGGACTGACTGACTCGGCAGCCGCCGTCTGCCCGTCGAATGTCTTTGCAGCGACGGTGGCCGCCGCTACCGGGGCATTGGGGACCTTGCCCGCGGCAACTTTCTTCACCGCTTCAACGATCCCCACGTATCCGGTGCAACGGCAAATATTTCCGGAAAGCTCCTCCCGGATCCGACTCTCTGGAATCTCGCCCAGACGCAGGATGATATCGCGGGCCGTCGCCAACATTCCAGGAGTACAGAAACCACACTGCAAACCATGACATTCCGAAAATGCTTCACGCAACTCGTTCATGGTCAGGTCGTCGTCGAAGCCTTCGATCGTGGTTATATTTGCACCGTCGCAATCCGCCGCGAACGTGATGCAGGATCTCTGCATCTTTCCGTTCACCATAACCGTACATGCTCCGCACACACCTTGTTCGCACCCCAGATGTGTGCCGGTCAGGCACAGGTCGTCGCGCAGAAACTCGGCCAGTTGCGTCCGTGGCTGAACGTTGGCAACCACCGTCTCGCCGTTGACGGACATCGAGACCTGCACCATCGTCAGCCTTGCTCCTTGCTTACCTGCATCAGCGCGCGCCGCACGGCGACAGCGTGAAGCTCAAGACCGTCGATATCGGAATTCGGAAGTATTTCGGCCAGCTCATCGGCAATCAGGCGACAGGCAGCCTCGGGACCAGCCTCGTAGAGACGGCCCGAGGTTCTTGGGAGGATCAATGGGGGGCCATCCGTGGCGCCCGCGAGCACACGCGACAGACCCGTTTTCTGATCGAGAATCGCCACACCAAGTGCATTGGCAAACTCGCCGGTCTTGCGGTTTATCTTGTGATAAGCCCACCTCGCCGTCGTCGACAACCGGGGTATTTCGATGGCGACAATTACCTCGTTCTCGGTGAGTTTCGTCATAAAGGCGCCTTGAACGAACGTCTCCGCCGCATAGCGCCGAGCCTGTTTCGCGGCCCCTTGGGCAACGATGGTCGCGCCAAGCGCTGCCAGCGTCGATACCCAGTCGGCGGCAGGGTCCGCGTGCGCGAGACTTCCACCCATGGTGCCGCGATTGCGAACAGCGCGATAGGCAATGCCGTGCGCTACGAACCTCAACAATCCTTGCGTCGGGTCCTCGACGATGCCATCTTCGATTTCCGCGTGTGTCCATCCGGCACCGATTGAGAATACCTTTCCATCGGCTGCGAGTTCTCGAAAACCAGCCGCGCGCTTGATGTCAACCAGCAGCCTTGGTCGCGCGAGCCGTAGATTAAGCATCGGCCCCAACGACTGTCCTCCGGCGAGGACCTTCCCTTCTCCATCGGACTCCGCAAGGATTTCAACAGCGTCGCTGACGCTGGCCGCATGCCGAAGATCGAACGCAGCCGGCTTCATTCCGCTGCCTTCACGGCTTCGCTCGAACCCGCTTGGCGCGCCTCGCGAATGGCCCGACGGATACGCTCGGGACTTGCGGGCGACACCCTCACCGTCGCGTCGAGGGGCGAGAGAGCATCGTTGATGGCGTTGATGACGGCAGCAGGCGGCGCGATGGCGCCCCCTTCTCCGACGCCTTTGATGCCATGCGCGGAATAAGGCGAAAGCGTTTCGCGATGATCAATCCGGAATTTCGGCAATTCGGCCGGGCCTGGCAGAATGTAATCGAGCAATGTCGATGCAAGCGGCTGCCCGTTGCTGTCGTAAGGGCTTTCCTCAAACAATGCAGTACCGATACCCTGGGCGGCGCCGCCGCAGGTTTGCCCCTCGACGATCATTGGGTTGACCATTTTGCCGCAATCTTCAACGACGACATAGTCGAGAATTTCGACGAGACCGGTCTCCGGGTCGACGGCGACGCGGGCGGCGTGCGTGGCATATGAAAATACGCCGCTGTCGACCTGCGGCTTGTATGCTTCGATCGCCTCCAGGCCTCCGGTATCAACGAGATCGGGCAACTGATCGGGACGCATATACCATGCGCACCCGACGTCGGCGTAGCTAACGCTCGCGCTACCGGAGAAAATTCGTCCGCCCGCAAAGCGGACGCTTTCCGTATCGGTCTGTAGCAGATGGGCGGCGATAGCCTTGATACGCGCCGCCACGACGTCGGCCGTTCGCGATACCGCACCACCCGACATGACAATGCCGCGCGAAGCATAGGCGCCGGTAGAGAACGGCGTATTGGCTGTGTCACCGAGAACCACCCGGATATCCTTGAAAGGAACGCCCGTTTGCTCATGCGCGATCTGAGCCAACGTCGTTTCCAGACCCTGCCCGATCGTATGAATGCCGACTTTGACTTCGAGCGCGCCGTCCGGCGTCAGTTTGACATGTGCTTGATCGAAGCCGGGAACGAGAGGGAGCCCCCAGGCGGCGAAAACTTTGGTGCCGTGCGCCGATTGCTCGGTAAAACTCGCAAACCCGATACCAAGAAACCTGCCCCTCTCGTCCCGCTTCGGTCCAAGACGGAAGTGCTCGAACCCGATCATATTCTTTGCAGCAATCAGCGCTTCCGGATAATCGCCGGAGTCATAATGCTTCTTGGTGATATTGGTGTACGGCATCTGATCAGAACGGACGAGGTTATCGCGCCGGACTTCCCAAGCCTCACGCCCGACGGCTTTTGCCAAAGCGTCGATGACTTGCTCGATTGCAAAGCAGACACCCGGGCGCGCGACGCCGCGATAGGGAGCAAACGGAGGTTTATTGGTTGCGACGGAAAAGACACTGCAACGATACGCAGGTAGCTGGTAAGGCCCCGGAAGATTGCCGCCAGCCTGCGCGGCCTCGAGACAGGCGGTAAACGGCCAGACCGAATATGCGCCAGTATCGACCGCGACTTCGGCATCCAGAGCCAGAAGCTTCCCGGTCTCATCCGCGTATGCCTTGAGCTTATATTCGTGCTGACGCGCATTTGCTCCCGCGACAAGGTGCTCTCGGCGATCCTCGGTCCACCGGAAAGGGGTCTTGAATGTGTATGCGAGCCACGCAATCGCGACTTCCTCTGGCTGAAGAAGGCACTTGTAGCCAAAACCGCCGCCGACATCTGGCGCGACCACGCGAATAATCGCTTGCGGGATACCCATGACCTCCGAGAGGCCCGCCCGGATGAGATGGGGCACTTGGGTCGACGGATGCACTACGAGCTGCCCGGCGCGATAATCCCACCACGCCAAGACACCCTTGCCTTCCATCGGATGCATGGCCTGACGCGAGCAGGCGACGTCGATCTCGATTGACACCGGCGCCTTGGCGATGACCTCGTCGACGCCACTGTCGAAGCGGGTCTCAAGAAACAGGTTGTCTCCCCATTCCTCGTGTATCAGGACCGCCGCATCTTTGCGACGGCCGGTTGCGCAGGAGTCAATGACGGGGAGTTCCTCGTACTCTACCTCCACCTGCTCGGTCAGGTCTTCGGCGATCGCTCTGGTTTTCGCTATGCACATCGCCACCGGCTCGCCAACGAACCGGACTTTGTCCATCGCGAGTATGGGATAACTGGAGTGCTTATAACCCGGGATCGATGATCTCGTCACGATTGGAGAAACACCGGTCAGATCCTCACAAAAAAAGGTATCAGCGGCATGTTCTGGAGTTTTGCGTTTCGAGACAACGCGGGCATGCGCGACGGGGCTGCGGAGAAACGCGACTTCACGGAGCCCTGGCATGTGGTAGTCCCCAACGAACTGCCCCCGACCGCGAAGATGTCGCGCATCTTCCTTGCGGCGGACACGAGCACCGATGCCTTCTCCCAATGTCTCGCTCATACTCATCGTTGCTCCGTCACAACGCTGACGACCGTTTGTTTCGTTACAACCAGAATACTCAGGGTATTGTCGGTGCGCAGACTGTCATACGCACAACACTCTCAAACGAATTCGGTCCGTTCCCTGTGCGGCGATATGCATCTCGGCGCATGCACCGAAATAGATTTGTCAGTCCCGATCCAAGGCTGTCACGCGCCAATCGCAAGCACTCCCTGCAACGCAGCATCACCCTTGTGGTGTGGCCCATCGTTTTGAATTGTCCTCAGTATACCTCCTTCTTTGCAAACTTGCAACGACGGATCGGACTTGCGCTTGGCGGGCGCTCGCCGATGCTTTCGTCAGCAGCGCGCAACCACTTGAAAGAAGCCGATCGAGATCAGGAGCTGCTCATTTCTGTTGACTGGTATTCGGCATTTGGCTTGCACTCGCTGTCACAACCGACTGACATCACGTGCTCGCTCTGCGAAAATGGGCGCCCAACGACGGCCCAGGCTTGCGGGGGCGCCCATGCTTCGCAGTGGACTTATTGCGGATCGTAGTAGTGCTGTTCAAGCAACAAGCAGCCTTCTTCCGACCGGAACGGCCCGTGCGCAACATGCGGCGGGCGGCAGCAATAAGTTCCTGGTCCGAACTTTTCTCCCCCCTTGCCTTCCTTGTCGTTACCGACCCAGAGATCGCCGGAAATCACATAGACCTCTTCCCAATAGTCGTGTTCAAACGGCTCGGTCGTGTAGGTCCCGGGCTCGAACTTCAAAAGGCGAGTATGGCCGCCTTTCCGGTTCTTCATATCCAGCGTTCCGGACAGAATCTTCTGCTTGATGCCTGACGGGTAGCTGGTCGGCGTGACCCAGCCCGAATTGATGTCAACCTGATAGAATTCGCGATGCTCTTTGTTAACCGCCATTTCTTCACTCCTTTCTTGATCTGTTCCACTAAGAGTCGGAACACGGTGAGACCAGCAGCGTGACATCATCGCTTTTCGTGAATGCGATTCCGCGGAGACCGCCAGTGCAGTTGGATTGCCCGGTCAGTCCAAGCTATTTCGATGACTTCCGCGACGACTTGAATTTCCAGGGCATGGCACGGCGTTCGAGCAGATCGAGTGAGCCGATCAGAACCACGCCGACGATCGCCAGCAGGAAAAGTGCGGCGAATACCCGAGGCGTATCGAATTGCCCTTGCGCCACGAGAATAACGTTGCCGAGTCCGACCTGTGAAGACACGAACTCACCCACGATCGCCCCGACAAGCGCAAGCGACATCGCGACCTTCATCCCTGCGAAAATCGATGGTAACGCCGCGTAGAGGCGGATGCGCGTCAAGACTTTCCAACGCGAGCCGCGCAGCGCGGTTGCTATGTCGAGCACGTCTTGCGAAACCGAGCGCATCCCGAGAGACGCGTCAATGACCACTGCGAAGACTGCGATCATGAATGCAATGACCACGTTCGTGAACGCGCCGGTGCCAAACCATATGATGCAGAGCGGTGCGATCGCGACTTTCGGAACGCTATTCAGCGCGACAAAGAGCGGAAACAGCAACCGGTCGAGAAGCGGCGACTCAACGAGCACCACCGCGAAGGAAACGCCGAAGATCGTTGCCACGAGAAAGCCGCAGATCGTCACGAACGTGGTATAGGCGGTCTGTATTATAAACCACCCGGGGAATCCGATCAGATCCTTGATAACCAGACTGGGTGGCGGAATCAGATAGGTCGGCACGTTGAAGAGGCCCACGAGCGCTTCCCATGCGAGCACGAAACCGACGAAGCCGAGCGCCGACACCGCGGTCGTCATACCAGCAGGTCGCCTCAGTGCGACAATATCCACACTACTCATGGATCACTCCCATCTGCTCGAAACGGTTGCGGAAGTGGTGAGTGAAGGCGCCAAACTCAGGCGTTTCCCTGACGGAGAGCTTGCGTGCCTCAGGCAGGGTAATCGCGACATCGTCAACGATCTGGCCAGGGCGCGGCCGGAACACGACGACCCGCGACGATAGAAACACCGCCTCGGTGATGCTGTGCGTGACAAAGACGATGGTCATGCGCTCGGCTGCCCAGAGCTTGCGCAGGTCCACGTTAAGCTGGTCGCGTGTCAGTGCGTCGAGGGCGCCGAACGGTTCGTCCATCAGAAGCAGGCTCGGCGTCATCAGGAGCGCCCGGCAAATTGCCACTCGCTGGCGCATCCCGCCGGATAAGGCATGGGGATAGGCGTGGATGAATTCGGTCAGCCCGACCATGCCGAGAAGATCCCGGGCGCGCCTCTCATAACGCTGCCGGGGCTCGCCACGGAAGTCGGCCGGAAGGAGAACGTTATCGAGGACGTCCGCCCATTCGAGCAGGGCGTCGCGCTGAAGCGCGAGCCCGAGATCAAGCGGAGGACCGTTGATCGGGACACCTCCGACCTCCAGAGCGCCACTGCTTGGCCGATCGAGACCGGCGATGCACCGTAGCATCGTGCTCTTTCCGCAACCGCTAGGCCCAAGAAAGCTAACGAACTCGCCCTTGGTAATCGACAGGTCGATGCGATCGAGCGCCAAAACGTGACCGAAACGGCGGCTCATCTCGGCGGCACGGATTTGGACGTCCGCAGCTGGTTGATTATTTGCCGGCACTGGGTCGCTCTCCGTTGCTGACCTGGGCGATAACATTGGCGTCCAGGAAAGACGGCGCGAAATAATCGTCCGCAACCGCATTGGCCGGGACAAGTTGCACGTCGCCGAGAATCTTCAGGGTCGCCTGCCAATTGGCGGCGGTAACCTTGAGGGCGGGAGAACCCTGTCCGTTGGGAAGGGCCACGTATTTGCGCAGTTCCTCGATTTGACCTCTCAGCACATCCGGCTGAAGGCGAGCCTGTGGGCGCGCCGCGATAATTGCCCGTACACCTTCGTCTTCATGCCCGGCAAAGATGTAATTCCACGCGCCGGCCACGACGTCCGCAAACCGTCCGAGGACTTTCTGTCGCTTGGCGATTGTATCGTTGGTCGAGAAAAGCCCGTATCCTAGGAAATCCAGACCGTGGTCTGCGAACCGCAAGACGGTCGTCGCGCGGTGTCCGACAAAATGCGCCATCGTAAATGTCGGGCTTGAGAACACTCCGTCAACCCGTCGGTTGACGTAAACGCCGACCTTCGCGGACGCATCGACACTCTGAAGCGAGAGATCGGCGCGCGTGATGCCGCCGGCGGCGAGAAACTTGTCCAGGAACGGGGATTCGAGAGAGCCCGGCGTGTAGGCGATCGTCTTGCCCTTGATATCCGCGATATTTTTGACGTTAAGCGATTTATCGACCATGAGACCGATATCGTTCTGCCCGAACAGCGTCACGAAGGACCGCAGAGGCACGCCTTTGCCACGCGCGATCGCCATCGGCCCAAGGGAAGCATGGCCGATATCGTACTGGCCGTTGCCGACGATCTGGACCGTAGCCACCGAGCCGTTACCATCATCGAACGTCGCATCAATTCCGACATCCTTGAACCAGCCCTTCGCTTGCGCAAGGTGGAACGGGGCATGAATGCCCCATGGTGAAAAATCGAGACGAATCGAGACCGCCTCGTTGGTGCTGGCAAAGGATTGGCGTGAAGAAATCAACGCCGGCAGCGCAATCAGGCCCGAAGACATGGCCAGTACACTACGCCGGCTGATGCAGCTGCGCATTTCCATTCCTCCTTCTGTTATTCTTCCCGATCTGAGAGCTTCAGCGAGCCTCTTCAGGACCTGATTGTCAGTGCTCTTTATTATTGTTCGCAGCACTATCGGAGGGGTTGGCGATAGACGCAAATCGTGATTGTTAATACTCAGCTATAAAAATCATTCATGATCCGACGGACTCGCCGTGCTTGATTTCAAGAGTCTGGAGACATTTCTATGGGTCGCCAATCTCGGCAGCTTCAGCGCTGCCGCGACGAAGTTGGCCACAACCCAGCCTGCTGTTTCCCATCGGATCGCCCAGCTAGAACAGGATTTCGGCGTCAGATTGCTTGAACGCGATCACCGCTCGGTGGCGCTGACCGAAGCCGGCCGGAAACTGCACGCATATGCCGAGCGAACCATTAAGCTCAGGACGGAGATGCTGGCGTCCTTGCGCGATCCCGGCGCAATCAGTGGGACGCTGCGCCTCGGTGTCGTCGAGACGATCCTGCAAACCTGGCTGCCCGACTTCGTCAGGCAAGTCGAAGCCGTCTATCCGAACCTCAACCTTGAGATTCAGTGCGATATCACCTGGGAAATGCGGCGAAAGCTCATCAGTCAGGAACTTGATCTTGCCTTCGTGATGGGGCCGCTGAATGAATCCGTGCTCAAGAACAGGTTTCTCTGCGATTATCCGATCAACTTCATCGCAAGCCCGCGGCTTCATGTGCCGAAGCCGGCAACGATCGAGGACCTTGCGCGCTTCCGTCTCTTGACCTTTCCGCGCCGCACGCAGCCCTATGAAATTCTGCGTGCCATCTTCAATGCGCCGTCCCTGCCGCCAGTGCGGATTCACAGCAGCAACGCGCTGATCACATTCGTGCATCTCGCTGTCGAGGCGGTCGGCGTGTTGGTGATTCCACCTATCATCGTCGAGTCCCGAATCGCATCCGGCGAGCTTGAGATCATCCCGACGGACGTCTTGCTGCCGAATGTGCATTTCACCGCATCCTGGCTGAATTCGCCGGATACGCTCGCCGTCGAGCTGATCGCGGATTTGGCCGTGAAGCTGGCGCGCGAATCCTATCCGTCGCAGCCCGAGTGATCGTCGGGAACGCTCGTATTCGTCTGTAGCGCGGCTTTAGCCGTGCACGGCCACCGCGCGCTGCTCCGCGATGCCAAGCGAAAGCACCAGAGGGTCGCTTGCCTGCCGCATCATGAATCCGGATTTCGACGTCAGCCCGCGCCAGCCCCGCGCGATCAACGTCTGGGCAACCGCCCCGCCCAGCGTGGTGCCCGGACCGAGGATGATGATGACATCTGGCGCGAACTCGCGAATGCCGGTGGTGATCGCTGCTGTAAAGCCATAGGGCTCCGTCACCTGATGCCCGAGCGTATAGTCCCAGAGCGCGGCGAGATCGCTGGACTTGGGAAACCAGATCGTTCCCCGTCCGTCGATCAATGGCCGCTCGGGCTGCGCGAACAGCGAAGCAGGAAGGGCCGCCTTGCCACGGCGGGAAACCGGCTCCTGAAGATGGGTGTGAAACGCGGCATGGTTGGTCAAGCGCAGCGGAAAGCGGCTGCCGACTGGCGCCAGCCGCCGTTCCGCTTCCTTGAGGCTTTCGTTGTCGCCGCCGAACACGATCATGCCGCCGAGATCGATCGACAGATACAGTCCCGGAATTGCATCGATGAGGCTGAGCAGTTCCGCCCGCTTGTTGGGAATTTCCTGCCATTCATCATCCACAAAGGGATAGAGCGTCTGTCCGCCGATCAGTGCCTCCTGCATTAGCGTGCCCATCGTATTGACGACCGTGAAGCCGTCCTGCGGCGTCAACGCGCCGGCGCAGGCAAGCGCGGTGTACCAGCCCATCGAGTTGCCGGTGACCGCGACAATATCGAAAGCCCCGTGATCTATGGTGAGAAAGTCCGCATAGGCGCACGCATAAATCAGCCCGGATGCATTGTCGCCGCGCGTCAGTTTTGCCGCCGAATATCGCTCGGCGCCATCCAGGGCGGAGATGGTCTCCTGCCCCTTCGCGGCGCGTTCGGCGTCGAAATCCCCAATCAAGGTTGCGCGCGCGCCATGGAAATTGTGCAGATAGCCAAGCTCGGTTTTGTTGTAGGTACCACGGCCGGGAGCCACAACGAGGGCGGTCTTTCTGGCCATGTTATACGCTCGCTGCTCTGGCATTCGCGCCGACAAGGTCCAGCGCCGCGGCGACAATGCCGTCGCGGCTCGGCAACGTCACCGCAAACGCAGGCCCGGTCGCGATAAAGCAGTCCTCGGCCGCGATCCGGGCCACATGGGCCTTCGATCGCTCGCCGAACAGGGCCATGAGCGCTTCGCTTTGCGATCCGGTCGCGCGACATTCGTCCACGATGAGAACGTGCCGGCAAGCCTCGGTCGCGTTCAGGATCGCGTCCGCGGCGAGCGGCGCGAGCCAGCGCAGATCGATGACCCGGGCGCGAATGCCGTGCTTCTCGACGAGAATGCGTTGAGCTTGCAGCGAGAGGTAGAAGCCGTTGGCGTAGGAAACGATCGCGAGATCGATCCCATCCCCCTCAACCCGGATCTCGCCGAGCGCGATCGCAGCGGACTTCGGCGATGGATAGACGAAGCTCCAGCCTCGGTCGCCGGTCTCGTGCAGATCGCGCGTCATGTAGAGCGCTATCGGCTCGACGAAGACGACGATGCGCTGGTCCTCGCGTGCCAGCCGGACCGATTCCCGTAGCATCAATACGGCGTCGCGACCGTTCGACGGACATGCTAGTATGACTCCCGGAATATCGCGCAGCACTGCCAGCGAATTGTCATTGTGGAAGTGTCCACCGAAGCCGCGTTGATAACCGAGCCCGGCAACGCGGACGACCATGGGATTGGTATATTGCCCGTTCGAGAAGAACGGCAGGGTCGCCGCTTCCCCCCGGATCTGATCCTCGGCATTGTGAAGATAAGCGAGGAACTGGATTTCCGGGACAGGAATGAACCCGTTATGCGCTAGGCCGATTGCAAGGCCAAGGATCGCCTGCTCGTCAAGAAGGGTATCTATGACACGATCAGGCCCGAACCGCTGCTGGAGACGTTGGGTGACTCCATAGACGCCCCCCTTGCGGCCGACGTCCTCGCCCGCGAGCACGATTTCGTCATGCTCAAGCATCAGATCGGTCAAGGCGAGATTGATGAGCTTGGCCATGTGCTGCGGCTCGTCAATGCTTCGCATGTCGGCCGCGCCCAACAAATTGGACCGGTCTTCAGGCGTCGGGCCATTGGTCTTTGCACAATCGCGCGGGGGCGGCACTATGCTGGCCATGACTTCGCGCGCGGACTGTAGCTTCGGTCGGAGAACGGCGTCCTCGGCGACGCGCGCGACGCGCTCACCTGTCTCATTATAGATTGCGACGATGTCCTCGGCTGAACAAACGCCCTCCTCGATGAGGCGGCGCACCGTGTAGAGAAGCGGATCGTTTGCCTCGATAGCCTCGATCTCGTCTTTCGATCGATAGGCGCTCTCGACGTCCGGGCCGGCGTGCCCATAAAGCCGGACGCAGGACATATGCAGAAAGGCCGGGCGGCGGCGCTGCCGTACCCATTGCGCAAGACGTTGCGTTGCCGCGAACGTGCCGACCACGTCGAGCCCGTCGCATTGCTGATACCGCAGACCCGGACGGGTCTTCACACTTGCTTCCACCCAACCCTTCGGCGTCTTCGTGGAAATGCCGATGCCGTTATCCTGGCACAGAAACAGCAGCGGAAGCGGCGTGCCCTGATAGGATGTCCAACCTGCGGTATTGATCGCGCCTTGCGCCGTGGAATGGTTGAGCGAAGCGTCGCCGAATGAGCACAGGACGAGAGCTTCAGACGGAAATGTGGCGTGCTCGGGCCGGATCCGCTTTGAAAGGCCAATTGAAAAAGCCGCCCCCACCGCTTTCGGAAGATGGGACGCGATCGTCGATGTCTGCGGCGGAATGCTGAGCGATTTCGACCCCAACACCTTGTGACGCCCTCCCGAGATCGGATCCTCGGACGAACTGGTGAAGCTCAACAGCATGTCCCAGAGCGGCGTTTGGCCCGGAAGCTGAAACGAGCGAGCAATCTGAAACGCCGCGTCGCGATAATGTAGGAATGCCGGGTCGGTCGGCCGCAAGGCTGCCGCCACGGCGGCATTTCCTTCGTGCCCTGAAGACCCAATCGTATAAAAGCCCTGCCCGCGCGCCTGAAGTTTTCGCGAGATGCGGTCGAGATGGCGACTCAGGGCTTGCGCGCGGAAAATCGAGAGCAGACCTTCCCGCGTGAGTCCGGCATCGGCAAGGCTCGGAGATTGATCCGCTACGGGCAAAGATCCGCTGTCGATTCGCCTGAGAAAATTCTCATGCACAATATCTGCGCGGTCCATGTCCCACCCGCCTCAACTGAAAGACTGAAGACCAGTCTGCGCCCTACCGAGGATCAGCGCGTGGACGTCATGCGTGCCCTCATAGGTGTTGACTGTTTCCAGATTGATCATGTGGCGGATGACATTGAATTCACCCGAGATGCCGTTACCGCCATGCATGTCGCGCGCGAGTCGCGCGATATCGAGCGCCTTGCCACAGTTGTTACGCTTCATGATCGAGATCATTTCGGGGGCGGCGATTCCTTCGTCCATGAGACGGCCGACGCGAAGCGCGCCTTGCAGCCCGAGAGCGATCTCCGTCTGCATGTCGGCAAGTTTCTTCTGGAACAGTTGGGTTTGCGCGAGCGGTTTGCCGAACTGCTTGCGGTCAAGCCCGTATTGACGCGCCGCCTGCCAGCAGAACTCGGCCGCCCCCATCGCCCCCCAGGCGATGCCGTAACGGGCCCGGTTCAGGCACCCGAACGGCCCCTTCAGGCCCTCGACATGCGGAAGAAGCGCGTCCTCGCCCACTTCGACGCCATCCATAACGATCTCGCCGGTGACCGATGCGCGCAGGCTGAGTTTCTTCTTGATCTTGGGCGCCGACAGACCCGGCATTCCTTTTTCAAGAATGAAGCCGCGGATTTTCCCGCCGTGGGCATCCGATTTGGCCCAGACCACGAACACATCGGCGATCGGGCTGTTCGATATCCACATCTTCGAGCCGGAAAGCCGATAGCCATTCGCCGTCTTCTCGGCGCGGGACTTCATGCCGCCCGGGTCCGACCCTGCGTCGGACTCGGTGAGGCCGAAGCATCCGATCAGGTCACCGGCTGCAAGGCGGGGCAGATAGGTCTCGCGCTGCTTCTCCGAGCCGTAGGCATAGATCGGATAGATGACGAGCGAGGACTGCACGCTCATCATCGAGCGGTAACCGCTATCGACGCGCTCGACCTCCCGGGCGATCAGGCCATAACTGACGTAGGACGCGCCGGCGCCCCCATACGCTTCCGGCAATGTCGCAGCGAGAAGACCGAGGCCGCCAAGCTCCTTGAAGATCGCGGGATCGGTTTCTTCGTTTTCGAAGGCGTCGGCCACGCGAGGCTGCAACTTTTCCTGCGCATAGGCGTGTGCGGCGTCACGGATCATGCGCTCCTCATCGGAAAGTGCCTGCTCGATCAGGAAGGGATCATTCCATATAAAAGACGAGAGATTGGGCCGGTCTTTTGCGCTCAGGGTCCGTGCAGTGTTTGGCACCATATCCTCCCGTCGGAGGCCCCTCACCGCGCCATCCCGACTGGCGGCGACCGCTCAAAATCCGAGCTGGACCTCATATTCTTGACGAACGCGAACATACTTGGGAGAATGAGCTGCCGTAAAACGACATTTTCGAACAAAAACATGTCGTGGAGGAATGATAGTTGTTCGCCCCAAGGCGGCTTCTCCCATCAATGAATCTACTGCTGGCGTTCGAAGGGGTGGCCCGCACCGGCTCGATTACGGCAGTCGCGGACGAACTTGCGCTCACACAGAGCGCCGTCAGCCGTCAGATTCAGGCGCTTGAGAATCAACTCGGCGCCACCCTGTTTCTCCGCGAGAAGAAGCGGCTGAAGCTGACATCCGCCGGACGGGAATATGCCTCGGAGATCCGTGAGGCGCTAAGCAAGATCGCACAGGCGTCCCTAGCTCTCAAGGCGACCCCCGGCGCGGGAACGCTCAACCTCGCGATCTTGCCGACCTTCGGCACGCGGTGGCTCGCAGCGCGATTAGGCCGCTTCGCGACGCTTCATCCGGAGGTGAGCGTTCACCTGACTACACGGCTGCAACCGTTCGACTTCGCCGGCGAGAAACTCGATGCGGCAATTCATTTCGGAGACACGAACTGGCCAGGCGCGGATCATATGAAGCTGATGACGGAAACCGTCGTTCCAGTCTGCTCGCGCGAATTTCGCCAGGAACGCGCGGTGAAGGCCGCCGGTGATCTGGTTCGACTGCCTCTGCTCCACCTACACTCCCGGCCACATGCGTGGGAGCACTGGTTCGAGGTCAACGGGATCCCGGCATCCGATCTCACCGGGATGGTGTTCGATCAGTTCGGAGCGATGGTGCAGGCGGCGATCCATGGCGTAGGGCTGGCACTGCTGCCGGAATTCCTGATCGAGGCCGAGATCAATGATGGCCGGCTGGTTCACGCGGTCAACGTTCCGATCAAATCAATCGGCGCCTACTATCTCGTCTGGCCGCGGGCCACGTCGCAGCACCTGCCAACGCTGAAGTTCCGGAAGTGGCTCGAGGGTGAACTCACACGCAAGAGTTCTACCGAAGCGTAAAGATAGGACACCGGGATCGTCAGGGTGTTCGCCGACGGCATCTCGACGCGATTGGTGTCGATATTGGCGACGGCGCCCGCCTGCACCTGCATGGCGTCCTGAAATGACGCGACGGAATTGCATCACCGCTCTCGCAAGGTGGACTCCGCCTGTAGAGCGCTCAAACAGCAATATACCGAGACGTCCCTCGAGCTCACTAATGCGCTTGCTCAATCGAGTAATGTGAAGCGTAGTTGCCGCGCACCGGAAACTGCGCGGTGTTCGGCAGCGGCATAACGCAGATGAAGAACATCTATACACATGGCATTTATACACACGGCATTGCCGAACAGCGTAAACGTGTTACCCGTCTTAAAAATAGGCAAGGCCGAATGTGGCCAGTCTCCCTTTGTAACCCCTAGGCGGGCTGCCTCGTCGTGGTGAGAAGCATCCGCTTAGGTATGGCCAAGAACCCATCGATTACTGTACCCGCAGGTTATCGAAAGCGAAGTGGTGCACGGCTCGAAGCGTTGTTAGCGTCAATAAGCTTAGCAATCAACTTGTAAAAGGTCTTGAGCTCTGTATCGGTCAAAGGAGAAACAAACCGATCCTGCGTTCGTGCCATCAGCGGCCGGACACGGTCGACAAACTTTCGTCCCTGATTGGTAATCTTGATAATCTTAGCCCGGCCATCGACGTCCGACGGCGTTCTGACCAACAGACCTCGACGCTCCAATCGCCTGAAAACTTCTGCGCCACTTGACCTGTCGATACCGACGGAAGCCGAAAGGCTGAATTGGTCCATTTCGCTCCCGTCATACAATACAGTAAGGACAGCGAACTGCACTGGCGTTATGTCTTCTCCGGCGCATTCCTCGGCAAACAATCCGACATGAATTTGATGGAGTCTCCGGATCAGGTAGCCGGGTCGGGTCCAAAGATCAACATACTCCTTCTCCTTCTTCTTCTGTCTTGGCCTGCCGGTCTTTTGGCCTTCATCTTTTACTGGTTTCATCCCGTTATTCTGCGCCTCTGTTAAAATCTGCGAAATACGAAGATAGAAACGTGACGGAGCGGGCTGCGATTCTTCATATTGATCGTCCCTTACCGGTTCGATTTTATTCAGCATACCCTCCTTCGGCCCATACGGCAATTATATCAGTAATACATAGCGCTTCCTGCTCCTCGATATCATCTACATGACAGCCAAGAGCGGGTGCGGCTAGTTACTGAGACAGCGCGATTTGCGATCTCGGACGCATCGAGACGATGCGTCTTCGCACTGGTGGAAGAGGCAACCAGCCTGCATATAAGCTCCTGTTCGGGCTGCGGGCGGCGTGTCACATTACGTCACACGCCGCCTCCTTCGAAAGGCCTGATGAATAAATCTACAGTGAGGCGCTTCATCTGACGCTCCGGTCAGACGATCAGTCGACGAAAGCGCGTTCGATAACGTATTCACCTGGCTGGCTGTTGGCGCCTTCGTGAAACCCCCTCTTCTCCAGAATCTCCTTCATGTCGAGATTCAGGCCCATGGAGCCACAGATCATGACGCGGTCATACTGGGGATCGAAAGATGGCATGCCCAGATCGTCGAACAGTTTCCCGGACTCGATCAGGTCGGTAATCCGACCCAACCTCGGCGATTCCTCGCGAGTCGTGGTCGCGTATCGGAGGAATTTAGCACTTGCTTCCTCGCCGACCAGCAGGTCCGACACCAGATTCTCTCCAAGCTGCGCCCCGTATTCCAGTTCGCTGTTCAGACGGCAGGTTTGCGTAAGGATGACCTGCTCGAACTTCTCATAAGTCTCGGGATCACGAGCCAAGCTGGCGAACGGCGCAACCCCAGTACCCGTCGAGATCATCCACAGCCGTCGACCCGGTAGAAGGGCATCGAGAACGAGGGTGCCGGTGGGCTTCGTGCGAACGATGACCTGATCTCCCACCGTAATGTTCTGCAGCTTGGAGGTCAGGGGACCGTCGGGAACTTTGATGGAATAAAACTCCAGCTCCTCATCCCAGAACGGCGACGCGATCGAATAGGCGCGAAGGATAGGTTTGCCGTTTTCGCCCAGCAGCCCGATCATGACGAACTCCCCTGACCGGAAACGAAGTCCCTCAGGGCGCGTGACGCGGAATGAAAACAGACGGTCATCCCAGTGATGGACGCTTAGAACAGTCTGTCCATCGACGATGCTTGGCTTATCCGCAACAGCAAAATTAGAAATCTGCATTTGTCTCTCCCGAGAGGCTATTCTGGTGGGTTCCTGTGCGGAGCAGTTTGTTGTGGGCTGACGCCGATGCGCAGACCATCGATCTCGAAGCCGTCAGGTCCTTCTTGGGGACGCGGCTCCAGCGTCACGATGACTTCCCCGTCTTTCGGCTCCGGCAGGCCGATCCTGGCGCCGTCCACTTCGTATTCGGACTGCGGCCGATCGACCGGACCATCCGGACCGTAGATCGGCTTTTGTGGGTGATGCTCTGCCTGCACATCGCCGGTAAGCAGCAATTCTTTCTTACCCGGCTTGCCGTCCCATTCCTTCGCGTCGGCCGGAACCGCGCCCTTCACGGAAATGTTCGGCCAGATTTCCGCATACTTCGCATTGATCTCGAGCCACTCTTCTATGCCACGCTTGGTATCGGGCTTGATCGCGTCCGCCGGGCATTCCGGCTCGCAAACGCCGCAGTCGATACATTCATCCGGATGGATGACTAGAAAGTTCGGCCCTTCATAAAAGCAATCCACCGGACAGACGGTGACACAGTCCTGGTACTTGCAGTTGACGCAATTCTCGGTGACGACATAGGTCATGGCACCTCCTTTTAGGGAGTATACTCCCTATTTAATGAAATAAAAATGCTTATCCGTTGATCGGAACCGGGATCACAGCATAGGAATGTTCGATGGCCCGGTTCTTCACTGGATCTGCCAGTTCCATCCGAAATCCGCGACTGAAGCGCACGCCGCCTATAACGCCGCACGTTCCACCGAACATCAGCGTTCCTTCGACAAGTTCGTCGCCTTGGGCTGCGAAGTGCCGCAGCAACTCGCCGGGCGACAGATTCGCGCTCACACCGCCCACCTGGTACGGCACTTCGACCCCGTTCTCGATGATGTACGAGTTGATCCGCAACTGGTCCCAGTGCCCCTCGATCTCGGCAAGCTTCCAGAACCGACGCGCGATCGGCTTGTCGCACAATTGCTTGGCGACCGTGATACCGCTCTTTTCCACGGAGCGGTCGGTATGATCCGATCCCGCGCCCACCCAGATATCACCAGCGTGCTTGAGCAGCAGATACTCGACTTCGCCGCTCGACTCCTCGCCGATAACTTCGATGGCGTCAGCCGTGGACAGGCGCGAGACGCCGACCCGGTAGAACATCGGCGTCTTTTCGGGCGGCGCGACGCCGATCTTGGCGAGTTCGTCGATATGATGCTGCAAAGCATGCTTGTCACGTCCGGTCCATCCTCCGACTACCACTTTCGTCACCCTGACCCTGCGGGTCACCTCGCCGGCGTCGGAAAGGAAGGTCGCGTCGAACTCGATAGCCGGTTGCATAGCGTTGCCTCTTTTGTCCTTCATCGTCCGAGGATGATATGTTCCAGCCCGCGCGCAATCGCCAGCAACCGGCGGTCCTCGCCAGTCTTCCCCATCAGCATCGCGCCGACCGGCAGCGATCCTTCGCTGTGACAGGGAATCGAGATGGCGGGCAGATCGAGAAAATTCCCAACCGCCGTATTTTTGAGACACAACAGGTTAATGCGATTGGACTCCGTAGGCTCCGCCAGATCATCGATGGCCGGCGGCGCAATCTGCACGGTTGGCAGGATCAGGGCGTCGAACGGCTGATGTTTCACGGCGACCGCCGCGCGGATACGCTTGCGATGCTCGATGAGGTGGATGTAATCGGCCGCGCTCTGGGATTGCCCGACCTCAAAGCGAGCGCGTACCCATGGGTCATAGAAACCCGATCGCTCTGGCAGATATCGAGAGTGCCAGGCATATGCCTCCGCTCCGACGAAGCCACCTTTGCTGTTGATCTTGGGAAGCTCAGTGAGTTCATTCAAGGTCACGGGCGTCAGCCTAACGCCGCGCTGCGAAAGCCTGGTGAGCGCGGCCTGATAGGCTGCTGCAACGACATCGTCCATTTGGTCGGTGACATAGCCCTCGAGCACGCCGAGCCTGAGCCCCCCCTCTGGATGGGAATCAACGTCATCTCCTGGGCCGCCCGACAGGATGGAATCCAGCACCGCGCAGCAGGATACGCTGGAGGCCAGTGGGCCGACGCAGTCCAGCGTCGCGGACAGCGGGACCACCCCGTTCTTCGATACGCGAGCCGATGTCGGCTTGAAGCCAACCACGCCGCAGAAAGCCGCCGGGATACGGCAGGAGCCGCCCGTATCGGTGCCGATCGCGGCCGGTGCCATGCCTTCCGCAACCGCGACGCCCGCCCCGGAAGACGAACCGCCAGGAATGCGCTGGACCTTCTTGTCATGCGGATTGAGCGGCGTTCCGAAATGGCTGTTGATTCCGAGCCCGGAATAGGCGAACTCGGTCATGTTGTTCTTGCCCAGGATAATAAAGCCAGCCCGGCGCAGAAGCGTCACGATTTCCGCATCCGCCGCCGCCGGCGGCATATGATCGAGCACATGCGAGCCGGCACGCGTTACTTCGCCCTTGATATCAAACAGGTCCTTTATGGCGAGCGGGATACCTGCATGGACCGGGAGCGGGACACCCTCCTGTCTCGCCCTGTCCACCAGTTCGGCTTGGGCCAGCGCGGCGTCCCGATAAGTTGTCAGAAAGACCGCCTCCCCCTGTCCATCGGGCGTTTCGATGCGCTCGATCGCCTCGCGAACGAGCGCGCCGCTGGTTAACTTCCCGCTCGCGAGTTTCCTGGAGATATCGGTAATATTCTGGAGCATTGGCGGATACGATTTCCACGCGAGTGTAGAATCGGTAACTCAGTCGCGGCCCGACTGAGTGTTACTATGGATCGTAGTAGTGCTGTTCGATAAGCACGCAGCCTTCCTCGCTACGGAACGGCCCGTGCGCAACATGCGGCGGGCGACAGCAATAGGTGAACGGGCCGAAGCGCTCGCCTCCCTTGGGCCCGTCATTACCCACCCACAAGTCGCCGGAGATGACGAACACCTCTTCCCAATAGTCATGCTCGAACGGCAAGGTCGTATAGGTGCCGGGCTCGAACTTGAGCAGGCGCGTGTGACCCCCGCACCGGTTCACGGTGTCCAGCTTGCCGGAGAGAATTTTCTGCTTGATCCCGGCGGGATAGCCTTTCGGAGTCTCCCACCCTTCATCGAGGTCAAGCTGGTAGAATTCACGATGTCGCTTGTTGATCGCCACCTTGCCCTCTCCTTATTCTGCGGGGTCTTTGACGAACTTCGGGCTATTCCTTCGGATCGTCTCCATGTTGTTGCGGTTAGTTTTGAACTTGCCACCCTCGAACACGGTCGGCGGAATATCGAAGAATCCGTCAGCCAGTTGCGCCGGGCTGGATTCATTCATTTTGATCGAATCGAACGGGCAGACGTCCATGCAGAGTTCGCACCCGATGCAATTGTCGGTATGAACGTCGATCTTGCCGTCCGGGTTCTGCGACAACGCCTCATAGAAGCAGGACTGGATACAGATATTGCAGGTCGGGTTTTTGCAGGTTTCCTCGTTAACGACCGCATGTACGCGATTTTTTGAAAACTGCTCCGAATAGTCCTTGACCGAGCGCTTGGACGCGATCCCGATCATTTCCTCAACGCTGTTGTAACCGTGCTCATCCATGAACGAGTCCACGCCTTCGATGATCTTCGGTAGCCACTTGATGCCCTTGACCATCAGAATCGATCCGACTTGGACGATCGTGGCGCCGGCCATAATAAATTCGATGACGTCGCGATGGTCGAAAATCCCGTTCGAGCCTGTAATCGGCATACCGAGATCTTCGTAAATACGATGGACCCAGCGCAGTGACAGCGGCTTGACCCAGGTCCCGCCGATCCCGGCCGGCCCGCCGATCCGCGGCTGCCCGGTCTCGATGTCCACCACGAAGCCCGTATGTCGGTTGATCGCCGTCACCGCCGCAGCACCCGCCTCGCGGACCGCCTTGGCGACTTCGAGCGGCTTCGATTGGTCGGGAGTCAGCTTGACAACAACAGGGATGTTGACGGATTCGCAAACCTGCCGCGTCACCTCGAAGGCTACTTCAGGCTCCTGGCCGATCATCGAGCCGCCGTGGACCCCAGGCATCATTGCCGGATGAGGGCAACCGAAGTTCAGTTCAACCATCGGCAGGCCGCAGTCCTCGATCGTCCGGCAGACATCCTTCCAGCCGTTGACGTCCTTCGCGCCGGCGCTTCCGATTAGATGTGCGCCGCGCTCGGCCGCATATTTCTGGGTCTCGATTAGATCGGGAATCCAGTCCTTGTAGTAAGTGCTGGAATAGCCAGAGCGGCTGTAGAAGACAAAATCCCGCGCAGCCTTGCCGAAGATAACGTCTCCTTTGGAGTTCATCACACAGTACTTGGAGTTCTGCGTCAGCCGAGCCATGTCCTCGATGTCGGTCAAGGTCTTGATGATCGCGCCTGCCGCACCACCATCAAAGCACTGGCGCATTAGGTCCGGACTGTTCGTTGTCTCAAGCGAGGCGATAATGACGGGGTTCTTAAACTTGATCCCGCAAAAGTCTACGCTCATATCAGCCATCATTTTGCTCCTTCACGGGCTAGCGACCGTCATGTCGACGCACGGAGCAGGGACGGAAATGCGCTCCCCGTCGTACTCCCATGGCTCGTTGGTCAAGTTCTTTTATAATAAAAGGGTGTATACTCCCTATTTAGGCGTTTAGCAAGCCACCTTTCGCGTGAATATCGATGCCGCGATATTGAGGCCCCTCACCTCACGAGCCGTCCTGCTGTCGTTCGGATCCAAACGGACACGCAACACCCTGACTGTCGGCTAATTTAATTCATGCGGATTACGAGCGATGGACAGCGCGATCTACTGCGATTTTACAGCCCGCAAACTCACGACGAGCCTGTCGGAGGCGCTACCAGATGATGCCCTCCTTCACATAGGGCGCCGCAAGCGAACTGCGCCCCTTTGGCAGTTACAGAGTTGTGGAAGGCAAGCCCGTTTTTACCGAATTCGAGGAACGCAATGCACCCGTCGAAGAAATCGTTGCCGCTAGTAAGGGTTGGCGTCGCACGCAAAACGACCACTCGCGTGCAATCGGCTTGATGGGAATTTGTGATATGATCGATGAACCATTCTTGCAACAATACGATCCTGGCAAGCGCATCGCGCGGATACGCGCACAATCTCTGAATGGCTTGCAGGTAAAGGCGGTGGCCGCGAGCTATTTCAACTTTGATTCACAGTGCGCCAAACTGATTCACGAATCGATCGTTCGTGATCTCAATTCGATCGGCGAAAATTGCGGCCATACCGGTCGCAGCACGCGCGCCAGAGGCGCTTGTGGCTTAAGGGACTTACGTCGCTTTCTGACATCCTCCTTGCGGCACCGATTGATCGGTGCCGTATATCTCGGTGGCACCAATGGTCCCGTTGTGACGCACCGCGAGGGCTGGGAAGTCGATGGCCTTGAGGTGAAGTGTCGTCTTGATTTCGGCGCTGGCATCGAAAGCGCCAAGGGCATCTAGCTCGATTCCGGCGCCTAAGAGTTCAAAAAGAGCATTGGCGCGGTCTATCCCGCACCAATGTCTTCTACCGCAAGCAAGCACATTCAAGAGAGTGTCGCGGCCCATCCAATAGCGACAGCCGGCCTCCCCGCCTGCTTGCAGCGAGTCTTAGAGGAGACAAGGCCGGCAAGGCCGCGCTCTATTTTCTCGGTTTATCCCATGACACGTCAGACAGCTTGGCGATGGCACGATCTCGGTGATGCAGCAAGAGACTGGCCGTTCGCTGGTGATTCCGCTGCACGCCTATCTTGTCGCCGCGCACAAACATGCTAAACAACGCCACGTCGTCATGATCGCGACCGCCCACGGCAAGTCCTTTACCGTGGATGGTTCCAGCCAACGAATGCGCGACGCCATTACTTCGGTGGGCCTTTCGTTGGACTGTCAGTCACACGGCTTCCGTAAGGCCGCCGGCCGATGCGTCGCGGAGGCTGGCTGTACCGCCAAGCAGATCATGTCCATTCTCGGCTATACGACGCTATCGGAAGCGGAGCGATATACGGCGGATGTGAATTAGGAAAAGCTCGCGCGCGACGCTATGCGGATGCTTGAACACAAGACGAACAAATCTGCCCTACCCCAAAATCGAGGTTTGGGAAAAAGTCGAAAAACAACAACAATATCAAAATCGAAAGGCCGCGTCTGGCGCTCCCTAGGGGACTGTTAGGGAGCGTCATGCATAACCAACTGAAATCAAAAACAAATTCGTCATCACCTGTGTTGGATGATGTGTAGAAACTTGTGTTGGCGGCGTCAACCAACCATTAACCAGCATGGCCCGCAAGCGCCCTCCCGGCCACCGCGAACCATTCCGGGAATCCCGTCCCTCGCGGATGTGGCCCGCTATCGCGTTTGCGCGCGCATCTGGTGCCCTCGCGCCGCCGATCTGGGAGATTGGTCATCCCGAGGCGCGGCACAGTCCAAAGGCCCGCTTCCCGAGGTTCTGCACAGCCCCTCTCGATGGGCCTCCCCGGCGCCATTCCGGACGTGACCCCCGTCGGTCTCCATTGCATGGTGGCGCAGCGGCTGATTCTATGTCGGCCGGTCGGGGTGATCTGGGGGCGAACGACGTGACCGAACTGAACTTCAAGGGCAAGGAATTCGTCTACAACCACCACCTCGCGGTGCCCTTCCGCCCCCTTGTGCCGCATCCGAAGAAAGGCATCGGCCCCGTTGCCTTCGACGGCAACCTGATTATCCACGGCGACAATCTGCACGCCCTGAAGGCGCTGTTGCCGATGTACTCTGGGAAGGTGGACTGCATCTTCATCGATCCGCCCTACAACACCGGAAACGAGGGCTGGGCCTACAACGACAACGTCAACGCCCCGATGATCAAGGAATGGCTCAATGCCAATCCGATCGGAATCGAAGATGGCCTACGCCACGACAAGTGGTGCGCGATGATGTGGCCGCGCCTCCGGTTGCTTCATGAGTTATTAGCCGACGATGGCTTCATTTTCGTCACCCTTGACGATCATGAAATGCCTCGCCTCCGCGCAATGCTGGAGGAAATATTTGGCGAGAACGGCTTCGTGGCCCAAATCATCGTCCAATCGAACAAGCGCGGGCAAACTTATAAACAGATAGCCAAAACGCACGAATACATTATTTGTTTCGCGAAGACTGACAGTTCAGAGCTCAACGAGATCGAGACTGAGGGCGAAAACCTTCCCGAAACGGATCAGCACGGATCGTATTCATCGAGAGAGCTTCGCAATCGCAATCCCAAATTTGGGCGACACAATCGACCTAACCTTTTCTATCCAATCTATGTGAATGCAAAGTCTCCCGATCACGATGGAAATTTTCCCGTATCGACATCGCGAACTCCGGGATGCAGCGAGGTTTTGCCGCTTAATAGCTCCGGCGGTGAAAGCTGTTGGAGGTGGGGAAAATCTCGACTTAATCTTCACGTCGCCGATGGTTCGACCAAGCATATTTTTGCAAGACAAACTCGCGATGGGCATTGGCGAGTTTTCGAAAAATATCGGAAGGAAACAATCAAAGCGAAGACGATCTGGGTCGAGAGCAAACATATTAGCGAACAAGGCACAGTTGAATTAGGCGCAATTGGCCTAGGCGATCTGTTCCAGTTTCCCAAGCCCCTAGGACTGATTGCTGACTGCATTGCACTTGCTTCAAGTGAACAGTCACTAATCCTTGATTCATTCGCAGGTTCTGGCACGACGGCCCAAGCGGTACTTGAAGCCAACAAACGCGATGGCGGCAATAGGCGCTTCATCCTCGTCGAAATGGAGGACTACGCTGATAAGCTGACCGCGGAACGCGTTCGCCGCGTCGTCAAAGGCTACAAATTCAGAGGAACGCAAAAGACCGAACTGCTTCGGGAAAACCTGAACTGGCGGGCGATTGAACGCGCCGACGACCTCGTTCATCGCATTCGGGGCATCGAAAATCTGGAAGGTCGAGCCTTCGACCGCATCACGAAACAGGTGAAGGAAGGCGAACTGATCGTCACCGGTGAGAAGGCGGTGACCGAACGCGCCGAAGGTCTTGGCGGTGAATTCACTTATTGCACGCTCGGCGATCCCGTCGAACTCGACAAGGTTTTGAACGGTGAATCGCTGCCATCCTATCCGGCCATCGGGGCCGCGCTGTTCCACATGGCCACCAATCAGGCACTCGATCCGAAGGCAATTCGTCAGAAAGATTTCTATCTCGGCGAAACCGAAAGCCAGCATGTCTGGCTGATCTACAAGCCCGATCTTGACTGGCTAAAGACTCCCGAAGCTGCGCTAACGCTGGCTCGTGCGAAGGCATTCGCCGAGGCCAAGCCGGGCAAGCGGCATCTGGTTTTTGCCCCGGCCCGGTTCGTCAGTCAGAAGATGCTGGCCGAGCAGAATATCCCAGTCGAATTCGTGCCGTTGCCGTTCGCCCTGTACCGCATCGAACGGAGCTGACGGCATGTTCCGGGATCTCGATTATCAAAGCCGGGTGGTCTCAACGCTTGACACCTACCTCGATGTCCTGAAGGACAAGAAGGCGCGGGCCGACAAGATCGCCGCGTTGGCGGCGGCTGATCCCGATCTCGGCATTCCCATTCCGGATTTCGCGCAGGAAACATGGGACACACTGAAGGCCAGTGGCAAATTGCCTGCCTCCCGCGCCGCCATTCCGTTCTCTTTCCGGGCGGATGGCTGCGCGCGGCCGGTGCCGAATGTCGTGCTCAAGGTGCCGACCGGTGGCGGCAAGACATGGCTCGCGGTGTCCGCCGTGTCGCGCGTCATGGGAAAATATCTCGACCGCAACACTGGGTTCGTACTGTGGATCGTGCCGAACGAAGCGATCTACACCCAGACGCTGAAGCATCTGAAGGATCGCCAGCATCCCTATCGGCAGGCGCTCGACCGCGCCGCCGCCGGTCGCGTCCGTATCATGGAAAAGACGGATCGGCTGGACGCCCGCGATGTCGAAACCAATCTCTGCGTTATGCTGCTGATGCTGCAATCCGCCAATCGGGAGACGCAGGATTCCCTGAAGATGTTCCGGGACCGGGGCGACGTCCATGGCTTCTTCCCGCCGGAAGGCGAGCAACAATTCCATCAGGCCGCAATAGCCAAGACGCCGAACCTCGACGCCTACGTCGGCATGTTTCCGATGGTGAAGGATTCGCTCGGCAACGCCTTGCGGATCATCCGGCCTATGGTGGTGCTGGACGAAGGCCACCGTGCGATTTCCGATCTCGCGTTCCGGACGCTGTACGGATTCAATCCATGCTTCGTGCTGGAACTGACGGCCACCCCGCTCGATGTGCAGCCGCGCGGCGGCAAGAACCCGCGCGACGCCCGTTACGCCAATGTTCTCGTTGAAATCACGGGACGCGACCTTGATCGCGAGGGCATGATCAAGATGCCGCTCAACCTCGATCCACGGCAGACGACCGACTGGAAAGCCACGCTCAATGCCGCATTGGATCGGTTGAAAAGCCTCGACTGTGATGCGCGAAAACTGAAAGCCAATACCGGACGCTATATCCGCCCGATCATGCTAATTCAGGTGGAACGCACCGGGGGCGATCAGCGCTCCAGCAAGCACATCCACGCCGAGGACGTGAAAGACTGGCTTCTGACCGCCGGTTTTGACGCTGCCGAAATCGCCATCAAGACGGCGGAGCAGAACGACCTGAGCCAGTCCGAAAATCAGGACCTGCTTTCGCCGACCAACCGCATCCGGGCGATCATTACCAAGCAGGCGTTGCAGGAAGGCTGGGATTGCCCGTTCGCCTATGTCCTGTGCGCCCTTGCCGCCAGTTCCAACCTCAACGCGATGACTCAGTTGATCGGCCGTATCCTGCGTCAACCCGGCGCGCTGAAAACAGGCATCGGTGCGCTCGACGAATGCCACGTCATCACCCACCATGCCAAGACCGCCGATGTCGTCGATGCGATCAAGGACGGCCTTGAACAGGACGGCCTTGGCGATCTCGTGTTGCAAGTCTCCCAGGAGGATTCGAAAAAGACAGGCAAGGGATCACGCAAGATCAAACGCCGCCCGGCTTTTTCATCACACCAGATTTATCTCCCCAAGGTGCTTGTGGTCGATGGTGCCGACGCCCGCGACCTCGACTACGAAACCGACGTCCTGTCCGCCATCGACTGGCGCGGTTTCGATCCGAAGGACGTTGCCGCGAGCATTCCGGAGAATGCGCAGGCGGCTGAAAGTCAGCTTCAACGGATCAGTCTTTCGGACAACGGGGACGAACTGTTCGTCGGCGAAACCGTTGCGGCGAATTCGGAGGTGCTGGCGTTCGATCCCGCCCATGCCGTCCGGATGATCTCCGACCTCGTGCCTAATCCGTTCGTGGGCCGCGAGATTGTCGGCCGCCTCGTGGCCGCGCTGCGCAAGCGGGGATTCGACGGCGCCAAGCTCGGGACCGTTGCCAGCCTTATCGTCGAAGAACTCCGGAAAGGGTTGGACAAGGAGCAGACCGCGCGGGCGGAAGCCCTGTTCAAGGCCGGAGTCACGGCGGGACATATCCAGTTTCGGCTGCGCCTCGATGGCCGCAACTGGCAGATGCCGTTCGACACCGAAACAAATCAGCCAGAGGGCGCGCGTCAGCTTGTCGGCAAGGATGGCGGACCACTCCAGCGAAGTCTGTTCGCTCCGATATATGAAGACGACTTCAATGGCGAGGAGCGCGACGTTGCGGTCTATCTCGATGGCGACGCCGCACTGAGTTGGTGGCATCGTAACGTGGCGCGGTCGCAATATGCCGTGCAGGGGTGGCGGAAGGCGAAAATCTATCCCGACTTCATCTTCGCGGTCGGCCGCAACGATGGATCGTCCCGGATCACCGTTCTCGAAACCAAGGGCGATCAGCTCGACAACCTCGACACCGCCTACAAGCGCGAGGTCCTGCGCTTCATGTCCAAGAACTTCAGTTGGGACAGTACCGTCCCGGCCGGGACACTGGAGTTGGTCAAGAATACTGGCGAGACGGTCGATATGACGCTGATCCTGATGAGCGAACGGGATACGAAGCTGCCTGAGTATCTGAAGCCGTAAGCGCCAATTTCGGCCGATTGGTCGCTTTTGGGATCACTTTCGCGACGATTGAAATAAAATTTCGCGTTTGCGCGGTGGTTTTAAGCCCTTGATCGAGGTGGCCGGGGTCATTGCCCACGCCAAAAAGACCCCCCACCAATCAACGCGCCTGAAGGCTGCGCCGTCCCGTTCCACGCCCTATGGGCCACCCTGCGAGCTTTCCGGGAGGCGCTGCGCGTCTGGGATGATCGAGGGAAACGGCGTCGAGGATTCGTCGGCCGGATTCCCTCCACTCCCGCAGGCACGTCGTCGGTCGTTTTCCGACAAGAGCGGCAAGCCGCTGCCATCCATCTTCCGGGACGGTCGCGAAGTACGCCTGCAAGGCGTCGTCGTCGGCAATGCTGGTTTGCGGACCGAGGATTGGGCACCATGGCGCGGCCAGTTTCCGTAGCCGTCGCCAATGGGCTGAATCGCGGGCGGTGGTCTCGTCGCAACGGATCCACGCGCCGATACCAGAATGGTACCGCGCAAATTCCTTGCGTGGCGTCCGTCCTGCGGTCCGCTCAAAAACGTACCGCCGCAGCAGGGTGGTTTCCGGGGCGCGCGACATGTCAGTCGGGCTTCGGAGCGAGCGGATCGTCCGGCTCTGGCGTCGGTTCGGGGACGAGGATGGTCGGCCGCGGCCTGCCGCTGCGCTTCATCTCGGCCAGTTCGGCCTCGCCCAGTTTCCGGAAGCGCGTCAATTCCGGGATGACGTTGACCACATCGGACGCCGCCAGTTCGGCGCGCTGGTCATCGTCGAGGTACGACATGACGAACGCGCGCAAATCTTCCGGCAGGCGTTGCAAAGCCTCATGATTGCCGCGTGCTGCGCCGAGCAGATCGGCTGCGTCCTGCACCACCGACCGAACCTTCCCCATGGTTTCGACGCGGCGGACGGTCTTTGCCTGCTCCTTCCGCCAGACCTCGCGCGCGACGGCGGACGGTGCGCAGTTCTGCACCTCGACACCTTGGCGCTGCGCTTCGAGCCAGACCATGTCTTTCTCAATCTGCGTCCAATGTCCATGAAGGTAGACACCACCGTCCCAGGCATCACGCGCTTTGGTAATGATCGCGACGGCGACATCGCCAGACACTGGGCCGTGGACCTCCATCAGCTCGCCCATGTCGCGGATACGCGTGGCCCCGACATGAACCCATGTTCCGTCGGGCGTAGCGGTCGCGGCGTATCCTCTTTCCTGCCACCACGCGACCAGATCGGCTTTCTGGCCCTCGATCTTGCGACCGACGCGTAACGCTGCGGCCTTCCGGACGACGGTGGCGATGTGCTTGAGTTCGTCCACCTGCCATCCGCCCGCCTCGGCAAGGGCGGCTGCGAGAATTCTGGCGCGACCGGGCTTGCCCCAAACCCGAACAATCCGTGTCCGTGAATCGATTTCGACCCAACCGCCGTCGATCAAGAGGATTTTCGTGGTCGGCTGCGACGGCGACGGCACCTGAATCATCCGCAAATCCGCCACGAACGGCTCAACATCGAAGCCACGCGGCGCGGCCTGAGCCAACAATTTTCGCTTGAAGTCGATCTTTCCCAGATCGTCGGAATCCTTTGTCATGCTGTTTCGCCCCCCTCGTGAACCATGATCACTATGAATCGAACCGTCGCCGGCGGCCACGGCACGGGCCGCAGGCGTCAGTTCGTCGAGGTCGAAGCGCCGGAGCGCGGCGACGGCTGCGCGCTCGCGAACGCGGCGTCGAGCCGTTCGAGGATTCCGTTCTGGTATCGAAGCCCATCGAGGATTGCGGTCAAAATCGCCTTCAACTCGTCGAGCGGGCCGCCAGTCTCGGTCTCGTCTTCCTGAAGCAGCGCCAACAGCGGCAGGAGTTGTTCGGATGCCGTCCTCGCCCCCCGTGCTTCCATGTAGATCGCCTCTCCGGGAGAGCGTGGTTTCGCTGGCTTGTCGGTCATTGTTGTCCTCCTGTGTCATGCGCGCCGCGACCACGGCCCGCTTTTCCCGAACGATCCTGTCGAGCGCACCGATCTCGACGCCCGATGCCGTGACGATGAAAACGCCCGGCTTCTTTCCAGGAACGAGTTCGAACCCTTCGCTCCGCAGCGCGCTATGGAATGCCGTCGTGCCGTCGGAGCCGGTCCACGCTGCGCGAACGGCGGCTTGCGCTTTCGGAAGATCCAGTCCTTGGCGTTCAGCTCTGGCCCGTGTCTGCGATGACATCGCGCTCGTCGGTGGGATTGCTGGTGCGATCAGCAAGGCGGCGACGTCGTCGCGCCCGATCCTGCGCAGTTCTGCCGCAACGGCTTTGGTTTTCCGGGAATGCGTGATCGCCTCTTCGAAATCCACCTCCATCGTCCGCGCAGCCGCTTCGATGCGGACATAGGATCGCGCATCCGACAGCGCCTTGCCGTCGGGACCGATGTGGGACACCACGACGTGGAAATGGTCGTCGGAGACATCAGCGTCGGCGCGGGCTTTCCCAGAATGCCGCCACACGACGTAGGCATGATCCTCGGCTCCCATCGCCGTGAGGATTCGCCGAACGGCGTCGTCGCGCTGCGCGTCCGTCAGTCTTTTCCGGGGCGAAATCGACACATGATGACACGACACCGTTGCCCGTGAGGCGTCCCGCAGGGTTTCCATGTAGCGCATGGCATCGTCGGTATTCCCCAGCGGCACGTTGCCAATAACGACGACACGGGAGGCCTGACCATCCTGTTTGTTCAGATGAGCAATCAGATTCTTGATGTCGCGGGCTGTCCGACCATGCCGCCTCGTCGTGACGATCATGGGGGCGGCGCTTCCCGAAGCGCGAGCACGGCCAGCGTCAGGCGCTCGGCCTCGTCGCAAAGTCGGATCAGGGATTCCGAATCCACCCGACCGCCGATATGGGCGTGGCGGGTCAGTTGATTCAGGTTATTGCCGATCCTGCCGAGTTGCCCCAAGGCCGGTGCGATCACGGTGGCGATGGCGTCGCGCCGCTTCCGGATCGGAGCCTCCCGGCCTGCGGCGCGCAAAACCGACACGCGGGCGAATGTCGATGGTCCCATGCCTGCGACATCCGCAGCAGCCACGACGGCTACGCGTTCGGTCGGCGTCAGCCGGAATGATGTGGTGGTGGTTTTCTGCCGGGTGTCCGAACTGGACATCGTTGTCGTCCTCTTGGGTTCCACAGGGGCAAAGCCCTTTGGCCAGTGGTGTTATGCGCAGCACAACACATTGCTGGCTTCCCATTGTTTTGGCGCCGGCGGAAATACGACAAGCATCTTTCTTGATCGAAGGGGTTGACGCTGCCGAAATCCCGGATCAGCATTTCTCTATCGACGCTGATTGCGCGAACACCGTAGTTTTCCTGCCAACGGGTTTCGACAATCGTCGTCTCCTCCCTTTCCGGGAGGGAATGTCGAGACTTCCGTTCTACGGTGGTCTCGTGGATTGAAACGTAGACCGCTGCACAAGTGGCTTGGAATACCGCTTAGGTTGCTCGCCAAGCACCGTTGACCGCCGCATAGGTGGAGAGAAAGGCTCCCGATTTTGGGGGCCTTTTTCGTTTCCATCGGGCGAATCCCAATCGACTGCGGAGAGAGTCGCCTCGCTGCAATTTTCTATGTTTCCGTTCGGTCGCGTTAACGACATGCGACGGCACGGTGTGCGACGACATTGACGGATCGGATCGTCCGTCGCCATTATTGTCTTGTCGGCTGGCAACGGCTGGCTCGGAAGTTTCGTCCTTCCCGGATATCTGGGTCTCAGCCAACTTTGATCGGTTGGCGCGAAATTTCCGATCCCCGCCTATGTGGGGGTCTACCGTTTGTGGTATAAATTTGTGCCATCAAACAGACATTCCCCGCTTTATGTGGGGGCCGGAAAAGGCATCTCGTTCGAGGTGCCTTTTTCATTTTCACCATCCGTTGACGACAACCTTCAGCCGCAGCCGTCATGACGCCTGCGCATTCGTGTCTCGAATCTCGTTCGTCACGGGTTTGCGTCACATAGAAAACGTGACGGATAACGTGACGGCTTGCCGCCGGTGAATCCATGACTCACCATTTGTCTCACAAACGGTCGTTTGCGTGACAAGGGGACAAGACATGGGTGAGTTGATCGGATACGCGCGGGTTTCCAAAGCTGACGGGTCGCAAGTCATCGATCTTCAACGCGATGCGTTGGTGGCTGGGGGCGTCCAACCCGATATGATCTACGAAGATCATGTGTCTGGAAGCCGGGATGATCGTCCCGGACTTGCGCATTGCCTCAAGGCGCTACGGCCAGACGATACGCTGGTGGTGTGGAAACTGGATCGTCTCGGCCGCGATCTCCGTCATCTGGTCAACACCGTCGACGATCTGGCCCGACGTGGCATCGGTCTTCGGGTACTGACGGGTCACGGTGCTATCGATACGACGACGGCGCAAGGCAAGCTCATGTTTGGCATTTTCGCGACGTTAGCCGAATTCGAACGCGAGTTGATCCGGGAACGGACGATTGCGGGTCTTGCGTCGGCTCGCGCCCGTGGCCGGGTCGGCGGACGGAAGGCAACGATGACTGCTGCGAAGCTCCGTCTCGCTCAAGCGGCGATGGGACAACCCGAAACCAACGTGGCCGATCTGTGCCGTGAATTGGGCGTATCGCGTCAGACGCTGTATCGCCATGTCGGTCCAGACGGATCGATCCGTGCCGACGGCAGGAAGGTCATCGGGGCGGACCACGGCACCGAACGAGCCCGCGCGGTGCAATTGCGCGAAGCAACGCCGTAAACGCGCGGAGCATACGTACCACGGCGACGGTAACAGTTCTGATCGGCTTTCTCGTCCAATCCCCTACACCTCTGCCGATACCCCGCTCTGGGGCTTTGGCGGGGGTGTTTGTTTTGGGCGCGTCGCTCGTCTCCACCACCTGAATAGTCGTGGGGTTGGTAGAGTCCTGAGTTATGCGGATAGTCGCTGAAGAAGAGTCTGCGAGCGAGGTACCCACGGGAACGGTCGACGGAGCGGCACCGTTTTCTTCCGACACGACAGGTGACCTCTCGAACACCATCGCGGCGATCTTCTTGCCACCAATCGTCGCCATCGTCTTCGCCAGTAATCGATCATGCCCCTCTGGCTGCGGCTGCGGATTCGCCGTTCTCTTCGTTTTCTTTCTGGAAAGTCCCTGCCGTTCGCGTTCGGCCGCACGAGCGGCGGCTCGCCATTTGCCGAACCGTTCGCCGGTCCGGACAAGACGGGCCTTCGCGCGCGAGAGCCGCCACAAGTCCGACAGGGCGTCGTCCAGAAGCTCGATGGTTTCCTGAGGATCAGCGATACCCCAGATCATGTAGGTGGCACAGGCTACGGCATTGCGGACAGGATCGTCCGGAACGTCGGCCTTGGAGAACACGGTCAGAAGCCGTTGGCGCGCGGCTTCTCTGTGTTCACGCGGAATGCGGCAGATGAAATGGGCGTGCAAATCGAAGCGACCGCTGACGGGGTCGAACCTCGGATGGACCACGATCAGAATCAATTGGAAGCCATTGCGGCGTCGCATTTCCCGGAAATGAATATTGATGAGCCGATTGAATTCCTCGTTGGCTTCTACGAGGCTGCCGACATCGGCCTTCGCGGCAGTCAGCCCGATATTCCAATATAGCCATTCCTCGCCCTTACACTCCGCCGCAAACGACTTGATGTCGTTGATCATCGTGATGTCGCGAGCGAGTACGGATTTTTTGAACAATCTCGACCCCCGCAGTGGTCGTCCGAGTTCGATGATATCTCCGGGGCGATCTTCAAGTAGCACGAGATAACGTTCGCGATCCGAGCGAAACGGATCATGACCCAACTCTTCCAATCGGTCGGCAATCAATCTCGCCGACTGCGTCGGCGACAATTTCTGCCCATCCAGATCTCCGACGATTGCGTTCAACGGCTTTCCCTCGCGGGCCTGTGCTACTGGCCTCAAAGAAAAATGCTCCGCCGAGAAATCGCGGGTGACAAGATGGGTGCTACATGGCCGCTGCCAGATCGATGGCGAGGCCATGCGTCACAAGGCCCCGAAAAATCCCCTCGTAACCAAATTTCAACCCGAAATGGCGTAGCGGACATGAACGCTGCGGTTTTGGGCTGGGTTGAAGTGCGAATTGTTGAACTTTTCTGCGGGGCGGGCGGGATGTCGCTCGGCCTGCAACGCGCCGGGTGCGAGATTATTCAGGCATACGATTCTTGGGACAAAGCCGTCGAGGTCTATCGCCGAAATGTTGGCAGCCACGTCTGGCAGGCCGACCTCAAGGACATTTTCCGGATCGCTCCGATGCTGGTGGCGCTCGCTCCGGACATGATCTGCGGCGGACCGCCGTGTCAGGATTTTTCGGCGGCCGGTGAACGGATCGAAGGCGAGCGGGCAGCACTAACGCGCGCGTTCGCCATGCTCGTCGCCGTCGTGCGCCCAAAATGGTTCCTGATGGAAAACGTCCCGCTTGCCGCCCGTTCGCAGGCATGGACAGATGCCCGTGCGATGCTGGTCAAGGCTGGGTACGGTCTCACGGAATCGAAACTCGACGCATCGCTGTATGGTGTCCCTCAGCGGCGGCGACGCCTGTTCATAGTCGGTCGGCTCGGCGAACAACATGGATTCCTCGAATCCGCTTTGGCCTCCGCACGATCCGCGCAGCCGATGACGATCAGGGACATGCTCGGTGATGCGCTCGGCGATGCCTGCTATTTTCAGCCAAGGGTTTCGGGAAGTCGCGGAATCTGGAGTACGGACGGACCTGCCCCGACAATCTGCCGATCTTCCAAGCGACCAATCCCGCCGAACTATCGACCACACCCTGCCGATGCTGTGCTTGTCGAGACGGGCACGTACTATACGAGGCCATTTTACGAGGGGCGTGGCGTTCGGACGCTCGACGAGCCTGCGCCAGCCGTGATCCGGACGACGCGTGAACCGCCTCGCCCGCACTATCTCGCCAATCCGCACCCCGCCGATCCCGTCCCCGCGACACAGGCAGCGGTGCTCACCCAAGAGCAAGTGTCGAGGATTCAGGGTTTTCCCGTCGGGTGGGACTGGTCCTCGGCACCGTCGCGGGATGTCGATCAGATGATAGCTAATGCAGTCCCTGCGGCATTGGCCGAAGCGATTGGCCGCGTGATCCTCGCGCGCGAAGCTGGCGAGACCATTCCGGAGATTCAGGGTCGGTATGGCCAATGGCTGCGGCAGCGGCATGGCTTTTCCAAACTCGCTATCCGGAATGCAAAGAGCCGCCTGAATCGGGCGCGGCGTTTCCTGAACGGGCGGACGTTCGCGGACGCGGCCTTGGAATTGGCTGCACTCGAATCGACCGTTGCATTTGCTACGCTATCGAAAGGAATGCGATCAGACCTGCGGGCCGCGCTACGACTCTATCGGGAGTGGCAATCTAGATCGAGATGCCAGCGGAAGAAGATTGATCAGGTTGCCACAGTTCCGGCATCCATGGCGGCATAAACGCACATTCCTATGGCTTTCATTTGCACTCTCGAACCAATCTCAACCTTAAAAATCGAGATGCTTGCCACAATGCCCAATCACAATGACTTTTTCGTCCGGAAGCCATTCGAAATGAATGCGCACCGTTTCCGCATAACTATCTTTAACACCGTGTTTTAGGTGCTTCTCCATCAGGATACTCTGATCTCCATACTGAAAGGTTCGCCTCTTCCTACCATCATCGCTGAGAGTTTCCGCCTCCTTGGAGGCGAAACCATTCTTACCAAATCTAGCTCTTGCCTGCTGGTCGCTTTTCCCCGCAACGAGGTCTGACCAGTACCCATCTGCGAGCGACCTAAGCATTTCAAGAGCTTTCGCCCCATACAGGAAGCCTCCTCGATCGCTGTCTTTGGCCGACGAATAGGCAGTATCGAGAATCACAAGCCTTTCGACATACAGCGTACCAACGATCAATAGCCCCTGCTCAAGCGATGGAGTTCTCTCCAGCGCGGCCTTGAAAGATTCAGCAACATCAGGGGAAAGGACCTCACTTGAAGCGCCCACCCGCGATTTCGATTGAATCGAGTTAAGGCTATATTTGAGGCTCTCGTTTTCCGCCGCGATTCGGTCATTCTCTGCTGTAATTTGATCGAGACTCGCATCACGCGCCTCGATCTCGGATCTAGCTTCTGCAAGATCTTTATCTTTTGACGCCAATTGAACCGCGGCTTCTTGAAGCAGTTCGTCGTAAGCCCCCGCATCAAGAGCACCATCAGAAGCAGAAGCCGCCTTCGCTTTCTGGAGTCGTATGTGCAGAAGGGCCTCGCGAACGCTGTCGTGAGAGATGTGTCGCCAAGAATGGGGAAGGTTGGTTTGGTGAGTGACGACCGCGAGAATTTCGGATTCGATCGACAAACCCGCTTCGCCTAAATCGGACAAATGGTCCGCCGTGAACAGCGTCGTTTTGCTAAAGCCGCCGCTTTCAGTTGCCCTGTAAGGCGAGATGACATTTATCGCGCCGCCAAATGCGGAATATCGGCGTCCAAGAATTTCCTCTATCCGGTACGTATTTGCTTCCGCTGGAACCTCGATTACTTGAGCTATGCCAACCAAAACCGACCGCAAACGACTTGAAGAAACTGGGAAACGCCCCTCCCGATCACAGCTGACTTCCACGATTGGATGGCGTCGAGTTGGCCGTTCAATTTCATACTCGAAACCAGATGCATTGGTTTCAGTTAGTTTAATAACGGAAAGCCCAGGCGTGTCGCCTGATGGCCTGCACCGATCAACGATAAATTCTACAATGCGCGGCCTTGTGACTTGTATGGGGTCTTTGACCTTGGTGCTTATTTCGTCAGTTCTTAGCAGAATAGAACAAAGGATTTCCTGACCAGCGGCGGCTTGCTTTAATCCGATCTCAGTTACCCACCGACGCCCCGGAACGCCCGGCTGCCCATGCGCAAATTTTGCACTAAAATAATATGGGTAAATAGGACTCCCCTGATCATCCAATGTCGCTAACGAGCTTAGGAATGCGCCGTCAGAGAATCGCAATTCCTTAATGCCAGCTCCGAGACGAAGAGGATCGACATAGCTCTTCCGGGTACTACCAACCCAAGTCGCAATTTGCTGGATGACATCATCGATGCCGTTCTCCGGATTCAATGAAAAGCTATTTGCATAGACCAGCATTCCGCCCTCGCACTATCGAAATTGGTTGGCCCAGAACCATTTGTCGATTGGAACAATTCCATGCCAAAATTGGAACTCAAACTTTCGCCGCTACTAGCAACGCAAAGACTATCGACGCCTTCTGCTCGTGTACGGCGAAATATCCAATCCTTCTGGCAACGGCAATGTTGCAAGGGTCACGATCTCACTACGACGTAGAGTTTTCGAGCCATATTTCTTGGCGACGGAATCCAACGCGTGACCAACTTGAATGTCCATCGTACGGTCATGCACTTTCATATCGCGCAGATAGTCCTTGTAGCTGTGACGTAACGAGTGAAAAGTCTGCGCCCAAGGCACGTGAACTTTGGCCTGCTTCATGAAACCGTTCATGTGTTTTGATGCCACAGCGTGCGGATGCTTGGTTTTAATCAGTTTCGGCCACAGGCTCCCACCGCGTAGCCCTTGCACCCATTCAAGGAAGCCAGTTTCCCGGATCAAATCGGGAAGAGCGATGATGCGGCGTGCTGAATCTGTTTTCAGCTTTCGCTCGTCGATGTTGCCATCATCGTCCTCAATGTCCTCGATCAGGCTGAGAATCCAGTGATCTTTAAACCGCTGAACATCCTGGACCTGAAGGTACACAAGTTCGCCGAGACGCGCACCGGTCAGCGCACCAAGCAACGGAAGGAAGCGGTCGTCGGGCCGTCGGCATCGTGCCGCGACGGCCAAGAACTTGTTCAGGTTCTCGACGCTCAGACCTTCGCGTTCGACCGGTCGCGACGCCGTGCGTGGCAACGTGATGTACAAATCCTCATGGGCAAGTGAAAGGACATCATGAGGATAGGTTGCCCGGATCACCTTCCAGACCCCGCGAAACTCGCTCAAATATTCCGCTACAGTCGTTTTGGTAATTGGCTTCACTCCACGGATTGTTTCTGCCCTTTTGATAATCTCAAGTAGCGGAAGATCGCGAAGCTTCGGATTGGTCGACCAGGTGCTGGGCAGCAATCCCATTGTTGTTGCAAATTTTTGCACGTCGAGCGGCGTATATTCCGAGACTCGCTTATCGCCGATGATCTCCACAAAAGCGCGAACGGCACGACGAAGCCGCGCAATATAGGATTTCGATTTTTTCGTAAGCGCCTCCGACTTCGCCGTGATCACTTTCTCGGCGGCGACGCTGAAGATCGGCAAATCCTTGGTCACTGGTTTCTGCTGCGCCAATCGGTCAACCATGCGATCATAAGTCTGGCGTTCTTTTTCCCAGCCTTCGCCGTCGTGGACGATTTCACGGCCGATCTTGTCGAGATGGACTTGCATCTCCCGATAAAGATTCCGCTGTGTCCGAGCGGTTGCTAATTGTTGTTCCAACTCGATCTCGGAAAACGGCTCCGAGAATATTACCTGTCCGTATTCATCGATTTCAGAGAGCGCGGCACTGGCACGAAGGGCGGCGAAATTGGCCCTGGTCGCCTTCGCCTTCAGGTCGGCCAGTTGTGCTGCCACCTCGACCAGACCGCGATTAACGGTTTCTCTCGACATGTTTTCGCCCCCCATTCTGGCGGTCGCATACCCCGCAAGAATGCGGGCACGACGTTTGGCCTCGGTCGCTGACAGAACTCCGAGGTTTATCCGGAATGGAGTAACACCAAGACGGTTGATGAAAGTTTTCGGAACGGCGATTTGGAAGGTCCAGCCGCTATTCCCGCGTCGCCAGAGGTGTTTTGCCATGTGTAGAATCCTGTGTAGAAACACAGGTCAAAATGGCAAATTCATCAGTAATTTCAGACACTTAGCTGTGGCGCTCCCTAGGGGAATCGAACCCCTGTTTCAGCCTTGAGAGGGCCGCGTCCTAACCGCTAGACGAAGGGAGCACTGGCGGAGGGAATAGCCGCGAAACGCGCGCTTCGCAAGGCGGCAGTGCGATATTCCCGATATGCCAGCTAAATATTGGGAAATCGGTACAGAGCCAATGGCTTCGATGCATCGACGGAAGGAAACACCGCCGCTCACGACTGTAATGCTTTTGGAAATGCGAGCCGGCCTCACGGCTCGTTGGCGAATTTCAGCCGGCCGGCGGGCTTCAAGGTGCGGGCATCGAAGGTGAGGATTTCGGTGGCGCCGCCGACGTCCAGCGTCACCACCAGATGGTCGCCAGCGGTGGCGGTGGAGACGATCCGCGCGCCCTTTGGCAGCATCGTGGTGGTTTCGGTGACAGCGGCCACCCTTCCCTCGGTGCGAAAAAGACGGTAGCCGATGGCGACGAGCACGGCCGCGACCGCGAGCGCCGTGGTCAGGCCCGCGATCAGCATCATCCGCCGCACCCGCGCGAACAGCGCGGCCTGCTCAGGGGTCGGTTCGGGCGCAACGGCTTCAGTCATACAACGCTCTTTGCAAGGCTCACTGGTGGAACAAACGGCTTCGGAATCCGGACAATTGCAGACGATCACCGTCACCGGCGATGAGGGCTCGGCGCGGCTCGACCGCGTGCTCGCGGTGCGGTTGCCGGAGCTGTCGCGGTCGCGGCTGAAAGCGTTGATCCTCGCGGGCCAGATCTCGCTGCGGAACGCCCCGATCCTCGACCCCGCTTATCATGTCGCTCTCGGCGATACGATCACTATTCGCGTGCCGCCGCCGGTTTCCGCCGAGCCGGAACCGGAAAACATCCCGCTCGATATCGTCTTCGAGGACGATGACATCATCGTCATCGACAAGCCGCGCGGATTGGTGGTGCATCCGGCCGCCGGCCATGAGACCGGCACCCTGGTCAATGCCCTGATCGCCCATTGCGGCAACAGCCTGTCCGGCATCGGCGGCGTGAAGCGGCCCGGCATCGTGCATCGTCTCGACAAGGACACCACCGGCCTGATGGTGGCGGCGAAAAACGACCGCGCCCACGCTTCGCTCTCGGCACAGTTCGCCGACCACGGCCGCACCGGCGCGCTGCGCCGCGGCTACATGGCGTTCGTCTGGGGCGTGCCGAACCGGCCCCACGGCACCATCGATGCGCCGATCGATCGCCACCCGCACGCGCGGGAGAAAATGGCGGTGCGCCAGGGCGGCCGCGAGGCGATCACCCACTGGGAGGTGCTGGACACCTTCAACGGCCGCGACGGCAAGCCAGTCGCCGCCCTGCTGGCCTGCCAGCTCGAGACCGGCCGAACCCATCAAATTCGCGTGCATCTCAGCCATATCGGCCATCCGCTCATGGGCGACGCCGTCTACGGCCCCGGCTTCAAGACCAAGGCCAACGCGCTCGCTCCTGACGCCAAAGCCGCCCTGGAGGGCCTTGGCCGGCAGGCGCTGCATGCCTATCTGCTGAAGCTGGAACACCCCGGAACCGGCGAAATCCTTGAATGGACTAGCGATCTTCCGCCCGATCTTGCTGCTTTGCGGGATCGCCTTCACGCGGCAGAATGACGCAAATGCATCTATTAATGCCTTTTCTTTCAATTATTTAATCTTCTACACGGGATCGTGAGCCCGTTTTGTTCTTTCTTTTTCCGACGGCTTTCGTGTATATTGCACCTGCGCTGGATGTCCCAGCGCAGGAACATCGCAGCCCGGTCGGCTTTAACACAGCGACCCCTGCCTGGCCCGCCGCTATCGGGGGCCTGAACTCTGGAGGGCGCTACACATGGCCCGTACAGCCACCTTGCCGGTCCTCAATGGCGAGTCCGGCCTGTCACATTATCTCGCCGAAATCCGCAAATTCCCCATGCTTGAACCGCAGGAGGAATACATGTTCGCCAAGCGTTGGCGCGAACATGACGATCGCGATGCGGCGCACCACCTGGTCACCAGCCATCTGCGGCTCGTGGCGAAAATCGCCATGGGTTATCGCGGCTACGGCCTGCCCATCTCCGAGGTTGTCTCCGAAGGCAACGTCGGCCTGATGCAGGCGGTGAAGCGGTTCGAGCCCGACAAGGGCTTCCGCCTCGCCACGTATGCCATGTGGTGGATCAAGGCTTCAATTCAAGAGTACATCCTGCGTTCGTGGTCGCTCGTGAAGATGGGCACCACCGCGAACCAGAAGAAGCTGTTCTTCAACCTGCGCAAGGCGAAGAGCAAGATCAACGCGCTCGACGACGGCGATCTGCATCCCGATCAGGTCAAGCTCATCGCCAAGCGGCTCGGCGTCACCGATCAGGACGTTGTCGACATGAACCGCCGCCTCGGTGGCGACGCGTCGCTCAACGCGCCGATCCGCGACGACGGCGAGCCCGGCGAATGGCAGGACTGGCTGGTCGATACCTCGCCCAACCAGGAAGCCATCATGGCGGAGAGCGAGGAATACGATCACCGCCGCCAGGCCCTGAACGGCGCGATGGGCGTGCTCAACCCGCGCGAGAAGCGCATCTTCGAGGCGCGGCGTCTGGCCGACGAGCCGATGACGCTGGAAGACCTCGCGAGCGAGTTCGGCGTGTCGCGCGAGCGTGTGCGCCAGATCGAGGTGCGCGCGTTCGAAAAGGTGCAGGCCGCGGTGAAGATCACCGTTGCCCGTCAGGAACAGGCCGCGCTCGCAGCCGCTCACTGACCTCGCGATATCATCGACGACAAAAGCCGGCGGCGACGCCGGCTTTTTTGTTGGGGCGGCGGCGGGGCGGCACGAGATTTCATCGCGATGCGCGAGCCTTTCATTGCGGCTCGCTTTTCCGCACGACCTGACGTCGTCCCTGCGCAGGCAGGGGACCCATACGCCGCAGCCTCCGTGAGCGGGAGAACGCGCGTCATTCGGGAGACGCCGAGTACCACAGCCAACGCAGGGATTATGGGTCCTCGCCTTCGCGAGGACGACTCGCGGAGAGTGATCGTTGCCTACCTCTCGCAGCCTGCATTCGCAGGATCACCGACGCGGCACGGCGTACCAGGCGGCGGCCGGCGCAGCTACGCATCCCTGTGGACAGCGGGAATATCGGGCATAACCGGATTGCTGTCGAAACTCCGTCGCCTGCGAGGCGCTTGGTGTTCACAAATTCCAACCACAGGCTCCGGAGGCATCCGTGCACGACACCATCAATCATCCGCGCGATCTCAACGAGGATCGTTACGAGAACGCGATCGACGAAGCCATCGCCGCCAGCGGCAACAACCTCCACGGCGCCTTGCGGGCGCTGCTGATCGCCAACGAACTGCTGGAAACCGAAGTGGCGAGGTTGCGCCGGCAACAGCAGCGCATGCTGCGCGCGCCGGAGCGTAAGGCCAAGGCGGCGTAAAAGGCGAAAGCGGCGCGAGAAAGTTATTCGACTTTCTCGCGCCGCTTTGCGCAGCAGTTCGTCGTGAGGACGGCGCTATCGATGGTGCGACTGAGCTAAATCCTCGTCATTGCAATGACGGAGTATAGAGATCGCCGCTGAGAAAACACTACACCGACGCCGTCGTCACGCCGCCGTCGATGACGATGGTTTGCCCGGTCATGAAGGTCGACGCGTCGGAGCCGAGATAGGCGACCGCGCCGGCGATCTCGTGCGGCTCGCCGATGCGGCGCAGCGGCGTGGTCGCGGTGCGGCGCTTGAGCAGCGCCTCGTCCTCCCACAGCGCGCGGGCGAAATCGGTCTTCACCAGCCCCGGCGCGATGCAGTTGACGCGCACGCCCTTCGGCCCCCACTCGCCGGCAAGACTGCGGCACAGCGCGAAGTCCGCGGCTTTCGAAATGCCGTATGCGCCGATCACCGTCGAGCCGCGCAGGCCGCCGATCGACGAGATGATCACCACCGAACCGTTGCCGCGCTCCGCCATCTGCGGGATCGCCCGCGCGCAGAGCCAGACGTTGCTCTTGACGTTGGAACCCATGATCTTGTCGAAGGCTTCGTCGGTGATGTCGAGCAGCGGCCCGTAATAGGGATTCACCGCCGCGTTGCAGACCAGAATGTCGATCTTGCCATAATGCTTGGTCGCGCCGTCGATCAGCGCCTCGACCTCGTTCCGGCGCGAGATGTTGCAGGGAATGACCAGCGCATCGCCGCCGGCCTCGCGAATGCCCTTGGCCACCTCCTCGCAGGCATCGGCCTTGCGGCTCGACACCACCACCTTCGCGCCGAGTTGCGCCAGCAGTTCGGCCGACGCGCGGCCGATGCCGCGGCTGGAGCCGGTGACGACGGCGACCTTGCCGGTGAGATCGAAAGGTGTGTTCTGCATGGCGGTGCGCTCCCTGTTCGTTACAATTGTCTATCCGTCGTCATGGCCGGATTTATTCCGGCCATCCACGTCTTATTCTCTTTCTTGCAGCCTAAGACGTGGATGCCCGGCACAAGGCCGGGCATGACGCGGTCAATGTGAGCAGCCCGGCAACCAGCACGGTTGCCGCGCAAGGCTCTCAGATAATCCCGCCCGCTTCGCTGGCGCGGCGCAGGTGGTAATCGGTATCGCCGAAGGTGCTTTCGATGATCGACAGCCGCTTGAAGTAGTGGCCGATCGAGGCTTCCATCGTCATGCCGATGCCGCCGTGCAACTGGATCGACTGCTGGCCGACGAACTTCGACGACTTGCCGACCTGCACCTTGGCGGCGGCCACCGAGGCGGCGCGCTCCTTGGCGTCCTTGAAATCGCTCGCCATGGTCGCCAGCATCGCCATGCTGCGGGCCTGCTCGGTGAATACGAACATATCCGCCGCGCGGTGCTGCAACGCCTGGAAACTGCCGATCGGCACGCCGAACTGCTTGCGCGTCTTGATGTATTCGACGGTGATCTTGAGCGACTCGTCCATCGCCCCCACCGCCTCGGCGCACAACGCGGTGCGCGCTTCGTCGACGACTCGCTCGATCAGCGGCAGGCCGCCCGCCGGATCGCCGATCGCGGCGTCGGCGCCGACCTCGACGCCGGTGAAGGTGATGTCGGCGGCGCGCATGCCGTCCTGCGTCGGATAGCCCTTCACGGTCACGCCGCGAGCCGCGCGCGGTACCAGAAAGACGCCGATGCCGTCGCGATCGGTCTGCCCGCCCTTGGTGCGCGCGGTGACGACCAGCGTGTCCGCCGCCTCGCCGTTCAGCACCACGAACTTCTCGCCGTCGATGATCCAGCCGTCGCCCTTCTTCTTGGCGGTGGTGGAAACGTCATTGAGGTCGTAGCGCGAGTTCTTTTCCAGCTGCGCAAAAGCAAAGGTCTTGCTGCCGTCGATGATGCCGGGAATGTGCGCAGCCTTCTGCGCGGCCGAGCCGGCGTGACGGAGGAAGCCGCCGGCGATCACCACCGTCGGCAGATACGGCTCGAGCACCAGCGCGCGACCGAACGCCTGCATGACGATCATGGTCTCGACCGCGCCGGCGCCGAAGCCACCGTCGGCTTCCGCGAACGGCAGGCCGAGCAGTCCCTGCTCCGCCAGCTTGCCCCAGACCGCCTTGCTCCAGCCGGTCTTCTCCGCGCCGTACTTCTTGCGCTGCTCGAAATCGTAGGAGTCGTTCAAGAGCCCGTCGACACTATCCTTGAGAAGCCGTTGCTCCTCGGACAAATCAAAATCCATGTTTCGTTCCTCAAACTGTCAAACTCAGCGTCATTGCGAGGAGCGCGAGCGACGAAGCAATCCAGCCTGCCGCCGCGCCGTCTGATCTGGATTGCTTCGCTTCGCTCGCAATGACGCAGCGAAGGGAGGCGCGGCCGGAGCGATCCGGCCGCCGAGAATTACAGCCCCAGCACCGCCTTGCTGATGATGTTGCGCTGAATCTCGTTGGAGCCGCCGTAGATCGACACCTTGCGGTAGTTGAAATAGGTCGGCGCGATCTGCGCGATCCAGTCCATGGTCTCGTTGGTGTTGTCGTCGCCATGGATGTCGTAGGGGCTGGCAAACGGACCGGCGACCTCGAGCATCAGTTCGGTCAGCGTCTGCTGGATCTCCGAGCCCTTGATCTTGAGCACCGACGACGCCGGGTCCGGCTTGCCCTTGCCGTGCTTGCCTTCATTGGCGACGACGCGCATCTGCGTCAGTTCCAGCGCCTTCAACTCCACCTCGACCGCCGCGAGCTTTTCGCGGAATTTCGGATCCTCGAGGATCGGACGGCCACCGGCCTGGGTGCTACCCGCCAGTTCGCGCAGGCGACGCAGGCGTTCCTTCGACATGCCGACGCGGGCGATGTTGGTGCGCTCATTGCCGAGCAGGAACTTCGCGTAATCCCAGCCCTTGTTCTCCTCACCGACGAGATTCTCCGCCGGCACCTCGACATCGTCGAAGAACACTTCGTTGACTTCGCGGCCGCCGTCGATGGTGACGATCGGGCGCACGGTGATGCCCTTCGACTTCATGTCGATGAGCAGGAACGAAATGCCCTGCTGCTTCTTCGCCGCCGGGTCGGTGCGCACCAGACAGAAAATCCAGTCGGCGTGCTGCGCCAGCGTGGTCCAGGTCTTCTGGCCGTTGACGATGTACTTGTCGCCCTTGCGCTCGGCCTTGGTCTTCAGCGAGGCGAGGTCCGATCCCGAGCCCGGCTCGGAGAAGCCCTGGCACCACCAGTCGGTCAGATTAGCGATGCGCGGCAGGTAATGCTTCTTCTGCGCCTCGTTGGCGAAGGTGTAGATCACCGGGCCGACCATGTTGACGCCGAACGGCAGCGGCGGCGGCGCGGGCGTCGCCTGCAATTCTTCATTGAAGATGTATTGCTGCACGGCGGTCCAATCGGTGCCGCCATATTCCTTGGGCCAATGCGGCACGGCCCAGCCCTTCTTGTGCAGAATGCGCGTCCACTCCACCATGTCTTCCTTGGTGGTGTGGCGGTTCTCCGACAGCTTCTTCTTGATGCCTGCCGGAACGTTGTCGCGGAAAAACGCGCGGACTTCCTCGCGGAATGCCTGTTCTTCCGGGGTGAGACTGAGATCCATGATGGGCTCCTCAAATACGATCGGGTTTCACGGCGTCATTGCGAGGAGCGAAGCGACGAAGCAATCCAGTTCGCGTTTTCCGGTTCTGGATTGCTTCGCTTCGCTCGCAATGACGAAGAAAGCGACTTACTGCACGATCTCGAACAGACCGGCCGAGCCCATGCCGCCGCCGACGCACATGGTGACGACCGCGTACTTCGCCTTGCGGCGGCGGCCTTCGATCAGCGCGTGACCGGCCAAGCGGGCGCCCGACATGCCGTAAGGATGGCCGACCGAGATCGCGCCGCCGTTGACGTTGAGCTTTTCCGGATCGATGCCGAGCTTGTCGCGGCAATACAGCACCTGCACCGCGAAGGCTTCGTTCAATTCCCACAGGTCGATGTCGTCGACCGTGAGGCCGTGGCGCTTGAGCAAGCGCGGCACCGCGAACACCGGGCCGATGCCCATCTCGTCCGGCTCGCAGCCGGCGGAGACGAAGCCGCGGAAGATGCCGAGCGGCTTGAGGCCCTTCTGCGCCGCGAGCTTGTCGCTCATGATCACGGTGGCGCTGGCGCCGTCCGAGAGTTGGCTGGCGTTGCCGGCGGTAATGGTGAAGCCGTCGCCGCGCACGGCCTTCAGGCTCGCAAGGCCCTCGGCAGTGGTGTCGGGGCGCGGGCCTTCGTCCTGCGACAACGTCACATCCTTGAACGAGACTTCCTTGGTGTCCTTGTTGACGACCGCCATCTTGGTGGAGATCGGCGCCAGTTCGTCGTTGAACTTGCCGCCCTGCTGCGCGGCGGCGGTGCGGCGCTGACTTTCCAGCGAATACTCGTCCTGGCGCTCGCGCGAAATGCCGTAGCGCTTCGCCACCGTCTCGGCGGTGTCGAGCATCGGCATGTAGATGTCCTTGTGCATCTTCACCAACTCGGGATCGATCACATGGAACTTGTTGGCGTGATCGTTCTGCACCAAGCTGATCGATTCACCGCCGCCGCCAACGGCGATCTCGACGCCGTCGAACAGCACCGAGCGCGCGGCAAGCGCGATGGCTTGCAAGCCCGAGGCGCACTGACGGTCGATGGTGGTGCCGCCGACCGTGACCGGCAGGCCGGCGCGCAGCGCGGCCTTGCGGGCGATGTTGCCGCCGGTGGCGCCCTGCTGCATGGCGGCGCCCATCACCACGTCCTCGATTTCCTTCGGGTCGAGCCTGGCACGCTTCACCGCGTGCTCGATGGCGTGGCCGAGCAGGGTCGCGCCTTCGGTGTTGTTGAGGGCGCCGCGATAGGCCTTGCCGATCGGGGTGCGGGCGGTGGAAACGATAACGGCATCGGTCATGAACGACCTCCTGTTGCGAGTTTTGGTGAGTGTTGAACCGTGGGTGAGGATTGCTGACTGCGCAATTCGTGGCGGGACAATTTGCCCACCGCGGTGCGCGGCAGTTCGTCGACGAATTCCAGCGCCGCCGGCAATTCGTGCTTGCCGACCTTGCCGGTGAGGAACGCGCGAAGTTCATCGAGGGCGAACGCGGCGACGTTCGGCTTCAGTTTCACGAACGCCTTGGCGGCCTCGCCGCGATAGTCGTCGGGAACACCGATCACCAGAACCTCGTGGACGTCGGGGTGGGTATAGATCGCCTGCTCGATCATCTGCGGATAGACATTGAAGCCGCCGGAAATGATCATGTCCTTCTTGCGGTCGACCAGATAGAAATAGCCGTCGCTATCCATGTAGCCGATATCGCCGGTGAGGAAACGGTCGCCGACGAAGGCTTCGGCGGTTTCCTGCGGCCGGTTCCAGTAGCCGCGCGTGACGTTCGGCCCCTTGATGCGGATTTCGCCGGTCTCGTTCGGCGGCAGCACGCGTGAGGGATCGTCGAGCGCCACCACGTCGAGTTCGATGCCAGGCAGCATCAGGCCGATCGAGCCCGGCTTGTCCGGTCCGGTCGGCGGATGGCCGGTGCCGGGCGAACAGGTTTCGGTCATACCCCAGCCGCTCTTGAGCGTCAGGCCAGTCTTGCGCTCGAACACCTTCGCGACCTCGACCGGCAGCGGCGCGCCGCCGGAGCCCGCGACCGCGAGCGAGGACAGATCGCGGCTTTCCAGCGACGGATCGTTGGCGAGCGCGATCCACATCGTCGGCACGCCGGGAAACACCGTGGCGCGCTTGGTCTCGATATCGCGCAGCACCGCGCCGACATCGAAACGCTGATGCAGCGAGATCAGGTTGCCGAAGCGGATGGAGCCGAGCAGGATCACCGTCAGCGCATAGATATGGAACAGCGGCAGCACGCAGATCACGCGCTCGACCGTGTTCCGCTCGGCGCGAGCCTTGGCGCCCCAGACATCGTAGATCGACACCGCCGAGGTGAGATTGCGATGGTTCAGCATCGCGCCCTTCGGCAAGCCGGTGGTGCCGCCGGTGTATTGCAGCAGCGCGACGTCCTCGACGTCGATCTGCGGCCATTGCGCAGGCGGCGTGGCGCCGGCGATGAATTGCTTGAAGGTAATCGCGCGGGAATCGTCGGGAAGCGCCGTCTGCGGCGTGCCGACCGCGCCCCAGTCGTCGTCCTTGCAGACGATGAGTTTATCGAGCAGGCCCTTGGCGAGAAACCGCAGCGCCATCGGTAACAGCGCCGACAGATTGCTGGTGACAAGCACGCGCGCGCCGCTGTCGGTGAGTTTGTGTGACAGCGCGATCTCGCCGTCGAGCGGCGACAGATGCACCAGCCGCGCGCCGGCCTTCAGCGCGCCGAAGAAATTGATCGGGTGATCCGGCGAATTGCCGAGAAAAAGCGCGACGGAATGGCCCTTGCCGATGCCGTCGCGCAAAAATGCCGCCGCGACCTGATCAACCCGCGCCTGCAAGTCGATGAAGCTGATCGGACGGTCGCGAAATTCAAGCGCCGGCCGCGAACCGTAGTCCGCGACCGCGGTGGCAAGCAGGTCCGGCAAAGTACTCCGCGCGATCGGAGCATCCCATCGCACGCCTTCCGGATAAAACTGCTCGCCGGGGTGAGTCATTTCGGTTGAGCCTAATTCTTCGACGTGAGCGCCGAACTTGCTCCCCTCCCCTTGTGGGGAGGGGTTAAGGATGGGGCTCCATGCACGCGGCATCGGTAGCTGGCCCCACCCTATTCCTACCCCACAAGGGAAGGGAATAGAGCGGCGGGCGCAGGGCCCCGTCTCAGGTTCACGCCGCCTTGTTGGCCGCGGCGAGCGAGGCGAAGGTCTTGCCTTCCGCCGCCAGCTTCTTCAGCAGCGGCGCCGGCTCCAGCGACGGATCGTTGGTCTCCTTGGCGTAGTACGACAGCCGGTCGGCGATGTGCTTGAGGCCGACCTGGTCGGCATAATACATCGGACCGCCGCGATAGATCGGCCAGCCGTAACCGTAGAGCCAGATCACATCGATGTCGCTCGGACGCGAGGCGATCTTCTCCTCGAGAATGCGCGCGCCCTCGTTGATCATCGGATAGATCATCCGCTCGAGGATTTCCTCGTCGCTGATGTTGCGGCCCTTGACGCCGAGCTTGGCGCGAACCTCCTCGAGCATCTTTTCGACTTCCGGATCGGGAAGCGGCGCGCGCGAGCCGGCTTCGTACTTGTAGTAGCCCTTGCCGGTCTTCTGGCCGTGACGGCCGGCCTCGTACAGCGCGTCACCGATCGGCGACTTGATGCCGCGATCCTGGCGCGAGCGCCAGCCGATATCGAGACCCGCAAGGTCGCCCATCGAGAACGGCCCCATCGGCAGGCCGAACTTGGTCACCACGCCGTCGATCTGCTGCGGAAGCGCGCCATCGTACAGCAGCTTTTCGCCCTGTTTGCCGCGCTGCGCCAGCATGCGATTGCCGACGAAGCCGTCGCAGACGCCGACCACCGCCGGCACCTTGGCGATGCGCTTGGCCACCGCCACCGCCGTCACCAGCGCATCCGGCGCGGTCTTCTCGGCGCGCACGATCTCGCACAGCTTCATGACGTTGGCCGGCGAGAAGAAGTGCATGCCGAGCACGTCCTGCGGCCGCTTGGTGACTGCCGCGATCTCGTTGATGTTGAGATACGACGTGTTGGAGGCCAGCACCGCGCCCGGCTTGGCGTATTTGTCGAGCGCCGTGAAGACCTCCTTCTTGATCGCCATGGTTTCGAACACCGCCTCGATGATGAGGTCGGCATCCTTGACGTGCTCAAGGCCGACGACACCGTTAATGAGGCCCATGCGCTTGGCCGGGGCATCGGCCGGGATGCCGCCGCGCGCCGCGGTGTTCTCATAATTCTTCTGCATCACGCCCATGCCGCGCTTGAGTTGCTCGTCACCGGTCTCGATCAAGGTGACGGGGATGCCGGCATTGGCGAACGACATCGCGATGCCGCCGCCCATGGTGCCGGCGCCAATGATGGCGACGCGCTCGACCTTGCGCGGCTTGGTGCCTTCCGGCACGCCGGCGACCTTGGCCGCCTCGCGCTCGGCGAAGAACGCATAACGCTGCGCCTTCGACTGGTCGCCGGTCATCAGCTTCATGAAGCCTTCGCGCTCTTTCTTCAGGCCTTCATCGAACGGCAGGTCGATGGCGGCGCCGACGGCGTCCGCCGCGGCGAACGGCGCTTCAAGCCCGCGCGCCTTCTTGGTCAGCGCGGCGACCGCATTGGTGAAGATCGAACGATCGGCCTTGGCGGCTTTGAGCTTGCCGTCCTCGTCGCGCAGGCGCCGCAGCGGCCGCTTCTCGGCCACCACCTTTTTCGCGAACGCGACAGCGCCCGGCACCAGGTCGTCGACGATTTCGTCGATCAGGCCGGCCTTCAATGCTTCGGATGCGCTGATCGGATTGCCGCCGACGATCATCTTCACCGCCAGTTCCGGGCCGACCGCGCGCGGCAGGCGCTGCGTGCCGCCGGCTCCCGGCAGCAGGCCGAGCTTCACTTCCGGCAGGCCGAGCTTGGCGTCTTTAACCGCCACACGGAAATGTGCGCCCAGCGCCGTCTCCAATCCGCCGCCGAGCGCGGTGCCGTGAATGGCGGCGACCACCGGCTTCGGAGCGTTTTCCATGGCCGCGATGACTTCGTTGAGGCCCGGAGGCTGCGGCGGCTTGCCGAATTCGGTGATGTCGGCGCCGGCGATGAAGGTGCGGCCCGCGCAGGTGAGAACGATGGCCTGCACCTGCGGATCGCCCGCCGCGGCTTTGACCTGTTCAAAAATGCCGCGACGTACCGCCGCACTCAACGCGTTGACCGGAGGGCTGTCGACCGTGACGATAGCAACAGCATCATGACGCTCCAACCGTACAACTTCACTCACATCCATCTCCTTCAACCGCGTATTGATCCGGATAATCCGATCAGCGTTTTCCTCGATTTCGCACTGCGAAATCTAATTCCACATCTTGACAAGGAGGGTTATTTTGAAGAGCGTCCGTTGTCAACGAGGTGAGAATTGACACAACATCACCTTCAAACGTTAGGGGGACACGCCGCGGCGATCGACGATCGAAAGATCAATGATCGCGCGATCGACATGTTACAGCCGATCGAACATATGGCGATAGACCGTATGACGATCCAGCGTAACACGATCGGGTTCAAACTCATGCATTCAGACTCATAAAGTTGGCACTTCCCCGCGTTAGTGACGATTCACGAGTTCGGATTCACGGTTTGAAACGCTCGGGCTCGCGCCCGACGGCGTCGATGCAAAGAGGGTTCGCGTAGCAGGCCATGAAGCGTCCAGCCAAGAAAGTGGCGACAGATCGCAGTTTTGTCGTTGCTCTTGCTCGCGGCCTTGAAGTGTTGCGCGCATTTCATCCCAAGGACGGGCTGCTCGGCAATCAGGAGATTGCCGCCCGCACCAATTTACCCAAGCCGACCGTTTCCCGGCTGACCTATACGCTCACCAAGCTCGGCTATCTTACACAGGTGCCGCGGTTCGAGAAGTATCAACTGACGCCCGCAGCCATGTCGCTCGGTTATGCCGCGCTGGCCAATCTCGGTGTTCAGCATTTGTCCGAGTCGTTTCGCGAAGACGTGATGCGCGCAACCGGCGGCGCGGTCGCGGTCGGCGCGCGCGACCGGCTCAGCATGATCTATTTCGGCCAGAGCCGCAGCGGCCTGGCGCTCGGCGTGCAACTCGACGTCGGCTCCAAGGTTCCGATCGCGACGACGGCCATGGGCCGCGCCTATATCTGGGCCCTCCCGGATGACGAGCGCACGCAGTTGCTGCGCGAATTGCGCGAACATTACGGCAGCCGCTGGCCGCGCATCCGCGAAGGCATTGAACGCGCGGGCGAACTGGTTGCCAAGCGCGGCTTCGCGATCTCCGTCGGCGAATGGCAGGACGACATTCACGCCGCCGGCGTCGCGATCACGCTCAACGACGGAACGGGTCCGTATGCGTTCAACTGCGGCGCACCTGCATTCCGCTTCACGGAAGATCGTTTACTCAACGACATTGGACCGCGTCTGGTGACGATGATAAGGAGCATAGAAGCAGCGTTGGGCGGAAGCTCGATGCCGCATTCAAAAAAAGCCGACACCAAAAAATCAAAAGGAGGAGGGAAAGTTGCGCGCATGGTTGCGGGGATTCGATAATCTTCACGGTCATGGCCTCCGGCGTTCATCGTCGGTCGCGGTGACACGATTGGGCTGCCGCCGATGACACAGGCTCAGCTCGCGCGGGGACAAGCCGGTTCGGCCAATCCCCTGCTCGCGGTTCGCGACGTCAGCGTCGTGTTCGGCGGCATCGTCGCCCTGAATGGCGTGTCATTCGACATGAAGCAGGGACAGATCCTCGGCCTGATCGGGCCGAACGGCGCCGGCAAAACGACGCTGTTCAATTGCCTGAGCCGGCTCTACCAGCCGAGCAAGGGCGATATCCTGATGGAGGGCGTCAGCATCCTGTCGCGCCCGCCGCACAAGATCGCCGAGATCGGCATCGGCCGCACGTTCCAGAACGTCGCGCTGTTTCCCAACATGAGCGTGCTCGACAACGTGCGCGTCGGCATGCACGCGCACACCAACAGCGACATCATCAGCGACTCGCTGAAGCTGCCGTGGGTGCGTCGTGGCGAAGCCGCAATCAATCGCAACGTCGATCAGATCCTCTCCTATCTCGATCTCACCAGCGTCGGCCATTCGATCGTGTCCGGCCTTCCGTTCGGCACGCAGAAGCGCGTCGAGCTGGCGCGCGCGCTCGCGGCCGAGCCGAAGATCCTGCTGCTCGACGAGCCGGCGGGCGGCTTGAACCATGAGGAGGTTTACATCCTCGGCGACCTGATCCGCCGCATTCGCGACCAGCGCGGCATCACCGTGCTTCTGGTCGAACATCACATGGGACTGGTGATGTCGATCGCCGACCATGTGGTGGCGCTCAACTTCGGCCGCAAACTCGCAGAGGGTACGCCGTCTCAGGTGCAGTCGGACCCGGAGGTCATCAAGGCTTATCTGGGGAGCAAGGACCAATGAGCGTGTTGTTGAGTGTTCACGACCTGCGCGCCTATTACGGCCAAGTGCAGGCGCTTCATGGCCTGTCGTTCGATCTCAACGAAGGCAGCATGACCACGCTGCTGGGCGCCAACGGTGCCGGCAAGACCACCACGCTGCGCGCGATCTGCAACATGGTGCGTTCGACCGGTGGGATCCAGTTCGAGGGCAAACCGCTCAACGGCAAGTCGACCGAGAACATCGTGCGGCTCGGCATCGCCCATGTCCCGCAGGGGCGCGGCACCTTCACCACGCTGACGGTGGAGGAAAACCTTCAGCTCGGCGCCATCAGCCGCAAGGACACGAAGGCGATCTCGAGTGACATCGAGCGGATGTACGCGCACTTTCCGGTGCTCAAGCAACGGCACACGCAACAGGCCGGCACCTTGTCGGGCGGCGAGCAGCAGATGCTCGCGGTGGCACGTGCGCTGATGCTGCGGCCGCGGCTGATGCTGCTCGACGAGCCGTCGTTCGGCCTCGCGCCGCTGATCGTGCGCGATCTGTTCAACATCCTCGGCAAGATCAACCGCGAGGATAAAGTCTCGATCCTGGTGGTGGAGCAGAACGCACAGCTCGCCCTCGAGATCGCCGACAAGGCTTACGTCATCGAAACCGGTCGCATCGTGATGTCGGGTAACGCGAAGGAAATCGCGAACGACGAGTCGGTGCGCAAATCCTATCTCGGTTACTGAGGAGACCGGCCATGGAGCTTTTCATCAATCAAGTCCTGGCGGGTATCGCCACGGGCGCGATCTACGCCTGTATGGCGCTCGCCATCGTCATGATCTACCAGGCGATCGACCATCTGAACTTCGCCCAGGGCGAGATGGCGATGTTCTCGACCTTCATCGCCTGGCAATTGATGCAGTGGGGCGTGCCTTACTGGTGGGCTTTCCTGCTGACGCTGATCATCTCGTTCGCGGGCGGCATCATCATCGAACGCTTGCTGTTCAAGCCGCTGGCCAAGGCCCCGGTCCTGACCAACGTCGCCGGCTTCATCGCGCTGTTCGCCATCGTCAACAGCGTCGCCGGCCTGATCTGGGATTTCACCATCAAGCAGTTCCCGACCCCGTTCGGCTCCTCGCCATTCCTCGGCAGCCAGCTCATCTCGACCCACCAGGCCGGCATGATCGGCGTGACGCTGGGATTGCTGGTCGCGCTGTTCCTGTTCTTCCGCTTCACGCGGATCGGCCTCGCGATGCGGGCGGCGGCGGCGATGCCTGAATCGGCGCGGCTGGTCGGCATCAACACCAGTTGGATGGTGGCGCTGGGCTGGGGCATGGCCTCCGCCATCGGCGCCATCGCCGGCATCCTGATCGCGCCGGTGGTGTTCCTTGAGCCCAACATGATGCTCGGCGTGCTGCTTTACGGATTTGCCGCCGCCGTGCTCGGCGGCCTCACCAGCCCGCTCGGCGCAGTGCTCGGCGGCTTCCTGGTCGGCATCTTCGAGAACCTTGTCGGTACCTACATTCCGGGCGTCGGCAATGAATTGAAGCTGCCGATCGCACTGGCACTGATCGTCATCGTTCTGGTTGTCAAACCGACCGGCCTGATGGGCCGCGCCGTCGTAAAGCGAGTTTGATCATGAGCACCATTCAAGAATCTGCTGCCGAGACTCAAGCCGCCGCAACCGTCGACGCACCGCCCAAAAGGGCGATGGGACTGGGACGCACGGCATCATGGGCGATGTTGATCGCCTTCCTGGTCCTGCCGTTGCTGGTCAAAAACTTCGTGATCTTCCAGGTCACGATGGTTTTGATCTACGGCATCGCCGTGCTGGCGCTCAACATCCTCACCGGCGGCAGCGGCCAGTTCTCGCTCGGCCAGAGCGCGTTCTATGCCATCGGCGCCTACGCAGCCGCGATCCTGATCGAACACGGCGGCGTCAACTATGCGTTGACGCTGCCGATCGCCGGCATCATCTGCTTCGGCGTCGGCTTCCTGTTCGGATTTCCGGCGTTGCGGCTGTCCGGCATCTATCTGGCGCTGGCGACCTATGCCTTCGCCGTGGCGATGCCGCAACTGTTGAAGCTGGGTGTTTTCGAACACTGGACCGGCGGCGTTCAGGGCCTGGTGGTGACCAAGCCCGACGCGCCGTTCGGCCTGCCGATGTCGCAGGACATGTGGCTGTACTACTTCACGCTGGCGGTTTCGATCGCGATCTACCTTGCCTCGATCAACCTGCTGAGGTCGCGCTCGGGCCGCGCGATGATGGCGATCCGCGACAACGAAATCGCGGCCTCCGCCATGGGTGTCGATCTCTCGGTCTACAAGACGCTGGCGTTCGGCGTCTCGGCCGGCATCACCGGCGTCGCGGGGGCGCTCGGCGCCATCGCGGTGCAGTTCGTCGCTCCCGACAGCTACACTTTCCAGCTCGCCATCGCGCTGTTCCTCGGCATGGTGGTCGGCGGCGTCGGCTGGCTGCCGGGCTCGCTCGCGGGCGCGGCGTTCATCGTGTTCGTCCCCAACATCGCCGAAGGCATTTCGAAGGGGCTCTCCGGTGCCTTCTTCGGCGTGCTGCTGTTCGCCGTCATCTACCTGGTGCCGCACGGCGCAAGGCAGGGGGCGATCTATGCTGAAACCCTGATCAACAAATTCAGAAGGAGTTAAACAGGGAATGACGTTCCAACAAAAACTAAGAATCGCCACGTTATCAACGGCGATCATGGCCTTTGCCGCAACCGGTGGCAGCGCTCTCGCCCAGAAGAAATACGACACGGGCGCGAGCGACACGGAGATCAAGATCGGCAACATCATGCCGTATAGCGGTCCCGCGTCTGCCTACGGCATCATCGGCAAGACCGAAGCGGCCTACTTCCAGATGATCAACGAGAAGGGCGGCATCAACGGGCGTAAGGTGAACTTCATCAGCTACGATGACGCCTACAGCCCGCCCAAGGCGGTGGAGCACACCCGCAAGCTGGTCGAGAGCGACGAGGTGTTGCTGGTGTTCAACCCGCTGGGCACGCCCTCCAACACGGCGATCCAGAAGTACCTGAACGCCAAGAAGGTGCCGCAACTGTTCGTCGCCACCGGCGCGGCGAAGTGGAACGACCCGACCCACTTCCCCTGGACCATGGGCTGGCAGCCCAACTACCAGGACGAAGCCCGCATCTACGCCAAGTATCTCCTGAAGGAGAAGCCCGACGCCAAGGTGGCGGTGCTGTATCAGAACGACGACTTCGGCAAGGATTACGTCAAGGGCTTCAAGGAAGGTCTCGGCGACAAGGCGAAGGCGATGATCGTCATCGAGGAGAGCTATGAAATCTCCGAGCCGACGATCGACAGCCACATCGTCAAGATCAAGGCCAGCGGCGCCGATACGCTGATGGACTTCACCACGCCGAAATTCGCCGCGCAGACCATCAAGAAGAACGGCGAACTGAACTGGAAACCGCTGCACATCGTCACCAACGTCAGCATCTCGGTTGGCGCAGTGATGAAGCCCGCCGGCCTCGAGCATGGCCAGGGCGTGCTGTCGGCGGCTTACCTCAAGGATGGCGCCGATCCGCAGTGGAACAGCGACGAGGGCATGAAGAAATGGATCGCCTTCGTTGACAAGTACATGCCGGGCGCCAACAAGGCCGATAGCGGTCTGGTCTATGGCTACGGTGCGGCGCAGACCCTGCACAAGGTGCTGGAGATGGCCGGCGACAACCTCACGCGCGAGAACGTCATGAAGCAGGCCGCAAGCCTGAAGGACTTCCAGACCGACGTGGCGTTGCCGGGGGTGAAGATCAACACCAGCGCCACCGACTTCGCGCCGATCCAGCAAGTGCAGATGATGCGCTTCAAAGGCGAGAGGTGGGAGTTGTTCGGCGACATCATCAGCAGCGACGGCCACTGATCGAACCCGATCGTTCCTGACTCGCGGCCTCGCTCCTCCGGAGCGGGGCCGTTTCCTTTGTGATGCAGCACCGCCGTGCCGCAGCGCCGCAAACGGTTTCGTGACCGTCTCCCGCCATTCGCGCGGGATTTTTTGTTGCCGAACGCCGCGGGTGGGCGTTGAATGTCGGTGAGGCCAACGCGCCTCCAATAAAAACACGACGCATCATCATCACAAAGGGAGGTACAACATGCCCGTTATCAAACGGCCGGCAGCGGTGATTTCGGCTGCCTTGATTGTTCTCGCGACCGCCAGCAGCGCCGCGTTCGCGCAGAAGAAATACGACACCGGCGCAAGCGATACCGAAATCAAGATCGGCAACATCATGCCCTATAGCGGACCGGCCTCCGCCTATGGCGTGATCGGCAAGACCGAAGCCGCTTACTTCAAGATGATCAACGATCAGGGCGGCATCAACGGCCGCAAGATCAACTTCATCTCCTACGACGATGCCTACAGCCCGCCGAAGACCGTCGAGCAGGCCCGCAAGCTGGTGGAAAGCGACGAGGTGCTGTTCATCTTCAATTCACTGGGCACGCCACCGAACTCGGCGATTCACAAATACATGAACGCCAAGAAGGTGCCGCAGCTGTTCGTCGCCACCGGCGCGACCAAGTGGAACGACGCGAAGAACTTTCCCTGGACCATGGGCTGGCAGCCCAGCTACCAGAGCGAAACCCGCATCTACGCGAAGTACATCCTGCAACACATGCCGAAGGCCAAGATCGCCGTGCTGTATCAGAACGACGACTACGGCAAGGACTACCTGAAAGGACTGCTCGACGGCCTCGGCGCCAAGGCGAAGACCATGATCGTCGCCCAGGACAGCTACGAGCTCTCCGAACCGACGATCGATTCCCATATCGTCAGCCTGAAGGCGTCCGGCGCTGACGTGTTCATGAACATTACCACGCCGAAATTCGCCGCGCAGGCGATCAAGAAGATGGCGGAGATCGGCTGGAAGCCGACGCACTTCCTCAACAACGTCAGCGCCTCGATCGGCAGCGTGATCAAGCCGGCCGGTTACGAGAATTCGCAGGACATCATCTCCGCCACCTACCTGATGGATGCCGCCGATCCGCAATGGAAGGACAACGCCGGCATGAAGTCGTTCGACGATTTCCTCGCCAAGCAGTTCCCGGAAGGCAACCGGCTCGATGGCGGCGTCATGGTCGGCTACAACGTCGCGCAGACCATGGTTCAGGTGCTCAGGCAGTGCGGCGACAACCTGACCCGCGCCAACGTCATGAAGCAGGCGGCGAGCCTGAAGAATTATGCGTCGACCAATCTGTTGCCGGGCATCAAGATCAACACTAGCGCCACGGATTTCGCGCCGATCGAACAGTTGCAACTGATGCGGTTCAAAGGCCAGCAATGGGTGCTGTTCGGCAACATCATCAGCGGCGAAATCGGCGGATAAAGTGGGGTGAGTTAACTACCTCTCTTCTCGATCATTGCGAGGAGCGCCAGCGACGGAGCAATCCAGTCATTGCTTTGTGGACTTCTGGATTGCTTCGCAGCAATGACGATCCAACTAGGTCAAATCCTTCTCGGCTTCGACACCAAAATCGAAAGCCCTCGCGCCGCGAGGGTTTTCTTTTGGCGCGATCGGATGGATAACCGGTGACCCGTCCTGACCTGATCCGCGAGCCCGCAGCGCCATGACCGATCGACGCGCCCTCCTCCGTTCCATCTTCGATGCCGCCGTCGCGGCCGCGCATCCGGACTCGATCCTGGCCCGGCATCTGCCGCCGCCGCCGGAGGGACGCGTGATCGTGCTCGCTGCCGGCAAGGGCGCTGCCGCGATGGCCGCCGCCGCCGAACGGCATTACCTCGACGATAGGGGCTTTGATCCGCTGCGCCTCACCGGCATCGCCACTACGCGGCACGGCCACGGCGTGCCGACCCGCCGCGTCAAGGTGATCGAGGCCGGCCATCCGGTGCCGGACGAAGCCGGCCTCAAGGCGGCGGACGAAACGCTGGCGCTGGCCGCAACCGCCACCGCCGACGATCTGCTGCTGGTGCTGATTTCCGGCGGCGGCTCCGCCAACTGGATCGCGCCGGCGGACGGGGTCACCTTCGCGCAGAAGCAGCAGGTGAACCGCGCGCTGCTGCGCTCCGGAGCACCGATCGGCGAGATCAACACCGTGCGCAAGCATCTGTCGCGGATCAAAGGCGGCCGCCTCGCCGCCGCCGGCCGCGACGCGCAGATCGTGACGCTGGCGATCTCCGACGTGCCGCATGACGATCCCGCAGCGATTGCCTCTGGCCCCACGGTGCCGGACCCGACCACGCTCGCCGACGCCCGCGCCATCGTCGCCCGCTACGACCTCGCGCTCGACGACGCGGTACGCCGCGCGCTCGACGATCCGCGCAACGAAAGCCGCAAGCCCGGCGACGATGTTTTCGCCCGCGCGCGTTTCGAACTGATCGGCCGCCCACGGGATTCGCTCAATGCGGCGATAAAGGTCGCGAAAGATGCAGGCTATGAGGTGATCGATCTCGGCGCCGACCTCGAGGGCGAAGCTCGCGACGTCGCGGCTTTGCACGCGGCGATGGCGCGGAAAGCTCGCACTGAGGACAAGCGCATCGCCATCGTCTCCGGCGGCGAACTCACCGTCACCGTCCGCGGCAAGGGGCGCGGCGGCCCCAATCAGGAATACGCGCTGGCGCTGGCGCAGCACCTCACCGGCATGGACGGGATTTCAGCAATTGCGGCCGACACCGATGGCGCCGACGGCGGCGCCGGCAGCGCCAGCGATCCGGCCGGCGCGACGATCGATGCGCGCACTTTCGCGGCGATGAAAGCGCGCGGACTCGATCCTGCCACCTATCTCGCCAACAACGACGCCACGGCGTTCTTCGAAGCGACGGACGATCTGCTGATCACCGGCCCAACGCTCACCAACGTCAACGACGTGCGGGTGATCCTGGTCGATTGATCGTGGATGAACGTCACGGCCGGGCTTGTCCCGGCCATCCACGTCTTTTGAACTCACGCCACTTCAAGACGTGGATGCCCGGCACAAGGCCGGGCATGACGGGTCAGGCTGACCGCATCCCGTTCTAAAAATCCCGCGCGATCGTCGACAGCATCTCCAGCAGCGCGGCGCGGTTGGCGGGGCCGAGCACTTCGTTGAGCCGCGCCTCGTGCTTGGTCGCCACCAGCTTCTTGGCGCGCGCCAGAATGGTGCGGCCGTTGTCGGTCAGCATCAGGATGTGCGAGCGGCGATCGTTGGCGGAGCGGACGCGGACGCACAATTCGCGGCTCTCGAGGCCATCGAGCATCGCGACAAAGTTCGGCCGCAGGATTCCCAGCGTGTTGGCGATCTCGGTCTGGTTGCGGCCGGGGTTACGGTCGATCAGCAGCAGCACGGAGAACTGCGCCGGCGTCAGGTTCAGCGACGCTACGCAGCGAATGAAGTCTTCGAACACCCGAAGTTGCGCCCGCTTAAGCGAATAGCCGAGTAACTCGGACAGTTCGCCCATCTTGATCTGGCCGGCTTCCTCGTGGTCGTCGACGACCTCGCGAATCTTGCCCGGCTTCGAAGCACTCAGTTCAGCCGTTCTTGACGCAGTCATGGCTTGCTCCGGCGGCGCCTTGGACAACCTCTTGGACAACCCGACAGGATTCGGCGCGCTTGAGATTATATTCGATAATCGTTATTGATCATATCAAATAGTCGCGACAGATTTCAACTGCCGCTGCCGCTTGCCGGTGGACCGAATCCACGGCAAATGCGGTGCTGGAGGGGGAGCCCGCCTTGAACACGACGATCCTGCTGTTCCTGCTTCAGGACGGCATTACCAATGGCGCCGTCTATGCGCTGCTTGGGCTGGCGATGGTGCTGGTCTTCGCGGTCACTCGCGTCATCCTGATCCCGCAAGGCGAATTTGTGGCCTATGGCGCCCTCACCTACGCCACGCTGGCCATCGGTCAAATACCCGGCACGGCGATGCTCGCTGTGGTGATGGGGCTGGTCGCCTTCGCCTTCGACCTGTTCGCCGCGCGCAAGGCGTTTCGCATCAAGACGATCCTGCGCGCGATCGCGGTTGACATCGTATTCCCTGTCGTCGTGCTTGCGCTGACGTGGGGATTGGCGGGTCGCTACAACGCCATTCCCGTCAACATTGCGCTGTCGCTGCTGATCGTCGCCGCTATTGGCTTGTTTCTTTACCGCATCGCGTTCCAGCCGATCGCCCACACATCCGTGCTGGTGCTGCTGATCGCTTCCGTCGGCGCGCATCTCGCGCTGGAAGGTTTCGGCCTGATCTTCTTCGGCGCCGAGGGCCTGCGTGGCCCCGCGATCTCCAATGCGATGATCACCATCGGTCAGTTGCAGATCACCGGCCAGAGCCTCGCGGTCTACGGCATCACCATCGCGCTGATCGTGGCGCTGTGGCTGTTCTTCGACTTTACGCTCTACGGCAAGGCACTACGCGCCACCGCGGTGAACCGGCTCGGCGCACGGCTGGTCGGCATCCGCACCTCGCTGTCGGGACAGATGGCGTTTCTGCTCGCGTCGGTGATCGGCGCGATTTCCGGCATCCTGATCGTGCCGATCACGACGCTCTATTACGACACCGGCTTCATCGTCGGCCTGAAAGGCTTTGTCGCCGCGATCATCGGCGGGCTCATCAGCTATCCGATCACCGCCGCGGCCGCCATCGTGGTCGGCCTGGTCGAGGCGTTCTCGTCGTTCTACGCCAGCAACTACAAGGAGGTCATCGTCTTCACGCTGATCATTCCGGTCCTCGTGCTCCGCTCGCTCGCCGCGCCCGAGGTCGAGGAAGAGAAGGAGTGACGACCATGACGCAACGTTGGCCGATCGTTCTTTTCGCACTGGTGATGGCGGCGCTGCCGCTGATCCCCGAAATTCCGCCGTTCTGGCTCGTGCTGCTGAACAACATCGGCCTTGCCGCGCTGGTGGCGATGGGCCTGGTGCTGCTTACCGGCGTCGGCGGCCTCACCTCGTTCGGGCAAGCCGCGTTCTGCGGCTTCGGTGCCTACACCACCGCCGTGCTCTCCACTGCTTACGGCGTATCGCCCTGGCTGACGCTGCCGCTGGCCCTGATCGTCAGCGGCCTTGCGGCCGTTGTGCTCGGCCTCATCACCGTGCGTCTCTCCGGCCACTATCTGCCGCTCGGCACCTTGGCCTGGAGCCTCGGGCTCTATTACCTGTTCGGCAAACTCGAATTCATCGGCCGCAATGACGGCATCTCGGCGATCCCGCCGCTGGAAATCGGATCGTGGCGGATGCTCGATCCCGGCTCGATCTATTACGTGATCTGGATCGCCGTGATCCTGTCGGCGGTGCTCACCACCAACCTGCTCGACTCGCGCACCGGGCGCGGCATTCGCGCGCTGCGGCGCGGCCACATCGCGGCCGAAGCCTTCGGCGTCAACACCGCGCGCGCGAAACTTCTGGTATTCATCTATGCCGCCGTGCTTGCCGGCTTGTCCGGCTGGCTCTACGCGCATTTCCTGCGCGCGGTAACGCCGACGCCGTTCGGCGTCCACGCTTCCATCGAATATCTGTTCATCGCCGTGGTCGGCGGCGCCGGCTACATCTGGGGCGGCGTACTCGGCGCGGTGATCGTCATCGTGCTCAAGGAAATCCTGCAAAGCTACCTGCCGCTGATCTTCGGCGGACAAGGCCAGCTCGAACTCATCGTTTTCGGCCTGGTGCTGGTGGCGCTGGTGCATCTCGCGCCCGGCGGCGTGTGGCCGTGGCTCGCCGGCCTGTTGCCGTTCAAGCGCCGCCCGCCCCGCATTGACACCTCGCTGCAACTCGCTGCGCGGCCCGCGACCGAATTGCCGCCGGTGCTGCTGCAACTCGAGGGCGCACGCAAGCAGTTCGGCGGCGTTGTTGCCGTCAACGATGTCAGCTTCTCTGTCAAACCCAAGGAAATCGTCGCACTGATCGGCCCCAACGGTGCCGGCAAGAGCACGACCTTCAACCTCATTACCCGCGTGCTCGATTCCAGCGCCGGGCGCATCATCGTCTGCGGCACCGATGTCGCCGGCACCACGCCGCAGCAGATCGCGCGCCTCGGCGTCGCCCGCACCTTCCAGCACGTCAAGCTGATCCCGGACATGACGGTGCTGGAAAACGTCGCCCTCGGCGCCCATCTGCGCGGCCGCTCCGGCACCTTCGCCAGCATGCTGCGGCTCGACCGCGGCGATGAAGCCAAACTGCTGGCGGAAGCCGGGCGGCAGATCGAACGCGTCGGCCTCAAGGACCAGATCGATCAACTGGCGGGCAGCCTCTCGCTCGGCCAGCAGCGCATCGTCGAGATCGCCCGCGCGCTGTGCGTCGATCCGGTACTGCTGCTGCTCGACGAACCGGCGGCGGGACTGCGCCACATGGAGAAGCAACAACTCGCCGCGCTGCTGCGGCAACTGCGCGACGGCGGCATGTCGATCCTGCTGGTGGAGCACGATATGGGATTTGTCATGGACCTCGCCGACCGCATTGTGGTGCTCGATTTTGGTACCAAGATCGCCGAAGGCACGCCGGACGCGATCAAGACCAATCCCGATGTGATCCGCGCCTATCTCGGAGCCGCCGCATGACCGCGCCCCTGCTTTCGGTCTCCGATGCGTCGATCTCCTACGGCAAGGTCGAGGCGGTGCGCTCGGTGTCGCTCGACGTCGGCCGCAACGAGATCGTCACCATCGTCGGCGCCAACGGCGCGGGCAAGACCACGCTGCTCAACGCCATCATGGGCATCCTGCCGCAGAGCGGCCGCATCCGCTTCGATAGCATCGACATCGCTGGAATCGAGATCGAGGATCGCGTCGCCGTCGGGCTCTCGCTGGTGCCGGAGCATCGCGAGCTATTCGGCACCATGAGCGTCGAGGACAATCTGCAACTCGGTGCGTTCCGCAACGCCAAGGCCGCGGCACAATCGTTCGAGCGGGTCTATGCGCTGTTTCCGCGCCTCAAGGAACGACGGCAGCAACTCGCCGGCACGCTGTCCGGCGGCGAGCAGCAGATGCTGGCGATGGGCCGCGCGCTGATGGGCGAGCCGCGATTGCTGATGCTGGACGAGCCCAGCCTCGGCCTCGCGCCGCTGATCGTCGCCGACATCTTCAAGACGGTGGGCGAATTGCGCGCCGCCGGCGTCTCGGTGCTGCTGGTCGAGCAGAATGCCAAGGCCGCGTTGCAGATCGCCGACCGCGCCTATGTGATGGAATTGGGCAGCTTCATTCTCGACGGCGCGGCCGATGCAGTGGCCGCCGATCCGCGCGTCATCGCGAGTTATCTCGGATTCCAGAACAACGCGGCGGCAGCGGCGCGCTAGATCAATCAACACCTGACGTGGTCATGACCGGATTTATTCCGGCCATCCACGTCTTGTTTGCCGCTATCCTCGAAAGACGTGGATGCCCGGGACGAGCCCGGGCATGATGGCCACATTATTCGCCGTTATTGCGAGCACTCGGATCAACGATTCGCGGACGGAAAAATTGTAGACAGCATTTCGCAATCCACCGACGCAAAAGAATGGCCGGGCAAGCCCGGCCATTCCCATTTCATTCCAGCGTTGCGGGCGCGCTTACTTCACCTGAACATATTTGCCGTCCTTCACCGTCAGCAGGATGCGCGAGCGGTCGTCGAGGCCGAAGCGATCCTTTTCGGTGAAATTGTAGACGCCCTGGCTCGCGGCGATGTCGCGTTCGGTCAACAGCGCCTTGCGGATGGCGTCGCGGAATTCCGGCGTGCCGGGCTTGGCCGATTTCAGCGCCACCGGCACCACGCGCTCCAGCACCTTGAAGGCGTCGAACGAATGGCCGGCGAATTGGCTGCGGCTGTTGGCGCCGTACTTGGCTTCATAGGCCTTGTTGAGTTCGAGGCCGGGCTTCTTGGTCAGCGCGCTGTCGGCCTGACCTTCCGGATCCATCACCGGACCCGACGCCATCAACACACCCTCGGCGGCTTTGCCGGCGATGCGGATGAAGTCCATGCTGGCGGCACCGTGGGTCTGATAGATCAGCCCCTTGTAGCCGCGATCACGCAGCGTCGATTGCGGCAGCGCAGCCGCGGTGCCCGACGCACCGATCAGGATCGCATCGGGATTGGCGGCGATCAGCTTCAGCACCTGTCCGGTGACCGACGTGTCCGGACGCGCGAAGCGTTCCTCGTCGGCGATCTTGATGCCCATCGGTACCGCCTGGTTCTTCAGATCGTTGAACCACAGGTCGCCGTAGGAATCCGAGTAGCCAATATAGCCGACGGTCTTCACGTTATTCTTCTTCATGTGCTCGTAGAGCACCTTGCCCATGATCGGAATCGGCTGCGGCATCGACACCGACCACTTCGCGCGCTCCGGCGTGATCGGGAACGGTGCCAGTCCGAAATGCGGAACAGCGGCTTCGTTGGCGACTGTCGACATCGCGATGCTGGGCGGCGTGGTCGACGAGCCCATGATGACGTCCGCCTTGGATTCGGTGACGAAGCGGCGGGCGTTATTGGTCGCGGCGGTCGGGTCGCCACCGTCGTCGAGTACGATGACCTTGAGCGGCACGCCGCCGATTTCCTTCGGCACGAACTCCAGCGCGTTGCGCTCTGGAATGCCGAGCGCAGCAGCCGGCCCCGTGGTGGTGACCGAAATGCCGACGACGATCTCGTTGCTTTGCGCCAACGCCGGTACGACCAGCCACGGCAACGCCATTGCCGCGACGGCGGCCATGGACAGCGTCAACTTCTTCATTCGTTCCTCCCTGAAGATGCTTTGAAAGTCAGTTTATAATCGCATAGTTTTTCAGTTCAGCCCCTTCTTTAGGCGGTGCTGTTGTCGAAGTCATCCCCGCGTGGACCGCGCGACACTATCGCGCGGCATAGCGTTAACTGCGGGAGCGTCGTCGTTCACTTGGGCGCCATGCGCAGCGAGGCGTCGAGCCGCACCACTTCGCCGTTGAGATACGGATTGTCGATCATGTGCAGCGCCAGCGAGGCGTATTCGTCCGGCGAGCCGAGCCGGTGCGGGAACGGAATCGCCGCGGCGAGACTGTCCTGCGCTTCCTGCGGCAGCGCGCCAAGCAGCGGCGTCAGAAACAGGCCGGGCGCGATGGTCAGCACGCGAATGCCGAATTGCGCCAGTTCGCGCGCGATCGGCAAGGTCATGCCGACGATGCCGCCCTTCGAGGCCGAATAGGCCGCCTGCCCGATCTGGCCGTCATAGGCTGCGACCGATGCGGTGTTGATGACAACGCCGCGCTCGCCGCCCTCCAGCGGCGCGAGTTTCGACATCTCCGAGGTCGCGAGCCGCAGCATGTTGAACGAACCGATCAGGTTGATGCGGATGACGCGGTCAAAATCCGCCAGCCCGTGCGGTCCCTCGCGGCCGACGACACGCTTGGCAACGCCGATGCCGGCGCAATTGACCAGCACGCGCGCCGGGCCATGCGCCTTAGCGGCGGCGACGATCGCCGCTTCGCCCGACGCCGCGTCGGCCACGTCGCAATGCACGGCGATGCCGCCGATCTCCTTAGCGAGTTCTTCCGCGAGCTTGGTGTTGAGGTCGGCGACCGCTACCTTGGCGCCCTGCGCCGCCAGCTTGCGTGCGGTGGCCGCGCCCAATCCCGATGCGCCGCCAGTGACGATGGCGGCCTGACCTTGCAACTTCATGACGTCCTCCTGTGTATCTCGATGGTGCGAATGTTGGCGCTGCGCCTATGCGACGGACATGACGTGAGCGGGCAGCGGCGATGCGTAGAGATCGTCGATCCACGTCACGCGATGCTCAAGCACCGCGCGCTGGTTGATCGAGCCTTTGTCGGTGACCTCGCCGCGATCGATCGACAACGGCACATCGACCAGCATCGCGCGGGCGATGCGGTTGGATGAGCCAGTTGCGGTGGCCGCGAATGCGGCCAACCGCTCGCGGAACGCCTGCCGCACCTTCGGATCGTTCGCGGCGGCGGCGAGATCGTCGGTCGGCAACGCCGGATTGACGACGCGGCAGCCGTCGAGATCGAGGATCACTAGCGCCGACAGTTCGTCGCGGTTGATGCCGGCGATCACCACGTCGCGCACCAGCGGCGCGCAGGCGGCGACAAAGCGCGCGCGCAGCGGCCCGACGCTGACCCATGTGCCGCTGCCAAGTTTGAAGTCCTCGGAAATGCGGCCGTCAAAATCGAAACCGGCATCGACATCGGCAGGATCGACGAAGCGGATCGCGTCGCCCATGACGTAGAAGCCTTCGTCGTCAAACGCCTTCGCCGTCAATTCCGGCTGCCGCCAGTAACCCGGCGTGACGTTCGGCCCCTTGGCACGCACTTCGATCTTGCCGTTGTTGGGAATGAGCTTGGCGTCGTTGCCGAGCACCGGCAGGCCGATGTGGCCGGAGCGGCTGGTTTCCGGCGTCACCGACATGAAGAACGGCGCGGTCTCGGTGGCCCCTAACCCGGTCAGCATCGGCACGCGCTTGCCGGTGACCTGCACCGCAATCTCGTCGAGGCTGCCCCAGACGTAAGGCGACAGCGCCGCGCCTGAGAAGAACATCGCATGCAGCTTGCCGAAGAATTTTTCGCGCAAGCTCGCATCGTCGCGCAGATAGGGCAGCAGCGATTCATAGCCTTTCGGCACGTTGAAATAGACGGTGGGCGAAATCTCGCGGAGGTTGCGGACCGTCTCGGCGATGCCGGCCGGCGTCGGCTTGCCCTCATCGAGATACATCGAGCCGCCGTTGAACAGCGTCAGACCGATATTGTGATTGCCGCCAAAAGTGTGATTCCACGGCAGCCAATCGACAATCACCGGCGGCTCGTCCTTCAGGAATGCCAGTGTCTCATTCAGCATCACCTGATTGGCGCAGATCATGCGCTGGGTGTTGATTACCGCTTTCGGATTTCCAGTCGAGCCCGAGGTCAGCAGAAATTTCGCGATGGTGTCGGGGCCGATCGCGTCATGCACGGCGTCGAGCTGCGGATGCTCCGGCGTCGCCTGCAATTCGGCAAGCGGCGTCACCGCACGGCCCGGAACCTCGCCGCGCACCGCGACGATCTCCACATCCGTCGACACGTTGGCGGCGAGCGCCTCCGCAAACTGCGTGGCATCGGCAGCGAACACCAGCCCCGGCGTCAGCAGCTTCATCACGAATGACAGCTTGCCGAAATCCTTCGACACCAGCGAATAGGCCGGCGACACCGGACAGAACGGGATGCCTGCGTAGAACGCACCGAACGCCAGCAGCGCATGATCGATGGAGTTGCCCGAAAGGATCATCACCGGCCGCTCGGCCGACAGCCCGCGCGTCAGTAAAGCAGACGCGATATGCCGGCTGGCATCGAGCAGTTGCGCATAGGTGATGGTGCGCCAGCCGCCGTCGGCGGCGCGCTCGGCCATGAACACGCGGTTCGGCTCAAGCTTCGCCCAATGATGCAGGCGATCGGTCAGCCGGCGCGGATAATCAACGAGCGCAGTGGCGGGACGAACGTAGATGGTGCCGTCGGCGCGACGCTCCATCCGCACCACAGGCCGACCAAACGAAATCGGCCGCAGCGGCGCGCGCGCCGCATCTGTTGTCGTATTGGAAGCAGCCATGCTCGACATCCGGCGATGCTCCTCTTGTCAGGCGGGGCGAACCTTCGCGGTCTTGCGATCGAGGAACGCGCGGATCCGCTTCTTGGCTTCCTGATCGCTTTGCGCCACCGTCGCCATCAGCGATTCCATCAGCAGGCCGGTTTGCGGATTCGATTCGGCGATCATCGGCAGCGCCTGCAACACCGCGAAGTTGGTCAGCGGCGCATTTTCAGCCACCCTATGCGCCAATTCCAGCGCCTTGGCGTAAGCGCCGCCGGTTTCGGTGAGATATTGCGAGAAACCGCAGGCAACGCCTTCGCTGGCGGAATAGACGCGACCGGTCAGCATCATGTCGGCCATCCGCGCCACGCCGATCAGGCGCGGCAACCGCACCGACCCGCCGCCGCCGACAAAGATGCCGCGGCTGCCTTCCGGCAACGCGTAGTAGGCGCTGGCGTCGGCGACGCGGATATGCGCCGCGCAGGCGAGTTCCAGGCCGCCGCCGATCACGGCGCCGCGCAACGCGGCGATCACCGGCACGCGGCAATATTGAATCTTGTCGAACACCCGGTGCCACATCTGCGAGTGCACCAAACCACCGGTGGCATCGCGCTCGGTCAGTTCGGAAAGGTCGAGACCGGCGGAAAAATGCTCGCCGACGCCATGTAGCACCACGGCGCCGACGCCATCCGGCAGATGCGAGAAGCAGTGCTGAATCGCCTCCATGATGTCGTCGTTCAGCGCATTGCGCTTGGCCGGACGATTGAGCCCGACGCTGAAGACCGGACCGACCATTTCGGTGGTCAGCAGCGTCGCGGGCGCTGCGGCGGAAGCAGAGGCGTTTCCCATGGGCTTATTATGTCCTTGGTAGAATAGTTATGTTGTATAACAAATCGGACGGGAGTCAATGAGGAGGGCGCGGGATGAATAGGGAGTGCATTCACCCTCCCGCCGACGGGTGCGTGCTCCATTGGAAGACCTCCCGCCGTCATTGCGAGAGCGAAGCGAAGCAACCCAGGAAGCCACGACGCAAGGATTGGATAGCTTCGTCGCTATCGCTCGTCGCAATGACGAGGGAGACGGATGCCTCGCGGCGCGGCGCGCAACGCCTTGGAAAGCCTATAACACCTGATGCACGTCGATGACGACGCGGTCGGCGTGGCGCGCGGCGGAGCCGATGAACAAATGCTGCATCAGCCAGCGATACTTCTCGCTGCCGGTTTCGAATTTCGGCGTGGTGCGGAAATAGATCAGCTTGGGATCGACCGCCTCGTTCCGCTTGAGCTTCTCAAGCAACTCCTTCGGCCCGAACCGCATGCCGGTGTTGACGACATAGATCACCGCGCCGTCGTCGGTCTCAATCGCGTATTTGGCCTCAAGATCGATCAGTTCATCGGGTCGCACGATCTGGAAATCGGCGCCGAACGGCAACACCTTGCCGTTAATGCCTTCGCCATGCACCTCGCCGCCGATGATCGGAATGATGCGCCGCGTGCCGTAGCCGATATCGCCGGCCGAGGTGACGGCGGCAATTTGCGCGGTGATGGTGAAGACATATTTGGTTTCGAGAACAGGAGCCATCGCACTATCCCATCATATGCATCGGCAACCAGGTGGCAATCACCGGGAACGCGATCAGCAGCACCAACCGCACCAGATCCGTCGCCACGAACGGCAACACGCCGGCGAAGATCGTCGACATGCTGACGTCCTTGATCACGCTCTTGATGACGAACACGTTCATGCCGACCGGAGGATGAATCAATCCCAGTTCGACCGTCATCACGATGATGATGCCGAACCAGATCGGATCGAAACCGAGCGCGGTCACCACCGGAAACACGATCGGCACCGTCAGGATAATCATCGCCATGGCGTCCATCAAACAGCCGAGCACCAGATACATCAAGAGAATCAGCGCCAGCACGCCGTAGCGGCCGATGCCGAGGCCGGTGAGAAACTCGGTCACGTGCTGCGGCGTCTGGGTGATGGTCAGGAAGTAGCCGAAGCACAGCGCGCCGATCAGCACGGTGAACACCGCCGCCGTGGTGCGCGTCGCCTGCAACAGCGCTTCGAGAATGCCGTCGCGCGACAGCTTGCGACGCAGGACGCCGATGATGAAGGCGCCGATCGCGCCGACCGCGCCGGCCTCGGTCGGAATGAAGAAGCCGCCATAGAGCCCGCCGATCACGAAGAAGAACAGCGCGAGCGGCGACCACACGTCGCGCAGCGCCAGCACGCGATCATGCCAACTGCTGCGCGGACCGGCAGGCAGGAAGCCCGGCCGCACCGCGCCGATGATGGCGATGGTGATCATGTGCATGGTGATCGCCAGCAATCCCGGAACGATGCCAGCGACGAACAGCTTGCCGATGTCCTGCTGGGTGATGATGCCATAGACCACCAGTACGGTGGACGGCGGCAACATCGCGCCGAGCGTGCCGCCGACGGCGATGACGCCGGTGGAGAACGACTGCGGATAGCCGAAGCGGCGCATCTCAGGATAAGCGACCGCGGAAAACGTCGCGGCGGTGGCGACCGACGATCCCGAGATCGCCGCAAACCCACCGCAGGCGCCGATGGTGGCGATGCCGAGGCCGCCCTTCCAGTGTCCGACAAACGTGTTGGCGGCACGGAACAGTTCGCGGCTGATGCCGGACACCGAAACGAACGCGCCCATCAGCAGGAACATCGGGATCACCCCGAAGGAATAGTCCGTGACGGTGCGCATCACCGTTTGCGCCACCAGCTTCAGCGCGGGCTCCATGCCGGTGAGATAGCCGAAGCCGGTGACGCCGACGAGGCCCATGGCCATGCCGACCGGCACCCGCAACAGCATCATCACGAACAGGCTGACGAAGCCGATCAGGGCAACTGCTTCGTTGCTCAATTCCATGATCGCCTACTCCGCCGTCTTGATCTTGGGTTCGTGCAACTGGTCCGGATGGAAGATCAGGCGCCAGGTACGGATCGCGATCAGCAGCACGGCGGAGACGTCCCCGATCCACGCCACCGCATAGAACGGCCAGATTGGCAGTTGCAGGTCCATCGTCAGCACGTGGTCTTCGCGGGTGGTGATCACTTTGTCGAGCAAGGTGTAGGTCTGCACCGTCACCACGAACAGCAGCACCAGCGTCGCGAACACATCGATCCAGCGCTGATATTTTGGCGAGGCATTGGCCCAGATCAGATCGACGGTGATGTGGGTGCCGCGATAGCTGGTCGCGGCGATGCCCCAGAAGATCAGGATGCCGAGCAGGAACTGGCCGATGTTGTAATAATCCGGGATCGTCACCGAAAAAAATTTTCGCATGAACACCGCAATGAAGGTGTTCAGCGCGACGATACCGACGAAGAGGGCTGCGACCCATTCGATCGAGTCGATGAACTTGTCCATGTAGTTCTTCGGCGGCGCCATCGACGGCCGCAACGCGCCGTCAGGAGTGACTTCGGGATCAGCGGTCATGATTTCCTGCCGAATGCCGGTTGGATGGCTTTCGTCATGGCCGGACTTGTTCTGGCCATCCACGTATTATCTGCTGCTGAGGGAAATACGTGGATGCCCGGGACAAGCCCGGGCATGACGATCTTTCTTTACAGCCCCGCGCCGAACTTCTTGATCGCGGCTTGAAGGTCGGCTTCGATCGCGACCGGATCGCCGCCGGCCTTCTTGACGTCGGCCGCCCAGCTCTCTTGCAGAGGCTTCGCGGCAGCCTTCCACTGCGCAAGCTGCTCGGGCGTCAGCGTGTAGACTTCGTGATCGGGCAAGGCCTTCATCTTGGCGCGGCCGTTGAACTCGAACTCGCTCCACGGATCGGTGACCTTGGAGGCCCATTCCGGCGTGCAGTGATCATCGATGATCTTCTTCTGCGCCGGCGACATCGCGTCGTAGCTCTTGAGGTTCATGTTGTAGGTGAACACCGTGGTATAGAGCGGCACGTCCATCGCGTACTTGATGGCCTTCTCGATGCCGAACAGGAACATCGAGCCCCACGGGAAGGTGATCTCGTCGGCGACGCCGCGCTCGATGGCATCGCGCGCCTCGGGCGCGGAGGCCTGCACGTTGGTGCCGCCGAACATCTTGACCATTTCACCGATGGTCGATTGCGCCGGACGCACCTTCAGACCCTTGAGGTCTTCAGGCACCAGCACCTTCTTCTTGCCAAACAGCGCGCCGGGATCATGGATGAAGGCGAAGCACAGCTTAGTGTCCTTCATCTCGGTCGGCGCGTACTTGTGATACCACTCGTTGAGCGCCAGCGTGCCCTTCTTGCCGTCGCTGAACACGAACGGAAGCTGTCCCGCGGCCGCGATCGGGAAGCGGCCCGGCTGGTATCCCGGATTGACGTAGGTGATATCGGCGATGCCGTCGCGCGCCATGTCGTAGTGGTCGAACGCCTTGCCGAGCTGCTGCGAGGGAAACACCGTCAGCTTGATGGTGCCGCCGGACGCCTTTTCGATATCCTTTGCCCAGGCGATGGTTGCCGGCACCAGCGGATGGGCGGGAGGCACCCACAGCGACACTTTCAGGTTGACGGTCTTGTCCTGCGCGGTCGCGGGCGTCATCGCGAGCCCCGCGCAACCGGCCATCAGCAGCGCCAGAAGTGCTTTCCTCATCGTCGTCTCTCCCTCTGATGGAGGACCGGTTTTCCGGCCGCTCGCTTTATTTAACATGTTATCTAGAACTGCCCGCCATGCAAGCTGTGGTGTGCATTGTCCACGCCTGCAAGACAAAGGCCATTGCAAGATTCCCGGTGAAGATGGACTTTTCCGACACCGATGCGCATTCGGCGCCCGCCCCCAACCGTCGCGACAATTGATTATATGCTATAATCATCTGCGGTAAACGACTTTGCCGACGGGACGCGGGGAATCCTGTTCGGGACGCGCGCGGTAGCCACGCGGCATCAAGGCTTCCAGCCGCGCCGAATCGTCGTCGATGAAGCGCGCCTCGCCCCAAAATCTTGACGCGCTGGCGATTGACGTCGTCCAGCACGAAGATATGCACCTTCGGATTTTCCGACAGATTACCCAGCGTAATGAGCTTCGCTCGCCTATGACCCGGCAATCGATCATTTCAAAAGATGGATGCGCGGATCAAGGCCACGCATGACGATCTTTGAATCTATCAAGACAGGATGACGCTAACCGGCGCCCGTGCGCTACATCCGACGAATGACGGCGGTGGCCGTCGCGGTGGCGACGACCTTGCCATTCTGCAACAGTTCGGCGGCAAGCTGACAGACTTCCTTGCCACGCATCGTTACCCGGCCAAGCCCTTTCAGCGGGCCGGGCTTCGCGGGACGATGAAACTGGACGTTGAGATTGACGGTCGGCGCGAACTCGCCGGCGTCGAGCGTCGCCACCAGCGCCGGCCCCATGGTGTCGTCCAGCATCGCGGCGAGAAAGCCGCCTTGAATGTTGCCGACGGGATTGACGAATTCCGGCTTGCCCTCGAAATCGACTTCAATGGTGCCACGCTCCGGATCGATCGCGCCGAAGGCAAGGCCCAGCGTTTGGGCGCAAGGGGGCGACGGCAAGCGGCCGTCGACCATTTTCCAGAAGAATGAATTCTTATCGACCATTATTTCAGCCTTCTCCACGCGCTGCTGCGCTTCATGCCACCGACGCTTCCGGCGCGCGCCAAGCATAGTCCGGATAATAGCTGCTCATCATCCGCTCGACATAGCCGGCGCGCAATGGGTCGCGGGCCACGCCGACGCCGTGCTGGGCAAGGCCGCCGAGAATCTCATCGCGAAGATTGAGGCCACCGTGCCGGACACCTTGCGGCCGTTCGTGCAGGAGCCGGCGAGCCGCGCGCGGCGCGACGTTTACGCCGAACCCGACCGCCTCGACATGACCAAGGTGCGCGCGCATATTCACGCCGGCAAGAAGATCGCGCTGCGCTATCGCGACGAGCACGGCCGCGACAGCACGCGGGTGATCTGGCCGATCACGGTGGGCTATCTCGACGAACGTTTATGCCGAACGCCGCGACGTGCTCCGCACAAGATGGCGCGCCAGCCTCGACCAGTTGATCCGCGACAAGACCGGACAGATGCGGGAACACGAATGATCGACACAGACACAATGAGCCCATGCCAGAGTTGCGGCGCGTGCTGCGCCTATTCGCGCAACTGGCCACGCTTCACCGTCGAGGACGATGCCGAGTTGGATCTCATTCCGGCGCGGTTCGTCAATGAGCGATCGTCGGGAATGCGCTGCGAGGGCGAGCGTTGCACGGCGCTGGTCGGGCGTGTCGGCGAAGCGACGTCGTGCGCGGTCTATGCGGTACGTCCGGAGGTGTGCCGGGTCTGCATGCCGGGCGATGCCGAATGCGTGATGGCGCGGCGGCGTTACGGCCTGCCGCTGTTACAGGCGAGCTAAAGACTTGAAGAGTTGAGGTTGACGCGACGGCGTCATCCTGAGGGGCGCGCGAAGCGAGCCTCGAAGGATCGCCGTCGCCCTTCGAGGCTCGGCGTGAAGAACGCCGAACACCTCAGGGTGGCGGCTTCCCATTCAAAACCCGCTAGGCCAACAGCCGAACCGATCAGGCCATTGATCCGATCAGGCCATTACCACTTGCGGTTGCTGCTCGTCGTCCTCGATGTCCTCGAGCGGCGCCAGCGTCGTCAGCGGCTTGGTCGACAGCGTCACCGGCTTGCGGCCACTGTGAGACGATTGTGCCGTGCGCGAGGCCGGCGTGCTGCGCGACAGATCGTACAGCGCCGCGCCGACACGACCGCCGAACTGGATCAGATCGCGCTCCGTGCAGCTTCCGGCAATCGCGATCGCCAGCGCATGCAGATGGCTACGGCGATAACAGAACAATGCCAGCATCGCCCGCACGTCGGGCGACACGCTTTCCACCAGTTGCGGCAGACCGTTCTGGTTGGCGCGATACATTTGGCCAAGCAGATCGTCCCGAACCGGGCAAAAATCATTCTCGAACGCTTCGCGGCTGGACCACATGGCATATTCCTGGTCGGAGAAATCCCCCGATCATGAAAATGCTCCGCAAATTCCTAACGAGGGGTTAACCACGCCTTGCGGCCAACGACTTGTCCCCTTGCGCTTTGTTTCCGAATCAGAATCGCGGTTCCGTCGGCAGATCAAATGCCGTTCGCCACGATCCATTTCGCGATGGCCTGCCCGATCGCCGCGCCGGAATCCTCCTGGATGAAGTGCGAGCCGGGCACCGTCACCTCGGTCTGGTTGCGCCACGTGCGGCAGAACTCGCGCGGCGCGCCGAGCAGGATGGCGCCGGGATCGGCATTGACGAACAGTTTTGGAATATCGCTCGTCGCCAGCCATTGCGAATAGGCGGCGGCGATCGCCACCACGTCCGCCGGCTCGCCGGCGATGGGAATTTCGCGCGGCCACGTCAACGTCGGCCAGCGATCCTCGCGTCGGACGAACGGCTTGCGATACTCGGCCATTTCCGCGTCCGACAGTTTGCGCAACACAGAGCCCGGCAGCACACGCTCGACGAACAGGTTGCGGTCGAGGATCATCTGCTCGCCCTTGTCGGAGCGAAAGCCCTGAAACACCGGCGTCGCCGACGGGCTCCATTCCTCCCAGCCGGCGATCGGGCGGACGATGGCTTCCATATAGGCGATGCCGCGCACGCGGTCGCGATGCCGATTGGCCCAATCGAAGCCGAGCGCCGAACCCCAGTCGTGCACCACCAGCGCCACCGGCTCGCTGCCGCCGATCACGGCCTCAATGAAGCCATCGAGAAAATCGCGATGCGTGGTGAAGCGGTAGGTGTCGGGTTGCGGATTCGGCAGCTTGTCGGAATCGCCCATGCCGATCAGGTCCGGCGCGATCAAGCGGCCGTGGCCTTCCAGTTCGGGAATGACGTCGCGCCACAGATAGGACGATGTCGGATTGCCGTGCAGGAACAGGATCGGCCGCCCCTCGCCGCGCGCGTGATAGGCCATGCGCCGGCCGCGCACATCGACAGTCTGTTTGACAAGCGGAGTCTCGGACATCACGTCTCCCTTTCGAAGTTCTATTGATTGGCGGCAAGCCAGATGGCGAACGCGAAGCCGGTCACGTGATGCAGCGCCTGATCAATGCCGATCAGCCACCAGAACCAGCGATGCGTCGGCGTCACATCGAACCGCGCGACGCAAAAGCCCTTGGCGCGATCAATCGCCAGATGAATGACGAAATCCACCGCGCCCATGAACCAGAAGCGCGGCGCCATCACTGCCATCAGCGCCGTGGTCAGCGCGCCGTGGATCAGGCAGTGCGTCAGCAATGGCACCGCCCACCCGGTCTTGGCGTCCTTGCCGGCCGCCATCCAATGATTCTGCAGCAGGAAATCCGCGATCACATGCTTGACCGTCAGGGCCAGCATCCAGCCGACCAACGGCCCGACCGTTACCGCGGAAGACATATTCGGAAACACCAAGCTGACGTCCTTCGCGATAGCGCCTTCGAACAGCGCACATGCCTCGCCGATGCGCCGAAACAACTTCTGCGGCAAACGGCCAGCGGCATCAGCTTAGTGGCATTTGATGGATTGCCAAGCCCGAATGCGGGGTCACGCGCCACGGTTCGCGTCCTCCCGTATCCGCGCGATCGCGGCTACTAACTGCCGCGACGCGCCCTCGCGCGACAGCGCCACAACCTCGGTCACGGCACCGGCAAGATCGGCGACCGGCAGCACACCGTCGAATGTCGGTTTGACGATTCCATCGATCAGCGCATGCCAATCGGCCAGACCGCGCCGATAACCGTCGCCGCTGCCTTGGATCATCATGGCCGTTGCGGCAATCGCTGATGCGGCGGCGGGTCGTTTGGCCAGGCTGCGATCGATCATATGCAACCAGCGCTCGACCCATGCGCGTTCCGACGCGTAACGCGCGGAGAACAGCCGCCAGCGCCGCAGGCTTGCTTCCAGCCGCAGCCGCAACCGCCCCGCGCCGCTGCAAGCGTTAAACCGCATCGAGACCGGAAGATGGGTCCAGCCGGCGCGTTCGCAGCCTAGCAGCAACGGCCAGCCGATCTTGCCGGGAAGCGCGCCGAACAATTCGTCAAGGCGGAAGCGGTGGCGCGACATCACCGCGTCACCGCCATGCGCGGTCGCGAGATGATGCTGCGCGATGCGGATCGGATCGTCGTAACACATGCGCCGCGCCATCTCGCGTGCGATCAGGCCGAGCAACGCGGCATCGACATCGCGCCGGCGCGCGAAGCGTCGCAGGCGATGGACGTAAAGCTCCGCATAGCTCGGCCCTTGATAGGCGATCAACGCCGCAATCGCTTCCGCGACCTCTGCACGCAATGCTTCCGGAACGCCAATCGGCACCGTGGGCGTCGCGCAGTCATCGACGCCCGTGAGATCGGAGAGCAGGAAGCGAAACGAGTCCGCGATGCTGTTCACGTTGCGCTCCGTCGCGTCATGCCGGCGCCGCCGACGCACGGTCGTAAGTGTATTCGGCCAGCCGCTCCTCCAGCTTGCCGATGTTCTCGAACAGCCGCGCGCTGGCGAGCTTCAGGAAGTAGAAACCGAACTCCGGATTCTGCACGAACAGTTCCTCGACCTGGGTATAGGTGACGCTCAGCACCGCGCCCGCCTCGATGCATTCCAGTGTCTGCGTGCGTTCGTGGGTCGGCGACAGCATACCGAGTTCACCGACCAGCGCGCCGACCGGCAGTTCGATCTCGGATTCCACCAGGTGATAACGGCCCGAGACGATGTAGAACATCTCCTCCGCTTTCTCGTCCTTGTAGAACAGCACCTCGCCGGCCTTGCAGGTGCGCTTGGTCATGAACGGCTTCAGCCAGTCCATCGACAGGTCGCTGTTGACCGACTTCTTCACGTCGCGCACCAGTTGCAGCATCTCGTGCAACCGGTAGACATTGAGCGGCAGCAGGATGCCGTGCAGCACCAGCGTCGGATAGTGATGGGTGGGGATGGCGATGGCGATCAGGATGACGTTGGTGAGAATCCCGAACACACGCAACGGGATCATCGTCTTCATGGTATAGGTCGCGACCACGAAGATCGACACGAACAGACTGCCGAACGTCTGCGCGAGATGGGACACGTCCATGGGAGCTAACCTGTTGCCAAAGTCAATGCTCTTGTGATGGATGATGCGGCTTGCACGGCGGCGCATGCCGGGCGATCACAACTCCGTCAACGATACGACCAATCTCACATCGCTTTTGCCTCCACGGCAAGCACGGGACAAGGAATATGCCGGAAGCGCTTGATGACACCGCCAGCGAGCCGATCCTGAGCCGGGATGGACCTCGCGCCACCATCCGCCTCAACCGGCCGCGATTATTGAACCGCCTGCAACCGTCCGACCTTGCGACGCTGATGGCACTGTTCGATCGCGTCGAGGCCGATCCCGGCATCCGCGTGCTGGTGCTGACCGGAACCGGCCGCGCGTTCTGCGCCGGCTTCGACCTCGGCACCGTCGCGGAGCGGGCGAACAGCACACCTGACGAACAAAGCGCCGGCTCGGCGTTCGAAGCCGTCGCCGATCGTCTCGAGGACCTGGGCGTGCCGACCATCTGCCGGCTCAACGGCGGCGTCTATGGCGGCGCGACCGATCTCGCGCTGGCCTGCGACTTCCGCATCGGCGTCGACACCTGCGAGATGTTCATGCCGGCAGCGCGGCTCGGGCTGCATTATTACAAGAGCGGCGTGTCACGGTACGTCTCGCGCCTCGGCGTCAACGCCGCGAAGAAGCTGTTCCTCACCGCGCAAAAAATCGACGCCACCGAGATGCTGCGGATCGGCTATCTTACGACGATGGTGCCCGCCGCCGAACTGGACCGCGAGGTCGATACGCTGGCCGCCACGCTTGCCGGCAACGCACCGATGGCGATACGCGGCATGAAGCGCACCATCAACGAGATCGCCCACGGCAAGCTCGACGAAGACGCCGCCGACCAGCGCCAGCGCGACAGCATGCGTGGCGACGAGATCAAGGAAGGAGTCGCGGCGTACAAGGAAAAACGGAAGCCGCGGTTCTGAGAATTGGGTTTATTCTTCGTCATGCCCGGGCTTGTCCCGGGCATCCACGCCTTCCTTGAGAGGCGCGCCCCTAAAGACGTGGATGGCCGGAACAAGTCCGGCCATAACGAACACAATTTGCTCGTACTGCCCTCACTCCCCCACGAAGGTCACCGTCTCCGGAATGGTCGCGCGCGAGGTGCGATAGCTGTTGACCTTGTGCTTCTTGTCGCCGTAGCCGAACGAAATGCCGCAGACCACGCGGCGGTCGTCGCCGAGGCCGAAGTGCTTGCGCACCACGTCGGAATGAAACGCCAGCGCCGCCTGCGGAATGGTGGAGAGGCCGAGCGCCTGCGCCGCCAGCATGAAGTTGCTGACGTAGCCGCCGCAGTCGATCGCGCCGTAGACGCCGAGCGCCTCGTCGGTGTGGATGATGGCAACATGCGGCGCGCCGAAGAAATTGAAATTCTGCAACGCCTGCTGCGCATAGGCCGCCTTGTCGCCGCGCGCGATGCCGAGCGTGTTGTAAAGCTGGAAGCCGCTCTCGCGTCGCCGCTCCAGATAGACGCCGCGATATTCGCGCGGGAACGGAAAATCGCCATGATGCTCGCTGCCGGCGCTAGAGGCGGTGTCGTACATCAGCTTGCGAAATTTTTCCTTCTCGTCGCCGCTGGCGATGACGACTTGCCACGGCTGGCTGTTGCACCACGAGGCGGTGCGCTGCGCGGTGTTGAGGATCCGCTCGATGACATCGCGCGGCACGGGCTTCGGGAGAAAAGCGCGGCACGAGAAGCGCTCGTGCAGCAATTCCTCCAGCACGCCGATGCGTTGTTCGGTCGAATATGTCGTGGGCTTGCCCGCTCCGCCGTCTGACATTGTCATCGCCCTTTGGTCGGAATCTTGTTGAACGGCACGTCCTTATCGACGCGGATATCGCCCGGCAAGCCCAGCACGCGCTCGGCGATGATGTTGCGGAGGATTTCGTCGGTGCCGCCGGCGATGCGCATGCCCGGCGAGCCGAGCCACATCGTCTGGAAACGGCCCGCCGCCTCCGCCACGGCCGGATCGGTGATGACGCCGGCCGCGCCTTGCAGATCCATCGCGAAGGCCGCGATATCCTGCACCATCGTTCCCGCCACCAGCTTGCCGATGGAATTTTCCGGGCCCGGACGCTCGCCGCGCGACAGCGCCGAGAGCGAACGATAGGCGGTGTATTTCAGCCCGCTCGATTTCACCGCCCAATCGGCAAGTTTCGCGCGCACCGCGCGATCATCCAGCGCCGGGCCGTGTTCGGTGACGAAATCGCTGCAAAACGCGAAGATCTCCGGAAAGCCGGTGGCGAGACGCGAACCGATCGACATGCGCTCGTTCATCAGCGTGGTCAGCGACACGTTCCAGCCGTCGCCGACGTTGCCGAGTCGCTGGCTGTCGGGAATCCGCACGTCGGTGAAATACACCTCGTTGAATTCCTGCATGCCGCTAGCCTGCTTGATCGGCTTCACCTCGACGCCCTTGCTCTTCATGTCGAGGAAGAACATCGTCAGGCCCTTGTGCTTCGGCACATTGGGATCGGTGCGGGTGATGAGCAGGCCCCAGTCGGCGTAATGCGCGCCGGAGGTCCAGATCTTCTGACCGTTGACGATCCAGCCGTCGCCGTCGCGCTCCGCACGGGTGCGCAGGCCCGCAACGTCGGAGCCGCCGGCGGGCTCGGAAAACAACTGGCACCAGATTTCCTCGCCGGATGCGAGCTTCGGCAAACGACGGCGCTTGTCGTCCTCGCTGCCGAACGCCATCACGGTGGGGCCGCACATGCCCTCGCCGATCTGGAACGGCTGCGTCAGCTTGCCGTAGACGCCCTCTTCCTGCTGCCAGATCACTTTCTCGATCGGCGTCGCGCCGCGCCCGCCGTATTCCTTCGGCCAGGAGAGGCAGGCCCAGCCGGCATCGAACTTCTTCTTCTGCCAGGCCTTGCCGACCTCGACCATATCGCCCTTCTTCAGGCTGATGCGGCCGAGCGACGCCTGCGACAGCTCGGCCTCATATTCCTTCGGGGCGTTGGCCTGAACCCATTCGCGTGCCTTGGCGCGGAACGCGGCCTCTTCGGGAGTGTCGTCGAAGTTCATGATCAGTCCTCCGTATCTCTATCGCCGTCGTCCCCGCGAAGCGAGGACGACCAATTGTTTAGCCTCGGCCCTTGGTCGGAATCTTGTTGAACGGTACGTCCTTGTCGACGCGGATGTCGCCCGGCAGACCGAGCACACGCTCCGCGATGATGTTGCGCAAAATTTCGTCGGTGCCGCCCTCCACGCGCGTCGCCGGTGAGCGCAGCAGCATCGCCTGGAATTTGCCGGCGACTTCCGCTTGCGCCGGATCGCTGACGACGCCGGCGGCGCCTTGCAGATCGAGCGCGTAGGTCGCGACCTCCTGAATCATCGAGCCCGCCACCAGCTTGCCAATGGAGTTCTCCGGCCCCGGCCGCTCGCCGCGCGACAGCGCGGAGATCGAACGGAACGCGGTGTATTTCAGGCCACTGGCTTTCACGGCCCAGTTGGCGAGTTTGGCGCGCACCGCACGATCGTCAACGGCCGGTGCGCCGTCGATAACAAGCTCGTTGCAGTAGTCGAACAACTCGGGGAAGCCGGTTGCCACCGACGCGCCGATCGACATGCGCTCGTTCATCAGCGTGGTCAGCGAGACGTTCCAACCGTCGCCCACCGCGCCCAACCGCTGGCTGTCGGGAATCCGCACATTGGTGAAATACACCTCGTTGAATTCGGATTGCCCGTTGGCCTGCTTGATCGGCTTGATCTCGATGCCGGGGCTCTTCATGTCGAGGAAGAACATCGTCAGCCCCTTGTGCTTCGGCACGGTGGGGTCGGTGCGCGTGATCAGGATGCCGTAGTCGGAATAGTGCGCGCCGGAGGTCCAGATCTTCTGGCCGTTGATGATCCAGTCGTCGCCGTCGCGCTCGGCGCGGGTGCGAAGGCCCGCGACGTCGGAGCCGCCCGCAGGCTCGGAAAACAACTGGCACCACACCTTCTCGCCAGACGCCAGCGGTGGCAGATAGGTGCGCTTATGCTCCTCGCTGGCATAGGCCATCATGGTCGGGCCGCACATGCCGTGCCCGATGATGAACATGCGGCTGAGCTTGCCGAACGCGCCTTCCTCCTGCTGCCAGATCACGCGCTCGATCGGCGACGAGCCGCGCCCGCCATATTCCTTGGGCCAGTGCAGGCAGGCCCAGCCGGCATCGGCCTTCTTCTTCTGCCAGGCCTTCGCGACATCGAGCACGTTGGCGCCCGTGAGCACCAATCGGCCGAGCGACGCCTTCGCCAGTTCGTCTTCATACTGCTTCGGCGCGTTGGCGGCGATCCAGGCGCGCGCCTCGGCGCGGAACGCGGCTTCCTGCGGAGTATCGTCGAAGTTCATGCGTCTCTCCTCGCGCCTCCCGCGTCCCCCAGACGCTGCACAGCGCGAAGCGATGCGCTGCTGAGCCGGGGCCACTGCAAAGGCAGCATCCGTTACGGTCCCGGCTCAGCGACGCGGCATCAAGAATGCCGCATCGCGTCCGGGACAAGAAATCACGCCGCGTTCTTCTTGCGCATGCGCTCGATCAACTGGTCTTCCCAATAGGAGAGACTGCCGAGCGACAGCGCCAGCGCATTCGAGCGGCGATAGTAAAGATGACAGTCGAACTCCCAGGTGAAGCCCATGCCGCCGTGCACCTGGATGTTCTGCTTCGAACAGTGCTGGAACGCCTGCGTCGCGCTGATGCGCGCGGTGGCGGCGGCTTCCGGCAATTCGCCGGCGTTGGTCGAGAGCGCCCACGCGCCGTAGTAGCAGTTCGAGCGCGCCAAGGTCGCCGCGACATACATGTCGGCGAGGATATGCTTGATCGCCTGGAACGAGCCGATCTGGCGGCCGAAGGCGATGCGGTCCAACGCGTAGTCTCGGCCCATCTCCAACGCGCGATCGGCGCCGCCGACCTGTTCGAAGGCCATCAGCACCGCGGCGCGATCGAGCACGCGGGTCAGGATGCTCCAGCCTTCGTTCGCCGCGCCGAGCGGCTCGGCCTTGCAATCCTTGAACGTCAGTTCGGCCTGATTGCGCGACGGGTCGAGATTGGTGAGCGTCTTCGCCTCGACGCCGCCGGCCTTGAGATCGACCAGATACAGCGCGATGTCGGTTTCGCGGCCGCTCGACCCAACGCGCGCGGCGACGATGGCGAAGTCGGCGATGGCGCCGTCCGCCACCGGCTTCTTGACGCCGTTGAGCACGCCATTGGCGGCGACAACCTTGATCGCCTGCGGTGAGGGATTGCCCGGCCCCTCGAACAGCGCCAACGTGCCGATGGCTTCACCGGACGCGATCTTCGGCAGCCACTTCTGCTTCTGCGCGTCGCTGCCCGCGAGCATCAGTGCTTCGGCGGCGAGATAGACCGTGGAGGAGAACGGCACCGGCGCCAGCGCGCGGCCCATTTCCTCGGCGATCACGCAAAGCTCCAGATGCCCCGCGCCGGTACCGCCGAATTCCTCCGGAATGGCGACGCCGAGAAAGCCCATCTCCGCGAAACCGCTCCACAGCGCCTTGTCGTAACCCGCGGAGCCTTCCAGCACGGCGCGCACCGCTTTGGGCGGACACTTCTCGGCAAGGAAACGCCGGGCCTGATCGCGAAGCTGCTTCTGGTCGTCGGAGAATTCGAAGTTCATGGCGAGGTTACCTTCTCAAGGGAAACTATTATCAAGTGGTCATTCGTCATTGCGAGGGGCGTCAGCGACGAAGCAATCCAGTTCTTACTTCGTGGCCTTCTGGATTGCGTCGCTGCGCTTACAATGACAGGTTGATTTCATTTCAGCACGATCACATCATCGGCCGGTGGATCGGCGTAGAGCCGCTCGACCAGCGCGGCGCGGCGATCGAGCCCGGCGCGCTGGTTGATGTAACCCTTGTCGGTCAATTCATTGCCGTCGATCGACGGCGGCTCGGTCAGCAGCAGCACGCGGCCGATGCGCAGGCTGGACGCGCCGTTCGCGGCGGCGTTATGCGCCTCAAGGCCTTTGCGGACGCAATCGATCACCGCCGGATGCTTCACCACATCCTCGAACGTCGCATCCGGATTGCCGATCAACTGCCGGCAGGCATGAAGATTGGGCCACGCCAGCAAGCCAACGAAAGCGCGATCCTGCCCCGCCACCAGCGCATCGTGAATGACCGGCGACGCCGCCGCGATGGCATCGGTGCGCAACGGGCCGACCTGCACGAAGGTGCCGGTGAACAGTTTGAAGTCCTCGACGACGCGGCCGGCGAAGATCAGCCCCTGCGACGGATCCTCGGGATCGACGAACACGCCGGCGTCGCCGATGCAATAAAAACCTTCCTCGTCGAACACTTGCGCGGTGAGGTCGGGCTGGTTGTAATAGCCCGGCGTCACGTTGATGCCGCGCAGCCGCAATTCGTATTTCGGCCCCACCGGCACCAGCTTCAGTTCGACGCCGGGGAACGGCAGGCCGATCAGGCCGACGCGCTCGGTGTCCCAATAAGTGCCGGTGGATGTCGGCGCGGTCTCGGTTGAACCCCAGCCGGTGTAGAACACGATGCGCTCGCCGGTGGCGCGCACCGCCAGCGCCTGCATCCGGTCGTAGAGGTCGTCCGGCAGCCGCGCGCCGCCATAGCCCATGATGCCGAGATTCTTGAAGAACGAGCGGCACAGCGCGTCGTCCTTCTCCATCGCCGCCGCCAGCACCGCATAGCCGACCGGCGCGTTGGCGTAGTAGGTCGGCGAAATCTCGCGCAGGTTGCGCAAGGTTTCCTCGAACTGTCCCGGCACCGGGCGGCCATCGTCGATATAGAGCGTGCCGCCCTCGATCAGCGCCGGATTGAACAGCGCGTTGCCGCCCATGGTGTGGTTCCACGGCATCCAGTCGAGAAACACCGGCAAGGGCGCGTTCGCATCGCGCGGCCGCACCTGCATCATCATCATCGCATTGGCGCACATCATGCGCTGCGTGTTGATCACGGCTTTCGGCATTCCGGTGGAACCGGACGTGAACAGCAGCTTGCCGATGGTGTCGGGCGTAATCTTTGCGATCGATTGCGCCACCGCGTCGGTCACTTTGGTCGCTGCGAGGTCGCCATAAGCGACGCTCGGGATTCCTTCGGCAGGACGATCGACGTGAACAACGGTGATGCCGGTGAGGTCGAGCGCGCCCAGCGCCTTGGCGAAGGTCGGCCCGTCCTGCACCATCACCAGCTTCGGCTTGATCAGGCCGAACAGATATTTCAGCTTGGCGTGATCCTGGCTCATTAGCGAATAGGCCGGCGATACCGGTGCCGCCGGCAACCGCGCCTGCATCGCAGCCAGCGTCATCAGCGCGTGCTCGATGGAATTGCCGGACAGGATCGCGACCGGCGCGCCCTCGGGTAAATTCATGTCGAGGATCGCCTGCGTCAGCGCGTCGATGGTGCGCTTGGCCTCACTGTAGCTGACGCGATGCCAGTCGCGGTTCGGGCCGCGCCGCTGCGCCAGCCAGGTGTGATCGGGACGCTCCACCGCCCAGCGCGCCAGCGCGGCGGGAATGTGCGGCAAGTAGTCGTTGAGCGGAAACCGCGACTTCAGCACGATGACGCCGTCCGGCCGCCGCTCCACCGCGATGTCGCGCGGCAGCCAGTTCACTTTGCGGAATGGCGGCTTCTGAACAACCGGGGCCGCGTTGCCTTCCATCGTCACTCTCTCCCGTTGCGGTCCGTAGACCGGACCTTGTTCTAGCGTCGAATGTAAACCGGCTTGCGCTTTTCGAGAAAAGCGCGAATGCCTTCGTTGAATTCTTCCGAGCGGCTGCACAACACCTGGTTGCGATCCTCCATGGCGATCGCCGCTTCCAGCGAGCCGGCATCGACGCTCATGTTGAGGCACTCCTTCGACAGCCGCAATCCCACCGGCGAAGCGGTCAGCATTGCATCGATGTAGGGCTCCGCCGCCGCTTCCAGTTGCGCTTCCTCAACGACCTCGGACACTAGCCCGACCGCGAGCGCACGCTCCGCACCGATGAAGCGGCCGGTGAGGATCAGTTCGGACGCGACCGACACGCCGACGAGACGCGGCAGAAAATAGCTGGTGCCGATATCGCAGCCGCCGAGGCCGAGCTTGATGAAAGCGCAGTTCATCCGCGCCCCCTTGGCGGCGATGCGGATATCGGACGCCAGCGCCAGCGCGAAGCCGCCGCCCGCCGCGGCGCCGTGAATGAGCGAGATGATCGGCTGCGGGCAACGCCGCATCAGCATCACGATGTCGGCGATGCGCCGCTGCGAATCCAGCGACTCGGTGACGCCCGGCGGCTCCTGCTGCCCGGCGCGACGCGCCATCGCTTCCTTCAGGTCGAGCCCGGCGCAGAACGCCTTGCCGACACCCTTGAGCAGCACGACGCGGGTGTCGCGGTCACGCTGGAGCTTGCCGAAATAATCGTTGAGAGCGTCGATCAGCGACGGATCGAGCGCGTTGAGGCTGTCGGGACGATTCAGCGTAACACGGTCGAGGCCGTCGTCATGTTCGATCACAAGCGGCTGCGCCATGCGAACACTCCCACAACTACTTCGTTCCCATTTCACCGCGAGCGCGGCGACCATTGCTGCGCCCTATCCCCTTGCGGGAGAGGGCAGCACTTGCATCAGCGTCATATTCAATCGGGTGAGGGGCCGTTGATCCGGCGCCCCCTCACCCGGTTTCTCGCTCCGCTCGAAACCACCCTCTCCCGCAAGGGGGGAGAGGGTGGAAACGAACTACCGCGGCGCCATGCGGATGGCGCCGTCGAGGCGAATGGTTTCGCCGTTGAGCATCGCGTTTTCGACGATGTGCACCGCCAGCGCGCCGTATTCGCTGGCATCGCCGAGGCGCGCCGGATGCGGCACCTGTGCACCCAGGCTCTTGCGGGCTTCCTCGCTGAGGCCCATCAAGAGCGGCGTCAGGAACAGGCCCGGCGCGATGGTGTTGACGCGGATCTTGTGCTGCGCGAGATCGCGCGCCGCAGGCAAGGTCAGGCCGACCACGCCACCCTTCGAAGCCGAATAGGCGATCTGGCCGATCTGGCCTTCATAGGCCGCGACCGACGCGGTGTTGATGATGACGCCGCGCTCCTCGCTGTCGAGCGGCGTCGGCACCAGCCGGCCGGCGAACAGCCGCAGCACGTTGAAGGTGCCGATCAGGTTGACGTTGATGATGCGCGCGAAGCGTTCGAGCGGATAAATCGAGCCGTCCTTGCTGACGATCCGCATCGAACCGCCGATGCCGGCGCAGTTCACCAGCACGCGGGCGACGCCGTGCGCGGCTTCGGCCTTGGCGATGCCGACCTGGATCTGCTCCTCGCTGGTGACGTCGGCATTGATCGCGATGCCCTTCACCTCCGCCGCGACCTTCTCGGCGTTGTCCTTGTTCTGGTCGATCACCGCGACCTTGGCGCCCTTGGCCGCCATGGCGCGCGCGGTGGCGGCGCCCAGTCCCGAGCCACCGCCGGTGATGAGAACAGCAACGTCTTTCAACTGCATTTGAAAACCTCTCTGTTGGGAAACCTGATCAATGTTCGATGGGTCCGCGGCACGCGGTGCTGGTCCTCATGCCGTTTGTCGTACCGGATTGAGGATACCGCCGAGCAGCATCGTCTCGATGTGCGCGACGTAGTCGCGGCAAACTTCGTCGGTCACCGGCCCGACACCGACGGCGCGCGACAGCGCCTGACGGCCGAAGAACAGGTGATCGCAGGCGCCGATCAGGCTGGTGTAGAACAGCACCGGATCGACCTGGCGGAATTCGCCCGCCGCGACGCCCTCCGCCAGCAGGCGGCGATGGAAATCCAAAAGCGGCGCGACGAAGAACTTGGCGACTTCGTCGGCTGCCTCCGCGCTGCTTTCGTGCAGCAGCAGATGGATCAGCCGGTTCATGTACGGAAAGCGGTAGTATGCCTTCATGATGCCGGCGATGTGCAGCTTGAGCTTCAGCGTGGGCGTGATCGGCTGCGCCAGCAGATATTCGAGATTGGCCGTCTCGGTGGCGGCGTCGCGTGCCAGCAGCGCCAGCAGCAGGCCGTCCTTGTTGCCGAAGTGATACTTCACCAGCGCCGCATTCACCCCCGACTGCTGCGCGATGTCGCTAAGCGATACGTCGGTCGATTGGCGCGTGATCATCAACTCGCTGGCTGCAACCAGCAATTTCTCCGCGGTGGCGTTCCTTGCCGACGAGCGAGAATGAGAAGCGGTATTTGGATGCGGCGTCATTTATCCAGATAAGCCTATGCGACGGCTCCACTCAAGAGTTAATTGATTGATTGACTAAATCCTGCACCGCCCGTTAAATCCTGCCATATCCTTTAACCGCTGCTCAGGAGATTGCCATGGCCGAAGCCTATATCGTTGCCGCCGCACGGACCGCCGGAGGCCGCAAGGGAGGCCGCCTCGCCGGCTGGCATCCCGCTGATCTCGCCGCCCAGGTGCTGAATTCGCTGGTGGACCGCACCGGCGTCGACCCGGCGCAGATCGAAGACGTCATCATGGGCTGCGTCGGCCAGGCCGGCGAGCAGGCGGTGAACATCGGCCGCAACGCGGTGCTGGCTTCGAAGCTGCCGGAGAGCGTGCCGGCGACCTCGATCGACCGCCAGTGCGGCTCCTCGCAGCAGGCGCTGCACTTCGCGGCGCAGGCGGTGATGGCCGGCAGCATGGACATCGTGATCGCCGCCGGCGTCGAGAGCATGACACGGGTGCCGATGGGCACGCCGAGCATTCTCGCCGCCAAGGCCGGGCTCGGCACTTACAAGAGCCCGAACATGGAAGCGCGCTATCCGAACATCCAGTTCAGCCAGTTCACCGGCGCCGAAATGCTGGCGCAGAAATACAACCTCTCGAAGGATGAACTCGACGCGTTCTCCTACAACAGCCATCAGAAGGCGATTGCGGCGACGCAGGCCGGCAAGTTCAAGGACGAAATCGTCCCGCTGAAGATCACCCGCGCCGACGGCTCGACCGACATTCATCACATCGACGAGGGCATCCGCTTCGACGCCACGCTCGACGGCATCAAGGGCGTCAAACTGATCAACGAGAACGGCGGCCGCCTCACCGCCGCCAGCGCCAGCCAGATCTGCGACGGCGCTTCCGGCGTCATGATCGTCAACGAGAAAGGCTTGAAGGCGCTCGGCGTTCAGCCGATCGCCCGCGTCCATCACATGACCATGGTGGCGAGTGACCCGGTGATCATGCTGGAAACGCCGCTGCCGGCGACGGAGCGCGCGCTGCAGAAATCCGGCATGAAGATCGACGATATCGACCTGTTCGAAGTCAACGAGGCCTTCGCCTCGGTGCCGGCGGCGTGGCTGAAGACAACAGGCGCCGATCCGGCGCGGCTCAACGTCAACGGCGGCGCCATCGCGCTCGGCCATCCGCTCGGTGGATCCGGCACCAAGCTGATGACGACGCTGCTCTACGCACTGAAACAGAACAACAAGCGCTACGGCCTGCAGACCATGTGCGAAGGCGGCGGCATGGCCAACGTGACGATCGTCGAGCGGCTGTAAGCGAGCAAATAGCGACTAGTGAATAGCGTTTCTTCCGTCATTGCGAGGAGCGCAGCGACGAAGCAATCCAGTCTCTTTTAAGCAAGACTGGATTGCTTCGCTTCGCTCGCAATGACGGGAAGTTTTTTATTCGCTGTTCACCAACACAATCAGGAAACGCCCAGGGAGTCCCATGACCCACCCGTCGCACTACGCCAAGACCCAGCCTGACAAGATCGCCTATCAGATGGCCGGCACCGGCAAGGCCATCACCTATCGCGAACTCGACGAACTCTCCAATCAGGGCGCGCACCTGTTCCGTGCGCTGGGGCTCAAGGCCGGCGACCACATCGCCTTCCTGCTGGAAAACCGGCTGGCGTTCATGGAGATATGCTGGGCGGCGCAGCGCGCGGGACTCTATTACACCGCGATCAGCCGCTACCTGAAGCAGGACGAGATCGATTACATCGTCAAGGACTGCGGCGCGAAAGTCGTGATCACCTCGCCGCAATGCGCGGCGCAAATAGCTGGCCTCGTCACCGACGCGCCCGGTGCACCTGTGTTCTACATGCTCGACGAGCCCGCGCCCGGTTTCCGTTCATGGGACAAGGAAGCCGGCAGCCAGCTGACCACGCCGATTGCCGATGAGGTCGCCGGCTACGACATGCTCTATTCGTCCGGCACCACCGGGCAGCCGAAGGGCATCAAGCGGGCCCACGAACATGGCCCAATCGACGTGCCGAATCCGTTCCTGAAATTCCTCTGCGCCAACATGTGCGGCATGGGGCAGGACAGCATTTATCTGTCGCCGGCGCCGCTCTATCACGCGGCTCCGCTGCGCTTCAACATGATGGCGATCACGCTCGGCGGCACCTCGATCATCATGGAGCATTTCGATGCCGAGGAATTCCTTAGGCTGATCGAGAAGTACAAGGTCACGCAGTCGCAACTGGTGCCGACGATGTTCGTGCGCATGCTGAAGCTGCCCGACGAGGTGCGCGCGAAGTACGATGTCTCGACGCTGAAGGGCGCGATCCATGCCGCCGCGCCCTGCCCGGTCGAGGTCAAGGCCAGGATGATCGAATGGTGGGGCCCGATCCTGATCGAGTACTATGCCGGCTCCGAAGGCAACGGCGTCACCGTGTCGGATTCCAAGCAATGGCTCAGCCATCGCGGCACCGTCGGCAAGGCGGTCGTCGGCTCGCTGAAGATCCTCGACGAGGACGGCAACGAAGTGCCGGTCGGACAGATCGGCCAAGTGTACTTCGCCGACGCGCCGGCGTTCACCTATCACAACGATCCGGAGAAGACGCAGCGCGCCTTCAACGACAAGGGCTGGTCGACGCTGGGCGACGTCGGTTACGTCGACGACGAAGGTTTCCTCTATCTCACCGACCGCAAGTCCTACATGATCATTTCCGGCGGCGTGAACATCTACCCGCAGGAAACCGAGGACGTGCTGATCACCCACCCCGCCGTGGCGGACGTCGCGGTGTTCGGTGTGCCCAACGAGGAAATGGGCGAGGAAGTGAAAGCCGTGGTGCAGCCGCACGACATGGCGAAGGCAGGCAAGGCGCTTGAGAGCGAGTTGATCGCCTATTGCCGCGAACGGCTGTCGGCGATCAAGTGCCCGAAGAGCATCGACTTCGCCGCCGAACTGCCTCGCACGCCCACCGGGAAACTGGTGAAGCGCCACCTGCGCGAGAAGTATTGGCCGAAGAAGGGGTGAGCCTTTCCTCAAGAGCCGTCATGGCCGGGCATAGCCGTTCGAAGGACGGCGTCGCTTCGCTCGCCTATGTCCCGGGCATGACGAGTTGAGAGTCCTGTCACAAGAGAAAAGCCCGCCTCCACGGCGGGCTTTTCTTATACGCAACGCAACTCGACGACGCCTTACTCTACGCCAACGGCACGCCATAATAGTCATTCACCGCGCGGGTGCGGCCGGGATCGCCCCAGTTCCAGTCCTTGTCGCTGGCGTATTTCGGTGCGCCCTTGATCTGCTTCTCGGTGATCATGGTCTGATAGCCGCCAAGCTCCTTGTTATATTTCAGCGACTGCCACGGCAGCGGATAGTGATCGTTGCCGAGCCCCATGAATCCGCCGAAGCCCAACACCGCGTAGGACACCTTGCCGCTCGGCTTGTCGATCATCACGCGTTCGATGGAACCGATCTTCTCGCCGTCAGCGCCATAGACGTTGGTTCCCTCGACCTTGTCGCTGCCGATCAGGTTGCCTTGTTCCTTCGCTTCGATACCCATAAGACTCCTCCATCGTTGTGAGGAATTAACGGAGGACGGTGCTGAGCGTTCCTGCGTAGAGATGCCGCGCCATTCGATTGGATCCGACATGCCGTCAAATACGTCTTTGCCCGACCTTCCGCTGCCGCCCGGCATCCGCTCGCGCTTCGTCAAGAATATCAACGGCCTCACCATGCATGTGCTGGAAGCCGGATATGAAACCAGCAATCGGCCCTGCGTGCTGCTGCTGCATGGTTTCCCGGAACTGGCCTATAGCTGGCGCAAGGTGATGCCGGTGCTGGCGGCCGCCGGTTATCACGTCATCGCACCGGACCAGCGCGGCTATGGCCGCACCACCGGCTGGAGCGCCAACTATGACGGCGCGCTGCATCCGTTCCGGCTGATGAACCTGGTGCGCGACGCGCTCGGCGTGGTGTTCGCCTTCGGTCATCGCAGCGTGGACGCCGTTGCGGGTCACGACTTCGGCGCCATCGTCGCGCCGTGGTGCGCACTGGCGCGACCGGATGTGTTTCGCTCGGTCGTCATCATGAGCGCGCCGTTCGCCGGCCCGCCGACCATCCCGTTCGATACGGTGAACCATCCCGCGCGGATGACGGAAGACCCCGTGCATCGCGATCTCGCCGCGCTGCCGCGCCCGCGCAAACACTATCAATGGTACTATTCGACACGCGAGGCCAATGCCGACATGTACGGCGCGCCGCAAGGGCTGCACGATTTCCTGCGCGCCTATTACCATCACAAGAGCGCCGACTGGGCAGCCAACGCGCCGCATCCGCTGCAAGGCTGGACCGCGACCGAACTGGCGAAGCTGCCGACCTACTATGTGATGGATCGCGACAAGACCATGGCGCAGACGGTCGCCGAGGAAATGCCGAGCGCAACCGCGATCGCCGCCAACCGCTGGCTGCCGGACGACGAACTCCGCGTCTACAGCAGCGAATATGCCCGCACCGGATTCCAGGGCGGCCTGCAATGGTATCGCTGCGGTACCGAAGGCGTGAACACGACGGATCTCGAAGTGTTCTCCGGCCGCCGCATCGAAGTGCCGTCCTGCTTCATTGCCGGCAAACAGGACTGGGGCATCTATCAGCGCCCCGGCGCAATCGAGGCGATGCAGACCACCGCGTGCGCCAACATGCGCGGCTGTCACCTGATCGAGGGTGCCGGCCACTGGGTGCAGCAGGAGCGCCCCGACGACGTCAATCGGCTGCTGCTGCAATTCCTGCAAGACGCGCGGACAGGCCGTTGAGGCGCGCGCGTATTGTCATCGCATCGTGATGGCGATGCCGCGTCCTCGGCTTGACGCGGGCGCGGCGCGCGCCTCATGCTCCGCGCCGAGCTTTCGCTGTCAGTCGGATAACCCGCGCAGGCTTGTTGATCGTCATGTTCATTGATCCTCATGTCTGAATCCGGGCTGCTTCCCAGATTGGCCGCGGCCGCATCGGTGGTCGGCCATGTCGCCTTGCTGGTGGCGATTCTGTTGTACGCCGGCGTGCGCCCATTCGAGACCGAAAGCACCAAGGCCATTGCTGTCGATCTCGTCACGCCGGACGAGATCAAGCCGCCGGAGCAACCTCCCACGCCTCCGGAGCCGGACGTGAAACTGCCCGACCTGAAACCCTCGGTGGAAACGCCGCATCAGTCCGAACCGCAAGCCGCACCACCACCACAGCAGCAGGCCGCACCGCCGCCCGCGCCCGAACAGCACGCCAACGCGCCGCAGGTTGCACGGCAGCAGCAATCACAACAGCAGCAGCAGCAGTCTCCCCCGGCGCCGGCATTCACCCCGCCGGAGCCTGACCTTACCGTCAAGTACGGCGTGACGCTTGGCTTGCCCGACGCGGCAAGCAAGAGCGACTTCGACGCGATCGCGGCCGACAGCGCCAAGCTGGCCCCGACCGACATCGCGGCCTTTCGGCGCCACCTGAAAACCTGTTCGGCAATGCCGGACACCGTGACGGCATCCGACGACGTCTGGATCAAGCTGCGCGCGGTGTTCACCCATGACGGCCGCCTCGCCGTGCAACCCGTCCTGATCGAAGGCAAGGCCTCTCCAAAAGCCATCGCGCTGGCGCATGGCGCCATTGCCGCGCTGCAAACGTGTCAGCCCTATTCCATGCTGCCGGCCGAGAAATACGACGAGTGGAAAGTGCTCGACCTCGAATTCTCGCCGAAGGATTTCACGGCACGGTAGCCGGGATGGCGGCGCGCCCCGCAACCGCGACATGCTGTCACGTTCTTGCATGTGGCGCGGGAATTGGCATCATCGCGCCGCCACCACCAGAGCCATTTCGCTCCGACAGATCGGAACGGGGCTCTAGATTGTTATCTTGACGCGTTTTCTTCACGCGAGCCGGTATCCACTTCGCTCGAAAACGCTCTAAGCACGGGAGAAAATCTTGGCCACATCGCAATGGAGCTTCAAGTCCGCCGCCGACATGTCCGCCGCTCTCGCCGCGAAGAAGGTCTCCGCCGTCGAACTGGCGCAAGACACCATTGCACGTATCGAAAAGCACGACGGCAAGATCAACGCGGTCTGCGTCCGCGATTTCGAACGCGGACTTGAGGCCGCGCGAGCCGCCGACGCGGCACTGTCGCGCGGCGAGAAAAAGCCGCTGCTCGGCATTCCGATGACGGTGAAGGAGTCGTTCAATGTCGTTGGACTCGCGACGACATGGGGTTATCCGCAGCACAAGAACTTCAAGGCGACCGAAGACGCGCTGCCGATCACGCGGGTGAAGAATGCCGGCGGCGTCATTCTCGCCAAGACCAACGTGCCGATTTCGCTCGGCGACTGGCAAAGCTACAACGAGGTCTATGGCGTCACCAATAACCCCTACGATCTCGGCCGCACGCCGGGCGGCTCGTCGGGCGGGTCATCGGCCGCGCTCGCGGCGGGCTACGGCGCGTTGTCGCTCGGCTCCGATATCGGCGGCTCGCTGCGCGTGCCGGCGTTTCATTGCGGCGTCTATGCGCACAAGCCGACTTACGATCTGTGTGCCTTGCGCGGTCACGTCGCGCCGCCCAATCCGCCGCTGCCGTTCACGCGCGATCTTTCGGTGATCGGGCCGATGGCGCGCAGCGCCGCCGACCTCGCCGCCTTGCTCGACGTCATGGCCGGACCCGATCCGATCGACGCCGGTGTCGCCTATCGGTTGTCGCTGCCGGCGCCGCGCCATCCCGACTTCAAGGGATTCCGCGTGCTGGTGCTCGACAATCATCCGCTGCTGCCGACCAGCGCATCGATCAAGGACGCCATCGACAAGCTCGCCGACAATCTCGAAAAGCTCGGCGTCAGCATTACGCGCGAAACGCCGCTGCTGCCGGACCTCGCCGCCGCGTCGCGGCTTTACATGCGGATGCTGATGTCGTTCCTCGCGGGTTCGTTCCCGCCGGAGACCTATGCCGCCGCGCAAGTCGCCGCCGCGAAGCTCGCACCGAGCGACATGAGCCTCGCCGCCGAGCGGCTGCGCGGCATCACGCTCAGCCATCGCGACTGGGTAATGGCGGACGGCGGCCGCACCCGGCTGCGCGCGCAATGGCGCGACCTGTTCAAGAAGTTCGACGCGGTGATCTGCCCGATCATGCCGATCCCGGCTTTTCCGCACGACCACCTGCCGGATCAGGAACAGCGCCGCATCACGATTGACGGCAAGACTTATCCCTACACCGATCAACTGGTGTGGCCCGGCATCGCCACGCTGCCCGGCCTGCCGGCGACGGCGTTGCCGCTCGGCCTCGACAAGGACGGCCTGCCGCTCGGCGCGCAGATCGTCGGACCGTGGCTCGAGGATCACACGCCGATCCGCCTCGCCTCGCTGATCGAGCGCGAGTTCGGCGGGTTCGTGCCGCCGCCGATGTTCAAGGACTGAAATGAAAGCAGGCATGGTTCGGTCGCTGCCGAACCATGCCTCTGCCTCGCGCGGCTAACGTCATCGCGTCAGGACATTTCACGCATGGCATATCCGGGAGCGATCGACATGAGCACCGACATCGAGCAACTGACGCAACTCAACCGAGACTACATCAGTTCGGTCCAGAACGGCGACGTGAAACGCTTCGACGAGATTCTCGCACCGGAATTCTATTGTTCCAATCCCGACAAGACGCTGATCGACCGCGCCGGCTTTCTCGCACAAACCGCGCGGCCGGTAACCATCCGCGACCTCGAAGCGCATGACGTGCTGATCCGCGTGATGGGCGACTTTGCCATCATCCACGCCCGCACCAGCTACACCACCGCCGACGGCACACCCGCCTCGGGCCGCTACACCGATTGCTGGGCGCGGCAGAACGGCCGATGGCTCGCGGTATCGGCGCACGTGTCGCGGTAGAGCGGCTATAGTCCGACGCAACCAGCCTCTCATCCGTCATGGCTTGTCCCGGCCATCCACGCGCTTCAAGCAGAGATGCCATTAAGAACGTGGATGCCCGGGACAAGCCCGGGCATGACTGATTGAGTGTTTCCGCCAGCTCGGAAAACCCGCGATCGCTCGATCGCCGCTCAGGCGTTCTTCAGCGCGGCGCCATCGCCTACGCATCGAACATGATGACGCTGCGCACGGTCTTGCCGGCCTTCATGTTGGCAAAACCTTCGTTGATCTCCGACAGCTTCAACTTGGCGGAAATCCAGTCGTCGAGGTGCAGCTTGCCGCGCATGTAGAATTCGACGAGGCGCGGCATGTCGACGCGAAAATGGTTGGAGCCCATCGACGAACCCTGAATCCGGCGCTCGCGCAGGAAATCAAAGCCGTGCAACTCGATCTTCTGGCCGAACGGCACCATGCCGACGATGGTGGCGGTACCGCCCTGCGCCAGCATGGCGAAGGCCTGCTCGGCGGTTTCCTTGCGGCCGAGCATTTCGAAGGCGTGATTGACGCCGCCGCCGGTCAACTCCTTGACCTGCTGCACCACGTCGCCATTCGCCGGATCGACGATGTCGGTGGCGCCGAGCTTGGTGGCCAGTTGCAGCTTCGCCGGGTTGTTATCGATGGCGATGATACGACCGGCGCCCGCGATCGCCGCGCCATTGATGCCGGCCATGCCGACGCCGCCGCAGCCGATCACCGCGACCGTCTCGCCTGCCGTCACCTTCGCGGTGTTCACCACCGCGCCGTAGCCGGTGATGACGCCGCAGCCGATCAGCGCCGCGAGTTCGAGCGGCATGTCCTTGCGGATTTTGACGATGGCGTTTTCGTGTACCAGCATCTGCTCGGCGAACGACGACAGATTGAGGAACTGGTTGAGCTTCTCGGAGCGCGCCCACGACAGCCGGTTGGATTGCCCCGGCAGCATTTTCACCGTGGTGTCGGTGCACAGCACCGGCCGTCCGGTGGAGCAATAATCGCAGGTGCCGCAGAACACCGAAAGGCAGGTGACGACATGATCGCCCGGCTTCACGTAGGTCACGTCGGACCCGACCTGCTCGACCACGCCGGCGGATTCATGGCCGAGCACCACCGGCAGCGGATGCGGATACAGCCCCTCCATGAAGTGCAGATCGGAATGGCAAAGACCAGCCACCGTGGTGCGGATCAGCACCTCGCGCGGTCCCGGCTTCTGGATGCTGATATCTTCAATCTGCAACGGCTTGTTCACTTCATAGAGAACGGCGGCCTTCATCGAGCACTCCCCGATTGTTGATTGTTGTATCGACGCAATGGCTCAGGCGGCGGTGAGAAGTTCGCCCGCCTCCGGCATGCCGAGCGCATCATCGCCGAGCAGATGCTCGACAATCTTGCGTTCAGCACCTGTGGTCATCAGCTTGAACGGGTCGTTCGGCGTCAGCCGGTGGTCGATCACCGCGCGCGCCAGCAGCACGCGCCGCGCATCGCCCCGAGCCGCGTGAATCCGCGCGCCTTCCCATGTCATCGCCACCGCGCTCGCCACCTGATAGAGCGTCGAGGTGGCGCGGCGGGCGTCGGCTTCGTTCTCGGAATGCCGCGCCACTTCGCGGGCGAAATCGATCGCCTTGTCGGTGAGGCCATGCAGCTTGTCGCGCCACGCCTGCGGCACGCCTGCGCTATCGTCGAGCCGCGCATGCAGGTCGGCGCCGAGCGCGGATTCCGCACCGTGGCGTGCGACCGCGCGGGTCAGCGCATCGAGCGCGACGATGTTGCCGGTGCCTTCCCAGATCGAGCCGAGATGGGCGTCGCGCAACAAGCGCGGCGTGACGAATTCCTCGATGTAGCCGACGCCGCCGCGCATCTCCATGGCGTCACCGCACACCTTGCGCGCGTCGCGGGTGGCGCGGAATTTCAACGTCGGCGTCAGGATGCGCAGCAGCGCGGCGGCATCCTGGCTGCCGCCCTCGGCGCGGTCCAGCGCATCCGCCGTGATGAAGCTCAGCGACAGCCCCTGCTCCACCGCCAGCAAAATCTTCATCAATTGCCGGCGCGCCAGCGGCAGGTCGGAAATGCGCTGCCCGAACACGATGCGGCCGCGCGCCACCGCCATCGCGTCGTGCCAGGCGCGGCGCATCAGCGCGGTGGATTTCACGCCGTTGGAAAGCCGCGACGAATTCACCATCTCGGCCATCTGCACGAAGCCGCGATCGAGCCGTCCGACCGAATAGGCAATGGCGCCTTCCAGCTTAATCTCGCCGGACGCCATCGAGCGGGTGCCGAGTTTGTCCTTGAGCCGCACGATCCGATAATGATTCTGCGAACCGTCGTCGAGGAAGCGCGGCATCAGGAACAGGCCAACGCCGCGGGTGCCCGGCCCCGCGCCGTCTGGCCGCGCCAGCAGCATCACCACCTTGGCGTCGGCGTTGGAGCAGAACCACTTGTCGCCATAGAGCCGCCAGTGATCGCCCTCCTGCACCGCGCGCGAGGTCAGGCTGCCGACATCGGAGCCGCCTTCTTTCTCGGTCATGAACTGGCCGCCTTGGGTCAGCTTGCTCATGTCGGTCTGCGTCAGGCCGTCGAGATACTTCGCCTTCAGCGCCTCGTCGCCGAAGCGCGACAACAGTTTCGCCGCGCCGTCGGTAACGTTGATGGGGCAGCCCATGCCGAATTCGCACTGGTTGAAGAGGAACGTGAAGGCATGCTTCGCCGTCACCGGATAGGTTTCGGACCAGCCCAGAATGCCCTTGCGATGCGACATCGCATGAATGCCGAACTCGCCGAACGCCGCGTTCTCCAGCTCGCGATAAGCCGGATGATATTCGATCGACTGCACGTCGCGGCCGAATTTGTCGCGCGGATGCAGCACCGGGCCGTGCCGGTCCGCGATGCGGCCGCACTCGTCGAGCCGGCCGCCGACCAGCCCGCCGAGCCGGTCGAGATGCGGCTCGATGTGCTTGAACAGCTTTTCGGAGAGATGAATCTGCAACAGGTCCGCGAGCGACGGATCGGTGCGATAGAAGTTCGTGCCGGTGGTGTCGGGCGCGATCAGGTCGGATGCGATGGGGGTTTGAATATTCATGGCGGCCTCCGGCGACGAACTGTTTTGCCGGCGATCATGCGCCTGTTAGACTGGCGAATAAAGCCCCGCCGATGCAGGTGGCCATGCATGAGCCAAACAAAGATCGGCACGATTTTCCGTATCGCGAAACATCATTCGCAGCCAGAACGGTGAGCCATGACAACGACCACGCGATCCATCGACACCGGCACCAACGAACTGCTCTGCGAGGTGCATGACCGCGTTGCGATCATCACGCTGAACCGGCCCGAGGCGCGCAATGCGTTGTCGGATCACCTCACGCCGGCGCTGCGCACCATGATCCGCGTCTGCGGCGAGGATCCGTCCGTCGGCGCGCTGCTGATCACCGGCGCGGGGACGGCATTCTGCTCCGGCGGCGACGTCAAGGGCATGGGCGCCAACACCAACCCGACGAAGGCGGCGATGTCGTCCGACGAGCGGGTCGCGGATTTGCAGGAGCGGCAGCGACTGCTCACCGGCGCCTTGGTCGCAGTGCGCAAGCCGACCATCGCGGCGCTGCCCGGCCCCGCCGCCGGCGCGGGCCTCGCCATCGCCATGGCGTGCGATATCCGCATCGCGGCGGAGTCCGCGTTTCTCACCACCGGTTATATTCGCGTCGGGTTGAGCGGCGACTACGGCATCGCTTGGCTGCTGACGCGGCTGGTCGGAACATCGCGGGCGCGCGAACTGATGTTCACCGGCGAGAAAGTTGAGGCCAAACGCGCCGAGGCGATCGGCCTCGTCAACCGCGTGGTGCCGGATGCGAGTTTGCGCGACGAGGCCTTTGCGCTGGCGAAATCGATGGCGGAAGGCCCGGCGATTGCGCTGCGCTACATGAAGGACAATCTCGACGAAGCCCTGGCCTTCGACTTTGCCACCGCGCGCGATCACGAAGCGGTGCGTCTGATCAAGGCGGCCGGAACGGCGGATCACCGCGAAGCGGTCGCGGCCTTCATCGAGAAGCGCAAGCCGGTGTTTGGCAAAAACTAGAGCAGAATAAATGGGGATTATGTCAGCATCATCGTCATGCCGGGCTTGTGCCGGGCATGACGAGTCAGGCCGAATCCCGTTTTAGTTCACCGCCACCGCCGTCTCGCGGCCGTGCGCGCGCCAGCCGGCGCACGGCACTTCCGCCGCAGGATCGAGCGACTTCTCGAAGCGCACCAGCCGCCAATCGTTCGGCAGCGCCACGAAGGCGTAGCCGGCCTTGCGCGCCAGCGCCTGCATCGCGTCGTTGGAGCGCAACGTGTCGCCGAAGATCGCCGACGCGCCGAGCGCCATCGCGCGGCATTGCAGGTTCGACAGCAACACCGTGCCGATGCCCTGCCCCTGCAAATGGTCGTCGATCGACAGCCCGAATTCGAAACGCAATGCAACGGGATCGAACGCGTAGCGCGCTTCGCCGATGATGGTGTCGACGCCGCCGGATTTCAGCGTCGCCAAAATCGAAAAGAAATTGCCCCCGCTGTGCAGGGTCCTTTCCAGTTCGCTCGCCGGCAATTCGCTCATCGCTGCCAGGAAGCGGTTGTAGCGCGAGGCCGCCGACAGCGTGTGGAAATAGTCCTGCAGCGCGACCGCATCGTCCGGCTCGACGAACCGCAAGGTCATCGAGCGGCCGTCACGCAGCCGGACGATATCGATGTGCTGCGAAAGATCGCCGGGTCCAAGCAGGGCGCCGACATGGCGCAAGGTTTGATGCAAGGCATTCGCCATGACGCCCTCTGCAGATCGGTAAGACAATCGGAGGCCGGCGCCCCAAAACTGGCAGCGCTGGCCACGCTGGCGGCTTATCTTTGATGGAGCATGATCCAATCCGAAAACCGGCCTCCACTTTTCGGGATCATGCTCTATGCGCGCCAGAACGGCTTTTCGGCCTCCGCCAGCATCTCGCTCCACGAAATTCCGACGTCGTGGAGATCGCGCTCGGTCCAATGCGCCAATTCGCGCCGCTGGATCTGCCGGGTCCGCCAGGTATGCAACGTTTCATTGAGGTGGGCGAGGAAGCCTTCCTCATGATGATTTGTCATTCCTTCGCGATGATGAGTGGACATTTGCCATCTCCAAATCTAGCTTCTTGATGGAGAATATCTGCCTGATCCGGCGACCTGACAAACGACATGTTGTCCCGAAAATCATGATATAAATTCATGAATAGAAGTCCCGCGACACACCTCCGGCTGCCGTCCCTCAACGGCTTGCGGGCGTTCGAGGCGGCGGCGCGGCACCTCTCCTTCACCACGGCGGCGGCGGAACTGAACGTCACCCAGACCGCCGTGAGCCATCAGATCCGGCGGCTGGAGCAGGAACTCGGGATCAAGCTGTTCGTCCGGCAGAACCGGACCATCGCGCTGACCGCCGAGGCGCAGGAGTACCTTCCGCGCATCCGCGCCGCCTTCAACGACCTGCGGCTGGCCACCGCGCGGCTGCGGCAGAAGGACAGCGACCGGGTGCTGACGGTCAGCACGCTGGCCTCGCTCGCCGCCAAATGGCTGCTGCCGCGCCTCGTCGCGTTCCAGGAGGCCCATCCCGCCATCGACGTCCGCATCACCACCTCGGTCGAACTGGTGGATTTCACCAGCGGCGACGTCGACGCCGCGATCCGCTACGGCCGGGGCAATTGGCCGGGCCTGCGCGCCGACTGGCTGATGGCGGACCGGATGTTCCCGGTGTGCAGCCCGGCGCTGTTGCGCGGCGAACGGCCGCTGCGGCGGCCGGAAGACCTGCGCGATCACGTGCTGCTGCACACCAGCGGTGCCTCGCGCGACGACTGGCGGCTGTGGCTCACCGCCGCCGGCCTGCCCGCCGACCTGTCCAGCCACGGCGGGCTGACCTTCGACCTGAATTTCGTCACCGTGCAGGCCGCGATCGATGGCCACGGCGTCGCCATCGGCCGGACCGCCTACGTGCGCGACGACATCGCCAAGGGCCGCCTCGTGGTGCCGTTCGACATCACGCTACCGGTCGAGGCCGGCTTCTATCTGGTGTCGCCGGAGGACCGCGCCGACACGCCGAAACTCGCAACGTTCCGGCAATGGCTGCTGGACGCAATCCGCACCGCCGATCCGCCGACCCACCTCTGAGTCCGCGCTATCGCAGGATGCCAGGCTTGCCTATCATCCCGTCGCAGATCATGGAGAACTCCCCGATGCAGGACCTCATTCCGATCGCCACGCAGATCGCCGGCCATCTCACCGCGCGACGACAAACCATCGCGGTGGCGGAATCCTCCACCGGCGGGCTGATTTCGGCGGCGCTGCTGGCGGTGCCGGGCGCATCGGCCTATTTCCTCGGCTCGGCGGTGGTCTACACCCGCGAGGCGCGGCGCCTCCTGATGGACATTCCGGACGCCGACATGAAAGGCATCCGCTCAGCGTCGGAGATCTACGCGAAACTGCTGGCCACGCAGATCCGCCAGCGCTTCCATTCGGATTGGGGCCTGTCGGAAACCGGCGCGAGCGGCCCCACCGGCAACCGCTACGGCGACGCCGCCGGCCATAGCTGCATCGGTATCTCTAGCGGAGAGGCGCGCGCGATCACGCTGGAAACCGGGAGCGCCGACCGCATCGGCAACATGCATGCCTTCGCCAAGGCGGCGTTGAGCGAATTGCTCGCGGCTCTTTCGGGCTAGAACGAGCGCTGCGTCAGCCGCGCGAAAACCCATCCGCTACCAAGGCCGATGATGCTGCCGGCGATCTTGGCGCTGACATCGAACAACCGGCCGTGGCGCGACGGCTCCAGCAATTGAAACGCCTCGAGCAGGATCGCCGCGCCGATCACCACCAGCGACGCCAGTACGATGTGACGCGGATAGGCGGCGGCGAACAGCGTGCCCACCACCGCGAATGCCACCAGCCGCTCGAGTTGCGGTGAGACGCCGGTTTCCGGCCTGACCCAGATCGGCCCCACAGTGACGAACGCGATATAGCCGAGGCACGTCCACGCCATGATGCGCGTGAGACGACGAACGGCGCGACTTTGCAAATCCATGACCTGATCAACCCGGGAGATAAACAGCGTGGGGGCAACAATGCCGCGCCTGTTATGACGGTACTCGCCGGCTTTGCAACCGGGCGGCCCTCACTTCCGCGTCATCCGCGCCATGCGATGCCGCGCTGTCAGCCACGATGAGCGTGGTTAACAGCGTGAGAACACGTCCCTGAACAGTATTGTGCCGGATTTCGGGGTCGCGCGTCACCCGCAACCGGGCTACGATCGATGTAATCCCATACCTTCGGAGCCGACTGTCCTGTCATGCCGATCGATCCCATTGCCCTGTCGCGCGAGCTGATCGCGTTCAACACCATCAACCCGCCCGGTCAGGAACTGGCGTGCATCCAGCACCTCGAACGGATTCTGTCCGCCGCCGGGTTGGAGACCTCGATCCAGACCTTCGCGCCGGATCGCGCCAATCTCCTCGCGCGCATCAAGGGCAACGGCAGCAAGCTGCCGCTGTGCTTCACCGGTCACGTCGACACCGTGCCGCTCGGCAACGCGCCGTGGAGCGTCGATCCGTTCGCCGGCGAGATCATCGACGGCAAACTCTACGGCCGCGGCAGCACCGATATGAAATGCGGCGTCGCGGCGTTCGTCGCCGCGGTCTGCAACACGGCGGATCAACTCAAGGGCAATGGCGGCGTGATGCTGGCGATCACCGCCGGCGAGGAGATCGGCTGCGAAGGCGCGTTCGCGATGGCCAAGGCCGGTATTCTCGGCAAGGCCGGCGCGCTGGTGGTGGCGGAGCCGACGTCGAACGTCGCGGTGGTCGGCCACAAGGGCGCGCTGTGGCTCAAGCTGATCACCAAGGGCGTCACCGCGCACGGCTCGATGCCGCATATCGGCGTCAACGCTGCTTACAAGGCGGCGCGCGCCATCACATTGCTGGAGAAGTTCGAGTTCAACGTCGCGCCGCATCCGCATCTCGGCCCGCCGACGCTCAACGTCGGCACCGTCCACGCCGGGCTCAACACCAATTCGGTGCCGGACCGCGCCGAGATCGGCCTCGATATCCGCAGCATTCCGGCGCTGCCGCACGCGCGCATCAAGGAACAACTCGCCGCCGAACTCGGCGACGACGTCGAGATCGAAACCATCGTCGATGTCGGCGCGGTGTGGAGCGAACCTACGACGCCGTGGATCAAGCATGTGGTGAAAAGCGCCGAAGACGCGCTCGGCGAAAGTTTCGGCACGGCGCCGCGCACCGCGCCGTACTTCACCGACGCCTCGGTGCTCACACCGGCGCTCGGCAATCCGCCGACCATCATCCTCGGCCCCGGCGAAGCCGGCAAGGCGCACCAGACCGACGAATATTGCGCGGTCGACCTGATCCATCAGGCCACCGACATCTACGCGAAGCTCGCGGCGGACTGGGTGCGTTGAAGATTTGATTTTCACTTCGTCGGAGAGCAATTCCATCGTCATTGCCGGGCTTGACCCGGCAATCCATCATTTTTGAAGAAGATGGATGCGCGGATCAAGTCCGCGCATGACGACGAATGGTTCCGTCAAAAGCGGAAAGCCTCTAATATCCCCGCGTCACGTCCACCACGTTTCGCAGCGGCTCGCCGGCCTCGAACCGCGCAATCTGTTCGGCGACATAGGCCGAGATCGCGTCGGCATCGGTGTCGGCGGCGTTGTGCGGCGTGATGACGACGCGCGGATGCGACCATAGCGGACTATCGGTCGGCAGCGGCTCGGTCTCGAACACGTCGAGTGTCGCCGCGAGCAGCGTGCCGTCATCGAGGCATGACAGGATATCGGCCTCGACCTGCAAGCCGCCGCGCCCGGCGTTGATCAGCACCGGCCCGCCGAGCGGCGAATTGCGCGCCAGCTTTTCGAACAGCCGCCGGTTGAGAACATGCCGCGTCTCCGACGTCAGCGGCAGCAGGCACACCAGAATGTGCGCCTTCGCCAGAAACGGCGCGAGGCCGGCGCGGCCGCTGAAGCATTCGACGCCGTCGATCGTCTTGGCGCTGTTGCTCCAGCCCACCACGCGAAAGCCGATCCGCCGCAACACCTCGGCCGCGTCGCGGCCCAAGGTGCCGAGCCCCATGATGCCGACGGTGACCGCGCCGGCGGCCCACTGTGCGCGGGGCTGCCACAGCTTGTGCGACTGATCGTCGCGCAACGAAAGCTGCTGCCGGTGATGCATCAGCACATGCAACACGACATACTCGGTCATGCGGCCGGTAAGATCGTCTACCGCGACGCGCACGATCGGCACCTTCGGCAGGGTCGGGTCCGCCAGCAGGGCATCGACGCCGGCGCCGAGATTGAAGATGACGCGCAGATTGCGGAACGCGGCCAGCACACCCGGTTGCGGTTTCCACACCGCGGCATAATGCACCTCGTCCGGATCGGCGATCTGATCCGGCAACAGCACCACCTTGCGGCCATTCCCGACCGCACTGAAGCGTTCGACCCAGCGCCGCGGCGACCAGTTGTCGGCGCCACCCTGAATCGACAGAACAAGAGTGCCTTTGCTCATGCGTGCGCTATTTTTCCGGTTTGAGGATTTGAGGATGCTTCGGGAACCGAGGCATGCGGCGGCGCATTGCGCCATCGCACCAGAATGCAAAACTAGCTCTTGCAAATAAGCTACCGCAAGCCGACGCTGTTATGGCACGATGGTCGCCCGCGCCCGCAGATCGGGCGCGCGATACATCGATAATCGCACGCCGTCGCACACGCTGCGGCGGAGCAAGGACCCGCAAATCGTGATCAAGGCTTCCGATATTCTCATTGCCAGGCGCGCCGACACCAAGGCGCGCGCCGATTTTCCGACCTGGCGGATGATGGCCAAGCTCAATGCCATCAGTTCGCTGTCGAGCGAAGCACAGGCGTTTCTGGCGGAGTACGAGAAGCGGCTCAAGGAAACCAACGAGGCCGAGGCGACCGAGGCCACGATTCAAGCGATCTACCGCAGCTACTATGTCGAAATGGGCGGCGCTGGTGCCGCCCCCGACGCCAGCATCGCCCATCCCAAGGCTCACGCCAACAAGGCCCACCTCAAGGGCGCACCGCCCGCCGCCCCGGCCAATGCCGGCCCGCGCGCCGCCGAGACGCCACCGGACAACGTTATCGCATTGCAGCAAGCCCGCCGCGCACAGCAGGCCAAGCCGGCTGCCGCCGCGTCGGCGCAAAAGCCCCGCCTGCCGGTGGCGCTGATTTTCATCTGCCTCATCGTCATCACCGTCGGGCTGCGCTACCTGCTTTAAGCCGGCCGATCCGGGCGACCGCCCCCGCCGCCCCGGGCGGCGCGGGGTGCTGTCCGCATTTCGGCTTCACATTTCCCTGGCGGACCATGGTTCGTCTCGTGCGCTTCAAAAATCGACGTCAAGACACCACAAGGACACGACAACGATGGGCTGGTCGAACATCTCCCTTCCCGCCATGCAGATCGAGGCTCACTTCGGCGACCGGCTGATACCGGTGTTTCAACAGCGTCCGCGCAGCGTCTGGGAGATGATCGCGGCGGCGGGCCAACGCAACCCGGATGGCGAGGCCATCGTGTTCGGCGAGGAGCGGTTGACCTGGCGCGAGACGGTGCGCCGATCCTCCGCCATTGCCGCCGGCCTCAAGGATCTTGGCCTGCAACCGGGCGACCGGCTCGCGGTGCTGGTCGGCAACCGCACCGAGTTCGTGTTGACGCTCTACGCCGCAGCTCAACTCGGCCTGATCGCGGTGCTGCTCTCGACCCGTCTGCAAAAGCCGGAAGTCGCCTACATGCTGACCGACTGCGGCGCGAAGGCCATCATCTACGACACCGCGCTGGCCGATCGCCTGCCGGACGCCCGCGACGTGCCGGACCTGCGCCATCGCATCGCGGTGGGCGACGCGGCCGGAACGACCACGCTGGCGCAACTGGCGAGCGGATCGCCGCTCGCCGCCGCCGCGCCGGTGTCCGAGGACGACACCGCGATGATCATGTACACCTCCGGCACCACCGGGCGGCCGAAGGGCGCGATGCTGTCGCACGGCAACATCATCCATTCGTCGATGATCTACGAGGCGTGCATGGAGCTTTCGGCCGCCGACCGCTCGATCGCGGCGGTGCCGCTGGCTCACGTCACCGGCGTCATCGCCAACGTCATGTCGATGGCGCGCTGTGCCGGCGCGCTGATCATCGTCGCCGAATTCAAGGCCGCCGACTATCTGCGGATCGCCGCGCGCGAGCGCGCGACCCAGACCATCATGGTGCCGGCGATGTACAACCTCTGCCTGCTGCAAGCCGACTTCGACAGCTACGATCTGTCGTCGTGGCGGATCGGCGGTTTCGGCGGCGCGCCGATGCCGATCTCCACCATCGAGAAGCTGGCGCAGAAGATTCCCGGCCTGAAGCTGATCAACGCCTACGGCGCGACCGAGACGACTTCCCCCTCGACGATCATGCCGCCCGCGTTCACGACGACGCATATCGACAGCGTCGGCCTGCCCTGCCCCGGTGCCACCATCGTGGTGATGGACGACGCCGGCCGCGAGGTGCCGCGCGGCGAGGTCGGCGAGTTGTGGATTCACGGCGGCTCGGTGATCAAAGGCTACTGGAACAAGCCGGAAGCAACCGCCGAAAGTTTCACCGGCGGCTTCTGGCATTCCGGCGATCTCGGCTCCGTCGATGCCGAAGGTTTCGTGCGCGTGTTCGACCGCAAGAAGGACATGATCAACCGCGGCGGCCACAAGATCTATTCGGCCGAAGTGGAATCGGTGCTCGCCGGCCACGACGACATCGTGGAAAGCGCGATCATCGCCAAACCCTGCCCAGTGCTGGGGGAGCGCGTTCATGCCGTCGTCGTCACCCGCAATCCCGCGCTCGACGTCGCGGCGCTGCGCGCCTGGTGCGCGGCGCGGCTGTCCGACTACAAGGTGCCCGAAACCGTCACCGTCAGCACCGACCCGCTACCGCGCAACGCCAACGGCAAGGTGCTGAAGAAGCAGCTGCGCGAGGTGTTGTTGCGGGAGATTGCGTAGAACAGCGCAAACAGAGGCTGCGCGGAGACGACCTCGGGGTGGAGGTGTGTTCAGCGAAGCGAAAGCTCGCTTCTCGTCATTGCAATGACGACTGATACGATCGTTTTCTCGCTTCACTTCACCCGCTTCACCGGTGCTGACAACCTGTCGGTGCGGGCGCGTTCGGTGAGGTCGACCACGGTGGCCATCGGCGCGATCAGTTCGTAGACGTAGCTGACATCGGTGAAGTAACGCTTGGCGGTGCCGCCGAGCGCTTCCGGCGCAACGCGGTCGAGCAGGATCGTGCCGAACTCGCTGTCGGAGCGGCGGGTGGCGGCGCTGGTGTTGAACTCCTCCCAGCGGAAATGGAAGATCGCGTCGCGCGGATCGCCTTCCACCGTCCATTGCGCGACGACATGCGGATGCTTGCCGACCAGCGACAATCCTTCGTCGGTGTGCGACGCCAGTTCGAAGAACAACAGCGACAGGCTCTGCGCGGCGCGCGCGCTGACCAAAATATCCGGCCCGTTCACGGCGATGCGGTCGGCATTGGGAATGGCGCGCGCCTCGAACAGGCCCTTGAGCGGCACGCCCTGCCAGCGGCTATCGCTGAGCAGCGACACCACGTTGGACATCGCGTGAATGCGTCCGATCAAGAGATCGCGCGCGACGTCGATATCGGCGCCGTGCCGCATGGTGCGGGTGACGATCGACTGGATCACCGCGAGAATGTTTTTGACGCGGTGATTGAGTTCGTCGATCACCGCCGTCAGCCGATGCTCGAATCCGATCCGCATGCGGATTTCTCGGCTCATCCGCACGTTGTTGTAGGCGATATAACCGAACAGGCCGCAGATGATCGCGGTGAGCGCGAAGCCGATCGCCACCACCACCGCCGCCAGCTCGAGCGCGCGCTGTTCGACATTGGTTTTGGCGTAGTAGGCCAGTTGCCAGTCGCGCCCGCCGAAGGTGACGGTGCGGACCACCGGCGGCGGCGCCGGGCTGCCGTCCTCGTTGGTCCGCACTTGCGGCCGCGCGACGACGCGGTCGTTCGCATCGACGATCAGTTCGCTCGTACTGCCGGCCGTGCTGCGCAGCGCGACCGAGAACAGCGACATCTCGTCATTGGTCAGCATCAGCGGCGCGAGTTCATAGGAGAATGTGATGAATCCGATCGGCTGTCCGGTATTCTCCTGCAACACCGGCGTCGCCAGCACCACGCCCACCGGGCCGTTCGGCCGCAGCAACGGCAGCGGCGTGGACGCCGCCGGCTGCTTCTTCTCCAGCGCCTGCTGCAACATCGCCTTCAGCGCCGGCTGATCGTCGAGTGCGCGCCCTGGAAATCCCTCGGTCTCGCCGTTGCGCGGCTCGACATCCATCAGCACGTCGATCGACCCGTTGAGCGCGGCAGGATCGAGCGGCTTGTCGTTGAAGTTCCGGATGTTCGGCTTGGGGAAGCCGGCGCTTTGCAGTTCGGCTTGCGCCTGCGGCAGTTCGCCGGGCTGCAACCGCGCGATCCAGCCCGCCACTATGAAATCGGTCTTGAAGGCATAGATCGAGGTACGCAGCGGCTTGAGCATATTGGCCTTGGTCACCGTCGGCGAGTGAAACAGGCCGGACGATACCCGCGCCAGCAATTCACGCTCGGTCAGGCGATCCTGCACCAGGCTGGCGCTGACATCGATGGCGCGCGACAGCGCGATGCGATTGACCGTGAGTTCCTGGTCGTGGGCGCGGTATGCGGCGAGGCCAGACAGCAGCATCCCCAGCAGCGCGATGAACCCGATAATGAACCCCAGCCTGACCACGCGCTTACTCGAAAATGCAATCGATCAAAATCCGTCCGCCGCGATATCTACCCATGTCGATATCCGGCTCGGAGCCGGCCCCTCGCCGATCAAGCCCCGCCGGCGCGATGCCGGCCGCGGCCGAGCCAAGTTGGAATGATGACAACCATACGACGCGCCAATGGTTCCCGCCCCGCCGCGAAGGCGGAGCGGCCGGACGCGAACGGTCAGAACTTCTCGACCTTGCCGTCGGAAATGATCTCGATCTCGGTCGGCGTCTCCTTCAGCGGCGCCGACAGCGCCCGCCAGGTCTTCATGTGCGGCGCGCGGCCGTGGGCGTTGAGGTCCTCGCGCGAGGCCCAGCGCTCGACCACCACGAACAGGTTGGGGTCGTGAATGCTGACGTGGTTCTCGTAGGAGATGCAGCCCTTTTCCTGCCGCGTGGCGGCGACGCAGTCCTTGGCGCCGGCGATAAAGGCCTCGCGGCCTTCCGGCTTCACGCGGGTGGTGGCGATGACGTAGATCATGCGGGCATTCCTTCAGAGCGTTTTCAAGCGAAGTGGATACCGGTTCGCGTGAAGAAAACGCGTCAAAACAAAAATCTGGAGCCCCGTTCCGATTTGATCGGAACGGAAATGGCTCTAGCGAACGTCGACCTTGGCCGGGGTGATGATCTCGATCCTGGCCGGCGCGCTCAGGCACTTGACGGCGATGCGGCCGAACGCCCGCATGTGATCGCTCTTGCCGTGTGGCCCCATCGCCTCGGCATTCTCCCACTGCTCAACGAACACCATCCGGGTGGGGTCGGTGACGCTCTCGTGCATGTCGTAGGCGATGTTGCCGGGCTCCCGGCGGGTGGCGGCGATGCAAGCCTTGGCGCCCTCGATCAATTCGGCGCGCATTTCGGGTTTCACGGTCAACGTGGCAACGACATAGATCACGGCATTCTCCCAAGCGTTTGCTTCCTCTAAGCGACCTTAAAGCATCATCGCAGCGCATGGGAACGGGTTTTCGGCGGGCCATGCGACGATCGCGCGGAGCCGAAAAACATCGAACCGGATCATGCCGTTAAGCGGAATTTTCGGAACACGGAGCGGCGCCGCCAATTTGACCTTGAATCCGCCGCGATGCTGCGCCATATCAGCGCCACGACCCCTTAGAATCATTTCATCGGGTCCCAGCGAGCCGCGTGTTCTGAGCCGGTTGACGGCTTTTGGCTTGCCCCTTCATCCAACCAAAACCGACGCCCCAAGCACGCGGGTGTCCCCAAGCCTCACCGAGGCACCCGCTCCTGACGTTCAAGCGTCAGGCGTTCGTTTTTTGATGGAAAGATCTCGTTTGACCTCCTTTCAGGACTTCGGCCTGGCCGATCCCATTTCGCGCGCTCTGGTGGAAGAGAATTACCAGACGCCCACGCCGATCCAGGCGCAAACCATTCCTCTCGCATTGTCCGGCCGCGATGTCGTCGGCATCGCCCAGACCGGCACCGGCAAAACCGCCGCTTTCGCGCTGCCGATTCTGCATCGCCTGCTTGAGAACCGTGTCCGTCCGCAGCCGAAAACCTGCCGCGTGCTGGTGCTGAGCCCGACCCGCGAACTGTCCGGACAGATCCTCGACAGCTTCAACGCCTATGGCCGCCATATCCGCCTGAGTTCGGCGCTCGCCATCGGCGGCGTGCCGATGGGCCGTCAGGTCCGCGCTTTGATGCAGGGCGTCGAGGTGCTGGTCGCCACCCCCGGCCGCCTGCTCGATCTGGTGCAGAGCAACGCGCTCAAGCTCACCCAGGTCGAGTTCCTCGTGCTCGACGAAGCCGACCGCATGCTCGACATGGGCTTTATCAACGACATCCGCAAAATCGTCGCCAAGCTGCCGATCAAGCGGCAGACGCTGTTCTTCTCGGCCACCATGCCGAAGGACATCGCCGAACTCGCCGAGCACATGCTGCGCGATCCGGCGCGGGTTGCCGTCACGCCGGTATCCTCGACGGTGGAACGCATCGCCCAGCGCGTGATCCAGCTCGATCATTCCGCCAAGCCCGCCGCGCTGGCGCAAATCCTCAAGGACGAGCCGGTCAACCGCGCGCTGGTGTTCACCCGCACCAAGCACGGCGCCGACAAGGTGGTGAAGACCCTCGCCAAGGCCGGCATCGCCGCCGACGCCATTCACGGCAACAAGTCGCAGAACTACCGCGAGCGTGTGCTGGCGGCGTTCCGCACCGGGGAGATCCGCACCCTGGTCGCCACCGACATCGCCGCGCGCGGCATCGACGTCGACGGCGTCAGCCACGTCGTCAACTTCGACCTGCCGAATATCCCGGAAACCTATGTCCACCGCATCGGCCGCACCGCGCGCGCCGGCGCCGACGGCGTTGCGATCTCGCTTTGCGCCGGCGAGGAAATGGCGTATCTCCGCGACATCGAAAAACTGATCCGTGTCGCCTTGCCCAAAGAAGATCGACGCACGCCCGGCCATCGCGAGTCCGGTCCGTCCGCGCCGCAATCGCGCGGTGGCCGGCCGGGTCCGCACGCGGCCGCGCATCGCGGCGCCGCCGATGGCGCGCCGAACGGCAAACGCCCACGTCGCCGCCGGCGGCCCGGTGGCGGCGCGCCGCAGCAGCCCGCCGGACGGCACGAGCCCGCGCGGGCGTCGGGCGGCAAGTCATCGGGGGGTAAGTCCGAGGGCATTCAGGGCGTCGCCTTCCTGAGCCGCAAGAGCCACCCGCATCAACCCAAACGCAACCAAGGCCCACAGCGATAACAGCCTCTCGACCTGGAGAAACCCATGGCTAAAGAAGAGCTGATCCAGTTCGAAGGACTGGTGACCGAGATCCTCCCCGATGCCCGCTACCGCGTCCAGCTCGACGCGGGACACGAGATCGTGGCCTACACCGCCGGCAAGATGAAGAAGAACCGCATCAAGACGCTGGCGGGCGATCGCGTGACCATCGAGATGTCACCCTACGACCTCGAGAAAGGCCGGCTGATCTTCCGCCACAAGGACGAGCGCCCGGCTGGCGGACCGCCGCGCAGCGGACCGGCGCGCGGCCAGTTCCGCCGCCGGTAATTTCGCGCGAGCGGCGAAAACTGTTGAGAAAACAGGGGCATTGCGCCCCTGATGCGATAGCCCGAACGACCGCCATCCGGCGCGCCGCAAAAAACGTGCGCGCCCGGATTGTTTTGGCTCCGCCTTTCGAATAATATACTCTGATCGATTTTCGGCCGGACGACACTCGCTAACTACCGGTACAGCCGGTTTAGACGCTGACGACCCTTCCAAAAATTCGATGCCACCAGCCCATGAGAGTGGGCTTCGACTATACTTTTTTGAGAAGGGACTATCCCATGAGCATGGGAACCGTAAAGTGGTTTAACGCAACCAAGGGCTACGGCTTCATTCAGCCCGACGACGGCGGCAACGATGTGTTCGTTCACATCAGCGCTGTCGAGCGCGCCGGTCTCGGCACGCTGCGTGAAGGCCAGAAGATCAGCTACGAGATCGTCGCTGACCGCCGCTCCGGCAAATCCTCCGCGGACAATCTGCGGGCTGCTGGCTAAAGCGTATCATTCGCGAGCGCCTTACGCGTTCGCGTCGAGCGATATTCCGGTTTACAAGGCAGAAAAGGCCGCGCTCACGCGCGGCCTTTTCGTTTTGCCGTTACTTTGTCTTGCAACAGCGTTGCTCTATAGCGTTTTCGAACGAAGTGGATACCGGTTCGCGTGAAGAAACGCGTTGAATCGAAATGCCTGGAGTCTTTCACCGTTTCGGTGAAACGGCGAAGACTCCAAGCGCGCGATCAGTTGGTTGGACAAGTCGCCTCCCCATTTAACTTCACGCAGTACCAGTTCGCCGTGACACGCGGCCGCGTATAGGTCGATTCCTTGAGCTGCACGGACGCAAATCCCGGAAGGATCGAGGGCGCGTAGAGATAGCTGACTTCGCTCAGGATGAAATACTGATTGGACAGGATCTTGTTGGACGCGTCCTTGCCGATCAGATCGGACGGCATGGTCGACAGCACGCTGCCGACGGAGCGGGGGCTGTCGCCCTTGCTCCATTGCACCCGCGCCGCGCCGGTATTGGGATCGATATAGATTTCGGTAATGGTTGCCTTCAGCGGCCCGCCGGAGGCGGGATTCTGCGCCGCGCTGTAGGGCGTCAGCATCGCACTCCCGATGGCAAAGAAATTGTTGATATCGGCATCCGTCACCGCGGTGTTCTGCGAGGTGAGATCGGACAGAGTTCGCGCGACCAGCGTGACCTTGCGGTCGATCGAAATCGCCGAGGTCACACCGACCGCGCCGAACAGCGTCACCAGCATCACGGGAAGGATGATAGCGAATTCGAGCGCCGCCAGTCCTTCGGCATGACGCGCGAACCGCGCAAGATGATATCGGAGAGCCCGGACGGATTTTGCGGCAACGTTTGTCATGGCCTGATCACTTCGGCTCGACGTGGAAAGCCGCCATGGAGGCCAGCAGGTATTTGCCGTGCGCGGTGCCGGCATCGATGTTGGCGATGCTGTAGCCAAACTGCGTCAACAGAAGCGGCCACTGGTAGAAGGCGCTAACCACCACGGTTTCGTTGGTGTTGGGATTCGGGTTCTGATAGTTGAAACTGTCGACGAACTTGCCGTCGGGGCCGATCGGATTCAAAATGGTGATCGGCGCACCGGGCGCGAAAACGCTGACGTTGACCCGCAACTGACCGCAATCCATCAGTATCGAGACATGACTGCACAGGTCAGTGATGAACTGCTGCTGGGTCATGTTGCTGTCCGCGGCCTGATGCGTGAACATCTTTCGCGCGCTTTGTTGCAGCCCGTTCTCCAGCACCGTCCCGGCGAGGAAGGTCAGGCCGATCTCGAAGATCGCGAACAGCAAGCCAAAGAACATCGGCGCGATGAAAGCGAATTCGACGGCAGCGGACCCGCGCCGATCGCGCCGCCACCGCCGTAGCGCGCGGCGCAGTTCGGCATGTGACGTTTCGGACGACGACATCGGTGCGTCTCCCCAGGCGGCAGGATTTATCTACCGTCGGGTTCTATCCGAAACTCATTGTTGAAGTGTTTCGGCGGTTTCGAACAAAGTGCCCCGCCGCATTAACCGCACATTAACCATATCGGGTCGCGCGGCGCCGTCACGAGCGGCGTCGCAGACCTCGCACCGCCGCTATCCGGTCACGTCGATCAATTTGCCTTGCCGGTGGTGCCACCGCCGGCGGCCTCCTTGGTCAGCGTGCCAGCCTGCTCGATGGTGGATTTGAAGTACTTCTCGCTGTCGCCGAGCGTGATGCGGTGTTCGCAGACCGGCATGCAGCTATAAGATTCGCGATCGACGCCACGATAGATGGTGACGACCTTGTCGGCGGGCCCTCCGACCTGGATGGTGCGATCGACCAGAACATCGCCAGCGCGATCCATGGCGATGACGTTGGTGGCACCGTAACCTTTGCCCGTCACCACGATCATGCCGCCGGACTGCAAGGTCACGTCGGCGATCAGAGGATTTCCGACCACCAGCGTGGCCACCCGGCCGGGCAGCTTGACCAGCTTAGCCTGATCGACACTGACAGAGATGGTCTCATTGTCGGCTTTTGCCGCCGTCAGCCCCGCAAGCAACATCAACATCGCGGCGACGCTGGAGACCATCGGCAACCGTTTCGCGGCAGTCAGACATCGGAAAATCATATGACCCATCCCGGCACAATCGCAGACCGGGCCATGCCATCAGCAAGGTCCCGGCTCCGGATATGGCAAATATGCCGTTAATTGATGAATGAACTGCAAACGCCGGCACCTTCGATTCCAAAGTCGTCCCTGCGCAGGCAGGGACGACGCCGAGACTGTTTCACCGCCGTTTGCGGCATCCAAACCGGGCCACATCGATTTATCGAATTTTATGCAATGTCTTTAAGTCGAAGTTTACCGTCTGCAAGAAACACCCGATACATGCGGGTTTCTGCGATCGAATTAACTGGCCCGAAATTTTCTGCGCATAGGGTTCCCGCCATGGTCACGGTGCTGAGAACGCCGTTTCCACCAGACATCGAGTTCGACAGCCACGTGCACAGGGAGTTTCCTATGAAGAATCTGATCAAGCGTTTTGCCAACGACGAATCCGGCGCCACCGCCATCGAATACAGCCTGATCGCCGCGCTCATCGGCGTGGTGCTCATCGCCGGCGCAACCACGTTGGGCACGACGATCCGCGACAAGTTTACCTCGATCGCCACCACCATTCAGGGTGCCGGCAACTAAGTATTTCCAACGTTACGTCCGGAAAGGCCCCGGCTCGCCGGGGCTTTTCTGTCTTGAGCTTCTCGTTTCGAGTTGCCAAACGGTTTGCTGTCCGAAGCCAATGACCAACGCGCTGAAGGCCGATGTCGGAAACGGGAGCAGCCCGTCCGAGCACCCGCGACGGGACCGTACCATCGAGACCGTTTGCATGGCGCTCGCGCTGGCGTCGGCCGTTCTCCTGATGCGGGCCGTCAGCCTCTGGTGAAACCTCGCGCGCATTTCACGATTGTTCATTGTTCGCCGGTTAGCTTTTCGCAACACGAACACGCGACACGGGCCGCACCATGATCCTCGACCTGCTCCGGCTTCTGCTGTTTCCCACGCTGATGGCGTTCGCGGCCTGCAGCGATCTCCTGACCATGACGATCTCCAACCGCGTCTCGCTGCTGCTGATCGCCGGCTTCCTCGTACTCGCGATCGCATCCGGCATGGGGTTGACCGAGATCGGCTGGCATATCGCAGCTGGCGGCACCGTGCTGGCGATATCCTTTACCTGCTTTGCGCTGGGCTGGATCGGCGGCGGTGACGCCAAAGTGGCGGCTGCCACCGCGATGTGGTTCGGGTTTGACTTCCTGACGCCGTATCTGGCCACGGCTGCCGTGTTCGGCGGCGTCCTGACCATGCTGTTACTTGCTTTCCGGCACTGGCCGCTGCCCTACATGTTCTCCGGCCAGGCTTGGCTGCTGCGATTGCATCATCCGGAGAGCGGCGTTCCCTACGGCATTGCGCTCGCGGCGGGCGCGTTGATGATCTATCCGGAAACCCCCTGGATCAAGGCCGTCGATCTCAGCCGTTTCATCGTCGGCTAGCGCGTTTCCAAGCGAAGTGGATGCCGGTTCGCGTCAAGAAAACGCGTCAAAACTGGAATCTTGAGCCCGTTCCGATTCTATCGGAACGGGCTCTGGGTTTCGAGACCACGAAAAGGTCTCGTTAAGCTCATTTCGATACGTGTCATTAACCATGCTTTGACGAATAAATGCTCAACTCCCGCTACGGCGACGATTGCGTCGCGCGTGTCTCGTTAGTGGGAAGTGAAGCGTATGAATACCGCGCGCATTGTCGTCCTGACCATTGCTGTCGGTGCCGGCGGCCTCGCCGCCTGGCTGGCGTCGGGCTCCGACCACAAGCCGCAGCCCGCGCCGGTCGCCCAGATGCAGACCGTCGACGTTCTGGTCGCCAAGGCCGATATCCCGCTCGGAAAGACGCTCACGGCCAACGATCTTCAGTGGCAGACATGGCCGGCAGCCGCAGCCAGCGCCAGCTTCGTGCGCCGCGACACCCGGCCCGACGCAACCAAACAACTCGACGGCACCGCCATCGCGCGCTCGCCCTTCGTGACCGGCGAACCCATTCGGGACAGCAAGCTCGTCATGGCCGGCAACGCCGGCTTCATGGCAGCGGTGCTGCCCGCCGGGATGCGCGCCATCTCCACCGAAATCTCGCCGGAAACCGGCGCCGGCGGCTTCATCCTGCCGAATGACCGCGTCGACGTCATCCTGTCGCGGCGTGAGAAGAATCCGGATCAGAACAACGGCGAAGCCGCGGTCTCCGAAACCATCCTGACCAACATTCGTGTGCTGGCGATCGATCAGACGCCGCGCGAGAAGGAAGGCCAGAACACCGTTCTCGGCAAGACCGCGACCCTCGAATTAAAGCCGGAGCAGGCGGAAACGCTGGCCCGCGCGCGTCAGACCGGCACGCTGTCGTTGGCGCTGCGCAGCCTCGCCGACGCCAACACGCCGGTTGCCAACAACGATGAAACCGGCAAGCGCGAATCCATCAACGTGGTGCGTTACGGCGTAGCGACCAAGGCAACCGCCCGGCAGTAAATCGGAAGGATCCTCGAAATGAAGTGTCGGGACAATCGCGAAACGCTTCGCGCGGTCATGAAGCGGGCGATGTGCTTCGCCGCCGCCGGCGCATTGATGCTGGAGCCGATGCTGACGCCGGCACTGGCCGCGAACCAGCCGATTCCCTCCGCCGCAAGCCCCAGCGGCCATCTCCATGCGCGCCCGCTGGCGCTCGGCGTCGGCAAGTCGGTGGTGATCGACCTGCCGCGCGACGTCAAGGATGTGCTGGTCGCCGATCCCAAGATCGCCAACGCCGTGGTGCGCTCGGCGCAGCGTGCCTACATCATCGGCGCCTCGGTGGGACAGACCAACATCGTGTTCTTCGATGCGTCCGGCCAGCAGATCGCGGCCTACGACATCGCGGTGACCCGCGATCTCAACGGCATCCGCGCCATGCTGAAGCAGGTCCTGCCCAATGCCGACATTCGCGTCGAAGGCATCGGCCCGGACGTCGTGCTGTCCGGCACGGCCAGTTCGCAGGCGGAATCGCAGACGGCCTATGACATCGCTATCCGTCTGCTCGACTTTCAATCCGCGAAGGCCGTGGCCGAGGGCAGCAAGGTCGTCAACGCGATCACCGTGCGCGGCCGCGATCAGGTGATGCTCAAGGTCGTGGTGGCCGAGGTTCAGCGCAACGTCATCAAGCAGCTCGGCGTCGATCTCAGCGCCAACATGAACTACGGCACCGCCGTGGTGAACTTCAACAACACCAACCCGTTCACCGCCAACGGCCGGGCGCTGGTGACCGGCAACGCCGCGACCGCCGGCTTCGGCAACAGCGGCACGCCGGGCGTTCCCAGCGTGCAGGCGACAGTGCGCGCGATGGAAAGCGCCGGCGTGATGCGCACGCTGGCGGAACCGAATCTGACCGCGATCTCCGGCGAAACCGCCAACTTCCTCGCCGGCGGCGAATTCCCGATCCCGTCAGGCATGAACTGTACCAACGGCGCCTGTACCCCGACCATCATCTTCAAGAAGTTCGGCATCTCGCTGAATTTCACCCCGGTGGTGCTTAACGAAGGCCGCATCAGCCTGCGCGTCGCGACTGAAGTGTCCGAAGTGACCAACGACAACGCCATTCAGATCTCCGGCACGTCGGTGCCGTCGATCCAGACGCGGCGCGCCGACACCACGCTGGAAATTCCCTCCGGCGGGTCGATGGCGATGGCCGGATTGATTCAGCAGCGAACCAAGCAGGCCATCAACGGCATGCCCGGACTGGCTCGCCTGCCCATCCTGGGCACGCTGTTCCGCAGCCGCGACTACGTCAACAACAATACCGAGCTGGTGGTGCTGGTGACGCCTTACATCGTTCGCGCCGTGGCCCAGAAGGATCTGTCGCGGCCCGACGACGGCTTCGTCGCCGCGTCCGATCCGCAGGCCGATCTGCTCGGCAGCATCAATCGCATCTACGGCGTCCCCGGACGCGATCCGGCGGGCCGGAAGTATCGCGGCACTTACGGCTTTATCACCGATTGAGACGGGACAAGGACAATCGCAATGACCACGCAACGACCCGTCGCAACGCTTCATCGCTTTCGCACCGCCGCGCTGCTCGTCGGCGCGGCCCTGGCACTCGGTGCCTGCAATCACACCCGCCCGCAGCAGGACATCACCGGTAGCATTCCGGACGACTACCGGCTGCGGCATCCGATCGCCATTCAGGAAGCCGACCAGAGCATCGCCGTCTTCGTCGGCAACGGCCGCGGTGGCCTGAACGCGATGCAGCGCGCGGAAATCGTCGCGCTGGGCCGCACCTGGATGCGCGAAGGCACCGGCGCAATCGTCATCGAGGTGCCCTCGCACACCCCGAATGCGCGTGCCGCGGGCGACTCGCTGCGTGAGATCAAATCATTGCTGTCGGCGAGCGGCATCCCGCCGCGCGGCATCGTGGTGCGCCACTATCAACCGACGGATTCGCAGGTGTTCGCCGCGATCCGCGTCAGCTATCCGAGGATCACCGCCACCGCCGGCCCGTGCGGACTATGGCCGGAAGATCTCGGGCCGTCGGTGAAGGGCAAGTCGTATCTGGAAAACACCAACTACTGGAATTTCGGCTGCGCCAACCAGCGCAACACGGCGGCGATGGTCGACAATCCATCCGATCTGGTGCAGCCGCGACCGGAAGGGCCGACCTATACCGCACGCCGCACCACGGTCATGGAAAAATATCGCGCGGGCGTGCCAACCGCGGCCTCCAACCCGGATGCCGACAAAGGCAAAATCAGCAGTGTGGGCCAATGATCAGTTTCGAGCGCCAGACCCAGGACGAAACGCCGGCGACCGTCGCGTCGCCTGACGCGGACACGCATATCGCACCGGCGCCGCGCGTGTCGGTGCAGGCATTCTGCGAAACGGTGGAGACCGCCGCCGTGGTGCAGTCGGCCGGCGAGGATCGCCGCCTCGGCAAGGCCCACATCAAGATCCAGATGGGCGGCATCACTGCCGCGATCGAGGCGTACCGCACCTCGCCGACCCCCAATGTCATCGTGCTCGAGACCGAGGGACGCGGCGACATTCTCACCGGGCTCGACCAACTCGCGACGGTGTGCGATGCGGGCACGCGCGTCGTCGTCATCGGCCGTGTCAACGACGTCACGCTGTATCGTGAGCTGGTGCGTCGCGGCGTCAGCGACTACGTGATGGCGCCGGTCGCTCCGCTCGATGTGGTGCGCGCGATCTGCAACCTGTTCTCGGCGCCGGAAGCCAAGGCTGTCGGCCGCGTCATCGCCGTGGTGGGTGCGAAGGGCGGCGTCGGCGCATCGACGATCGCCCACAACGTCGCCTGGGCGATCGCACGCGACCTCGCGCTGGATACGGTGGTCACCGATCTCGATCTGGCCTTCGGCACGGCGGGTCTCGACTACAATCAGGATCCCTCGCAGGGCATCGCCGAGGCGGTGTTCTCGCCGGACCGCGTCGATACCGCGTTCATGGATCGCCTGCTGTCGAAATGCACCGATCACCTCAGCCTGCTGGCGGCGCCGGCGACGCTGGATCGCGTCTACGATTTCGGGGCGGAAGCCTTCGATTCGATCTTCGACACGCTGCGCACCACGATGCCGTGCATCGTGCTCGACGTTCCGCATCAATGGTCGGGCTGGGCGCGCCGCGCGCTGATCGGCGCCGACGATATCCTGATCGTGGCGACGCCCGATCTCGCCAACCTGCGCAACACCAAGAGCCTGTACGACCTGCTGAAGGCGGCACGGCCGAACGATCGCGCGCCGCTGTACTGCCTCAACCAGGTCGGCGTGCCCAAGCGGCCGGAAATCAGCACCGCCGAATTCGCCAAGGCGATCGAAAGCCAGCCGGTGGCCGCGATTCCCTTCGAGCCTCAATTGTTCGGCTCCGCCGCCAACAACGGCCAGATGATCGCGGAGATTTCCGCCAACCATCGCATCGCCGAAACGTTCTTGCAGATCGCGCAGCGCTTGACGGGACGTGGCGAGGCGAAGAAGCCGCGTAATTCGCTGCTGGGGCCGCTGCTTGAGAAATTGCGGGCCAGATAGACCCAACCGGGTGGAGTATCGTCGTGTTCGGTAAGCGTAGCGGATCGGAAAACGATATGAGGGGCGGAAAGGCCCCCGAAGTCGCGCTGGCACCAGCCGCGGCCTCACCGTCTGTCAACCCCACGCCGGCGCCCGCTCCGGCTCCGGTGGCATCGCCGCCGCTCGCCCCGACACGTCCGGTGCCCAAGGCACCGCCTCCGTCGCACGACATGCGACGGTCGGATCAATACTATCAGGTCAAGGCCACCATCTTCGGCGCCCTGATCGAGGCGATCGACCTGGCGCAGCTTGCCAAGCTGGATTCCGAATCGGCGCGCGAGGAAATCCGCGACATCGTCAACGAGATCATCGCGATCAAGAACATCGTGATGTCGATCGCCGAGCAGGAAGAACTGCTCGACGATATCTGCAACGACGTCCTTGGATACGGACCGCTGGAGCCGCTGCTGGCGCGCGACGAGATCGCCGACATCATGGTGAACGGCGCCAGCACGGTCTTCATCGAAGTCGGCGGCAAGATCGAGAAGACCGGCATCCGCTTCCGCGACAACCAGCAGCTTCTCAACATCTGCCAGCGCATCGTCAGCCAGGTCGGCCGGCGCGTCGACGAATCCTCGCCGATCTGCGACGCCCGCCTCGCCGACGGCTCCCGCGTCAACGCCATCGTTCCGCCGCTGGCGATCGACGGACCCGCGCTCACCATTCGTAAGTTCCGCAAGGACAAGCTGACGCTCGAACAACTGGTGAAATTCGGTGCCATCACGCCGCAGGGCGCCGAAATTCTCCAGATCATCGGCCGCGTCCGCTGCAACGTATTGATCTCGGGCGGTACCGGCTCCGGCAAGACCACGCTGCTGAATTGCCTGACGCAATACATCGACCACGACGAGCGCATCATCACCTGCGAGGACGCGGCTGAACTGCAACTGCAACAGCCCCATGTGGTGCGGCTCGAGACCCGCCCGCCGAACATCGAAGGCGAAGGCCAGATCACCATGCGCGACCTGGTCAAAAACTGTCTGCGTATGCGCCCTGAACGCATCATCGTCGGCGAAGTCCGCGGCCCCGAAGCCTTCGACCTGTTGCAGGCGATGAACACCGGCCACGACGGCTCGATGGGAACGCTGCACGCCAACAATCCGCGTGAGGCGCTGTCGCGCTGCGAATCCATGATCACCATGGGTGGCTATTCGCTGCCGTCCCGCACCATCCGCGAAATGATCTGCGGCTCGATCGACGTCATCGTGCAGGCGGCGCGCCTGCGTGACGGTTCGCGGCGGATCACGCACATCACCGAGGTGATCGGCATGGAAGGCGACACCATCATCACCCAGGATATCTTCATCTACGATCTCCTGGGCGAGGACGCCAACGGCAAGATCATCGGCCGCCATCGCTCGACCGGCATCGGACGCCCGGCGTTCTGGGAGCGTGCGCGTTACTACAATGAAGAAGGGCGGCTGGCGGCGGCGCTCGATGCTTCCGACGCCGACATCAACGTCTGACGGTGAGCCATGAACCTCCAAACCCTGGCCCTGGCGTTTCTCGCGGCCACCGCTATCGGCGGAGTCGCCTGGGTTTTCATCTATCCGCTCCTGTCAGGCGAACGGAATGCTGAAAAGCGCCGCGCCTCGGTCGCGCGTCCCGAACCGGTCCGCACCAGCGTCGACCGCGCGCAACGCTCGCGCCGCCAGCAGGTCGAAAGCTCGCTGAAGGAGATCGAGGAGCGGAACAAGAAAGAAAAGAAGCGGCCCCTCAGCAGCCGCATCGCGCAGGCCGGCCTGTCATGGTCGAAGCGGAAATTCATCGTGATATCCTGCGTGATCGGGTTTCTTTTCTTTGCGATGACGGTCCTGTTCGGCGGCAGCTTGCTGACGGCCCTCAGCTTGGCTTTCGTCGGCGGATTCGGCGTGCCGCGCTGGCTGCTCAATTATCTCAAGAAGCGGCGCGAGAAGAAATTCCTCGCCGCCCTTCCCGATGCCGTCGATGTCATCGTTCGCGGCATCAAGGCGGGGCTGCCGCTGTTCGAGTCGCTCAAGGTGGTTGCCGCCGATGCTCCGCAGCCCTTGAGGGGCGAATTCCTCGCCATCATCGAAACCCAGACCATCGGCATACCGCTCGGCGAAGCCTGCTCGCGGCTCTATGAGCGGATGCCGCTGCCGGAGGCGAATTTCTTCGGCATCGTCGTCGCGATCCAGCAGAAATCCGGCGGCAACTTGTCCGAGGCGCTCGGCAATCTGTCCAAGGTGCTGCGCGACCGCAAGAAGATGTCCGAGAAAATCCGGGCGATGTCGATGGAAGCCAAGTCGTCGGCCGGCATCATCGGTTCGCTGCCGCCGATCATGATGTTCCTCGTCTACCTGACCACGCCGCAATACATCTCACTGCTTTGGACCGAGCCGGTCGGCCGCATCATGCTGGCTGGCTGCCTGTTCTGGATGGGAACGGGAATCTTCGTCATGAAGAAGATGATCAATTTCGATTTCTGAGGTTCGAAAGGCCGCGCCATGCTCGATTTCATCATAGACAAGATGCACGATGCGCGCTTCATGACCATGCTGCTCGCTGCCATCGCCGCCAGCGCGACCGCCTATACCCTGATCACGCCGCTGTTCGCCGGTCAGGATCTGGCCAAGCGGATGAAGGCCGTCGCCAGCGAGCGCGAGCGCATTCGCCAGCGCGAGCGTTCCAATCTTGCCCGCACCGAAAAAGTCTCGCTGCGCCAGAGTCCCAAGCAGTTGGTGTCGCGCGTGGTGGACGATCTCAATCTCGGCAAATGGCTGGCGCAGGAAGCCGCGCGCGACAAGCTGGTGATGGCCGGCTATCGCGGGCAGGCGCCCTATATCACGTTCCTGTTTTTCCGCATGATGACGCCGATCGTTCTTCTGATCGTGGCGGCGGCTTACGTCTTTCTGCTGACGAAAATGAACCAGCCGATGACGATCAAGGTTGGTATCTGCCTGCTCGCGGCCTATCTCGGCCTGCAAGCGCCGATGCTGTTCCTCAAGAATGCGATCGCCAAGCGTCAGCTATCGATCAAGCGCGCGTTTCCCGATGCGCTCGATCTGCTGCTGATCTGCGTCGAGTCCGGCATGTCGATCGAGATGGCGTTCCGCAAGGTCTCCACCGAAATCGGCACGCAATCGATTCCGCTCGCTGAGGAGTTCACCTTGACGACGGCGGAACTCTCCTACTTGCAGGACCGCAAGGTCGCCTACGAAAATCTCGCCAAGCGCACCGGCCTCGACGGCGTGAAGTCGGTCTGTCTCGCCTTGCAGCAGTCGGAACGTTACGGCACGCCGCTCGGCAGCGCGCTGCGGGTGATGGCGCAGGAAAACCGCGACATGCGCATGAGCGCCGCGGAAAAGAAGGCCGCGGCGCTGCCGCCGAAGCTGACGGTGCCGATGATCCTGTTCTTCCTGCCGGTGCTGTTCGTCGTCATCCTCGGGCCGACCTACATCAAATTCCAGATGATGCACTGAGCGGCGCAAGAGGGTTTGCGATCACTTTCACGGCGCTCGTGTCCCGGATGCGATGCGGCGCAAGCGTGAGCGCCGTGCCGCTTCGCTGATCCGGGATCGTCGCGAATGCTGCCTTTGGTACGGTCCCGGCTCTGCGGCGCATCGTTGCACGACGCGCCGCGTCCGGGACACGGGCGTTTCAGGCTCTTCCCGCAAAACGCTTCAGGACTGTCGCCGCGAAGGCGACGCCGCCTCGCCGACCTGCGGCCGCTGGCGACCGTTCAGCATCTGCTTGAGATAGGCGACGTTGGCGGCGGCCTCGTCCGGCGGCAGGTCCGCCTTGACGATGTTTTCGGCTTCAGCGAAGCGCCCCTGCAGGCCCACCACCAGCGCCAGATTCTGCCGCACGCGCGAACCGGCGTTGGGCCGGCTATAGGCTTGCCGCAACACCTGCTCGGCTTGCGGCAATTCCTTGGTGAGAACGTAGGACATGCCGAGATTGGAGAGCACCGACGGCTCGTTTGGCACGATCTTCAGCGCGCTCGCATAGTAACGGCGCGCCTCGTCATGGCGGCCGAGCTGATCGAGCGCGGTGCCCTGCACCGACAGGATGCGCCAGTCCGGATTGGCCGGCGTGTGGGCACGGCCGAGAATGTCGAAGGCCTTCTGGAAGTCGCCGTTGTCGACCAGCGCCTTGCCGTAAAGGCCGAGCAGCGCCCGGTCGGTCGGATGAATCAAGGACGCCTGCTCCAGCACCGCCACCGCCTGCGCGCGCTGGCCGGTGTTGCGCAGCGCCTGACCGAACCGCATCGCGGCGTCGACGCTCTTGGGATTGGCGCGATAGCGTTCGCCGGCGATTTCGGCGGCACGAACCGGATCGGCATCGGCGCGCGCCTCGGCGCGATGGCCAAGCGAACCGGTGATATCGGACAGGCCTGTGGTCTGGCATCCGGCGAGCCCCAGCGACAGCAGCGCCGCCGCGGCCACCGTTCCCATCCAGCGGATTGCATAAGGCTGTTGACGCATGGCCGATAAACCCGTCAATGCAGGAGACAAATACCCCGGTTTACGTCCCTCAATAGACTGTTAACCCTAATGAGCGGTTAACCCCGCCGCTGATGCCACGAGACGATCATGCACGCCGCATTCGAGGCCAACGCCGCCACCCCCGCGATCCCGATCCATTTCGTCACCTCCTCGACCTGCGACACGATCGCGAAGGGCCTCAGCGAGCCGGCGCGCCGCTTCGCGCAGGCGCAGAACTTCACCGGCAAGGCAGGCAAGTGTCTGGTGTTGCCGGCGGCGAGCGGCGCCATCGAGGCGGTGCTGTTCGGGCTCCATGAGGCGACCAGCCCGAAGCACGATCCGTTCAGCCCCGGCCAGTTGCCGGGCCTGCTGCCGCCCGGTGTCTATCGCTTCGCCAACCCGCCGCACGATGCGCGCCTCGCAACGTTGGCGTTTGCGCTCGGCAGCTATCGCTTCACGCGCTACCGCAAGGACGACGCGCCCGAGGTGCGGCTGATGCCGCCGGACGGCGTCGACATCGACGATGTCTCGCGCATTGCCGACGCTGCCCGGCTGGCGCGCGATCTCATCAACACGCCGGCCAACGACATGGGCCCGGCGGAACTGGAAGCCGCCGCGCGCGATCTCGCATCCGGTTACGACACCAGTTTCAACTGCATCATCGGCGACGACCTGCTGAAAAAGAATTTCCCGCTGATCCATGCCGTTGGCCAGGCCTCGCCGCGCGCGCCGCGGCTGATCGATTTTTCCTGGGGCGATCCCGCGCACCCGAAGGTCACGCTGGTCGGCAAGGGCGTCTGCTTCGACACCGGCGGCGTCGATCTGAAACCGCCCGGCTCCATGCTGATCATGAAGAAAGACATGGGCGGCGCCGCCAACGTGCTGGCGCTGGCATCGATGATCATGGACGCCGGATTGAAGCTGCGCTTGCGCGTGCTGATTCCGGCCGTTGAAAACTCCGTCGCCGGCAACGCCTTCCGCCCGCTCGACGTCTTCCCCTCGCGCAAGGGCGTGAGCGTCGAGATCGGCAACACCGACGCCGAGGGCCGCCTCGTGCTCGCGGACGCGCTGGCGCTGGCCGACGAGGAGAAACCCGACCTCCTCATCGATCTCGGCACGCTCACCGGCGCGGCGCGCGTCGCGCTCGGCCCCGAATTGCCGCCGTTCTACACCAACGACGAGGCGCTCGCCGCCGACGTCGCGCAGTGCGCGCGCAGCGAGCGCGATCCGCTGTGGCGGATGCCGCTGTGGCCCGCCTACGACGCGTGGCTCGATTCGAAAGTCGCCGACATCAACAACGCGCCGTCGAACGGCTTCGCCGGCTCCATCACCTGCGCGCTGTTCCTGCAGCGCTTCGTCGAAACGGCGAAGAGCTGGCTCCATGTCGACATCTACGGCTGGACGCCGAGCGCGAAACCCGCGCGTCCCGAAGGCGGCGAATGCCAGGCCGCGCGCGCCATCTACCGCCTGCTGAGCCAGCGCTATGGATGATCCGCGCCTGACCCCGGCGCGGGCCGATCTCGCCGCGCGCTATCTCGAAGGCAAGGTGACCGCCACGCGCTTCGCGGACGGCGAAACCTTCGAAGTAATCGCACCACTCGCGCCGCTGCGCGACGCGCCGCGCGCCGACGCGATGCTGCAAACCGAAGCCTTGCGTGGCGAGCGCGTCACCGTCTACGACCGACCCGGTAACGGCTGGGCGTGGGGGCAACTGGAATCCGACGGCTATGTCGGCTGGCTGCCGGATGCGGCGCTGGCGCCGGTCGGTCCCGCGCCGACGCACAAGGTGACTGCGCTCCGCACGTTTGTCTTTCCCGGCCCCTCGATCAAGCTGCCGCCGCGCGCGGCGCTGACGCTGGGAACGACATTGGCCATCGTTCGCAGCGAAGGCAATTTCGCGATCACGCATGATGGCGGCCACCTGCCGGCGCAGCATCTCGCGCCGGTTGCGCATATCGAGCCCGATTTCGTCGCGGTCGCGGAGCGCTTCGTCGGCACGCCCTATCTGTGGGGCGGCAAATCAAGCCTCGGCATCGATTGCTCAGGCCTGGTGCAAGTGTCGCTGACCGCGAGCGGCATCCGCGCCCCGCGCGACAGCGACATGCAGGAGGCGAGCTTGGGTGCCGACGTGCCGCTGGCGCAGATCGCCAAGCTCCAGCGCGGCGATCTGGTGTTCTGGAAAGGCCACGTCGCCATCGCCCGCGACGCCACAACCTTGGTGCACGCCAACGCGCATCACATGGCGACCGCGATTGAATCGACCCACACCGCGGTTGCCCGCATTGCGGCGGCGGGAAGTCCAGTGCGGCGGATCAAGCGGCTTTAAAAGTCGTCCCCGCGCAGGCGGGGGACTCACATCCTCGTCATGGCCGGGCTCGTCCCGGCCATCCACGTCTTTCCCGATGAGCCAGTGTGAGGACGTGGATGCCCGGCACAAGGCCGGGCATGACAGATCAGGCCGTTTTAGAAGAACATCCACAACGGTCCACGTCATCACGAGGAGTGAAGCGACGAAGCAATCCAGACTCTTGAAGAAAGACCGGATTGCTTCGCTTCGCTCACAATGACGGCATGCGATTGTTTTGCAACGCCTACCCCTGCACCACGCCACCCGCCCCGATCGCCGCGTCATGCAGCGCCCGCAACCGCTGCCGGTTCAGCGCCAGCCATTGCAGCGCCGATACCGTCAGCGCGTTGAGAATGCGCCCGCCGCGCAACGCATCGAGCGCGGCTTCAATCGGCACCACCAGCGTCTCGATATGTTCGGTCTCGGATGCGAGACCGCCGTGGGTGACGACGCGCGCGGAATCCACGAAGCCGACAAAACTCGTCACCAGCTCGTCGGTCAGCCCCGGCGTCGGCAACACGCTGTAGAGCCGCACCAAGGCATCCGGCGCAACGCCGATTTCCTCGACGCATTCGCGCCGCGCGGCCTCGGCCTCGCTCTCGCCGGCATCGACGCGGCCGGCGACGATCTCGATCATGTCGCCGTTGCCGGTAGCGAAATGCGCGGTGAGACGAAACTGGCGCAGCAGCACGACGCGGTCGCGCGCGAGATCGACCGGCAGCACGCCGGCGACGCGGCCGCCGCGCAGAATGTCGCGGCGCTGCGTCAGCGTCTCGCCGTCAGGCAGGGGCAGTTGCAGCGTGTAGCGTTCGTAAGGCCGGAAGCCGTCGTCGCAGAGGGAATGCGGCGCCGAGACCTCGACGCGCAAGGCCCGATCGGCGATATCGTTCGTCTCGTCGCGCTCAGCCATCGATGCCGCCCGCGCCGTTCGCGGTTTCCAGCCGGAACGCGGCGGCGAACAGCGCGCGGGTGTAGTCGGTCTTCGGGTTCTTGAACAATTCCGACGCCGGCCCCTCCTCCACCACCTTGCCGTGACGCATCACGATGAGATGGCTCGCCAATGACGCCACCACGCGCAGGTCGTGCGAGATGAACATGTAGGTGAGGTCGCGCTTGCGTTGCAGGTCGCGCAGCAGGTCGACCATCTGCGCCTGCAACAGCATGTCGAGCGCGCTGGTCGGTTCATCAAGCACGATGAAGCTCGGCTCCAGCACCACGGCGCGGGCGATGCTGATGCGCTGGCGCTGGCCGCCGGAGAACTCGTGCGGATAGCGGAAGCGCGTTTCCGGATCGAGCCCGGCATCGAGCAGCGCCTTCACCACCCGCGCCTCACGCTCCTCGCGCGACAGCTGCGGCTGATGCACGCTCAAGCCTTCGGCGATGATGTCGCCCACCGACATGCGCGGGCTCAGCGAGCCGAACGGGTCCTGAAACACGATCTGCATGTCGCGGCGGAACGGCCGCATCGCCTTGAAGCGCAGGCCCTGAATGTCCTTGCCGAGAAACACGATGGGACCATCGGACGAAATCAGCCGCAACAGCGCAAGCCCGAGCGTGGTCTTGCCGGAGCCGGATTCGCCGACGACACCGAGCGTCTCGCCGCGCCGCACCGCCAAGGTGACGCCGTCCACCGCCTTGATGTGGCCGACGGTCTTGCGCAGCAGTCCGCGCTTGACCGGAAACCACACCTTGAGATCGGTCGCCTGCATCACCACTGGCGCGTCGTGCTGCGGCGGCGCGGGGTCGGGCTTCGGCTCGGCGGCGAGCAGCGCCTTGGTATAAGGATGCTGGGGCGTGGTGAACACTTGTTCCACCGGGCCCTGCTCGACGATCCTGCCGTGGTTCATCACGCAGACGACGTCGGCGATGCGGCGCACGATGCCGAGATCGTGGGTGATGAACAGCATGCTCATGCCGAGCCGCGCGCGAATGTCCGCCAGCAACTGCAGAATCTGCGCCTGCACGGTGACGTCGAGCGCGGTGGTCGGCTCGTCGGCGATCAACAGGTCCGGCTCATTGGCGAGCGCCATCGCGATCATCACGCGCTGGCGCTGGCCGCCGGAGAGTTGATGCGGATAGCTGCCGAGCCGCGTCTCCGGCTCGGGGATTCCAACTTGCGTCAACAACTCCAGCACCCGCGCGCGGATCGCGTTGCCGCGCAGCGGCGCGTGCAACTGGATGATCTCCGCGATCTGCGCCTCGATGGTGTGGAGCGGATTGAGCGAGGTCATCGGCTCCTGGAAGATGATCGAGATGTCGTTGCCGCGAATGCCGCGCATCTCGCGTTCCGACATCGTCAGGAGGTCCTGCCCCTTGAAGCGGATCGTGCCGGAGGGATGCGACGCGCTGGGATACGGCAGCAGTTTCAGGATCGACAGCGCGCTGACCGATTTGCCCGAACCGGATTCGCCGACCAGCGCCACGCATTCGCCGCGCCGCATGCTGTAGGAGATACGGTCCACCGCAAGCGTCGCGCGCTCCCCCTGGCCGAAGGCGACCGAGAGATCGCGGATATCGAGCAGCGGCTGGTTGATGGCGTCCATCCCGCGCTCCCTCAACTGAACGTCTTGCGCGGGTCGAAGGCGTCGCGCACCGCCTCGCCGATGAAGATCAGCAGCGAGAGCATGATCGCCAGCGAGAAGAAGCCGGTGAAGCCGAGCCACGGCGCCTGCACGTTGGCCTTGCCTTGCGACAGCATCTCGCCCAGCGACGGCGAGCCGGGCGGCAGGCCGAAGCCGAGGAAATCCAGCGCGGTGAGCGTCATCACCGACGATGACACGATGAATGGCAGGAACGTCATGGTCGCCACCATCGCGTTCGGCAGCAGGTGGCGGAACATGATGACCTTGTTGGAAACGCCGAGCGCGCGCGCCGCCTGGATGTATTCGAAGTTGCGGCCGCGCAAAAATTCCGCGCGCACCAGGCCGACCAGCGACACCCATGAAAACAGCAACAGCGTGCCGAGCAGCACGAAGAAGCCCGGCACCAGGATCGATGACAGGATCAAGAGCAGATAGAGCGAAGGGATCGCGGTCCACACCTCGATGAAGCGCTGGAAGGCGAGATCGATCCAGCCGCCGAAATAACCCTGCACGCCGCCGGCGGCGATGCCGATCACCGACGACACGATGGTGAGACACAGGCCGAACAGCACCGAGATGCGGAAGCCGTAGATCAGCCGCGCCACCACGTCGCGCCCCTGATCGTCAGTGCCGAGCCAGTTGTATTCGAGATCGCGGCAGCCCTTGAGGCCCTTCTTCTCCACCACGCTCTTGCACTCGGCTTCGGTGAGCAGCCACGTCGGCTTCGACGGCGCCGGCGTCGGCAGATCGAGATTGTGGGTGTCGTAGGAATAGCGGATCGGCGGCCACAGCACGGTGCCGCCCTTCGCCGCGATCTGCTTCTGCAAATACGGATCGCGATAGTCGGCCGCGGTCTCGAAATCGCCGCCGAAGGTCGTCTCCGAATAGGTCACGAAGGCGGGCCAGTACCAGTGCCCGTCATAGGAGATGAAGAACGGCCGGTCGTTGGCGATCACCTCGGCGAACAGCGAGACGACGAACAGGATCGAGAAGATCCACAGCGACCAGTAGCCGCGCCGGTTGGCTTTGAAATTCTGCCAGCGGCGTCGGTTGATCGGCGACAGCGCGAGGCGATGCCGCGACGGCGGCACCACGTCGCCGAGCGGGGCCACGGTTGTCGTCTCGATCGGTTCGCGGGCGGGGAGCGACATCACACCTCCCGCGCTTCGAAATCGATCCGCGGATCGATCCACATGTAGGTGAGATCGGAGGCGAGGTTCACCACGAGGCCGACCAGCGAAAAGATGAACAGCGTGCCGAACACCACCGGATAGTCGCGGTTCAGCACGCTCTCGAAACCGAGCAGGCCGAGCCCGTCGAGCGAGAAGATGGTTTCGATCAACAGCGATCCGGAGAAGAAGGCGTGGATGAACGCGCCGGGGAAGCCGGCGATCACGATCAGCATGGCGTTGCGGAAGATGTGGTTGTAGAGCACCTGCCGCTCGGTGCAGCCCTTGGCGCGCGCCGTCATCACGTATTGCTTGCGGATTTCGTCAAGGAACGAGTTCTTGGTCAGCAGCGTCATGGTCGCGAAGGCGCCGAGGATCATCGAGATCAGCGGCAGCGTGATGTGCCAGAAGTAATCGATGATCTTCCAGTACCACGGGAATTGCGACCAGCCGTCGGAGGTGAGCCCGCGCAACGGAAACCAGTCGAGGAACGAGCCGCCGGCGAACAGGATGATCAGCAGGATCGCGAACAGGAATCCGGGAATGGCGAAGCCGACGATGATCATCGCCGAGGTCCAGACGTCGAAGCGCGAGCCGTCCTTAACCGCCTTGCGGATGCCGAGCGGGATCGAGATCAGGTAGGTGATCAGCGTCATCCAGACGCCGAGCGAGATCGAGACCGGCAGCTTCTCCTTGATCAGTTGCAGCACGCTGACGTCACGGAAGTAGCTCTTGCCGAAGTCGAAGCGCATGTAGTTCCACAGCATCAGCGCGAAGCGCTCCCACGCCGGCTTGTCGAAGCCGAACTGCTTTTCAAGGCTTTTGATGAAGGCGGGATCGAGCCCCTGCGCGCCGCGGTACTTCGAATTCACCGCATCGCCCGACGCGCCGACCTGCGTGCGCGCGCCGAAGTCGCCGCCGGATGAGCCGGAGATGCGCGAGGAGCCGCCGGTGTCGGCGCCGGACATCTGCGCGATGACGCGCTCCACCGGCCCGCCCGGCGCGAACTGCACCACGACGAAGGACACGAACAGGATGCCGAGCAAGGTCGGGATCATCAAGAGAATACGGCGGGCGATGTAGGCGGTCATGGCTTGTTCACCGGCTCCGCCTTTGGCTTGCCCGCCTTCTCCAGCGCCGAGGCCTTCGCGGCGTCGCTCCACCACAATTCGATGCCGCCGACGCTGCCGAGATAGCGCGGCAGCGTCGAGGGATGGGCGAACACGTCCCAGTAGGCGATCGGATGATTGGTGCGATACCACTGCGGCACCCAGTAGCGGCCGGCGCGGAACACGCGGTCGAAGGCGCGGCAGGCGGTGGTCAGTTCCGCGCGGCTGCCCGCATTGATGATCGTCTCCACCAGCGCGTCGATCGCCGGACTGGCGATGCCGGCGAGATTGTACGAGCCCTTGGTGGCCGCCGCCTGCGAGGAGAAGAACGGCCGCATCGAGTCGCCCGGCGTCGCCGACATGCTGAAGCGCTGGATGGTCATGTCGAAGTCGAAGTCCTCCACGCGCGCGCGATACTGCACCGCGTCGACCAGCCGCAACGACGCCGCGATGCCGAGCGTGCCGAGGTTCTTGATGTAGGGCGCGTGGTGCGCCTGCAACTGCGGCTCGTCGGCGAGAAATTCCACCGTGAACGGCTCGCCGTTGGGCAGCAGCCGCTTGCCGTCCTTCACCGTGCAGCCGGCGTCGCGCAACAGTTGCGCGGCCTTGCGCAGCAGCGCGCGGTCCTGCCCCGAACCGTCGGAGACCGGCGGGGACACCGGCGGCCCGAACACCTCGTCCGGCACCTGACCGCGGAACGGTTCGAGCAATTTCAATTCGTCCGGCGAGGGCATGCCCTCGGCCATCATGTCGGAATTCTGGAACGGCGACTGCGTGCGCGCATAGGCGCCGTACATGATGGTCTTGTTGGTCCATTCGAAATCGAACGCCTGGACCAGCGCCTCGCGCACGCGCGGGTCCTTGAACTTGTCGCGCCGCGTGTTGATGAACCAGCCCTGCGCGCCAGAGGGCGTCTGGTCCGGCAGTTGCTCGCGCTTGACGCGGCCGTCCTTGATCGCTGGGAAATCGTAGCGCGTCGCCCAGACGCGCGCGGTGAATTCCTCGCGGAACAGGTAGTTCTTCGCGGTGAAACCCTCGAAGGCGACGTCGCGGTCGCGATAGAATTCGTAGCGCACGGTGTCGAAGTTGTAGCTGCCACGCATCGGCGCGAGATCCGCGCCCCACCAGTCCTTGACGCGCTCGAACTCGACAAAACGGTTCACCTCGAAGCGCGCCACCTTGTACGGCCCGGAGCCGAGCGGAATATCCAGTGTCGATTCATCGAACGGCCGCTTGGCATAATAGGCGCGCGAGAAGATCGGCAGCCCGGCGACGTAGAGCGGCACATCGCGCGCATAGCCCTTGGCGAAGCGCACCACCACGGTGGCGTCATCCGGCGCTTCGACGGACGCCACGTCGCGCATCTGTTGCAGGATCAGCGGATGGCCCTTGGCCTTCAGCGTGTTCAGCGAAAACGCCACGTCATGCGCGGTCAGTTTCGCACCGTCGTGGAATGTCGCCTGCGGCCGCAGCGTGAATCGATAGGTCAGCCGATCGTCGGAGATCGCGACGGATTGCGCGACGAGGCCATACATCGCATCGGGCTCGTCGAACGCACGCACCATCAGCGGCGCGAACGTCAGGTCCATGCCTTGCGCGCCCTCGCCTTTGAGGATGTAGGCGTTGAGCGAATTGAAGGTCTGGTAGGACTGGTTGTAGGCGCGCACCGACGGCACGGTGGAAAACGTCCCGCCTTTGGGGGCTTTCAGATTCACATAGTCGAAATTGGCAAAGTCGGCGGGATATTTCAGATCGCCGAATACCGACATGCCGTGCCTCGCCGCGCCGAACGGCGCGGCGTCGGGTGTGGAAGTTGTCGCCGCTTGCGCGATTGCGATGCGCGGACCAAGCCCGGTTGCGAGACCGGCGGCGCCGAGACCGAGGCCGAACACCTGCCGGCGATTGAGAGAGAGTTCATGGGTCATCGGGCGCGAACCGAGCGGCTAAATAGGCTGTGTCGTCCCCGCGAAGGCGGGGACCCATACGCCGTGTCGTCCATGTTGCGGATGGCGTTCATTCCACCATGATGACTTGAACTGAACCGCTGCACTATGACCCTTTACGCTCTGGAATATGGGTCCCCGCCTTCGCGGGGACGACGACGCGTGTGTTTTGATTCCGCCAACGACATTCCGCGCACAACCCTTACCTCAATTCGCGCGAAGGCCGCGTGTCCCGGATGCGCCGCAGCGCGCCAGCGGTGCGGTGCTGATCGGGATCGTTCCATCGCCTGAGCGACGGTCCCGGCTCTGCGGCGCGGCATGAAGAATGCCGCACCGCGTCCGGGACACGACGTCCTGCATTCGGCATCAGCGCAAAACAACCCACTCCGCTCCTCACCTCACTTGCCGATCTTCGCGGCCTTCTCGGCGTCATACCACCACACCGTGGGGAAGGCCGCCAAGCCGTATTTCGGCATCACGTCGGGCTTGCCGAAGCGATCCCAGCGCGCGGTGCGCTGGAACGGATAAGTCCATTGCGGCACCACGTAATAGTGATGCAGCAGCACGCGGTCGAGCGCGCGGGTGGCGGCGACCAGATCGTCGCGATCCTTGGTGAAGATGACGCGCTCGATCAATTTATCGATCGCCGCGTTCTTGATGCCGATCAGGTTGCGCGAGCCGGGATTGTCGGCGGCGCGCGAGCCCCAGTATTCACGCTGCTCGTTGCCGGGCGATAGCGATTCCGGCCACGACGAGACGATGACGTCGTAGTCCCAGGTGCGCAGCCGGTTCTCGTATTGCGTCGGGTCGATGGTGCGCACACTGACATCGATGCCGAGCCGCTCCAGCGACGGCTTGAAGAACAGCATCACCCGCTCCATACTGGGGTCATCGGCGAGCAGTTCGATGGTGAAGGGCGTGCCGCTTTTCGCATCCACCAGCTTGCGGTTGCGCACCTCGTAGCCGGCGTCCTTCAACAGCTTCAGCGCCTCGCGCAGATTGTTGCGCACCGCTTCGGCATTGCCGCCGACCGGATTGGTGTAAGGCGTGGTGAAGACTTCCGGCGGCACCTCGGCACGCACGGTTTCCAAAATTTCCAGCTCCTTGCCTTGCGGCAGGCCGGATGACGCCAGTTCGGTACCGTGGAAATAGCTGCTGATGCGCTGATACTGGTTGAAGAAGATCTGCTTGTTCATCTCCTCGAAGTCGAACGCGAAGTTCATCGCGCGGCGCACCCGCGCGTCGGAAAATTTCGGCCGGCGGATGTTCATCACGAACGCCTGCATGATGCCGGAATTGCGGTTGGGAAATTCCTCCAGCACCACGCGCTTGTCTTTCACCGCCGGAAAGTCGTAGGCGGTGGCCCAGTTCTTGGCGCTGTTCTCGCTGCGCCAGTCGATCTGGTCGGCCTTGAAGGCTTCGAGCGCGACCGTCGGATCGCGGAAGTATTCGTAGCGGATCTCATCGAAGTTATGCCGGCCGACATTGACGTTGAGCGCCGCGCCCCAATAGTCCTTGACGCGCTCCAGCGTCACCGAACGCCCCGCGACAAAATTCTTGATGCGATAGGCGGCGCTGCCGAGCGGCGGCTCCAGCGTGGTGGCGGAGACATCACGCTTGTTGCCGGCGGCGTCCGTGCCTTCCCACCAGTGCTTCGGCAGGATGATCAGTTGGCCGACGATCTGCGGCAGTTCGCGGTTGCCCGGCGCGTCGAAGGTGAAGGTCACCTCGCGCTCGCCGGTCTTTTCGGCCTTCACCACATGGCGATAATAGGCGGCATATTGCGGGTGATACTTCTTGAACGTCGCCAGCGAATAGACCACGTCCTCCGGCGTCACCGGCCTGCCGTCCTGCCAGCGCGCCTCGGCGCGCAACCGGTAGGTGACGGAGGCATAGTCGTCGGGATAGCGCACCGCTTCGGCGAGCAGGCCGTATTCGGTGGAGACCTCGTCGAGCGCCGGCGTCGTCAGCGATTCATAGATGAACCCCACCGCGCCCGCGATCGAGCCCTTCACCCCGGAGACGACGATGTTGAAGCTGTCGAAGGTGCCGAGCGCGATCTGCCGCACCGTGCCGGCCTTCGGCGCGGCCGGGTTGACGTAGTCGAAATGCTTGAAGCCGTCGGCGTATTTCACGTTGCCGAACAGCGACAGTCCGTGCCGCCACGCGGGGCTTGCGGCGGCTTGCGCCTGCGCTTCGGAGATCGGCGGCAATCCCGCCGCGAGAGGAAGAACCGGAGCCGCGGCCAGCGCCGCGCCACTTTGCAACAAAACTCGTCGGGTAATTGCCAAATCGCGATTCCTGTCAGTGCCATTTGCGCGGCAGCCGCGAACGAATCGGCCCGCGAACCCGCGCGTGATCTAACCATATGGGGCACGACAAAGTGGACACCGATTTGACGGCAAGAGCACGTGAAATCGGTGTCATTTTGCGGGACGTACTTCTTGCGCGGATTTGCAGCACGAAAACCGTCGTCCCCCGCGCAGGCGGGGACCCATACGCCGCAGCGGTTCGGCTCTATCATCAGGGCGAAGTTATTCCGTAACAACCAACACCAGGGGTTATGGGTCCCCGCCTGCGCGGGGGACGACACGGAAGTTGCTTGTCCCAGCCCTGCGACCAAACGTCCCGCCGCGCGGAACGAAACGCCGGCAACAAAAAAGGCCGGGAAAACCCGGCCTTTCCTGCGCCATCACGAGGAGGCGAAAACGCTTACTTCGAGGCGGTCGGCAGCGGCTCCGGATGGTCCGAGAGCGAATTGAGGTAGGCGATCACGTCGGCGCGCTCGCTGTCCTTGCTGAGGCCGGCGAAGCCCATCGCGGTGCCAGGGATGAAGCCCTTCGGGCTCTTCAGGAATTCGTTGAGGTCCTGGAAGGTCCATTTGCCGCCCTTGGCCTTCATCGCGGCCGAGAAGTTGAAACCGCGGCCTTCACCGCGCGGCTCGCCGACGATGCCGTAGAGGTTCGGACCGACGCGGTTCGGACCGCCCTTCTCGAAGGTGTGGCAGGCGGCGCACTTCTTGGCGGCGGTCGCGCCCTTCTCCACCGAAGCGGTTTGCAGCAGCTTCTCGATCGGTTCGGACTTCTCCGCCGCGCCGCCCTTGGCCGCGCCGCCGGTGGCTTCCTTCACGGCAATTTCGAAGCCCGGCTTGGCCGGCATCGCCGGTGCGAAAACCGCCTGGGCGGCAAAGCTGGTGACGAGAACAACAAGGCAGGTGGCGAGGATCGCCCCGAGAATCTTATTCAGCTCAAAGGAGTCCATTGCGGATCAGGCTCCAGACCGGAAGGTCAACTTGTAGGCCAAACGAAGGCGGCCAAGGATTTTGCGCCCGGAATCGATCTAAAAAGACGGGGCGATGGCGATGAGATACCGGTTTGCCCCGCCTCTGGCAACCCGTATAAACAGACCGTCAGGGGAAAAAAGCCCCGCCATTCCGGCGCAACTCGCGCCCCTCGCCAGCCCCGCGAACCGACGATGTCACAGCCGCTTATCCTGATCCCCGCGCGCATGGCCGCGACCCGCCTGCCCGGCAAACCGCTCGCCGATATCGGCGGCGTGCCGATGATCGTCCAGGTGCTGCGCCGCGCCCAGGAGGCCGCGCTCGGCCGCGTCGCGGTGGCGACCGATTCCCCGGAGATCGCCGCCGCCGTCACCGCCCATGGCGGCGAGGTGGTGATGACCCGCGCCGACCACCCCTCCGGCTCCGACCGAATCTTCGAGGCGATGGAAAAACTCGATGGGGCGGCTGCCCACCCGGTCGTCATCAACCTCCAGGGCGATTTTCCGACCATCCGGCCCGGCCACATTCGCGCCGTGCTGTCGCCATTGGATGACCCCAAGATTCCCATCGCCACCTTGGCGGCCGAAATCCACACCGAGGAGGAGGCGACCAACCCCAACGTGGTCAAGGTGATCGGCTCACCGCTCGGCGCCAGCCGGCTGCGCGCGCTCTACTTCACCCGCGCCACCGCGCCCTATGGCGAAGGGCCGCGCTATCACCACATCGGGCTCTATGCCTATCGCCGCGAGGCGCTCGCCCGCTTCGTCGCGCTGCCGCCCTCGCCGCTCGAGCAGCGCGAGAAGCTCGAACAGCTTCGCGCCATCGAGGCCGGGATGCGGATCGACGTTACCATCGTCGACGAAGTGCCGCGCGGCGTCGACACACCGGCCGATCTCGAAACCGCGCGGCGTGCGCTCGCGCCGTAACGACCGAACTCCTTCAGACTTTTCGTTTCACCACTGGCAAAAGCCGAAACCGCTGATACAACGCGCCATGACCCAACCGAAGACCATCTCATTCCAGGGCGAAATGGGAGCCAACTCCCATCTCGCCATCGTCGAAGCCTATCCCGACGCCAAGCCGCTGCCGTGCGCGACCTTCGAGGACGCCCTGTCGGCGATCTCTTCGGGCGAAGCCGATCTCGGCATGATCCCGATCGAGAACTCCATCGCCGGCCGCGTCACTGACATCCACTACCTGCTGCCGCGCTCCAATCTCTCGATTATCGGCGAATGGTTTCTGCCGATCCGCCACCAACTGATGGCGCCGCGCGGCGCCAGGCTCGAAGACATCAGGACGGTCGAGAGCCACGTGCAAGCGCTGGGCCAGTGCCGCAACGTCATCCGCAAGCTCGGCATCAAGGCGGTGGTCGCCGCCGACACCGCGGGCTCCGCGCGTGCCGTCGCCGAGCGCGGCGACAAGAGTTGCGCCGCGCTGGCATCGCGCCTCGCCGCCGATATCTACGGACTCGATATCCTGGCGCAGGACGTCGAAGACGAAAGCAGCAACACCACGCGCTTCGTGGTGCTGGCGCGCGAGCAGCAATGGCCCAAGCCGAACAACGGCCCCGTCGTCACCAGCTTCGTGTTTCGCGTGCGCAACCTGCCCGCCGCGCTCTACAAGGCGATGGGCGGCTTCGCCACCAACGGCGTCAACATGACCAAGCTGGAAAGCTACATGGTGGACGGCAATTTCTTCGCGACGCAATTCTATGCCGACGTCGACGGCCATCCCGACGATCGCGGCCTGGCTTTCGCGCTGGAGGAATTGAAGTTCTTCTCCAAGGAACTGCGCATCGTCGGCGTCTACCCGGCACACCCCTTCCGCGCGACGTTCAGCGAGCGCAAGGACTGAGGCGACAACAAATTCAATCGCCGTCATTGCGCACGACTAATCCCGGAACGGCGCCAAAAACCGCGATGAGGGGATTTTAACGACAGCTCTCAAGCCCCAACTGTGAGTGGGAAATCAGATAGAGAATCACGCATATCATACAATTTCCCAAACCAAGGCCATCTCAACAAAGAGAACCATATATTTATTTAATCATAAAATCAAATACTTATAATGAAGCCCCGAACTCTTCACATTCTCTGACCTGCCCACCTGGATCTGAAAGAGTAAATAATTCTTTGTATACCCGCTCATATGGGAAACTTCCCAATAGAGCTTTGTCATTTTGCCCGCGCCGAAACGGCCCGGCTGACATATCTTCCGCCGAAGACCTGATGAACCCGAGCCAATTGGCGGCTGACCGCAGCCGTCTGCAACCAGATCGAGCCTGTGCGCCATGAGTGCCAACGTCCGACAGCCTGATTCCGGCGCAACCAAGTCCGGCTTGCCGAATATCTCGTTTGAGTTCTTCCCGCCGAAGACCGAGGAGATGGAGCGCAGCCTGTGGGACGTGATCGAGCGCCTCGCGCCCCTCACCCCGAATTTCGTCTCGGTGACGTATGGCGCCGGCGGTTCCACGCGTGAGCGCACCCACGCCACCATCGCCCGCATTCTCAACGAAACCGACCTCGTTCCGGCCGCGCACCTCACCTGCGTGAATGCACCGCGCGCCGACATCGACGACGTGGTAGCGCGCTATCACGAGGTCGGCGTCCGTCACATCGTGGCGCTGCGCGGCGATCCGACCACCGGCATCGGCACGCCGTATGTCGCGCACCCCGACGGCTACAAAACGTCGGCCGAACTCGTGGCCAGCATCAAGAAGCGTTATCCCGATATCGACGTCACGGTGTCGGCCTATCCCGAGAAGCATCCGGAGAGCGCCAGCTTCGACGCCGATCTCGACACGCTGCAAGCCAAGGTCGATGCCGGCGCGACGCGCGCCATCACGCAAGTCTTCTTCGATAACGATCTCTACTTCCGCTATCTCGACCGCGTGTGCGCGCGCGGTATCGACATTCCGATCCTGCCGGGCATCATGCCGATGCACAACTTCAAGCAGGCTAGGCAATTCGTCACGCGTGCCGGCACCACCGTGCCGTCGTGGCTCGACGAGAAGTTCGACGGCCTCGACGACGATGCCGAGACGCGCAAACTGGTGGCCGCCGCCGTTGCCGCCGGTCAGGTACAGAAACTCGCAAAGCACGGCGTCGAGAATTTCCATTTCTATACGATGAACCGCGCCGACCTGGTGTTCGCCATCTGCCACCTGCTCGGCATTCGGCCCAGCGGCGCACAGAAGGCGGCGTAATTTCATCTCCCGTCATGCCCGGCCTTGTGCCGGGCATCCACGTCTTGACGGCAGATGTCTCTCGAAAGACGTGGATGGCCGGGACGAGCCCGGCCATGACCATCGCAGGATGATTATCGTGACCAAAGTTTCGAATCTCACAGCCGACCGTATCCGCGAACTCGCACGCGAGCGCATTCTGGTGCTCGATGGCGCCATGGGCACCATGATCCAGGCGCTGCAATTCGACGAAGCGGCGTTTCGCGGCGAGCGCTTCAAGGATTTCCATCGCGACCAGCGCGGCAACAACGACCTGTTGATCCTCACGCAGCCCAAAGCCATCGAGGACATTCACGCGCAGTATCTGCGCGCCGGTGCGGACATTGTCGCCACCAACACCTTCTCGTCGACTTCGATCGCGCAGGCCGACTACGACCTCAGCGACATCGTCTATGAGATGAACCGCGAGGGCGCGCGGCTGGCACGGAACGCCGCCGAGCGCGTCGGCGCAGAGGACGGCAAGCCGCGCTTCGTTGCCGGCGCCATCGGCCCGACCAACCGCACCGCTTCGATTTCGCCGGACGTGTCCAATCCTGGCTTCCGCGCCGTCACCTTCGACGACCTGCGCAAGGCCTATGGCGAGCAGATCAACGGCCTGCTCGATGGCGGCGCCGACCTGCTGCTGGTCGAAACCATTTTCGATACGCTGAACGCCAAGGCCGCGCTCTACGCCATCGGTGAAATCTGCGAACAGCGCGGCATCGATGTGCCGGTGATGATCTCCGGCACCATCACCGACAAATCCGGCCGCCTGCTCTCGGGCCAATTGCCGGAAGCGTTCTGGCATTCCGTGCGGCATGCCAATCCGATCACCATCGGCTTCAACTGCGCGCTCGGCGCGGAGGACATGCGCGCGCATGTCGCCGATATCGGCCGCGTCGCCGATACGCTCATCTGCGCTTATCCGAACGCGGGTCTGCCCAATGAATTCGGCCAGTATGACGAAAGCCCCGAATATATGGCGCGGCTGGTCGGCGAGTTCGCGCAAGCCGGTCTCGTCAACGTCGTCGGCGGCTGCTGCGGCACCACGCCGGACCACATCGCAGCGATTGCCGCCGCGGTCGCGCCGCACAAGCCGCGCGTCGTGCCGGTGATCGAGCCGCGATTGCGATTGTCCGGCCTCGAGCCCTTCTCGCTGACGGCGGACATTCCGTTCGTCAATGTCGGTGAGCGCACCAACGTCACCGGCTCGGCGAAATTCCGCAACCTCATCAAGGCGGGCGATTACACCGCCGCGCTCGACGTCGCGCGCAGCCAGGTCGAGAACGGCGCGCAGATCATCGACGTCAACATGGACGAAGGCCTGCTCGATTCCGAACAGGCGATGATTACCTTCCTCAACCTGATCGCGGCCGAACCGGACATCGCGCGCGTGCCGGTGATGATCGACTCATCGAAATTCTCGGTGATCGAGGCCGGGCTGAAATGCCTGCAAGGCAAGCCGGTGGTAAACTCGATCTCGTTGAAGGAAGGCGAGGAAAAGTTCCTGCACGAGGCGCGGATCGCGCGCCGTCACGGTGCCGCCGTGGTGGTGATGGCGTTCGACGAGACCGGACAGGCCGACACCTATCAGCGCAAGACCGAAATCTGTAAACGCGCCTACGATATCCTTGTCGAAGAGGTCGGCTTCCCGCCGGAAGACATCATCTTCGATCCGAACATCTTCGCGATCGCGACCGGCTTAGAGGAACACAACAATTACGGCGTCGATTTCATCGAGGCCACGCGCTGGATCCGCCAGAACCTGCCGCACGCACATATTTCCGGCGGCGTCTCCAACCTGTCGTTCTCGTTCCGTGGCAACGAGCCGGTGCGCGAGGCGATGCATTCGGTGTTCCTGTATCACGCCATTAAGGCGGGCATGGACATGGGCATCGTCAATGCCGGGCAGATGATCATCTATGACGACATCGATCCCGAACTGCGGCAGGTCTGCGAGGACGTCATTCTCAACCGCGATCCCGGCGCGTCGGAGCGGCTGCTCAACCTTGCGGAAAAATTCCGAGGCCAGAGCAAACAAGCGAAGGAAGCGGATCTTACCTGGCGCGAATGGCCGGTGAAGAAGCGACTGTCGCACGCGCTGGTCAACGGCATCACTGAGTATATCGAGCAGGACACCGAGGAAGCGCGGAAGTCGGCCGATCGCCCGCTGTCGGTGATCGAAGGTCCGCTGATGGCCGGCATGAATGTCGTCGGCGACCTGTTCGGCGACGGCAAGATGTTCCTGCCGCAGGTGGTGAAGTCGGCGCGCGTGATGAAGCAGGCGGTCGCATACCTGATGCCGTTCATGGAAGAAGAGAAGGCGCGCAATCAGGCCGCCGGCATCGCGGGGGACGGCAAAAGCTCGGCGGGCAAGATCGTGCTCGCCACCGTGAAGGGCGACGTCCACGACATCGGCAAGAACATCGTCGGCATCGTGCTTCAGTGCAACAACTACGAGGTGATCGACCTCGGCGTCATGGTGCCCGCCGCCAAGATCATCGAGACGGCGCGGGTCGAGAAGGCCGATATCGTCGGGCTCTCGGGCCTGATCACGCCGTCGCTGGACGAAATGGGTTACTTCGCCGCTGAACTGGAACGGCAGGGATTGAAGCTGCCGCTATTGATCGGCGGCGCCACCACCAGCCGCGTGCATACGGCGGTGAAGATCGATCCGAATTACCAGAGCGGTCCGGTGGTGCATGTCAACGACGCCAGCCGCGCGGTCGGCGTGGTCGCCTCGCTGATGTCGGCGGAACGGCGCGAGGCTTACGCGTCCGAGGTGCGAGCCGAATACGCAAAAATCTCCGCGGCGCATTTCCGCGCGCAGCAGGACAAGAAGCGCCTCACGCTCGCCGCCGCCCGCGCCAACGCGGTGCCGATCGACTGGAGCACGTATCGCCCCGCTACGCCGACCTTCCTCGGCACGAAAGTGTTCAGCGACTATCCGCTGGAGGAACTGGTCGAGGTGATCGACTGGACGCCGTTCTTCCAGGTCTGGGAATTGACCGGCCGCTTCCCGGCCATTCTCGACGACAAGGTGGTGGGCGAAACCGCCCGTTCGCTCTACGACGACGCCCGCAAGATGCTGGAGAAGATCGTCAAGGAGAAGTGGTTCAAGGCATCCGGCGTGATCGGCTTCTGGCCGGCCAACAGCGTCGGCGACGACGTCGTGGTCTACAGCGATGAAAGCCGGACCACACCGATCGCCACCTACCACACGCTGCGCCAGCAACTCGAAAAGCGCGAAGGCCGCCGCAACGCCGCACTGTCGGATTTCATCGCGCCGAAAGACACCGGCATCGCCGATTACATCGGCGGCTTCGCGGTGACCGCCGGGCTTGGGGAAGACGAAATCGCAATGCGCTTCAAGAACGCCAACGACGACTATTCGTCGATCCTGGTGAAGGCATTGGCGGATCGTCTCGCCGAAGCCTTCGCCGAACGGATGCATCAGCGCGTGCGCAAGGAGTTCTGGGGCTACGCGCCGGACGAGACGCTGAATAACGAGCAGCTCATCAAGGAAGAATACAAGGGCATTCGCCCCGCGCCCGGCTATCCGGCGCAGCCCGACCACACCGAGAAGGCGACGCTGTTCAAGCTGCTCGATGCGACGCGCGCCATCGGCGTCGAACTCACCGAGAGTTTTGCGATGTGGCCTGGCTCGTCGGTGTCGGGCCTCTACTACAGCCATCCCGAAAGCTATTACTTCGGTGTCGGCAAGATCGAGCGTGATCAGGTCGAGGATTATGCCGCCCGCAAGGGTCGGCCGCTTCAGGAGATGGAGCGCTGGCTGGCGCCGATCCTCAACTACATTCCCTCGCGCGAGGCACCGGTAAGCAGCATTTCCAGCGGCGATGCGCCGGCGCCGGCCAATGACGCCGTGGATGCCGACATGTCGTCGCATCCGCCGGGCTGCGGCTGTGCTTTCCACCTGCGTTATCGCAACAGGAAGGCCGGCGCGAACGGTTGATCGAACCATCACGGCGCTGTTGCGCGGCGCGCGATTTGATGCGTCAATACGCGTGCAACTCACGCGACGTGCGGTGCCGTGATGATTCCGGAGAAGCTGATCATCCTGCTGTTCGCCGTTCTCGGCAACGCCACCTGGGCCGACGCCGACGTTGTCGAGGTGCGCAACGCGGGGCCGGTCGATCTCGCGCCATTCGTCTGCACCGACATCACCCGCAGCACCATGATCAGCCGCGCCTGCTACAACGAGGCGAAACGCTCCGCCGTCATCGAGGTCCGCTCGACCTACCGGCAGTTTTGCGACATGCCGAAAGCGACCTTCGACGCGCTGCTCAACGCGCCCTCGATGGGACAGTTCTACCTGAAGCAAATCCGGGGGAAGCCATCCGGCCAGTCCTACGCCTGCCCGCACCCGTCATAGCGGCGTGGTTAACACCTTTGCGCCAATGCGCGGTCAGACAATTTTAATCAAATTGCTTCCAGCTTGAGCCATCGCGGAAAAGTTGGGAGTGCCCGATGAAAATATTCGCGTGGTTGGGCCGCTGGACCCGGAACTGGCACAAAGCTGCCGAGGAACCTTCCGAGTTATCGCCGGCCTTCGATGAAGACCACTCCAGCATGGCGGAGTTCGTCAGAATCCTGAGCCGGATCGACCGAAGCGACAATCCGCGCGCATCGCGCTGACGCGACCGGCCGAAGAAGACGCGATTTGGGGTGCTATGCTTGGTATACTTGGCTGGAACCCAATCTTGCCAGATCAAACATCGATAACCTCGCGAATTTGCTTCGAAGCGCGGCAACGTCATCCGCCCGCAACCGACCAACATTGAAAAGAAGCTCCCCGAGATCGAGCGCAATCCAACCTTGCGTGCCCATCTCCGATACCGCCCTTGTCGGCTTCGACTGCTTGCAAACATCAACGCCGTTGATTGAACCGCCTTAAAGTCGAGTGCGACAGAAATACGCACCGCACTTCCAAACCCGGCGCACAAAAAAGGGGGCCTTAGGTATCGCAGCATTCCAAAGCCAAGGAACCTATCATGGGTAAAAAACCTGCTTCAGCCGCTGACCGAGCCGCATGGCGCGCGGATGCCCAGTACATGCAAGGAGAAGGTCACATCAACCGAATCTTCGATACTCGTATTCTGTATGTTTATGGGTTCGGACTCGTCGCACATGCTGTTTCAGATTTGTTCAATCACTTCCTGCATCTGCAGCCCCCACTTGTGTCCGAGAAAGATCAAGCAGGGATGGTGTTCAGCGCTGTAGGTCTGCTAGGCAAACTGCCGTTGGTTGGGGAGATTCTTGAAGTGCCCCTCTCGGTCGCCGAAAAAGCCTATGATGCTGCTAAAAAAATCTCCCCTGAGCCGCCATCTCAAGCTACGGACGCAGAGCTTGATGAGACATTGAAGCACGAAGAGATGGCTACTCCGTTGTTCCAGCGGATTCTATGGATGCGTTGGGACCTGGAGCAGAAAAAGGCCGCTGCACTGGCACTGTTCCGCGAAACCGTGATCGAGAAATCGGAAAGCAGCAAATTTTCTGGAACGCCACTCTCTTTGGCGAAGGAAATGTTCGGGGAGCCACCTGCGGAGCAGAATAGAGAAGCAATCTACAAGCTATTCATGCAAGAGCGAGACAAACTATTCAAAACAATCATCATGGATTATGTCAAAAAGTATGTATCGATATATCGGATGCAGAAGCAGTTTCGGCCGGACGGTCCTTACAACGAGATGGTGTACTACTCTCTTGCAGGAGGACTGAATGATGCCCAATGGCGCTTCATCTACAGCAGATTTGGCAAGCGACCGGGCTTCGAAGATAAATTTGATATCTTCCTTCGTCTGGCCGGTTTGCCACTCCCGACATCAAAAATTTCAAAAGAAAACTACAGTTTCAGTCCTGTGCCCGACCCGGTCCTTGCCGATCTAAGTGATCTTTCAAAGTTATGGCATTGCAAAGTCATCGTTTGGCAGCAGACATGGTACGGCACCAACTCCGTTTCGGGGTGGTAGAAACAACCCGCTACGCGCCGAACCTGATCGGTGGCCTTTTTCGTGATGGCGCGATGCAAATTGGAGAACAGCTCAAAGCACGGTGACGGTCGGCAGCGCAGGTCCGCCAAGATCACCCGCATCGACGGCGTGGATACGTTTCGCGGACGTCAGCCGGGATGCCGTTGCGAGCGACCCACTCACTAGCTTCGTTGCGATTCAAGGCAACCATCTTGACTGCCACTTGTAGCGCCCTTTGTATTTTGGCGCGGACAAATAGACTAGGCCAATCAGTAAGATGTTGGAGATGCGGGCAATTCAACTGTTGTGGTACAGTTGGGTGGGCTCGAACCACCGACCTCCTGTTCCACAGAGAGCGCAGAGCTTCCGACATAATTACGCTATGACCGACATAAGTGCAAAAATAACAATAAAATCAATCGCAATATCTGTCGGCCGCCGCCTTGCTCCGCCCCCAATTTGATCTATGGTGGTAGCTATATGGTAGCTAGTCCCGTGGAAAGAGGATCGCATGGCGTCGGCAAACATCACCATCCGGGCTGTGCAGGCGCTCCAAAAAGGCGAAGCCATTTGGGACGCGGGGCATAAGGAAGCCGTGCGGGGTTTCGGCGTTCGCCGGCAGCGCGACAAAGCAACCTATGTCGTCAAGTACCGCATCCACGGTAACCAGCGGTTCGTCACCATCGGCCCGCATGGCTCACCGTGGACGCCGGACACGGCCCGCAAAGAAGCCAAGAAATTGCTAGGTCAAGTCGCGGACGGCAAAGACCCTGCCGATGCCAAGGCCGAAGCCCGAGCCGAAGCTGGCGAAACTCTCCGCAAGGTGGCGGGCGAATACCTTGTTCAAGCCAAAAAGCGGCTCCGGCCCAAGACCTATTCCGAGGTTGAGCGATATCTTCTGACCGCCTGGAAACCGTTGCATCGGAAATCGGTGTTCGTAATCCGCCGCCGCCACATCACGGCGCGCCTTGCCGAGATCGAAACCGAGAGCGGCCCGACATCGGCCTCCCGTGCCCGTACCGCTCTATCTGGAATGTTCGCTTGGGCCATCCGCGAAGGCTATGAGCTTGTGGCCAACCCAGTTGCTGGCACGAATCGTCCAGCCCAACCGGACAGCCGCGACCGCGTTTTGAGTGATGCCGAGCTTGCCGAGGTTTGGGCGGCGAGTGGCGATGATGACTATGGCCGGATAGTGCGACTGCTAATCCTGACAGCCCAACGCCGCGATGAAGTCGGCGGGATGTTCTGGCCTGAACTCGACACGGTGCAAGACCGTTGGACAATCCCCAGCACGCGGACAAAGAACCATCGCGAGCATATCCTTCCGTTAGTACCTACCGCCGTTGCCCAACTACCCGCTCGCCGCAATGATCGGGATTTTGTTTTTGGTGATGGGCCACGCCGCAAAGATGACAACAGGCAATGCGGCTTCTCGGGCTGGTCGAAATCAAAGGCCGCTCTTGATTCTCGGATCACAGCGACACGAAAGAAAATCTCCGGCGAGGACGCCGAGTTGATGCCGCGCTGGACTTTGCACGATCTTCGCCGCACAGCCGCAACTATGATGGCGGACCGGCTCGGGGTGCTGCCGCATATCGTTGAGGCGATCCTCAATCATGTGTCGGGTCATCGCGCCGGAGTCGCCGGGGTTTACAACCGCGCGCGGTATGAAGGTGAAATGCGTGAGGCGTTGGAGCGTTGGGCCGGGCATGTGGCGGGATTACACGGTCATGATTGAAAGACTGATCCCGAAAGGCAAGCCGTGGTGGGAAGTCGAGATTGCATTTTTTATCGATGAATGCGGATTGCCTCCTCTTGACGCCCGATCATTTACCATCTGCCGATGGATGTGGAATGGTGACCTCCGACCACTTGCCGCCTCACTCGAAGCAGGACCGCTGGATGCACCCGTAGCCGCCATGCTTGCGAGATTGATCCGCGAAGATCGGTTGCAAGTACGCGGAAAGCGTGGCGCTGGACGGAAGCCTGAGCGGACTGGCCGGGATATCATCGCAGCACTTGAATATGAGCAGCATCCCTGCAAATCAGATGAGGCTTTCAGTGAGATTGCGGAAGCTCTAGGCGTCAGCGAACAAACCATTCGCAATGCGGTAACCAAGTGGCGCAAGCGGCGCATAGCACGCAACTAGACCGCGATTTAATTATCGTGTTTGACCGCAACGAATGCGTTTCAATGCTCGGGCACTCGCGAGCGCACCTTAACTAACAACTTCAAGGATTCACTATGACCAACCTGCTTTCACAGCGGGAGGCCGCGACGTTGCTTGGCCTCTCACCCCGTACCCTGGAGCGTTTTCGTTGTACTGGTTTCGGACCTGCTTTTAGCAAACTCGGACGCCGCGTTCTTTATCGCCAATCTGATCTTGATGAGTGGATCGCGGCCAATGTGGTGGCGAACACCAGCGAACGGAGGACAGCACGATGAGCGATACTGTAAGCCGCTTTCTCTCAACCGTGCTGCCGCCGCTCGCATCGCCAACCACGGGAGCACTTATCGTTCCCGGTATCGCAGAGCTAACGACATTAGCCTTACAGGCTCACAACGAAAGTGAAGCTGCGGCGCTCAGTGCTGTGCTGAAAGCACAAGATTGCGGAAAGGCTCTAAACGAAATCAAAAAGCAACTCCCTCATGGTAGCTTTGAGGAATTCGTTGCGGCGCATTTCCCTTTCACCATCCGCACGGCCCAAAGCTACATGCGATTAGCGAAACGAGAAACCGAAGTGCAGCAGTTAGTTGAGGCAAAGGCGAAACTAGGTTCGCATTTGACGATCAAAGAAGCGCTGAAATATCTCAACACTGTTTGCGGAAAGAAGCGTCGATAGCGCTCCGCTACAATTGAACCTGCGATTTAAGGCCGCCCGAGCATCCCGCTTCGGCGGCCTTTGTCTCTGGTCGCGCGCCATCCATGACAAATTACTGAATAATATCAAATGCTTATGCTTGACATTCTGCCAGACATGTGATAGGATTATTTTCATACAATGGAGAATTGCCGATGAAACAATGCCTGAACTGCGGCCGCGACTTCATTCCCTATTCGAGCCGCCAAAAATGCTGCTGCCGGGACTGCTCGGATGCGTGGTTCGCCAACGAACGCCGCGAAGCCGTCAAGCAATTCCGAGAACTACAGACGGAGCGCGCATCATGACGGACGAGCCGCGCACTTATTTTGAAATCGCACAGGGTGAAAGCGAAACGTCCGACGCCGCCAGCGTCACCGGCGCATCGTCCCGACCATACGGCCATGACCTTCCTGCCCCTGCCTATGGCAGCGATCCGACCGGCCCTGAACCGCCGCTTGGCGTGGACGTGAACGCGCTACCGGATATGGAGACCTGTTGGTGGATGCCCGGTGCTGAATCACCACGCGCGACCAAGGCGGAGGCTGACAATGATCCCGAATAGAGATTTGCAGCGGCTCTTGCATAGTCGATGCGATGACTTCCCCAACTGTATCTGTGGCCGCAAATGGAACGAATACGACAAGGAAATATTCCCGCGTTGGGAACATTCGCCGCCGACAAACGAGGAATTGGAAGCCGCGCAAGTTGATATCGCTTGCGTCCTTCATTGCGTAGGGGCGCATTGCCACAACAAACAAGCCCGGCAGCACGCAACGGTTCAACTCCTCAATCCCATCTTTGACATTGACGGAGTCGAGTGAATGGCACGCTTCATCCTACTCGCGGCTGTAGTCGGCGCGCCCCCGAACGGCGCTTACAGCAAATTCCCCAGAGGCACGGCAATTGCGGACAGCGCGGCCAATGCGCTTCCCGGCGATGTTGTCTGGCCCTCTGTCTGCAAAGCCCCCAACTCCACGAATATGGCTCCCCTCGATGACGCTGCATCGGCTGCGATGCAGGGCGCGCCAATCGTCACGCTCGCCCAGCTCGCAATTTCATCCGCTGGTGGTGCTGCGGGAGAGGACACCGGAATCTAACAGCACGTTCAACCCCATTGCGATGAAAGGAAATCAGAACGATGACCGAGGAACGAGAAAAGGAACTGCTTGATCGGATTGCGAGGCTTGAAGCCAAGATCAATCCGCAGAGGATCGATAACGGCGATTGGCGTCCGCGCGACTACACCGCCCAAATGTCCATGCCGCCTTCAACAATGGCAGAGATGACCAACGCAACTGCCGGAGTCATGGCGGATATTGTAGCCGACAACAGCCGACGCCCCGTTGCTTGCGAAAGTCCTAGCGTCCGACCGGTGCCGTCACAGAACGGTTGGCGCGATGCCCCTATGCCTGCCGTGCCTGCGGGCACTCGCTGGGTTGACGCACTAACCGGCGGCGATACGAAACCTTTTCGCGGGAAGGAAACGTGAGCCATGACACCGGAACGCAAAGCCGAACTGCGGGCCGAGATTGAGGCGTTTCTATGCCCTGCACCACCAGCCGAACCGATGTCGGGTCCAAAGCCGAAGGTAGAAGTTGTCGCCAGTGAGGGCCGCGTGATCCGCGACACCGACGTTGTCGTGAGCCGCGCCGATCCCAACGCACAGCGCGGCGACACCGTCGTTCATGTGCGCCGTGCGGATCACGTCACGGTCAACATGGCGGAAGCCGAGCGGCAATATTGGCTACGAGTGCAAATCCGTGATGCTGATGTTGCGCAGCGTCGGCAACTTGATCCGTTCGGCTATGGCCATTGGGGGTTTTGATGACTAACGCTGCTGTACATCAATCGCCGGAATGGTTGCCCCGAGTCCTAGCCCTCGTTCACAGCAAGGCAACTGCGAACGCTGACGAACAATACGAAATATGCGCTGTTATTGGCGACAAGTATGGGCCTCAAGCGAAAGCCAAGGCGGAGGATTTGTTCGCTCAGGCAAAGGTCAAGGAGCCAGAAACGCACATACCCGCTTTACCTCCACCGACTGCCCCACTCAAACATGCTTCTCCAGCGTTCGGGCCGAAACCAACCTGTTTGCCGCAAGGGAGGCCGGAAGCCGATATCCTTGTTGATGTTGATGCACCCTATGAGGTCGCGCGGCAATTCCTCCTTGGCCGTTACTCCATCGGCGGCGTGGTCACACTGCGCTACTGGCGAGGATGCATATTCAAATGGACGGGCACTCACTATGCGGAGATGGCTGACGATGCGCTGAAAGCCGAGCTTTGGGACTTCCTCTCAAAGATCAATAAAGGGAAATTCGACCCTCAAGAAAAGCATGTGAATGGATTGGCTGCGGCGATCAAAGCGCGTGCTACGCTCAGCGATGAGATCGATGTTGGCGCTTGGTTGGGCGACGATCTTGCGCCTTGGGGCGAAACCGCGATCATCGTCTGTAAGAACGGCGTCGTTCGGCTCGCTGACGGCGAGCTTTGGCCCCATGACCCAAGATTGTTCGCGCTCAATGCAATCGAAACCGAATATCGGCCGGATGCTTTGGCATCGCGTTGGCAACAATTCCTTGATGAGCTTTGGCAGGACGAAAGCGACACGCGCAATGCGATGCAGGAGTTTTTCGGGTTGGCGCTGACGGACGAAACCCGATTTCAGAAGGGCTTCCTTCTTGTTGGGCCAGCCCGCAGCGGCAAGGGCACCATCGCCCGGATGCTGCGGAATCTGCTCGGTTCAAAGAACTACTGCGGCCCTAGCCTCAACCAATTGTCTCAGCCCTTCGGTTTGGAAAGTTTTATCGGCAAAAAGATCGCCGTGATCCCCGATGCACGATTGGACGGACGCGCCAACAAGAGCATTATCACCGAGCGGCTGCTCAGCGTCATTGGCGAAGACCCGCAGGATATAAATCGGAAGAACAAGGGCTATTGGCAGGGTATTCTCCGTACCCGCGTCATGATCCTGTCCAACGAACTCCCCGACTTCAAGGATGACACTGGCGTCATTGCAACCCGGTTCGTCATTTTGCAGATGCACCGGAGTTTTCTTGGCCGGGAAGACCCTGACCTTGAAGGCAAGCTATGCGCCGAGTTGAGTGGAATCCTGAATTGGGCACTGGCCGGTTGGCAACGGCTGGCCGAGCGCGGCAAGTTCATTCCGCCCGGCAATGGAGAGTTGAATGACGAACTTGCCGGGGTCGCCAGTTCGGTCAAAGCCTTCGTTGCGGAACGCTGCGAACTTGGCAGCGAACACACGGTGGAGATGGGCAGGTTGTACGATGCCTATCGCGGGTGGTGCCAAAGCCACGGCGTGACCTATGCGGATCGCCTGCCGAGCAACCACTTCTCCAACAAATTGCGTTCCGCATTCCCCGGCGAGATCGAGGACATTCGGCCGCGCATCAACAACCCAGCTCGCAAACGCATGTACGCCGGGATTCGGCTGCGGCCACTCAACCTGCTGAAGAAAATAGGTCCGCATGATAGATGAGTTGGTCCGCACGCAGTCCGCTTGGTCCGCATGGTCCATATGGACTCCGGGTCGTCCCTCTTTCTTATATTTATGATTGGGGATCGTTCTTTATGCGGACCATGCGGACCATAAGGACCAAAGAGATTCTGAAGGGGTGATCTTGATGGATTCGGGCGGTTTTGCAGAGCGGATGCGGACCAATCATGCGGACCAATGCGGACCGGGGATGAACTATGGAATTGCTACCTGATCTTTCACCAAGCGACGAGGCCGGACATATCGATGCTGCATCCTCGCTCGATTTCCTGCAATCGGTCTATCGCGATCCGTGCCAGCCGCTTACGCGAAGGATGCGAGCGGCAATCGCAGCCCTCCCGTTCGAACATCCTAAGCTGGCCGTGACCGCCAACATCGGTCCCAACGCGGGATTTGCTTTGCGGCTCGAACAAGCCCGCAAACGCACCGGAGCGGCGAGGTTGATTATTGATGCGTCTCCGGTCGCAACCGACTGATAGTCGTATGGCTCACGCCGAAGGTGCGGGCGATATCAGTCAGCGCCTCCCCTGCTTCGCGCCGGGCCAATGCCTCCCGCTGTTGATCCCGGTTGAGCGCGGCGGGTCGGCCCATGTGAACGCCTCTCGCCTTCGCCCGCGTCCTTCCTTCGGCGGTGCGGGCACGAATTAGCTCCCGCTCGAACTCCGCCAAGCCGCCCAGCACAGTCAGCATCAACCTCCCGTGCGGCGTGGTCGTATCGGCCCAGGCATCCGCAAGGGATTTGAACCCGGCCCCTGCCTTGGCTATGGCGTCCAAGGTATTGAGCAGGTCGCGGGTAGATCGCGCGAGACGGTCCAACCTAGTGACAACGAGCACGTCGCCGGGGCCTAGCGCCTTAATCGCCCGTGCGAACTCGCGACGATTATCCGTGCTCGCGCCGCTGACCTTCTCCGCATAGACCTTCACCGCGCCAGCTTCCCGCAGCGCCGCTTGCTGTGACGCAAGGGTTTGCCCATCGGTCGATACCCGAGCATAGCCGTACACCGTCATATCCTGCCCTCCGCACCCTTGAGTTTCGTTCATATCTTTTGCACAGAATAAACCAAGCAAACTCAAAGGCAATCGTTTTGTGCGAAAATTATAACTTTCGTTCAGCTTGGTGCGATGCGCGATAACGCTTCGCCGCAGCGGACGTGCGACCCACCCCCGGGGCCAAAAATTAGGCGCGCGGCTCGGGCCATAGGGGCTCTCAGAAAAAGTTATGAAATATCCGAATTGGCTCGGAGCTAAGCGTTTAGCCATTTCCAATAACGAAGGGCCAGAAAGGCACAGCCGCGGACTAGCATCGGAAGCAACAAGGCGAGACCAAACACGCTGATAAAGGCGGCGATTGCAGTGCCAAAGTTTAAGGTCAAGTATTTGAGCCGGTCGAGGTGATATTCGTACTCTCCACCCAGCTCAAATTTTTCTTTGTCGCGGCTACAGATATAGTAGCGAATGAAGTCGTTATCCGAGCGCACGAAGTCGGCCTCCGACTGACAGTTGTTAGATTTTTGAAGGGAGGCCGCGAGGCTTTCTTTCTCTTGTGACGTCAGCGGCACCCATACCCCGTATGAAGGCTGCGCATTGTAAGTACGGAAAACAAATGGGGATGCAAGGGCTCCGACGATTGCGAGCGATAATGCGATCTTCCATTGCCGTACTTTCCGTGTCGGACGCGAAGGCGCACGTATCCGTTCGTTGCTTGGCTTGAGCGGATTTTGCAACGCTCCTTTTGATTGCTCGATAGGTAGTCTAGCTACCCAATAGAGCGACATTGAAGTTGCATCCAATGCCCAAAGTTTGTTTGCGAACAAAATTGAGATAATTAGCCAACTCGTTGGAACTGGCCGAAATGTCTCAATCTTATCTTCGCGTTGCTCAAGCATCATTTACAAGGATTGTCGGCATGTCAGCCGCCATTAAAATAGAACTTAGTTCAAACAATTGCACAATTTGTGGGGGGTGGCCCGAGAAATATCGTTGGGCGCGGCGGGAGATGATTGAGGGATTGCCGCTGGATGACGACCCCATTTGCGACGAATGCCTTACCGTCTTTTGGCAGCGGCTGATTAACCCACCGGAGCCGTCCAGCAACCACTAGTCCGCCAGTGGTTGCTCTGTGGTAGCTACAGCAACTCTTGGAGTTTATAAGATAGAGCTAAATACTTGATTTCACTGGTACAGTTGGGTGGGCTCGAACCACCGACCTCCTGTTCCACAGACAGGCGCTCTAACCAACTGAGCTACAACTGCATCCTGACCCGCGCGATGCGGGTGCGAACGGGCCGGAAACTAGGTGCAATGCCGGTGTTTGGCAAGTCCGCGATGATCGGGATTTCGGGACTGTTCCTGAAAAAATCCGGCCTCGCGAACGCGCTATCCGCGCATGAGAGCCCGCGAGGTTACGCCGCCGGCTGGAACAGCTTGGCAACGCTGTCCTTGAACGGCTCGACGACGTCGGTTGCGACCTTGCGTGACAGTTCCACCAGTTCCCGCGACTGATCGGTAAGGGTTTCCACCTGCTTGCGCGTATGGGCCTGCAAGAGCTCGGCGGCCTGCGGGAAGGATTTCACGCCGGCCAGTTGCTGCGCCAGATCGAACATGGCGAATGTATTGGCCTGGAAGAATCCCAGCATTTTGGTCGAATAGTCGCTGATGCCCTTGCTGGTGACGTCGAACACCGCCTCGACTGCGACGTTGTTGCCCTGGGCTACGTCCTTGAGCCGATCGTAATTCTGCTGCGCCTGGGCGACGCCGCTTTCGACGAGCGCGCGAACCGGCTCGGGAATGCCGAAGGTTGTCGCGGGAATGGAGAAGGAATGGGAAAAATCGGCCATGGCAGCGCCCCCTATTCGATGACTTCAAGCTGGCGCCATCCACATGTGACGCGACATCTTGCCGAACCGAGCCGCATATACGTACGTCGCCCATCAAGGTCCCCAGCCCGCCCCTTCTACCAAGATTTTTTGTGCAATGCAATATATCCGACCAATCGTCCGGTAGGTAAATTGGCTAAGGCGTGGGCCGGCGGCTGGGCCGCCTTCCGATTCCGCCCCGCGTGAGTCGCCAAATTAACGCTATTGCGGCTTTCATTTGCACGGCTCCGAGCTAACCGTGGACCGGATCGCGGCCGGAGGCGATACTAACCAAATGTTAAGCCTGTTTGCCCGAGTGCGCCCCTCGGACAGCGATTCTTAGGCATCCGGACCTCAACCATGGCGTGGCGATGAACAACGCGGAATTCCAGTTGCGAGGACTGCACGACGCCCGGCTGGCGGTTCACGCCACCAGTGCGTCGCCGGCCTGGCTATGGACGCCGGACGGTGCGCACCTGTTATGGGCAAACCCGGTCGGCGTCGCGCTGCTCGGCGCGGCCAATGCCCGGGCACTCGCCGCCCGGACTTTCAGTCCCGCCGATCAGCAGCGCCGCCAGGTGGCCCAACTCGCCGTGTGGCTGCTGCCGGACATGCCGCCGCGCCTGGAGCGGCTGCGCGGCTTCGGTGCGCCGCTCGGCGGCCTCGTCACCTGCATCTGCACCCGCCTGCCATTCGCCAGTGGCGAGGACGGAATCCTGATCGTCGCCGCCGCGCCGATGGGACGCGCGATGCCGCTCGACGAAAGGCTGCGGCGCATTGTCGAAGCTGTCGAGACGCCGATGGCGGCGTTTACACACGACGGCCGATTGGCCGGCGCCAGCGAAACCGCACGGCCGCTGCTCGGCGGCCGCAATCTTGCTAACGCCGATCTGGCGCGACCGCGCGATGAGGCGCTGAACACCGGCCATGCCGAGGCCACCATCGACATCGGGCATGTCGTGCTGCAACGAATCGGCAGCGGCAACGACATCGGTTTGATCGCGACCATCACGCCGGTCGTCGTGCCGGCCGCGATCCCGCATGAGGACAGTGCATCGCCAGAGCCGATCGCGCCGTCAACTCCGGAGTCCATCGAACCAGCGACGGCGCGCATGTCGCCATGGGAAACGCTCGTCGATTTGGACAACGACGCGGATGCGCCCACGCCAGATGCGCCGGTCGCCGACGAAATCGCAGCCGACACATCAATCGCACCCGGCACATCAGAGAGCGATGCAACCGCGACACCGGAAGCGCCGCCGGCGAACGATTCCGTCGAGGTGCCGGAGCCGATCTGGCGTCATCCATCCGATCACGATGAAGCAGTCGCGGCCGATGTATCGGCCGTTATTCCGCAAACTGAAACGCCCGCCGTCGATCATATCGCTCGAGACGTCCCGGCGGCTGCACCAGCTATCGTTTCGCCAATACAAAGCGCGGTGCAGCCGATCCGCTTCGTCTGGCAGATGAACGCCGACGGCCGCTTCCTGCTCGGCTCCGATGATTTCATGCGTTTGATCGGCGCGCATACCGCCGGAGAATTCGGTCGGCCATGGCATGAGATTGTCGAGGCGCTCGATCTGGATCCGCACGGCCTCGTCGAAAAGGCCGTGGCGACACGCGAAACCTGGAGCGGCATCACGCTGAACTGGCCGGTGGACAATCACGGCCAGCGCCTCCCGGTGGAGTTGTCCGGACTGCCGGTGTTCGACCGCGCGCGCAACTTCGCGGGCTATCGCGGCTTCGGGGTCTGCCGCGATCTCGCGCGGCTCAGCGAATTGACGAACGCTCAACACACGACGCTCTTTCACGATATTCCCGCACCGCGCCCGCTCGCCGCCGATGTTCCGCACGCGCCAACTCCGAGCGCAGAGACTGTGCCGACGCCGCCCTCCCTCGAACACACCTCTGCGCCGGTGGAAGCACCGCTTTCCCCGCCAACCGATCCGGATACGAGCTTGGATAACGTCCTAGAGACTCCTCAGAACGTGGTGCCGTTCCGGCCCGCGCCCGATGCGAAATTGCCGACGCTGACGCCGGTGGAAAACAACGCCTTCCACGAATTGGCCCGGCAACTGTCGGCACGGCTGGAAAGCGAAACAAGCGAGACCGAAACGACGTCGTCCGATGGCGGCGAAAAGACTGGCATATCTGCGAAGTCGGAAGCCAAGCGCGACGTTTCTCCGATCGACTTGCAACAGCCCTCCGCATCGCCTCACGGCGACAGCGCGCGCGATACGCAACTGCTGGACCTGATGCCGTCCGGCGTGCTGGTCTATCGGTTGGAGCGACTGCTTTACGTCAACCGCGCCTTCCTTACGCGCGTCGGTTTCGACGATCGGAATGCGCTGGATGCCGCCGGCGGTCTCGACGCGCTTTACATCGATCCGGCGGACGCCGTCGCGAACAGCATCGACGACGCCGGGACGGCGGTGACGGTCGCCACTCAAAACTCATCGATCGCCCCAGCGCAGGCTCACCTCTCCACGATCACATGGGGCGGAGAACCGGCACTGGCCCTGATTCTGACCGAAACCGCGAGTGCAACAGCGGCCACGCCCGCCGCGATTGCTACGCCCTCGCCTCCGCCTCCCGCCGCCGGTCAGGTCAATGCCGAAGAACTCGGCGCGATTCTCGATACCATGGCCGAAGGCGTGGTGATGTTCGATCGCACCGGCCGCATCAGCGCCTGTAATCGCAGCGCCGAGGCGCTGTTCGGCGCCAGCGGCGACGAACTCACGCAGCGGACCTTGCCGGACTTGTTCGCGCCGGAAAGCGAAAAGGCGGTGCGTGACTATTTCGACAGCGTCGCCAACGCCGATGCCGCCAGCCTGCTCGACCATGGGCGCGAAGTGTTGGGACGCGTGCGCGAAGGCGCATTCCTGCCGCTGGCGATGACGATGGGCCGCACCATGCCCGGCAGCCCGAACTACTTCGCGGTGTTCCGCGATCTGACGCAGAGCAAGAAGGACGAAGCCGCGCAGCACCTCGCGCGCCGCCAGACCGAACGTGCCGCCACCGCGAAGGCCGACGTGCTGGCGCGCGTCAGCCACGAGATCCGCACGCCGCTCAACGCCATCATCGGCTTCGCCGACGTCATGATCGACGAGCGTTTCGGGCCGCTGGGCCACGAGCGCTATGCCGATTACCTCAAGGACATTCGCGCGTCCGGTGAACGGGTTTCGGCCATCATCGATGAAATGCTCGACCTGTCGCGGGCCGAAACCGGCAAGCTCGACCTGGCCTTCGGCCACCACGATCTCAACGACCTGCTGGAGCAGTGTGTCGCGGTGATGCAGCCGCGCGCCAATCGCGAGCGGATCATCATCCGCACATCGCTCGCCCATACGCTGCCGAGCATCGTTGCCGACGCCCGCACGCTGCGACAGATCGCGATGAACCTGATCGGCAATTCGATCCATCTCGCCAATGCCGGCGGACAGGTGATCGTCTCCAGCGCGCTCTCCGATGACGGCGATGTCGTATTGCGGGTGCGTGACACCGGACACGGCATGAACGACAACGAACTCGCCGCCGCCGTCGAACCGTTCGGTGCGCCGATGCCGGACCAGACGCCGGGCCACGTCGGCGTCAGCCTCGCGCTGACCAAGGCCTTGGTCGAAGCCAACCGCGCGCGGTTCCAGATCAAGAGCGTGCCGCGATCAGGAACGCTGATCGAAGTGACCTTCCCGCGGATCACCGCGCGAGCATAACGCTTGCGTGAACGACAGCGCGGCGGCAATCGACTGGTTCCAAGCCGCTGCGATATCAGGCTCGGGCGTGCTGGTCTCCGAACCGCACGCGTCGTATAGTCGTCGCGCACGGATCAACGGAGCGCGGATGTCGACGTTCTCGGGAAAATGCGGTCTCGCCATCGTGGCGACGGTCTTGGGCCTGATCGCGTCCGCCGCGCATGCCCAATCTGAGCCGGTGCGATACTGGATTCCGTTCGGCCCCTTCGGTTTCGGCGACGGCGCAACCGCGACGACGGGCATGGAGACGTACAGCAACGTTCCGGATTTCAGCTTCGGAAACACTGATAAGACCGGCTTTGTCTTCAGAAGCTACAGCGCTCCGGTCACTGCGCTCACGTCCAGTTTCGGATGGAACGGGCTTGGCAACGCGACCGCGTTCAGCACGCTCGATTCGCTGTCCCACGAACGCACGCAGTTCGGCTACAACTTCAAGGGCGCGGGCGACATGCCGGTGACGTTGTTCGGCGGCGTCGATACCCTGAAATACAACCCGGACGCTTTCAGCACGATCACGTCATTCAACTCGACCCCCGGCACGGCTGCCGTCTACGGCGTCCATGCAGGCATCGAGGTGCGGCCGACATCGAACCTCAGCCTGTCTTTCTCGGCCGGCTATACGCAGCAGCAACCCGGCCTCGCCGGTGGTGACCTGAGTTCGTCCCTGCTACCCAGAGCGCTTGGCGGGACGCGTTAGAGCGGGTTACGCATTCCTCAGCGTCTGACCGGCAATTCGTTTTGCAGGCAGATTTGCAACTCGAAAAGAGTCGTCCCTGCGCAGGGACGACCTTTTTCGCAGAACCAGTTTTGCGCTTTTGCGCTCGCCGCTCAGGCGTTCTTCAGCGCGACGCGAAACTCGGCTTCGGTCTTCGACTTCACCTCATCGAGGGTGACGCCGTCGGCCAGTTCGATCAGCGCCATGCCGTCGTTGCCGTGCTTGTCGATGGTGAACACCGCGAGGTCTGTGATGACCATGTCCACCACGCGCTCGCCGGTGAGCGGCAGGTTGCATCGCTTGAGCAGCTTCGGGCCGTCCTTCGCGGTATGCTCCATCACCACCACGACGCGCTTGACGCCGGCGACGAGGTCCATCGCGCCGCCCATGCCCTTGACCATCTTGCCGGGGATCATCCAGTTGGCGAGGTCACCGTTCTGCGCCACCTGCATCGCGCCGAGGATCGACAGGTCGATATGGCCGCCGCGCACCATGCCGAAGGAATCAGCGCTGGAGAAGTAGCTGGTGTCCGGCAACTCGGTCACCGTCTGCTTGCCGGCGTTGATGAGGTCGGGGTCTTCCTCGCCCTCATACGGAAACGGCCCCATGCCGAGCATGCCGTTCTCGCTCTGCAACGAGACGTCGACGCCGTCCGGAATGAAATTCGAAACCAGCGTCGGGATGCCGATGCCGAGGTTGACGTAGAAGCCGTCGCGCAATTCCTTCGCTGCGCGGGCGGCCATCTGATCGCGGGTCCATGCCATCGCTCTCTCCTACAATCCTGAACGTTATGCGGGGCGCTTGCGCAGGGTGCGCTGCTCGATGCGCTTCTTGTCGGTGCCCACCTCGATGATGCGCTGAACGAAGATGCCCGGCGTATGGATGTGATCGGGATCGATCTCGCCGGCCGGCACCAGATGCTCGACCTCGGCAACGGTGATCTTGGCGGCGGTCGCCATCATCGGGTTAAAGTTGCGCGCCGTCTTGCGGTAGACCAGATTGCCCGCCGTATCGCCCTTCCAGGCGTGGACGATGGCCAGATCGCCGAACAGGCCGCGTTCCATCAGGTACTTCTGGCCGTCGAATTCCTTCACTTCCTTGCCTTCGGCGATCAGCGTGCCGACGCCGGTTTTGGTGTAGAACGCCGGGATGCCCGCGCCGCCGGCACGAATGCGCTCGGCCAGCGTACCCTGCGGACAGAACTCCAATTCCAGTTCGCCGGCGAGGAATTGCTGTGCGAACAGCTTGTTCTCACCCACGTAGGACGAGATCATTTTCTTGATCTGCCGCGTCTCCAGGAGGCGGCTGAGCCCGATACCGTCGACGCCGGCATTGTTGGATACCACGGTCAGATTCTTGACGCCGGAATCGCGCAGCGCATCCGACAGCGTCTCCGCGATGCCGCACAGGCCGAAGCCGCCGGACATCACCATCATGCCATCTTTGAGAATGCCTTCGAATGCCGATTTGGCGTCGGGATAAACCTTGTTCATGGGGATACGACCTGATCGAGGAAAGACGCGGGAAATTGGGCGTGCCAGGGTGGCGAACGTCAAATCTAAGTTGTATTAGGCGAAATCGCCGCGGGACGTCAATTGCGGTGGGCCAGCTCCCGAGCCGCATGGGCAGCCTTGAAAGCGTCAAGAAAACCCATCAAGTTGCGCGGGATCGTGGCCCCGAGGCTGGCGCCGCCCTCACACATCAACCGATCCGAGTAGGCCATTGACTATCACCCAAGGAATGAAGCGCCTGGGGTTGCCGATCGCGGCAATCCTCGGCGTCGTACTGGCCGGTCTGGCCAGCATGTCCTTGCTGCTCGACCGGGACGCCCTGCGCCAGGCCGTCGAAGCGCAGATCCGCGCCGTCACCGGGCTGGACCTGATGGTCAATGGCGGGATCGACGTCACCGTGTTTCCGCAGAGCCGCGTGGTCTTCCATAACGTCGGATTGAAGGGCGGCGGCGCGACGGATGCGGCACTCAGCGTCGATACGATGGTGGCGAACCTGCGGCTGCTGCCGCTTCTGATGCAACGCTTCCAGATCGCCGACGTGATTCTGGCGCGGCCGCAAATCCGGGTGGTGCGGGAGGCTGACGGCAGCAGCAACTGGACGCCGTTCATCGAGACCTTGACCCGTACCGTCAAGCCGGGTGCGGAAAGCCCGCTGTCGTTCTCGGAAATCCGCATTCAGGACGGCCGCCTGACCTATACCGACGCCACCAAGCAGGTCGAAACCATCGGGGACATCAACCTCTCGCTGGCGTGGCCCTCGATCTCGCGCTCGTTCGCCGCCACCGGTCAGTTCGACTGGCGCGGCGCGCGCGTCGACGGCAGCATCAGCGTCAATGACTTCATCGCCGCGCTGTCCGGCGAGCGCTCGGGACTGAAGGTTCGCATCGCCGCGCCGGCCTTGAAACTCGCGTTCGACGGCGCCGTCGCCAACAAGACCAGCCTGGTGATGGACGGCACGCTGACGGCGGACAGCAACTCGCTGCGCAATGCGCTGCGCTGGTTCGGGCAGGCACCGCCCGGCCGCGGCGGGTTCGGGCGGTTCGCGCTCAAGGCGCGCGCCAACCTGGTCGGCCCGTCTTTGGCGCTCACCAACGTCAATGTCGAACTCGACGGCAACGCCGCCGAAGGCGTCATGACCTACAGCAATATCGGACGCCAGACCCTGCAAGCGACGCTGGCCGCCGGCACGCTCGATTTCACGCCCTATGTCAGCACGTTCCGGTGGCTGGCCTCCGGCGCGCGCGACTGGAATCGGCAACTGTTCGACTTGAGCGCGCTCTCGACCACCGATCTCGACATTCGCCTGTCCGCCGCCAAGCTGACGGTCGGATCGACCAAACTCGGCCGCACCGCGCTCGGCGCCAACCTGCGCAACGGCGCGCTGGCGCTCAGCGTGGCGGAAGCGCAGATCTTCGGCGGCATCGCCAAGGGCTCGTTGGGCATCTCGCGCGACGATATCGCCGCCGACATCAAGGCACAGTTTCAACTGGTGGATGTCGACCTGCAAAGCAGCGCCAGCGAATTGTTCGGCACCAGCAAGCTGTCCGGACGCGGCAACCTCACCGTCGTTCTGGGCGCGACCGGTTCGAGCCCGTTCGGGCTGGCGCAGACCCTCGCCGGCACCGCGACACTGATCGGACACGACGGCGCCATCAGCGGCTTCAATGTCGAACAGCTCTTGAAACGGCTGGAGCGGCGTCCGCTGTCCGGCGGCGGTAATTTCCGCAGCGGCCAGACCCCGTTCGATACCCTGAAAATCGCGGTCCGGTTCAACGACGGCGTGGCGACCGCCGACGACGTCCAGATCAACGGTCCGAACGCCAATCTGACCCTGACCGGCACCGCGTCGGTGCCGCTGCGCGAATACGATCTCAAAGGCGTTGCAAGTCTCGTTTCGACATCGGCCGACACATCGAAATTCGAGCTACCGTTTGTGGTGCAAGGCCCGTGGGATGACCCGCTGATCTTTCCCGACCCGGTGAGCCTGATCCGCCGCTCGCCGGCCTCGGCGCCGCTGCTTGACGCGGTCAAGGATCGCCGCACCCGCGACGCCGTCCGCTCCGTTCTGGAACGCATCACCGGGCAGAAGCCCACGCCGGCCACCACAACAGAGGCCGGCGCTGCGCCACCGCCGAAATCCAACTAAGGCTGTTGTCACCTCACATCGGCGCGGCGTTGCCGCCTCGCCGGCTGGAGAGTTTTGTCGCCAGCGACGCCGTGACGATGGCGAGTGTGACCGCGCCGATGATCAACGCGCAGATCGCATTGATCTCCGGCTTCACGCCCAATCGCACCTCGGAATAAATCCGGATCGGCAAGGTCGCCGAGCCCGGTCCCGTGGTGAAGCTGGCGATCACCAGATCGTCCAGCGACAACGTGAAAGCCAGCATCCAGCCGGCGGCAATCGCCGGCGCGATCAACGGCAACGTTACCGCGACGAAGGCTTTCACCGGCCCGCAGCCGAGGTCCATCGCCGCCTCTTCCAGGCTGCGATCGATGCTGCCCAGCCGCGACTGCACGATCACCGCGACGAAGCACATCGTCAGCGTCGCGTGGGCAATCGTCACTGTCCAGAAACCGCGCTCGGCGCCAAGCGCCACAAACAGTAACAACAATGACAAGCCGGTGATGACTTCCGGCATCACCAGCGGCGCGTACAACATGCCGGAGAACAGCGTGCGGCCCTTGAAGCGTTCGCCGCGCACCAGCGCCAGCGCCGCCAGCGTCCCGAGCACCGCGGCGAGCGTCGCCGAAACAGCGGCCACGCGCAGACTGGTCGCTGCCGCCGCCAGCATCGCCTCGTCGTTGAAGAACGCCGTGTACCAGCGCAACGACCAGCCGCCCCAGACGGTGACCAGTTGCGAGGCGTTGAACGAATAGATCACCAGGATCACGATTGGCAGGTACAGAAACGCCAGCCCGAGTGCCAGCGAGGCGATGTTGAATCGCGATATCACGGCGAAGCGGCGGGCGCTCATGACCGCACCATCTGGCGGCGCTGAAACCGATCATAGATCACGAGCGGCAGCAGCAGGATCAACAGCAGCATCACCGCCGTCGCGGCGGCCACCGGCCAATCGCGGTTGGTGAAGAACTCAAGCCACAACGTCTGGCCGATCATCAGCGAATCCGATCCGGCCAAAAGATCGGGAATGACGAACTCGCCGACCAGCGGGATGAAACACAACAGAGCGCCCGCGCCTATTCCCGGCAACGACAGCGGCAGCGTCACCCGCCAGAAGCTCTGCAATGGCGAACTGCCGAGATCGGCGGCGGCTTCCAGCAGAGCCGGATCGAGTTTCGACAGCGTCGCATAGAGCGGCAGAATCATGAACGGCAGGTAGGAATAGACCATGCCGATATACATCGCGGTATCGGTCGACAGCCACACTACCGGCTCGGATACGACGTGCAACGCCAGCAAAACCTGATTGAGCAAGCCGTCGTGCTGCAGGATGTTGATCCACGCATAGACTCGGATCAGGAACGAGGTCCAGAACGGCACGATCACCAGCGTCATCGCGAGCGGCTGCCAGCGCCGTGGCAGACGCGACATCGCATAGGCGATCGGATAACCGATCAACAACAGCAGCGCGGTCGCGGTCGCCGCTACCGTCAGACTGCGCAGCCCCGCCAGCAAATAGAGCTGATCGGAGAGCAGCAGACGGAAGTTGTCGAGTGACAAAGCGGAGACGGCAGCGACCAGCGCCTGCCAGCCCGCACCGAAATCGAACACCGGCAGATAAGGCGGCTGCGCGTTGGCGACCTGCGACAGGCTGAGTTTCAGCACGAAGCCGAACGGCACCAGAAAGAACAACACCATCCAGCCATAAGGCGCGATGGCGGCAAGACGTGCCGGCCGTGTGAAGATATTGCGCGCGCTCATCTCATCGATCCAGCACGATGCAATCGTCCGGCGCGAACCAGACCGTCACCCGTTGACCCGCGGCATACGCGTCCGCGCTGACGCGTGCGGCGTTGGCCAGCGATGCGCGCAGCGTCGCGCCGCCGTCAAGCGCGATCGTGTAGGACGACACGCTGCCGAGATAATTGACGCCCGCGATCGTGCCTTCCAGCCGATTGATCGTGGCGGCGCCGGCATGATCCGCCGGCGCGCGCTGCGACAATCTGATTTTTTCCGGCCGGATGGCGACGCAGACGTCCGCAGCATCACCAAGGTCGCGCGGCGCCAGTGCCGTGAGCATGCCCGCACCTTGTGTGGCCACACGCAGGCGACCGCCTTCGCGCGCCTCGATCCGACCCTCGACAATGTTGACGTCACCGACGAACTCGGCGACCCAGCGCGAGTGGGGTTCCTCATAGAGCTGGCGCGGCGTCGCCACCTGCGCGAGCCGGCCGGCATTCATCACACCGATCCGATCCGCAAGCGTCATCGCCTCGTCCTGATCGTGCGTGACGACGATGAAGGTGAGACCGAGCTTGCGCTGCAAGGCCAGCAGTTCGCGCTGGGTGCTGTCCCGCAGCTTCTTGTCGAGCGCCGCCAGCGGCTCGTCGAGCAGCAGCAATTGCGGCCGCCGCGCCACCGCCCGCGCCAGCGCCACACGCTGACGCTGGCCACCCGACAGTTGTTCGGGGCGCCGCTTCTCAAGTCCTTCCAGACGAACCAACGCCACGAGTTCAGCGACGCGCGCGTTGATCTCGGCGCGCGGCATGCCGGCACGTCGCAGGCCGAAAGCGATGTTGTCACGCACGTTGAGATGCGGAAACAGCGCGTAGCTTTGGAACATCATGTTGACCGGACGTTGATGCGGCGGCATCTGTGCAACGTCCTTTCCGTGGAGAAGAATCCGCCCGGAATCCGGCGTCTCGAAGCCGGCCAGCATCCGCAGCAGCGTGGTCTTGCCGCAACCGCTCGGCCCCAGCAGCGCGAAGAACTCACCCGGCTTGATATCGAGCGATACGCCATCGACGGCGGTGAAGCCGCCGAATTGCTTCCCGACCGCGTCGATGCGCAACAGCGGCAACGCCGCGTCCGCGCCCGCTTGTGGCGTTGTTTCTGAAAGTGGCCCCACCCTTGTCACTCCCACGCATGCCGCAGTCGCATGATGCAAAAAAATCCGGCGTGCCGGAATGTCCAGCGGCGCAGGATCTTGAGATCATCATGTAGCCGGGGATGCGTGGGGGCTCAACTGCCACGCGACAAAACGCAGCGGGAGCACGGAATGTCGGACGGTTCAACCGGCCTTGCGGTTCGCCACGGCGGGCAGTCTGGGCGCGGCGCGCCCGACCAGCGCGGCATATTGCTCGATCGGCGCCGGCCTGCCGATGAAGTAGCCCTGGACCACGTCGCAGGCTTCATCCGCGAGGAAGCACAATTGTTCGTAGGTTTCGACACCCTCGGCAACGATCGACATATGCAGGCCGTGACCGAGCCCGATCACGGCGCGAATGATCGCGGCTGACTGCGGCGTGCGGCCGAGGTTCATCACGAACGCCCGGTCGACCTTGATCTTGTCGAACGGGAACGCCTGCAAATACGTCAGCGAGGAATAGCCGCTGCCGAAATCGTCCATCGAAATGCGCACGCCGAGCGCCTTCAGGCGGCGCAGCAGGCCGAGGCCGCGGTCGAAATCCTCGATCAGCACGCCTTCGGTGATTTCGAGCTCAAGACGTCCCGGCGCGAGGCCGGTCTCGAGCAGCACCGAGTGCAGGAACTTGACCAGATCGGTGTGCATGAATTGCGCCGGCGACAGGTTGACCGCAATCTGCAACGGTTTCGGCCACGACGCCGCCTCACGGCAGGCCTCGCGCAAAATCCACTGCCCCATCTCGACGATCAGGCCGCTTTCCTCCGCCAACGGAATGAAATCGCCCGGCGGAACGGAGCCGCGCGTCGGATGATTCCAGCGCGCCAGCGCCTCGAAGCCGATGGTTTCGCGCCCGGCATCGTCGCGGCAGGCACGGGCCAGCGGCTGGTAGTGCAGCGACAGTTCACCGTTACGGATCGCCAGCGACAGATCCTGATGCAAAATCCTCCGGTCGCGAATCTGACGATCCATCTGCGGCTCGTAGATATTGATCGAGCCCCGCGAGCGCGCCTTGGCCCGGAACAGCGCAGCGCCGGCATTCGCAAGCAGCGAAGCCGCGTCGGTACCATTGGCGGGAAAGATCGCGATGCCGGTGGTGAGGCCGGTGCGAACCGATTTGCCGTCGATGCGGAATTCATCCGCCATGGATTCGGCCAGGCGATTGGCCACCGTCAAAGCCGCTTCGGGCTGCACTCCGTCGATGATCAGACCGAATTCGTCGCCGCTCAGCCGGGCCACGATGCCGCCGCCCGCCGCCTCCTGAATCCGTTGCGCCACCTCGATCAGCAGCTTGTCGCCGATCGCGTGGCCGAACACATCGTTGATTTCCTTGAGGCCATCGAGATCGAGCGACAGCACGGCGAATTTCTCGTCGGTTCCATCGCAGGCCTCGATCATCTGGGCCAGCGCCTGGAGGAAGGCCGGCCGGTTCGGCAAATCCGTCAACCCATCATGATACGCCATATGCGCCATGCGCGCCTCAGTCTGGCGGCGGTCGGTGACATCCTCGTGCGTCTTGATCAGGTATTGCGGGCCGCCCGCCTCGCCGGCGACGGTCACGCGCCGGGTCAGGAACAGCCGCAAGCCATCCTTGGTGCTGATCGGATGCTCCTCGGTCTGCATTCCGCCTTTCTTGATCGCGGCGTCGTCCCGGCTGATGATCGCGGAAGCTTCGCGCGGATTGAACAACTCGGCCGAGGTCAATCCGGTAACATCCTCGCGTCGGCGATTGAGAATGATCTCGGCGCGGCGGTTGGCGAGCAGGTAGCGGCGGTCGGTGGCATTCTCGACCGTGACCGCGATCGGAACGTGATCCACCACCAATTCCAGGAATGCCTTGGTATTCTCCAACTGTTCGGAGAGCGACACGCGCTCGGTCACATCGTCGAACAGCGCGACAAGGAATTCGGGCTGGTTGTCCTCATTGCGAACGAGAACCCGATTGCTGGCGAGAACGCACGGCCGGCCGCCGCGCTGAATGTGGATCTCGCCGCTGGCTTGTCCCGTCGGAGACTCGATCGCCTTCTGATCGGCCGCCTCGACCACGGCGGCGATTTCCGGCGAATAGAGTTCCTCGGCCCGTTTGCCGACAATCATGTGGCGCGAGAGGCCGGAGAAGCGCTCGAACGCCCGGTTGGCGAAGATGTAGCGGCCGTCCTCGATGTTCTTCGCGGCGATGCAGACCGGAACGTTGTCAACGATCGATTCAAGAAAGCTGTTGGCGGACGCCAACTGCTTGGCGAGGCTGCGCTGCTCGGTGCAGTCCTCGTGCGTCGCGGCCGCGCCGCCTTTCGGCAGCATGTAACGTTTCACCAGAATGGACCGGCCGTTGCTCAGTTCGACGATCGAGCCAAGGGTCTCGCCGGGATAAGTATCGCCTTCGCCGACGATCTCAGGAATCCCTCGGCTCCGGCGCAACGCGAACAACTCCCGGCCGGTGAGTTCCGATGTGATATCGCTGCGCGCGAGGCCGTAGATCTCAAGATAGCGGTCGTTGCAGAAGACCACCTTGTCCTGGCGGTTGACGATCACGACGCCATGATTGAGCGTGTCCAGCGCGGTCGTAACGAGGGTCGTGCCCCGCGAAAAGGCACGCTTCACCCGGTTCAGCGCCGCAATCGCCCAAAGAACGACAGCAATCAGAAAAGCAAGCGCCACCACCGCGCCGATGACGAACTGCCACAGCAGCATCGGGTCCATGGCTCCGAGCGACGCGGTCTGATCAAAGTTCGTAGGCAACGCCGATGCTGCCGTGAACGGCATCATCGTTATCATTACAAACGCTGCGCCCCAAACAGGATTCGCTCCGTTGCCGCCTGCCTGCCACTTCTTGCCAGCCATCGTTCACCTGCGGATATCGCACGCAATATCTAGCTGCCCCGATTTTCATCAGGTAAACAAGTAGCCTCGACCTGCCGTAATTTGGGTCAAATTCGGGCAAATGCGGCCGCATGATTAATATTTTGCTAATATCGCGCCGCGCAGGTTTCGAGACGATTGAGACCCGAGCGATTGACCCCGGATCGTTTCCGTCTCGATCGCCTCGTCAGTGAGTTGAATGCCGATGGATCAAGTTGAATGCGTCGTCGTTGGAGCGGGCGTCGTCGGCCTGGCGATCGCACGACGACTGGCCCGCGCGGGCCGTGAGGTCATCGTGCTGGAATCCGCCGAGGCCATCGGCACCGGCACGTCATCGCGCAACAGCGAAGTGATTCACGCCGGCATCTACTATGCCGCCGGCAGCCTGATGGCGCGGATGTGCGTCAGCGGCAAGGCGGCGCTTTATGCCTATTGCCGTGACCACGACATTCCACATCGCAACTGCGGCAAGCTGATCGTGGCGACACGGCCGGAGGAAGTCGACAAGCTGCAATCCATCAAGGCGCGCGCCGAAGCCAACGGCGTCGGCGACATGCAACTCCTGAGCGGCAAGGAGGCCTGCGCGCTGGAGCCCGCGCTCGAATGCCAGGCGGCGCTGTTGTCGCCCTCGACGGGGATCGTCGACAGTCATGCCCTGATGCTGTCGCTGCGCGGCGAAGCCGAAGCCGCCGGCGCCGCCTTCGCCTTTCATGCACCGCTGCTGCAAGCGCGCGTTGTGGGTGAAGGCATCGAGATCGACGTTGGCGGCGAGGCACCGATGTCGTTGCAATGCCGCCTGTTGATCAACGCCGCCGGGCTTGCCGCAACGACAGTGGCGCGCCGGATCGACGGCATGCCGCTCGACCGCATTCCGCCGGCTTATCTTGCCAAGGGCAATTACTTCAGTTGCAGCGCGCGTTCGCCTTTCTCGCACCTGATCTATCCGGTGCCCGAACCCGGCGGCCTCGGCGTTCACCTGACGTTGGATCTTGCCGGCCAGGCCAAGTTCGGCCCGGACGTCGAATGGATCGACAGCATTGATTATGTCGTCGATCCCGAACGCGCGAGCAGGTTCTATCCGGCCATTCGCCGCTATTGGCCCGGCCTTCCCGATGGCGCGCTGATCCCCGGCTACGCCGGTATCCGCCCGAAGATCGTCCCGCCCGCCGTGGCGGTGCAGGACTTCGTGATTCAAGGCCCGCGCGACCACGGCGTCGCCGGGCTGATCAATCTGTTCGGAATCGAGTCGCCCGGATTGACGTCGTGTCTCGCCCTGGCCGATCACGTCGCGGATTTGGCGCAAGCCTGACGCCGCCATCCGTTACGATGCATCGCGATCACTCTCGCGCCATCGCGGCAGCTATTTCGTCTTTGATGCACTATAGCCTTGGACACACTGTGATCTTCGACGCACCTTCAAAAGTGCGCCAGGCGCAATAGCTCATACAAAGCGACAGCAAATGTGCGTCGTGATGAGGCTGCGTATCAGCTTGCGAGAGCTTCGCTTCCGATCGATCAATCAGAAGCGAAGAATCTCTTGCATGCTCTGCCGAGCGCCGCGTCGTCTAGTGCAGTGTCGCGTCGGCGTTTTGCCGGAGCTTTTCGATTTCATCCTTGAGGAGAAGTTTTCGTCGCTTGAGTTCGACGATGCGAAGATCGTCGGTGGACAGATGCCTAAGAGCCTCGTGCAATTCACTCTCGAGAACGCGGTGTTTCCGTTCCAGTTCAACGAGATGCGACTGAACCGCCATATAAAACCTCCTCGGGCTGGGATGAATCTCAAACGCGATTTGGATGATGAAGTCTACATGACATGGGAAATCTGTCGATAGTTATAAGGTCGCGGATGGCGCTTTCCGCGCCATCATGAAAAACAAAACGTGAGCCCGGAACCACGCCGCTTGCATGGTCCGTGAAACGCCGGGATAATATGTTCAACGAGCGACCAACGATTTGCCGTAACCGTTTCGCGATGCAAGATTTCGGATGACATGACCGACGACGAACGCGAACTCGGTGCCGAATTGGCACGGCTGCAACAAGAACACCGCGATCTCGACGCGGCCATCGATGCGCTGCATCAATCGCCCGCGCCCGACCTCTTGCAGTTGCAACGACTGAAGAAACGCAAGCTACTGTTGCGCGATCGCATCGCTTTCATCGAAGATCAGATCACGCCGGATATCATCGCATGAGCGAGTGAGGCCACGTCGCGCGGCCGCCCACGCCGAAAGCCGAATCCGCTGCTTGAAATTCTCCGGTGCAAAAGCCGAATTCCACCCTTGAGAGCCTGCCGCTGCGGGTGTTGCCCGGCATTTGCCGCAATCCCATTCCGCCTCGACCGTAACGACGGACGCCTTGCTCCCGCCGGACGAAACGGATAATCCACCCTATGTTTCTGGATTCTCGAAAAGAATTGACGCTATGAACGCCCCCGTCACCATCATCATGGGCAGCCAGTCGGACTGGGAGACCATGCGCCACGCGGCGCAGACGCTGACCGCGCTCGGCGTCACCCATGAAACGCTGATCGTCTCCGCACACCGCACGCCCGACCGGCTCTATGCCTTCGCCAAGGGCGCCAAGGCAGCCGGCTGCAAGGTCATCATTGCCGGGGCCGGCGGCGCGGCGCATCTGCCGGGAATGACGGCGGCGCTGACCGAACTGCCGGTGTTCGGGGTGCCGGTGGAATCCAAGGCGCTGTCCGGCGTCGATTCTCTTTATTCCATCGTCCAGATGCCGGCCGGGATCCCTGTGGGAACTCTGGCGATCGGCCGGGCCGGCGCCATCAACGCCGCGCTGCTCGCCGCCAGCGTGCTTGCCCTTAACGATTCCGCCCTCGCCGGCCGGCTGGTCGAATGGCGGCGGCAGCAGACGGCGGCCGTGGCCGAGCGTCCGGAGAGCGCGACGTGACCGCTTCGGCTCAGGTGAAGCTGAAACCCGGCGACACCATCGGAATTCTCGGGGGTGGCCAGTTGGGCCGGATGCTGGCGCTGGCTGCGGCGCGGCTCGGCCTGCGCTGTCAGGTATTCTCGCCCGATCCGGATTCGCCGGCGTTCGACGTGGTGCAATACGCCACCTGCGCCGAATATGCCGATGTCGAGGCGCTCGAACTGTTCGCCGCCGACGTCGACGTGATTACTTACGAATTCGAGAACGTTCCGGCCGCCACCGCGATGGTGCTGTCCGCCCGGCGGCCTGTGCTGCCGAATTACAAGGTGCTGGAAATCAGCCAGGACCGGCTTGCGGAAAAGGATTTCGTCAACGGTCTCGGCATCGCCACCGCGCCCTATGCCGACGTCGCATCGGCAGCCGGCCTGCGCGCCGCGATCGGCACCATCGGCCTCCCCGCGGTAGTGAAAACCCGCCGCTTCGGCTATGACGGCAAGGGACAGGCGATGCTGCGCGAGGGCATCGACGTCGACGCCGCGTGGGCCGACCTCGAAACCAAATCCGCCATTCTCGAAGGCTTCGTGCCGTTCGAACGCGAAATTTCGGTGATCGCCGCGCGCGGCGCCGACGGTCAGGTCGAATGTTTCGACGTCACCGAGAACGAACACCGCGACCACATCCTGAAGTATTCCCACGCCCCTGCGCGGATCCCGGAGACGCTGGCGGAAGAAGCGCGCAGCATCGCGACCCGCATCGCGACCGCGCTGGACTATATCGGCGTGCTGGCGGTCGAGATGTTCGTGGTCCCTGGTAAGACTGGCCCGACGTTGCTGGTCAATGAAATCGCCCCGCGCGTCCACAATTCCGGCCACTGGACGCTCGACGGCGCGTCCGTCTCGCAATTCGAGCAGCACATCCGCGCCATCGCCGGATGGCCGCTCGCCAAGCCGGTGCGCCACGGCGCGGTGACGATGACCAATCTCATCGGCGACGAGATCAACGACTACACACGATGGCTGACCGTGCCGGGCGCCACCGTGCATCTCTACGGCAAGGGCGCCGCGCGCCCTGGCCGCAAGATGGGCCACGTCACGCAGGTCACGCCACCCAAACTGTAATTTCAGCAACGCCTGCCGCACAAACAAAAAGGACCATGGCCAGCCATGGTCCTTTTGCCGTTTTGGGATCGACCGATTACTTGCCGGACACGATTCCGACCGGCTCATCCGGGCTGAGCCAGCGATAGAGCACGCCGCCCAGCACGCCGCCGACCAACGGCGCGACCCAGAACAGCCACAACTGCTGGAGCGCCCAGCCACCGACGAACAGCGCCGGACCGGTGCTGCGGGCCGGGTTGACCGAGGTGTTGGTCACCGGAATGCTGACGAGGTGGATCATGGTCAGCGTCAGGCCGATCGCCAGCGGCGCGAAGCCCACCGGGGCCTTGCCGTGGGTCGAGCCCATGATGACGAACAGGAACACCATGGTCATCACCACTTCGCTGATGAGACAGGCGACCAGATTGTAGTGCCCCGGCGAATGCTCGCCGTAGCCGTTCGAGGCGAAGCCCTTGGCGAGATCGAAGCCGGCGGCCCCGCTGGCGATCAAATAGAGCACCGCCGAGGCGACGATGGCGCCGATCACCTGGGCGATGATGTAGGGAACCACCTGCCCGGCAGGAAATCGGCCGCCGGCCGCCAGACCGACCGTCACGGCGGGATTGAGATGCGCCCCGGAAATATGGCCGATGGCGTAGGCCATGGTCACCACGCTGAGGCCGAAGGTCAGTGCAACGCCCAGCAATCCGATGCCGACCTGCGGAAACCCGGCCGCGATGACTGCGCTGCCGCAACCGGCAAAGGTGAGCCAGAAGGTTCCAATGGCCTCAGCGACGTACTTTTGGGTATTCATGGTTTTGCCCTTTTCCCATTGAGATCGCGAATCGCCCCGCGACTATGGAAGTAGACACCGGAAACTGTCGAGTTCCGGCCGCTCCGAAGCCCCAAGAAGGGGTGGAAACGGCCGTCAAATACCGCTCCTAGACCGTTCGGGCGTGGTGGACATCCGCCATCCGATCTGGTACAGCGACGCCCTTGAGGTGAGGGATACGGCCGTTTGTCGCCCCCTGCCTTCCCAGATTCCAATCCGGTTTATTGAAAAGAGGATGGCGCGTGCAGGTTCTCGTCCGCGATAATAACGTCGATCAAGCTCTCAAGGCGCTCAAGAAGAAGATGCAGCGCGAGGGCATTTTCCGCGAGATGAAGCTCCGCGGCCATTACGAAAAGCCGTCCGAGAAGAAGGCCCGTGAAAAGGCCGAAGCCGTGCGTCGCGCGCGCAAGCTGGCCCGCAAGAAGTTGCAGCGCGAAGGTCTGCTGCCGATGAAGCCGAAGCCGGTGTTCGGCGCTGGCGCAGGCGGTGACCGTGGCGCGCGTGGTCCGGGAGCCGGCGCAGGTCCGCGCGGACCGCGCTGAACCGAACGTCGAGATTTCAGTTACGAAAACGCGGGCCGTTCGGTCCGCGTTTTTGTTTGTTGAATCGTCATTGCGAGCGAAGCGAAGCAATCCGGTTCGTGCTTTGTGGCCTGCTGGATTGCTTCGCGGAGCCTGTGCTCGGACGGCGTGAACCGCCGATCCGAGTGCTCGCCATGACGATTCAATCTCAATTCATCACACTCTTACGCCTTCAACTCGACCTCGAGGAAAACGATGGCGTCCTTGGTTTCGTTGAGCACGTCGTGCTCGACGCCGGCCTTGCGGAAATAGGATTTTCCGATGCGGAGTTGCGCGATGGAGCGCGTGCCGTCCGGCGCAACGATGGTCATGTCGCTGTTTGTCACCGGCACGATGACATAGTCCATCTCATGGCGATGATGGCCGGTGGCGCTGCCCGGCGCCAGCCGCCACTCGGTGACGCGCACCTCGTCATTGTCGATCTGAACGTCGGATGTCGCAGCGATGGCCATGGGATCTCCTCTCACACTTAGGGAACGAATGCCATGAACAGGAATACCGCAAACACCACCACATGAACCAGCCCGAACAGGATGTTGGTGCGGCCGCTGCCCAGCGTCAGCATGCTGATCAGAATCGTCATGGCCAGCAGCACCATCTCGCGCGCGCTGAGGCCGAGAACCAGATCCTTGCCGAGCACGATCACGGCTACCGACACCGCCGGGATGGTCAGTCCAATGGTCGCGAGCGACGATCCGAGCGCGAGATTGATGCTGCGCTGAAGCTGATCGCGCTTCGCCGCGCCGACCGCCGCGACGCTCTCCGGCAGCAGGATCAAGAGCGCCACGACAATGCCCGCGAAGGCCGGCGGCGCTCCGATCTCGAGCGCGGCGGCATCGATCACGACGGAGAATTTCTTTGCCAGCACCACGACGCCGACCAGCGCCAGCAGCAGCAACGCAACGCTGGCCCACAGCATCCGGTTCGAGACCGGATGCAGCTCCGCTTCGTCATTCCTGCCGACGAAATAATCGCGATGGCGGATCGTCTGGATGTAGAGAAACACGCCATAAAGAATAATGGTGACGAAGCTGACGAAAGCGAGTTGCACGTTGGAATAGAACGGACCCGGCGTCGTCAGCGTATAGTTCGGCAGCACCAGCGTGATGGTCGCGAGCACGATCAGCACGCTGAGATAGACGCTGGCGCCGGTCGCCTGGATATCCTGCTCGCGATAGCGGAAGCCGCCGCTCATGATGCAGACGCCGACAAGGCCGTTGCAGACGATCATGACGACGGCGAACACCGTGTCGCGCGCCAAGGTCGGCACTTCGTTTTCGCCAAGCATGATGGTGGAGATCACCGCGACCTCGATCACCGTGACAGCCATCGTCAGCACCAAAGTGCCGTAGGGCTCGCCGACTCGCTCGGCGATCACGTCGGCATGGTGGACAGCCGCGAACACCGTGCCGAACAGGATGACGAGGACAATCGCCGCATAGGCCAACCCGGAGAGCGAGCGCGAGAACTCCCAGCCGATTCCGGAGGCAAGAAGAAAGAACGCAACGGCCAGCACGGGAAACAGCCAGGCCGACCGGGGCATCGGGGAATGTGCGCTCATGGCGCCAACTTAGATCATTTTCGCGTGCGGGGAAGCGTTCTCGTCGCGACGTGCAAAAAACAAACGGCCGGGACAAACCCGGCCGTTCGTATTCTTGTACCGCTTTCGGTGGAGCGCCGTTACATCGCCTTGACGATGTTCTCGGTCATCTTCTTGGCGTCGCCGAGCAGCATCATGGTGTTGTCACGATAGAACAACGGATTGTCGATGCCGGCATAGCCGGATGCCAGCGAGCGCTTGATGAACATCACGGTGCCGGCCTTCCAGACCTGCAACACCGGCATGCCGTAGATCGGCGAGGTCTTGTCCTCTTCCGCCGCCGGGTTGGTGACGTCGTTGGCGCCGATCACGAAAGCGACGTCGGCCTGCGCGAACTCCGAGTTGATGTCCTCGAGTTCGAATACCTCGTCGTAGGGCACGTTGGCTTCCGCCAGCAGCACGTTCATGTGGCCCGGCATACGGCCCGCCACCGGATGGATGGCGTATTTGACCTCGACGCCTTCTTTCTTGAGGTTGTCGGCCATTTCGCGCAGCGCGTGCTGCGCCTGCGCCACCGCCATGCCGTAGCCCGGCACGATGATCACCTTCTGCGCGTTCTTCATGATGAAGGCCGCATCGTCCGCCGAGCCGAGCTTGACCGGCTTCACCTCGCCGCCGCCACCGCCGCCGGCCGCGGCGGTCTCGCCGCCGAAGCCGCCGAGGATCACCGAAATGAACGAGCGGTTCATGGCATGGCACATGATGTAGGACAGGATCGCGCCCGACGAGCCGACCAGCGCGCCGGTGATGATCAGCGCCGAGTTGCCGAGCGTGAAGCCGATGCCCGCCGCCGCCCAGCCCGAGTAGGAGTTGAGCATCGAGATCACCACCGGCATGTCGGCGCCGCCGATCGGAATGATCAGCAGCGCGCCGAGCACCAGCGCGATCACGGTGATCAGCCAGAAGTCCAGCGCCATGCCGGAATGCACCAACCCGTAGATGAAGAAGATCAGCGCCAGGCCGAGCACGATGTTGATGATGTGCCGCGCCGGCAGGATGATCGGCGCGCCCGACATGCGGCCCGACAGTTTCAGGAACGCGATCACCGAACCGGTGAAGGTCAGCGCGCCGATGGCGACGCCAAGCGACATTTCGACGAGGCTGGCGCCGTGAATATGGCCCGGCGTGCCGATGCCGAAGGCTTCCGGCGCGTAGAAGGCGCCTGCCGCCACCAGCACCGCCGCCATGCCGACCAGCGAGTGGAATGCCGCCACAAGTTCGGGCATCGCCGTCATCGGGACGCGCCGCGCGATCATCGCGCCGATGCCGCCGCCGATGGCGATGCCGAGCACCACCAGCAGCCAGGCCAGGCCGCCGGCCGGCGGGTGCGCCGCCAGCGTGGTGCCGACCGCGATCACCATGCCGATCATGCCGAGCAGGTTGCCCCGACGGCTCGATGCCGGACTCGACAGCCCGCGCAGCGACAGGATGAACAGCACACCCGCGACAAGATACAATAATGCTGACAGATTGGCGTTCATCTCATGCCCCCGTTGTCATCGTCACCTTGAGGTGAACGCCGTTCACTTCTGCTTCTTCTTGTACATCGCCAGCATGCGCTGGGTGACAAGGAAGCCGCCGAAGATATTCACCGATGCGAAGATCAGCGCGACGAAGCCGAAGCCGCGTGCCCACAGCGGCCCGTTGCTGTCGCCGACCAGCGCCACGCCGACCGCGAGCAGCGCGCCGACGACGATTACCGACGAAATCGCGTTGGTCACGCTCATCAGCGGCGTATGCAGCGCGGGCGTCACCGACCACACCACGAAGTAGCCGACGAACACCGCGAGCACGAAGATCGACAGACGGAAAACGAACGGATCGACCATCTCAATGGCGTGCATGGCTTGAGCCCCTATGCTTTCGGCTGGAAGTTCGGATGGATGACCGCGCCGTCTTTCGTCAACGCCGTCGCCTTGACCAGTTCGTCGTCCCAGTTGACGGCGAGCGCCTTGGCTGACTTGTCGATCATGGTTTCGATGAACGACAAGAGGTTCTTGGCATAGAGGCTCGACGCCGAGGCCGCGACACGCCCCGCGAGATTCGGGATGCCGACGATCTTGACGCCGTTCACCTCGGCGGTCTGGCCGCTGGTGACGCCCTCGACGTTGCCGCCGCGCTCAACCGCGAGGTCGACCAGCACCGAACCGGGCTTCATCGACTTCACCATGTCGGCCGATACCAGCCGCGGCGCGGGACGCCCCGGGATCAAAGCCGTGGTGATGACGATGTCCTGCTTTTTGATGTGCTCGGCGGTGAGCGCGGCCTGCTTGGCCTGGTACTCCTTGGACATTTCCTTGGCGTAGCCGCCGGCCGTTTCCGCCTGTTTGAACTCTTCGTCCTCGACCGCGATGAACTTGGCGCCAAGCGATTCGACCTGCTCCTTGACCGCCGGCCGCACGTCGGTCGCGGTCACCACCGCGCCGAGGCGCCGCGCCGTCGCAATCGCCTGCAGGCCGGCGACGCCGACGCCCATCACGAACACTTTCGCCGCCGGCACGGTGCCCGCTGCCGTCATCATCATCGGGAAGGCGCGGCCGAAGGCTTCCGCCGCCTCGATCACCGCGCGATAGCCGGCGAGGTTGGCCTGCGACGACAGCACGTCCATCACCTGCGCGCGGGTGATGCGCGGCATCAATTCCATCGCGAACGCCGCAACGCCGGCATCCGCCATCGTCTTCAGCGCGGCGTCGTTGCCATACGGATCCATGATGGCGACAACCAGCGCGCCCTTCTTGTAGCGCGCGAGTTCGCTGGCTTCCGGGCGCTTCACCTTGACGACGATGTCGGCGTCCTTGACCGCGTCGGCGCTGATCGTGGCACCGGCCGCCTCGTAGTCGGAATCCAGAAGGCCGGATTTGACTCCGGCGCCCGGCTCGACCGCGACGTCCGCGCCCAGTGCCTTGAACTTTTTCACCGTGTCCGGAGTCGCCCCGACGCGCGGCTCGGCCGCGTCGATCTCCTTCGCCACACCAATCTTCATAAAGCCTCCGGCGACACGCAATGCGTTAAGTGAAACAAACGGCGGCGCACGCCCGTCGGGCAGCGCCCGAATGCCGTCAGAGAAGGAAGATTGCCATCAGGATCAGGACGGTAACGACGGCGGCCGTTCCGTACTTTACCAACCCGATGAAGAAATTATAGGTGGCTTCGTGTTCGGCGTAATCGTTGCCGTCGGCAGTTGAGTAGGCGACTTCGCTATGATCAGACATCCATCCCTCCGGTCCAATTCGACAATTGAGTTGCCATTAGCGCAATCGGCATGGGAGAGCAACGGCGGCCAGCCGTCCGGCAAGAGTTGCGCCCAATTCAACAGCTTTTGCCATCCGCCTCATCGCCATCGTGGCAGGATTTTCTCCAGCGCCGCGGATCCGCGCAAGACGGACCTCCGGACAGGACGTGCTTCGTTCAAGGTAACGTCGTGTGGAGTGGCTGCGGGCGCGACGGGATGTCCGGTTTGAACCCGGCAATTACCCCATCGCTTCCAGTTCGTCGATCATCCCGGCGATGACCGAGAGGCCGCCGTCCCAGAATTTCGGGTCGCGGGCATCGAGGCCGAACGGCTTGAGCAGTTCGGAATAATGCTTGGTGCCGCCCGCCGACAGCATATCGAGATAACGCCCGGCGAATCCCTCGGCGGCATTCTCGTAGACCGCATAAAGCGAATTCACCAGGCAATCGCCGAACGCATAGGCATAGACGTAGAACGGCGAGTGGATGAAGTGCGGGATGTACATCCAGAAATTCTCGTAGCCCGGCTTGATCTCGATCGCCGGACCGAGGCTTTCGCCCTGAACGCCGAGCCAGAGCTGGCCGAGCCGTTCGGCGGTCAGTTCGCCGTTCCTGCGTTCGGTATGGACGGCGCGCTCGAACGAATAGAACGCGATCTGGCGCACCACCGTGTTGATCATGTCCTCGACCTTGCCGGCGAGCAGCGCCTGCCGCTGCTTGGCATCCCTGGTCTGGCCGAGCAGCCGCTTGAAGGTGAGCATCTCGCCGAACACGCTGGCGGTCTCGGCCAATGTCAGCGGCGTCGGCGCCATCAGTGCGCCGTTCTTCGCCGCCAGCACCTGATGCACGCCGTGGCCGAGTTCATGCGCCAGCGTCATCACGTCGCGGGGCTTACCCTGATAATTCATCAGCACGTAGGGGTGCGCGGACGGCGTGGTCGGGTGCGAGAACGCGCCCGGCGCCTTGCCCGGACGCACCGGCGCGTCGATCCAGCGGTCGTCAAAGAAGCGCTCGGCGATCCGCGCCATTTCCGGCGAGAACGCGCCATAGGCGGTCAGCACCGTCTTGCGCGCGTCGGGCCACGAAATCCGCCCGGTCGCCGCGAACGGCAGCGGCGCGTTGCGGTCCCAGTGCGCCAGCTTCTTCTTTTTGAACCAGCCGGCCTTCAGCGCGTAATAGCGGTGCGACAGCCGCGGATAGGCAGCGCGCACGGAGGCCACCAGCGCGTCGACCACCTCACCCTCGACGCGATTGGCGAGATGCCGCGAATCCGCGACGTCCTTGAAGCCGCGCCAGCGGTCGGCAATCTCCTTGTCCTTGGCGAGCGTGTTGGTGATCAGCGCGAAGGTGCGCTCGTTGGCCTTGAAGGTTTTCGCCAGCGCCTGCCCCGCGGCCTTGCGCTTCTCCGGCGAGCGATCCTGCAACAGGCTCAGCGTCGGCTCGATCGCCAGTTCCTTGCCGCCGACCTTGAACCGCAGCGACGAGATGGTCTGGTCGAACAGCCGATTCCATGCGGCGTAACCGCTGACCGACTTCTCGTGGAAGAGTTGCTCGACGCGATCCTCGAGCTGATAGGGCTTGTCCTTGCGGCTGTCCTCGATCCACGGCCGGTAGTGACCCAATTCCGGCGTCTGCATCGCCTGCTCGATCACCGCGTCGTCGATGCGGTTCAATTCCAGCGCGAAGAACAACAGATTGACCGACGCGGCGGTGAGACGTTCCGACACGTCGCCGTAGAATTTCGAGATCGCCGGATCCACGCTGTCGCCGGCATGGATCAGCCCGGCATAGGAGCCGAGCCGTCCGGCGAGATCGTCGATCGCCTCGTAACGGCGCACCGCTTCCGCGAGCCACTTGCCGCCGCCGGGCTTCGCCGTCTCCTCCGCGAGCCGGCCCTTGTAGTCGGTGGCGAAGGCCGCGCAGTCCTTGTCCAGGGCATCGAGATCGCGCGCGACCTCCGGTGCATCGATCCCGGCATAAAGATCGGTCAGATTCCATTCCGGCAACTTGCCTATCCCGGACGCCGCCCCGGCTTTGCTCTTGGCTTTCGTCGAAACCTTGGCCGGCGCGGCCTTGGACGCGCTCTTGGCTTTCGCGGTCCGCGATTTCGCCACGCTGGTGGCGCGCCGGGAAGCTGATTTGCGGAGGGTCGAGGAAGAACGCGAGGCCATGAAATTCAATCCGTCAGGTGTGTCGAATCCGAAGGTTGGCTTTTTTGTCACCGCCTCGCAAGACGGCACGAAGAAGCGGCATCCTGATGACAAGTCTTAAGAGCGCGTTAATCGGCGTCGGCGAGAGTGCCCCGATTCGAAACAAATAATTGTTCCGTGCGGGGAGTACCATGGCTGCCACCATTTTGATCGCCGACGACGACGCCGTGCAGCGCCGTCTCGTGGAAAATATGGTGCAGCGGGGCGGCTACGAGGCCGTCGTGGTCGACTCAGGCGACGCCGCGCTGGCGCGGCTGACCGACCCGGACGCAACCCCGATTGACGCCGTGGTGCTCGATCTGGTGATGCCCGGACTCGACGGCATGGGCGTGCTGAGCGGCATGCGCGAGGCTGGCCTCAATACACCCGTCATCGTGCAGACCGCCCATGGCGGCATCGACAACGTGGTGTCGGCGATGCGCGCCGGCGCCCACGATTTCGTGGTCAAGCCGGTCGGCGTCGAGCGTTTGCAAGTGTCCTTGCGCAACGCACTCAACACCAGCGCGCTGAAGGGCGAACTCCAGCGCATCAAGCACAGCCGCGAAGGCAAACTGACCTTCGCCGACATCGTCACCCGCAACGAGGCCATGGCCACCGTGCTGCGCACCGCGCGCAAGGCGGCCGCGTCGACCATTCCGGTGTTGATTGAAGGCGAATCCGGTGTCGGCAAGGAATTGATGGCCCGTACCATCCACGGCAGCGGCGAACGCGCAAGCAAGCCCTTCGTCGCCGTCAACTGCGGCGCGATCCCGGACAATCTCGTGGAATCGATCCTGTTCGGCCACGAGAAGGGCGCGTTCACCGGCGCCACCGAACGCCACACCGGCAAATTCGTCGAAGCCTCCGGCGGCACGTTGTTTCTCGATGAAGTCAGCGAATTGCCGCTCAGTGCCCAGGTGAAGCTGTTGCGTGCCTTGCAGGAAGGCACCGTGGAAGCCGTCGGCGGCCGCCGCCCGGTCAAGGTCGACGTGCGGATCATCTCGGCAACCAACCGCAAGCTGCTGGACGAGGTCAAAGCCGGCCATTTCCGTGAGGATCTGTTCTATCGCCTGCATGTGCTGCCGCTCACCGTGCCGCCGCTGCGCACCCGGCGCGAGGACATTCCGCATCTGGTACGGCATTTCCTGGCGCGGTTCTGCGCCGAGGAAAATCGCGCCATCACCGGCGTCAGCGGCGAGGCCATGACCCGGCTGGCGCAGCTCGAGTGGCCGGGCAATATCCGGCAACTCGAAAACACGATCTACCGCGCCGTGGTGCTGAGCGAGAGCGATCAGCTCGGGCTCGCGGACTTTCCGCAACTGGCGGCGCCGCCGCTCGACGCTCCCGACCATGTCGAGGAGCCGCTGACCATCGAACCGGCCTTCCATTCGATCGCACCGGAGATGGCGGGTACTGACATACCCATCGCCCCGCTGCCGAACGGCTCCCTCACCATGCTCACCGACGCCGGCGAGATGCGTCCGCTGGAAGAGATCGAGAACGAGGTCATCCGTTTCGCGATCTCGCACTATCGCGGCCAGATGTCCGAGGTGGCGCGGCGCCTGAAGATCGGACGATCGACGCTTTATCGGAAACTTGACGATGCGGCAGCCGCCGACGCGATGGATGCACCTGGGAAAAGCCGTTAGCCGCGCGCGAAAACATCGCGGATCAACGCGGCGTGGCGCGAATGACACACACGGCGCGCATCTCGTAAACATCGGCGCGCGATTGAACCGTTGCGGTCCGGTGACAGACACACGCAAAAGCGACCAACAAGCTGCGCCGCGCGTTGCAAACGATTGGTTTTCCGGTCAGTTTGTCGTGAACCATTCGGTGCCGCGCTGGTTGCTTGAGCGCCATGCGTGTATCCTGCGGATGAATCGCGGCGTATCCGCGCTGTGTTGTATTTCGCGGAGCCCCTATCCGGAACCGCGCATCCACCGCAGTGTTAAGTTGTGGACGGTCAATGTGATGACCTCGCGCGGCGCGCGCCGACGATGTTGACACTTTGGCAAAGTCAGCGTGTCAGGCTGCGCGCACTTGAAACGAGAACTGCTCTCGAGCACGGGCGGTTTCGCAGAGAGATCAGAGCGAAAGGTTAGAGAATGCGGAAGGACTCGATGGGCCGACATGGAATGGGCCAACGTGGATTTGACCGCGTGCTGATGGCCGTCGCGGCGACATTCCTGACGGTTTCGGCCTCGAACGCATTCGCGCAGACCGCGCCGGCACAAAACAACGCCGCCGAACTGGCGATCGATGCCGCTGTTCCGGTGCCCGACACCAGCATCGTGCCGCCGCCGACCGCCGCCGACATCTCCTCGACGCCGTCGAGTGGGGCACCGAGCACCGCCGCCGCTCCGGCATCGGCCGACAAGACCGAGACCACCGCGAGCACCACGCCGGCGACGGCACCGGCGGCCAGCGTGACGACACCTGCGGCTGCTCCGTCCGACACCGCTGCCCAGCAGGCCAAGGAAGCAGGCAAGGAGCCCGCTGCCGCGCCGGCCGCCGAGGCGCCTGCCAAGACTGCGAGCAAGGTCGCGCCGGCGGATCAGCCGGTCGCCGACAAGCTGCGCGAGACGCTGCAAACCCAGGCCAGCAAATTCTTCGACCGCAAGAACGAACGCGCCGCCGTCGAGAAATTCTACGCCGCGCGCGATTACGCGCCGCTGTGGACCGAGGGCGGCGCCCTCACCGCGCGGGCCAAGAGCGTCGTCTCGCGCCTCAACGATGCCGCCGCCGATGGCCTCAACCCGGCCGAATATCCGGTGCCGAATTTCGGCGCCGCGACCGGCCCCGATGCGCTGGCGGAAGCCGACCTCAAGCTGACCGCCAGCATGCTGGACTACGCACGCCAGGCGCAGAGCGGCCAGATGCACTGGTCGCAGGTCAGCGCCGACATCCAGTATCCCGAACACCCGGTCGATCCCAACGAGGTGCTCGCCAACATCTCGACGGCAAAGGATGCGTCCGCGGCGCTGCAGGCCTATAACCCGCCGCAGAAGCTCTACAAGGAACTGCGCGCCAAGCTCGCGGAGTTGCGCGGCCAGTCCGAGGGCCCGGTGGCGCTGCTGCCGGAAGGCCCGAGCCTTTCGCTTGCCAAGAAGACCAAGAAGAATCCCAATCCGGTGGCGATGGAAGATGCCCGCGTGCCGCAACTGCGCGCCAAGCTGGGTGTCACCGAAAATCCCGACGATACCCATTACGACGCGACCGTCGCCGCTGCCGTGCGCAAATTCCAGGCCCATGCCGGCCTGAAGGCGACCGGCGTGCTCGACGACCGCACCGTGAAGGCTATCAACAGCCCGAAGCGCGATCGCGAGATCGATACCATCATCGTCAACATGGAGCGTTGGCGCTGGCTGCCGCGCCAGCTCGGCGCGCCGTCGCTGGGCAACGCCTATGCGATCCTCAACATTCCGGATTTCACGCTGAAGGTGATGCACAACGGCGCCGAGGTCTGGAAGACCCGCGTGGTGGTCGGCAAGCCGGGCAAGCATGCGACGCCGCTCCTGACCGAGACGATGAAATACATCACGGTCAATCCGACCTGGAACGTGCCGCCGTCGATCATCAACAACGAGTACCTGCCGGCCTTGCAGCAGGATCCGACCGTGCTGGAGCGCATGGGCCTGAAACTCGAGCAGAGCCGCGACGGCACCATCCACATCTCGCAGCCGCCGGGCGAGCGCAACGCGCTGGGCCGCATCCGCTTCAACTTCCCGAACAAGTTCCTGGTGTATCAGCACGACACGCCGGACAAGAACCTGTTCTCCCGCGACGTTCGCGCCTTCAGCCACGGCTGCATGCGGGTGCAGAATCCCGACCAGTATGCGTCGGTGCTGCTCAACATCGCGATGCCGAACGAGCATTACACGCCGGAAAAAATCCGCGCGATGTACGGCAGCAGCGAGCGCGACATCAAGTTCGCGACGCCGATCCCGGTGAACATCACCTATCAGACCGCCTTCGTCGACGATGCCGGCAAGCTGCATACGCGCAGCGACATCTACGGGCGCGACGCGACGATGCTGGCGCTGCTGCGCAATGCCAAGAACAAGAACCTCGAAGCCGTCGTGGCCCACGCCCAGCCGAACTATTCGCGACCGCGCGCTCAGCTTCCGGTCCCGGTGAACGACCGTGGCGGCGGATTCGGCTATGACAGCGGACCGAACTTCTTCGAGCGCCTGTTCGGCATTCCGACCCAGGCCCCGCCGCCGGCCGCCGAATACGGCCAGCGCCGAAGAATTTACCGCTAAGCCGAACTCGCTCCGATTGAACGAAATTTATCTGCAATATCAACGGGCTCCGTCACAGCGACGGAGCCCGTTTTGTTAACCATGGTCCACCCCGCCGGCGGACGCGGGCTATTTTTTGCCATACTCGCTGGGCTAGGTTTCTTTCTTCAATCCGAATTGGGGGTAAATCTCGATTAACCCTCCTGATTTAAGCCTCGTTATCCCTCTTTCGCTGCATGGGGTTGCGAAGGAGTTTTGACTGTACGTCCTCTGGGTGGGCTCATTCGTGCCGGTCGGTTTTGCACGCGTTTTCAAATCGCTGACCTTGTCGCGCGCCGGCTATGGCCTCGGCCTGACGTCGCTGCTGCTGCTCGCCGGCGCCGGTTCGGTTCATGACGCCACCGCCTCGCGCGAAACCCGCACGCTGTCGTTCCACCACACCCATTCCGGCGAAGATCTGACCATCACCTACAAGCGCAATGGCCGTTACGACGAGGCCGCGCTGAAACAGCTCAATCACTTCCTGCGCGACTGGCGCAACCAGGCGCAGACCACGATGGACCCCCATCTGTTCGACATTTTGTGGGAAGTCTATCGGGACGTCGACGGCAAGAAGCCGATCCAGATCATTTCCTCCTACCGCTCCCCCGCCACCAACGCCATGCTTCGCCGCCGCTCCGCGCACACCGGCGTCGCGCGCCACAGCCAGCACATGCTCGGCCGCGCCATGGACTTCTTCATCCCCGGCGTGCCGCTGGAGCAGATCCGCTTCGCCGGGCTTCGCCTGCAACGCGGCGGCGTCGGTTTCTATCCGACGTCCGGATCGCCGTTCGTCCATCTCGACACCGGCAGCATCCGCCACTGGCCGCGCATGACCCACGACCAGTTGGTCCGCGTCTTCCCCAACGGCCGCACCGTGCACGTGCCCTCCGACGGCAAGCCGCTGGCCGGCTATCAACTGGCGCTGGCCGACATCCAGAAGCGCGGCAAGGGTGACGACAGCTTCTCGTTCGAGAAGCCCAAGAGCCTGCTCGCATCGCTGTTCAAGTCGAAATCCAACGACGAGGATGACGAGGCACCGGCAAGCAACGCACCTTCCGCCAAAACCGAGGCCGCTCCCGTCGTAACCGCGGCAGCCATCCCGGCCGAGCCTGTCCCGCTGCCGCGCGCCAAACCCGCCATCGCGGTCAGCTATCAGGTCGCCTCGGCCGACAACGTCGTCCCAGTGCCCGCGCCCGCGAAGCAGGAAACGGTGGCCAGCACCGAACCTAAGTTCAGGACGCCGGCCGATATCATCAATTCACGCGGCTTCTGGGGCGATACGCCGCCGACCAAGCCGAAGCAGGCGACGCCGGCGCAAGTCGCCGCCATCAGCGCACGGCAGGCGCTCTCCAACGCCGTCGATCCGCAGCCGACCGCCAGTATCGATCACGCCTTCCACGCCCTCGCCTTCGCTCCAGTGCCGTCGCCGCTCGATCGCGCTCATATCGTCGCCGCCAGCGCACCGATCCCGCGCCACCTGCGGCCGCGCCCGGCCAGGCACAATCCGATGTCCGTCAACGAGGTAACGACCGTGGTGGCGAAAGGCCGTCAGGGCCGCGACGGCCGGATCACGGTCTCCACGCGCCTCGCCGCCGCCGCGAAGGGCGACACCGTCTGGATGCGCGCGATGATCCTGTCGCCGAGTGCGACCACGGCGATGTCCTCGACGGTGTTCGGCGAGCCGGACATGGCGGCGATGCGGATTCACTTCGTGAAGCCGCAAACCACCGTCGCCGCGAGCTTCTCCAACGACCCGCAGCCGGACATGGTTTGCGACCGCTTCACCGGCGCAGCCGTCGCCACCGTCCCGACGGTGACCTTCCAGACCGCCGCGCTGCGCTAAGGCAGGTTTCGTTTAGATAGAATTGACAACGCGTCATGGCCGGGCTCGTCCGGCCATCCACGTCTTTGATCTTGCGAAGACTTCAGATCGTGGATGCCCGGGACAAGCCCGGGCATGACGGATTGGGTGTTCTTTGAGAAAAATCGGAGCCTCAGAGCATCCCCAACGCCTGGAGATAAGTCTCCAGAATGGTTTCCTGCTCGGCGCGCTCGTTGGCGTCCTGCTTGCGCATCCGCACGATGGTGCGCAGCGCCTTGACGTCGAAACCGTTGCCTTTGGCCTCGGCATAGACATCACGGATGTCGTCGGAGATTGCCTTCTTCTCTTCTTCCAGCCGCTCGATGCGCTCGATGATGGCCTTGAGCTGATCCTTCGCGAAGCGGGTCGCGGGCTCGTCCTGGACGGCGGCAGCGGTGGCCATCGTGCACTCCTACTGAACTGAATATGGATAGGCGGAGGCCGGAAGCGCACCGCATTGCCGGGCGACACTCAAGACTGACGCGCCTTTCGTCAAGGCGGCATCCGGCTCATCCACAGCGGCCCCACAGAAGAAAAATCGCGGGGCCATTCGCGCAACTGTTGCGTCGCCTCAATGGCCGCTGTGCGCCTTGGCCATGGCGGCGAGTTGTTCCGGCGTGGCGCTGACCTGATATTTTTCCTTCCAGGTCTCATACGGCATGCCGTAGACCGCCTCGCGGCTTTCGTCCTTGCTCAGCGCGACGCCCTTGGCGTCGGCGGCTTCCTTCATCCAGTTGGACAGGCAGTTGCGGCAGAACCCGGCGAGATTCATCAGGTCGATGTTCTGCACGTCGGTTCGCTCGCGCAAGTGCGCCACCAGGCGGCGAAATACGGCAGCTTCCAGTTCGGTGGTGGTTTTCTCGTCGATCGCCATGGCGCAACTCTCACATTGAAGTCCGGACGTTAACCCAAAATGGGCCGGGTCACAGATTTTTCCACCTCGATGTGCAAAAAAGCCGGTTCGCGCGAGGTTCGCGCGCCGGCATTTGGCCGCATCGTTCCGGTCACCATCGGTTGAGCCAGCGTCGTTGGTGCGCGCCAAATCGTCAATGCTTTGCTATAGCTGGACCGGATGACCCGAGACGATTCTCCGCACCGCCGTATTTTGCGCCGCCTGCGCGCCGCCATCCCGATATGCGCCATTGCGCTTGCCGCGATGGGCTGGTCGGTCGCGCCCGCGCATGCGGACTTCCGGCTCTGCAACAACACCTCGAGCCGCGTCGGCATCGCGCTCGGCTACAAGGATGCCGAAGGCTGGGTCACGGAGGGCTGGTGGAACGTGTCGTCGCGCAGTTGCGAAACCCTGCTAAGGGGAACGCTGATCGCGCGGTACTATTACATCTACGCCCTTGACTACGACCGCGGCGGCGAATGGTCGGGTCAGGCTTTCATGTGCTCGCGCGACAAGGAATTCACCATCCGGGGGACCGAGAACTGCCTGGCGCGCGGCTTCGACCGCACCGGGTTTTTCGAAGTCGACACCGGCGAACAACGCTCATGGACCGTCCAATTGACCGAAGCCGGCCAACAGAATCCCAACGGCGCTCCGCCCGGCCCGCTGCCGGGCCTGCCGAACGCCCCGCACACCACGACGCCGGGGGCTCCCGGCCTTCCGCCGCCCGCGACGCTGCCCGGGACCAAGCAATGAGACGCCTGCGCCGCATCAAGATCCTTGCGACACTCGGCCCCGCCTCCTCCGACAGCACCATGATCCGGCGGCTGTTCGAAGCAGGCGCCGACGTGTTCCGCATCAACATGAGCCACACGCCGCACGACAAGATGCGCGAGTTGGTCAGCACCATCCGCAATGTCGAAAGCAGCTACGGCCGCCCGATCGGCATTCTGGTCGATCTTCAGGGCCCGAAGCTGCGCCTCGGCGCGTTCGCCGACGGCGCGATCCAGCTCCACAACGGCGCGCGCTTCACGCTCGATTCCAATAACGAGCCCGGCGACGCCACGCGGGTGCAACTGCCGCATCCGGAAATCCTCGCCGCGCTGAAACCGGGCCACGCGCTGTTGCTGGACGACGGCAAGGTCCGCCTGATCGTCGAGGAAGCAGCCGTGGACCATGCCGTCACCCGCGTCGTGATCGGCGGCAAGATGTCGGACCGCAAGGGTGTCAGCCTGCCGGACACCGACCTGCCAATGTCGGCGATGACGCCGAAGGACCGCGCCGATCTCGAGGCCGCGCTGGTCGCCGGCGTCGACTGGGTGGCGCTGTCGTTCGTGCAGCGCGCCGAGGACGTGGTCGAGGCCAAGAAGCTGATCCGCGGCCGCGCTTCGGTGATGGCCAAGATCGAGAAGCCGCAGGCGATCGAACGCCTCGCCGACATCATGGAGGTCTGCGATGCGCTGATGGTGGCGCGCGGCGATCTCGGCGTCGAACTGCCGGTCGAGCGCGTGCCGAGCCTGCAGAAACAGATGACGCGCATGGCGCGCAAGGCCGGCAAGCCGGTGGTGGTGGCGACGCAGATGCTGGAATCGATGATCCAGTCGCCGGTGCCGACGCGCGCCGAAGTCTCCGACGTCGCCACTGCCGTCTATGAAGGCGCCGACGCCATCATGCTGTCCGCGGAATCCGCCGCCGGCAAATTCCCGGTGGAAGCCGTCTCCACCATGAACCGCATCGGCGAGGAGGTCGAACGCGATCCGACCTATCGCGGCGTGCTGACGGCGCAGCGACCCGAACCTGAAGCCACCATCGGCGACGCCATCGCCGACGCCGCGCGGCAGATCGCCGAGACGCTCGAACTCTCCGCCATCATCTGCTGGACCAGTTCTGGGTCCACCGGCCTGCGCGTCGCACGCGAGCGCCCGAAGCCGCCGGTGGTGGCGATCACGCCGAGCCTTGCCACCGGGCGCAAACTCTCGCTGGTGTGGGGCGTGCATTGCGTCGTCGCCGAAGACGCCCACGATCAGGACGACATGGTCGACCGCGCCGGCAGCATCGCGTTTCGCGACGGCTTCGCCAAGGCCGGCCAGCGCGTCATCATCGTCGCCGGCGTCCCGCTCGGCACACCGGGCGCAACCAACATGCTGCGCATCGCCTATGTCGGGCCGAACAGCGACGCCGCGCTGTAGCGCTCTGCGCGCTCGCGTTGATCAATCGTATCGCCACTCTTGCGCAGTGCTTGTTCCGGGATCATGCTGCCTATTCTCTAAGCGGCCTCGAACGGCTGGCTTCCTGTGCGGTCGTCAGCGTCGGGGGTGAAAGCGGGCGCGCCGGCATCCGGCCTCTGCCTGTCAAAAATGGACTGTGCGTCCAACAAGGAGGAGCGTCATGCTCAACAGACGTCGTCTGCTCGCGGGCACCACCGCGACCGTCGCCACGCTGGGTGCCGGATCTTTTCTCGGCTCGATCAAGGCCCTCGCCGCAACCGTCACGCTGCCGTTCGAGAACGGCGAACGGCCGATGGCGAAGTACCCGCAAAAACGGCCGTTGATCTTGCAGACCAGCCGTCCGCCGCAGTTGGAGACGCCGTTCTCGGTCTACAACGAAGGCGTCATCACCCCGAACGACGCTTTCTTCGTCCGCTATCACCTCGCCGGCATTCCGCTCGATATCGATCCCGCCAAATTCACCATCGAGGTCAAGGGCAAGGTCGACAAGCCGCTGAAGCTGTCGCTGGCCGATCTCAAGAAGATGCCGGCCAAGGAAATCGTCGCGGTGACGCAATGCTCCGGCAACAGCCGCGGCTTCTCGACCCCGCGCGTCGCCGGCGGCCAGTCCGGCAACGGCGCCATGGGCAACGCGCGCTGGAAGGGCGTGCCGCTCAAGACCGTGCTGGAGAAGGCCGGCGTGCAGGCCGGCGCCAAGCAGGTGGTGTTCGGCGGCCTCGACGGTCCGGTGAGCGACAAGACGCCGGACTTCGCCAAGGCGCTCGACCTCGATCACGCCCGCGACGGCGAGGTGATGCTGGCCTATTCGATGAACGGCACCGATCTGCCGATGCTCAACGGCTTTCCGGTGCGCCTCGTGGTGCCGGGCTATTACGGCACCTACTGGGTCAAGCACCTCAACGAAATCACCGTGATCGACAGCGTCTACGACAATTTCTGGATGAAGACCGCCTATCGGATTCCCGACAACGACTGCAATTGCGTCGAGCCGGGCACCGCGCCGAAGGCAACCGTTCCGATCAACCGCTTCACGGTGCGCTCGTTCATCACCAACGTGCAGGACGGCGCCAAGGTGAAAGCCGGCGAAACGCGGCTGAAAGGCATCGCCTTCGACGGCGGCAAGGGCATCAAGGAGGTCGTGGTGTCGATCGACGGCGGCAAGAGCTGGCTGCCGACCAAGCTCGGCAAGAACCTCGGCAACTACTCGTTCCGCGAATGGCATGCCACCGTCAAACTGCCGGCGGGCGCCCATGAGCTGAAGGTGCGCGCCACCAGCAACGACGGCAAGACGCAGCCGATGCAGGCGCTGTGGAATCCGGCCGGATATCTGCGCAACGTCGTCGAAACCGTCCGCGTCACGGCAGCCTGAGGAGAATGACTATGAAAGCATCGATGCGCCTCGCGGCCGCCGCCCTCACGCTCGCGGCCGGCATGGGCCTTGCAGCCATGGCTCAAGCCAAGCCGCTCAAGATCACGCTGCCGGAGGAAACCGCGGCCTTCAAGCCGGGCACCAACCGCGAGGTGGTGATGAATAACTGCACGGCATGCCACTCGGCGGACTACGTCCAGACCCAGCCGCGCGGCCCGAAGTTCAAGAAGGATTTCTGGACCGCCGAGGTCAACAAGATGATCAAGGTCTACGGCGCACCGATCGAGGACGCCGATATTCCGAAGATCGTGGAGTACCTGACGGAGAATTATTAGGGCGACTCTCGAGTCGATCGAGCTCCAACAAATACTTTCTCCGAGGAAACAGCGTTGGCGATGTGGGTCCTCTCCCCCGCTTGCGGGGGAGGGTGTGGAAACTACCCCGCCGCGCGGCGTTGCGATGACGGCGGCATCTCGATCTCCAGCGGGACCGGCGATTGCAACAGGATCGTCTGGCTGTTGCTGGCGATGTCGATGCCGTTTTCCTGGAAGCGCAGCTTCATACGGCGATTGAATTCGCGCTGCACCGGCCAGCGTCCGCCATGGGTGCAGCGGATCTGCCCGACGATGGTGGCCATCGAACCATCGACCTTGTCGACGCCCCACAATTCGAGATCGCTGCGGATCAACGGCTTGTATTCGGCCTCCTCGCGCATCTCCTTGACGATGTCCTTCAGCAACTGGCCGACCTTGTCAGTGTCCTCCTTATAGGAAACGCTGACATTGACCGCCGCATTGCCGGCGCCGCGGCTGGCATTGGTGACGCTGGTGACCGCGCTGAACGGCACGATATGCACCGAGCCGTCGCCGGCGCGCAGCCGGATGGTGCGGATGGAAACGTTCTCCACCGTGCCGGTGAGTCCCGAAACGGTAACGACATCGCCGACCTGCACGACGTTTTCCAGCAAAAGAAACAGTCCGGTGATCAGGTCCTGCACCAGCTTCTGCGAACCGAAGCCGACCGCGATGCCGACGATGCCGGCACCCGCGAGCAGCGGCGCGATATTGACGCCGACTTCGCTGAGTGCGGTCAGCGCCACCACCGCGAAGATCACGCACAACAACGCAGTGCGCAGCATCGGCTGGAAAGTGCGCAGACGCGCCGCGCGCGCCGCATGGCCTTCGCGGGTCAGCGCCGCCAGTTGGTGATCCATCAGCGCGTTGAGGGCCTCCCAGATCGCGACCGCCACCACCACGGCGATGCCGATGGTCACGACGGCCGACAGCAGGCGGCTGCCGATCTGCCCGCCGTAGAACCACACCACGGTATCGACGCCCCACACTTGCAGCAGCGCCACGACGGCGAGCGCCGCGACCACCCACGACGCGACGCGGCGCAACAGCGGCAGATAACGGTTGGCCCGCGTCTCCAACCCGGGAAACTGTTGCAGAATTTCAGCATTGATGCGGAAGCCGCGATCGATCAGGCTGAGCAACACGATCAGCAGCAGCCGCGCGACCACCACCACGGCGACGGTACCGGCGACGTATTGCAGCAGCAGCGTATAGCCGTCACGGATATTCAGCGCCCACACCACCCACAACGCCATGACGATGAAAATGGCGAAGTAGTGCCACAGGCCGGCGATGCGATTGCGCGTCGTGGCGAAAGCGCCCTTCTGATCGCGCTTGGCGCGAATGATGCGCGCCACCGGCGCCCGGCATTGCAGGATAACGACCACCACCAACAGATGGACCGCAAGCATCACCAGCCGCACCAGTGCGAAATAGCCGACGCGATGCAGGCCGAGCAGCAGCGCGACGTTGGCGAAGGTGATGCCGGCAACGCCGACCGTGACGATGCGCCGGGTCCAGACCTCGACATAGGCGGCGGTTTCCTCGCGCGTCGCGAACACGCCGAGCGGCCCGACCAGCGCCCGCACCGCGCAGACCAATCCGCGACACAGCGCATAGGCATTGATGATGGCGAGGATCACCAGCCGCGCCGTCGTCACATCGCCGATCTGCGTGCCCAGCATCAGCGTGGCGACGGCGACGAACGCCAGCACCGGCACCAGTTCCAGCGCCAGCCGCGCCAGCACGTAAGGCAGGCGCAACAGTGATTGCCAGGCACGCGCCAACTTCAAGCGACGCCGGTTCTTGCCCGACTCCGGCGTCAGATCCTCGGCGGAGGACGGCGGATCGGACACCGTGACTTCCGACACAGGCACCTTGGCAACGCGCGGGATGCGCGCTTCGAGCGCCCGCAGCGGCCGCCGCATCGCCCACAGCACCAGCCATTCCACCGCGAACGCGCCGCCGAACACCAGCACGAACTTCCAGGCGATATCGAGCAGCAGATTGTAATAGTAGGGGTCGGTGGTGGTTTGGACCACCCAGTACCACAGCGCCGGGAAATGCGTGACGCTGCGGGCGGCCCATGTCACCTCGCGCGTCGCATCCGCGACCCATCCGGAAATCGTCAGTAATAGTTGCGCGCCGAGACTATCGGCGTTGAGCGTCGGCAGCGGCGGCTTCTCAGACGCGGCGTCAGGCTTGGCGTCCGGTTTGGCCGCATCCGCGGCCCCTGCCGCCGGCGTCTCCGCGGGCGCGGTCTTCGCCGGCGCGGTCTTGGCGATCGTGCGCAGCGTCTCGATCATCTGCGCGCGCTTGGCGTCGTCCTGCAAGGTCTCCAGCGCGCGGCGTGCCTGCTCCGGCGTCAGCGCCTCGCTTGAAGCCTGCGGCGCGCCGGCATGCGCGGGCGCCGCGCCTTTCTGAGCCAGCGCCGGATCCGCGATCAGCAGCAGCCCGGCAACGATGAGAGGCAAAACCTTTCGCGACACGAAAGCTCCTTTGCGATAGCCAAAATGCTTCGCGATTGAGAAATACGCCGGACGATCCCCGCAAGCAGGCGCTGTCTTGATACGTGATTCCGGCATGAACAGGGCGTTTCGACCACTGCACGCAATGTCAGATGCCGCGATCAGATATCGCGGCCTTCGACCTTTTCGGTCAGCGTCTTGACCAGATCGGGAATCTTGTCGAGGTGCGGGTTGATCGCCAGCGCCTTGCGGAAGGCGTCGAGCGCGCGCTTGTCGTCGCCGAGGTCGCGCATGATCATGCCGACCCCGGCCAGCGCCCCGAAGTGGCGCGGCTCGCGCGCCAGCACCTGCTCGAGATCGCGCAGGGCGTGGTCGTAGTCGTCCTTGAGATAGTAAACCGTCGCCCGCCGATTCCATGCCTCGACATAGTCGGGACGCAATTTGACGATGGCATCGAGCAGTTCGAGCGCGACGTCCAATTGCTTGGCGTCGACGGCCACCTTCACCCGCGTCATCAGCAGTTGCGCGGTGTCGCTCGGCGTCGCCATCCACTGCGCCCAGATCCTTGCCTCGACATGCTTGGCGCTGGCTTCATCCGGCGCGGCCTTCAGCGCCCCGAACAGGAAATCCAGCCCGCGCGCGCGATCGGCCTTGATGGTCGGCAGCTTGGACGGCGGCTCCGGCGGCCTTTCCAGTTGCCGGTTGAGCGGCTTCCCCGGCGCGGGCCGCTGCTCCTGCGCCCGCACGACGACAGGCGCCGCAAGCATCAGCACGGCCACGACGCCGCAACCGAGACCGGCGGCAACTGGGAATCGCAAAATCGCTTTCACGGCCATAGCATGAGTCTAGCCATGAGTTATGGCGCTGAAAAGACGACAAAGCCGCCCGGCGCACCCTGGCGCCGCGCGGCTAAACCTTCAAAATCGGGGAAAGCGGCCCGATGGACCGGAATCGGCCGAAGCCGGAACTTAGCCCTGACGCGCCTTGAAGCGGCGCTGCACCTTGTTGATCACGTAGACGCGACCCTTGCGGCGCACGAGGCGATTGTTGCGGTTGCGGCTGCGCAGCGATTTCAATGAGTTACGGACCTTCATGGGACAATCCTACAGCGTGTTGAAAGGCCGTGTGCGACAGGCCGAATCTGGCAATAAAAGGATAATCCCGCCAGCGGCCAAGCCGCGCGGGATGCGTGGGTTCTAATGCACGCCCGCCGCATCTGTCAATGTGTGCAGGCGGGCAATCCGGCGGTTTTGCCGCCTATCGGCGGGTTCCCACAGCGCGAAAGTGGAACCCCCGAGCCCCTCTGGCCTTCCTGATGGAAGACGCTTTACGCCCCTCACATATTTGATTATGTTATATAACTATTCTGCCGACACCCTTTTAAGGGTGCGCCCGAGGGAGTGACCATGCCCAATCTCGACGACGTCGTCGCCATCGACATCCACACCCATGCCGAGGAGCCCTGCGGCACCCACGGCGACGACGGTTATGACGATTTCCAGGCGGCGATGGCGGAATACTTCAAGTCGCCGCACAAGCATCCGCCGACGGTGCCGGAAACCGCCGCCTACTACCGCGCCAAGAACATCGCCGCTGTGATCTTCCCGGTCGATGCCGAGCGCGAGACGGGTTTCCGCCGCTACAACAATTACGAGATGGCCGAACTCGCCGCGCAGAATTCCGACGTGCTGATCCCGTTCGCCAGCATCGATCCCGCCAAGGGCAAGGTCGGCGCGCGCGAGGCGCGCAACCTGATCGAGAACTACGGCATCAAGGGCTTCAAATTCCATCCCACCATGCAGGGCTTCTACCCGAACGACCGCATGGCCTATCCCCTCTACGAAGCGATCGCCGAAGCCGGCTCGATCGCGCTGTTCCACACCGGGCAAACCGGCGTCGGCTCCGGCATGCCGGGCGGCAACGGCATGCGGCTGAAATATTCCAACCCGATGTATATCGACGACGTCGCGGTGGATTTTCCCGAGATGAAGATCATTCTCGCGCATCCGTCCTTCCCCTGGCAGGAGGAAGCGCTGTCGGTCGCGACCCACAAGCCGAACGTTTACATCGACCTGTCGGGCTGGTCGCCAAAATATTTCCCGCCGATCCTGGTGCGCTATGCCAACACGCTGTTGCAGGACAAGATGCTGTTCGGCTCGGACTGGCCGGTAATCACGCCGGACCGCTGGCTGTCGGACTTTTCCAAGATCGACATCCGCGACGACGTGCGGCCGAAAATCCTCAAGGCCAACGCGCGCAAACTGCTCGGGATGTAAAACGCGCTACAATTCGACGTCACCGGCGAGCAATCGTTGCGCGATGGTGCGCGCAAGAATCTCATTGGTGCCGTCGGCGATATTGACGATGCGCAGGTCGTGCCACGCATGCACGAGGCCGACCTCGTTGGTCAGCCCCATGCCGCCATGGGTCTGCATCGCGCGATCCACCGCGCGGAAGCCGGCCTGCACGGCGTAGGCTTTGGCCATCGACAATTCCTTCACCGCCTTGTCGCCTTGATCGAGCAGCATCGCGGCGTTCAGTCCCATCAGATGCGCGGCGTGCAGTTCGGTCGCGGCCTCTGCCAGCGGCAACGACACGCCCTGATAGTCGGCGATGACATGGCCGAACGCTTCGCGCTGCTTGGCGTAGTCGAGCGCCATCTCCAGCGCCCAACGCCCCTGCCCGACCGCACGCGCCGAATTGTAGACGCGGCCGAGCGAGACGCCGTAAAGCGCGAGCTTGAAGCCCTCGTTGAGTTGCCCGACCAGTTGCCACGGCGCAACTTCGACATCTTCCAGCACCAGCGCACCCTCATGGCCGCCGGCATGGCCGAACAGCCGCACCACGCTTTCCACCGCAAAGCCCGGTGCGTCGGTCGGCACCAGGAACGCGCTGATGCCGCCGGCCTTGCGCGCGGCTTTCTCCGCATCGGTGATCGCGAACACGATGCACCACTCGGCGGTCGGCGCGTTGCTGGTCCACAGCTTGCGCCCGGTGATGCGCCAACCGCTGTCGGTCTTCACCGCGCGGGTCTGGATCATGCTGGCGTCGGAGCCGGCGCCGGGCTCGGAGAGGCCGAAGCACATCGAGGTGTCGCCGCTCATCATGCCGGCAAGGCAGCGGCTGCGGGCTTCGTCGGTCACTTGCGTGAGCAAACGGCTCGGGCCGAAAGCCCAGTGCGCGATCACCCACGGGATCACGGTGCCCTGCCCGCCGAGCCGCCGATAGATCGCCTCCCATGCGACGTAGTAGACCAGATGGCCGAGCCCGCCACCGCCCAGTTCCGTCGGCGCGCACATCGCGTAGAAGCCGGCTTCCGCCGAGCGCATCCGCACCTCGCGGATCAGCGCGCGCACCTGCGGCGTATAGCGGCCGGTCTCGTCATAGAGCCGCCGCTGGTCCTCCAGCAACGCATGGTGCCGTTCGAGCCTTGGCGCGACCTGCGATTCGACGAAGCGCAGCACGCCGTCGCGCACCGCAATCACATCCTCCGGAAGATCGAACGCCACCCCGCTCATGCGCTACCCCTTGTCGACTTGGTGTTTGGCAAATCCTTCCGCCCAGCGTAACGAAGCCGCCAAACAGCACAAGCGACGCGGACGCGCGGCTGTCATCCCGCCCGGTTCTTGAAACGCATGACGAAACGAGGCAACAACGGATCGGCGCGGCGCAGCTTTTTTCCGCGAAGGAGAATCCCGGTGACCATCAAAGCTGTCGTTTTCGATGCATATGGCACGCTGTTCGACGTGCAATCGGTCGCCGCCATCACCGAGGAGACGTTTCCCGGGCACGGCGACATCATCACGCAGATCTGGCGCATCAAGCAGCTCGAATATAGCTGGCTGCGCTCGCTGATGGGCCGCTACGAGGATTTCGCCGCGATCACCCGCGACGCGCTGGCCTATACGCTGCGCTGCCTCGGCCTGCCGCGTGACGACGCCGCCTTCGCGCGGATCATGGAAAAATATCTCCATCTCGACCTCTATCCCGATGCGCGCGCGGCGCTCGACGCCATGCGCGACCGCAAGCTGGCGATCCTCTCCAACGGCAGCAGCGACATGCTCAATGCGCTGGTGCGCAACAGCGGCCTCGATACCGTTCTCGACGCCACCATCAGCGTCGACGCCAAACGCATCTTCAAGCCGCACCGCGACGCCTATGTGCTGATCGAGGAAAAGCTCGGCGTCGCGCCCGCCGACGTGCTGTTCATCTCGTCGAACCCGTGGGACGCCTGCGGCGCCAAGGCATTCGGCCTGCGCGTCGCATGGATCGAGCGCGTCACGCCCGAGGCGATGGCGCGCGAATGCGAAAAGACCGACCTCGTGGCGCCGCTCACGATGTTCAAGGCGCTGCGCATGCAAATGGATGAACTCGGCGTCGAGCCCGACCATCGCATCGCCGCGCTGTCCGACCTGCCGAAACTGGTCGCCGCCGGCTGATCCTTCTGCCACTTTACTTCCGGAAACCGAAAATGAGTGTTGAATCCGTTCGCGCCTTCTTCCAGACGCATGCTCCCGAATTTCAGGTGATCGAATCCCACAAGAGTTCTGCGACGGTGCCGCTCGCGGCCGAAGCCTTCGGCGTGAAACCGGAAGAGATCGCCAAGACATTGTCGCTGCGCGTCGGCGAACGCTATGTGCTGGTCGTGACCAAAGGCACCGCGCGGCTCGACAACAAGAAGGCCAAGACGGCATTCGGCGCCAAGCCGCGCATGCTCGGCGCCGAGGAAGTGGTCGATATCACCGGCCATCCGGTCGGCGGCGTCTGTCCGTTCGGGTTGAAGACACCGCTTCAGGTCTATTGCGACATTTCGCTGCAAGCCTTCGATGTCGTGGTGCCGGCAGCGGGTTCAACCAACAGCGCCGTCCGCATTTCACCGCAACGCATGGCCGAACTGACGTCCGCGGAATGGGTCGACGTCTGCCAGACGCAAGAGTAATCTATCGCCGTTGGTGACTTGGCATCAAATTCCCGCCGCATCGAAGACCGCACCCGCGCGTCTCCTCCATCGCGACAACAATGCTTCCATTTCGCATTCATGGGTGAATATCGGACGCCACGCGCATAACCTTCGCGAAGCGCAATATTTTACGTCGCGATATTGGCGTTGTTATTATCGCCGTGTTCCGGGCAACTCTGGCACGGATATGCGCCAATCTCGAAATTCCCCATATTTTCAGGCATTTTCACACAAAGCCACATCAGCCCATTACCGCCCGTTGTATCCCCCTCCACTCAGGCAAATTGCTATTGCGCCAGGACTTCGTTTTGGTCTTTGATGATCGAACGCAACGTGAGTAATCGCGCGGATGCAAGAACAAGAACAATTCGCGCAAGCGCGCGGAGTGGAGGAAACGATGAACGAGCAACGTTAGGGCGAGCAGCGTTGGGTCAAATCCTATCCGCCCGGCAGCCTGACCGCGAGTTTTCTACCTCAACGCCATCCGCGTTAACTGCAATCATCTCAAGATAGCCTAGATGAACTCTTGCCGCACACATTGGCGCAGGAAGTCATTTACTCTTTCGCGCGCGAGTGGCATTTTCGCGCTTTGACCAGAAATGATCACCCAAGGGAGAACAATATGCGTAAATTGATGCTTGCCGCGCTGGCTTTGCCGGTGCTGGCTTTGCCGGTTTTCGGAACCCCCGCACGCGCGGCGGACACCGTGAAGATCGGCTACATCGATCCGCTCTCCGGCGGCGGCGCCAGTGTTGGCGAAGGCGGCCTGAAAACCTTTCAATACCTCGCCGATGAGATCAACGCCGCCGGCGGCATCCTCGGCCAGAAAGTCGAGATCGTCCCGCTCGACAACAAGACCAATCCGCAGGAAAGCCTGATCCAGGCGCAGAAGGCGGTCGATGCCGGCATTCACTACATCACGCAGGGCAACGGCTCTGCCGTCGCCGCGGCATTGTCGGAATTCGTCGCCAAGCACAATTCGCGCAACCCCGGCAAGGAAATGCTCTATTTCAACTATGCCGCGGTCGATCCGATCCTGACCAACGAGAAGTGCAACTACTGGCATTTCCGCTGGGATGCGAACTCGGACATCAAGATGGAAGCGCTCACCAACTACATGAAGGGCGTTCCGGCGATCAAGAAGGTCTACCTGATCAATCAGGACTATTCGTTCGGCCAGTCGGTCCGCACCGAAGCCCGCAAGATGCTGGCGGCCAAGCGGCCTGACATCCAGATCGTCGGCGACGAACTGCATCCGCTGCTGAAGATCACCGACTTCGCGCCCTACATCGCCAAGATCAAGGCATCCGGCGCGGATTCCGTCGTCACCGGCAACTGGGGCCAGGATATCGCACTTCTGCTGAAAGCGGCGGCCGACGCGGGCCTCAAGGTCAACTGGTATACTTATTATGCCGGCGGCGCCGGTGGTCCGACCGCGATCAAGCAGACCGGCCTCGATCATCAGGTGTTCCAGATCAACGAAGGCATCCCGAACGCCGGCTACAAGCCGTCGGTCGAGTTCGAGAAAACCTTCCGCGCCAAGGTTCATATGTCGCTCTGGTATCCGCGCGCGGTGAACGAGATGCGCATGTTCAAGGCGGCGGCGGAGAAGGCGAAGTCGCTCGATCCGGTCAAGGTCGCTGCGGCGCTCGAGGGCATGGAGTTCGACGTTCTCGACGGCGGCAAGGGCGTGATGCGCAAGGAAGATCACCAGTTCCTGCAGCCGATCTATATCTCGTCGTTCGGCAGCCTCACCGATAAGGAGCCGTTCGACGAGGAAGGCACCGGTTGGGGTTGGAAGGAAGTCGCCAAGGTCGACACCGCGCAGGCCACCGTCCCGACCACCTGCAAGATGAAGCGTCCTTGATCCAAACGCATCTCCATCCTTTCGCGCTCACATCCGGCGGCGCGGAAGGGTGGAGACGACCAGCCCGACAATATCTCGATCTTGCCGGGCTGGGACTACCCTTCAAACGCGGTGTCCGGTCGTCGTCTCTTTCGTCCACGACAACTTCACGATCATTCCGCGTCACCCTGCACGATCTCTAACTCCAACCCGGTGGTTGTCCCGTGCTTGAGCTGATCGTCATTTCCACTCTGAACGGCGTGCTGTTCGGCATGTTGCTGTTCCTGCTGTCGAGCGGGCTCACGGTGATCTTCAGCATGATGGGCGTGCTGAACTTCGCCCATGCCAGCTTCTACATGCTCGGTGCCTTTTTCGGCTACCAGATCTCGAAGTGGATCGGCTTCTGGCCGGCCCTGATCTTCGCGCCGCTGCTTGTCGGCGCTCTCGGCATGGCGGTCGAGCGCTACGGTCTGCGTCAGACCCACAAGCACGGCCACGTCGCCGAATTGCTTCTCACCTTCGGTCTCGCCTTCGCGATCGAGCAGGTGGTGCAGATGATCTGGGGCAAGCTGCCGATGGACTACCGCGTCCCGGCGCTGCTCGACTTTCCGGCCTTCACGATCTTCTCGACCAACTATCCCGCCTACAAGATGTTCATGCTGCTGGTGTCGGTGGTGATCTTCATTGCACTGCTGATCGTTCTCAAGCGCACGCGCGTCGGCCTGATCGTGCAGGCGGCTCTGACCCATCCCAGCATGGTCGCGCATCTCGGACATAACGTCGGACGCGTCTTCATGCTGGTGTTCGGCGTTGGTACCGCGCTTGCGGCCGTCGCCGGCGTCATCGCCGGCCCGGCGCTGGTGACCCAGTCCGACATGGCCGCCCTGCTCGGCCCGATCCTGTTCGTGGTCATCGTGGTCGGCGGTCTCGGCTCGCTGCCCGGCGCCTTTTTCGCTTCGCTGCTGATCGGCCTGGTCCAGACTTTCGCGGTGTCGATGAATGGCTCGCTCGCCAGCCTGTTCGGGCCGCTCGATCCCAGCATCGGCCCCTCGCTGCTCACTGACGTCTGGAACGTGACCATCGCTCAGATCGCACCGATCCTGCCTTACGTGCTGCTGGTCCTGGTGCTGATCGTCCGCCCGATGGGCCTCATGGGGACTCGCGAAACATGACAGAGTTGACCTCCCGCGCGCCCTCGCCGACCGGCTCCGCACCTGCGCGGAATATCGGTTTCTACGCAGCCTGGGGCCTCTTCATCCTGGCGGTGATATTGCTGCCGCTGATCTTCAGGTCCGGCGGCTCGCACACCACGTTCAGCCTGATCGGCATCGCGGCGATCTTCGCGCTGTCCTACAATATCCTGCTCGGCCAGACCGGACTGCTCTCCTTCGGTCACGCCGTCTATTACGGCCTCGGCGGATTCCTTGCCGTCCACGGCATGAATGCCATCGCCGCGCACGGGCTACCGGTGCCGCTGCCGTTCGTTCCCCTGATCGGCGGTTTCGCGGGCCTCGTGTTCGCCGTCGTGATCGGCTGGGTATCGACCCAGCGCGCCGGCACGGTGTTCGCGATGATTTCGCTCGGCATCGGTGAACTGGTGGCGTCGTCCTCGCTCATTCTGCGCAGCTTCTTCGGCGGCGAAGCCGGCATCACCACCAACCGTACCGACCTGCCGGCGCTGTTCGGCTTCAATTTCGGCCCGCAGATCCAGGTCTATTACCTGATCGGGTTCTGGCTCGTGCTTTCCGCGATCGCCATGTACGCGCTGACCCGCACGCCGCTCGGCCGGATGTGCAATGCGGTGCGGGACAATCCGGAACGCGTCCAGTTCATCGGCTACGACCCGCATGTGATCCGCTATCTGTCGTTCTGCTTCGCCGGCTTCTTCGCCGGCATCGCCGGCGCGCTGGCGGCGATCAACTTCGAGATCGCCAACGCCGCCTATCTCGGCGCAGTGCAGTCCGGCATCGTGCTGTTCGCGACCTTCATCGGCGGCATCAGCTATTTCTTCGGGCCGATCCTCGGTGCCGTCGTGGTGACGATGCTGCAACTCGAACTGTCCGACATCACCACGGTCTGGCAGCTCTATTTCGGCATCATCTTCATCGGCATCGTGATGTTCGCCCCCGGCGGCCTCGCGAGCCTGTTGATGATGCACCGGCCGCTGGTGCGCGCCGGCACCCTGCCGATGGTATTGCCGGCCTATCTCGTCGCGATCGTGCCGACGATCCTGTTCGCCTGCGGCGTGATCCTCACCATCGAAGTTCTCGCGGCCTATTCGCAGGGAACGGCCGCCAGCAGCACCATTCGCTTGTTCCGCATTCCTTTCGAGGCCGCCAATCCGATGACCTGGCTGGCCGCAGCCGTTCTGACGATCGGCGGTTTCTTCGTCGCGCGCATGACCTGGCGCGGCGTCACCGCGGCATGGGACCGCGCGATGATGGCTGCCCGCGAGCGAGGATATCACGCATGACAAACGCCATCGAAATGCGCGCGGTCGAAAAGTCGTTCGGCAACGTCCGCATCATCCAGGACCTCAACCTGACGGTCGCCAAGGGCGAGCGTCACGCGATCATCGGCCCGAACGGCGCCGGCAAATCGACGACGTTCAATTTGATCAGCGGCCACATCACGCCGACCTCGGGTGCGATCAATCTCAACGGCGAATCGATCGGCGGCCTGCGGCCGTTCGAGATCAACCGCCGCGGCCTGTCGCGATCGTTCCAGGTCACCAACGTGTTCGCCAAGATGACGGTGTGGGAGAACATCCGCTGCGCCGTGCTGTGGGCCACCGGACATCGCTACGCCTTCTGGAAGAACGTCGACAACCTGCCGGAGGTGCGGCGTCGCACCGCTGAAATTCTCGAAGACATTCACCTGACCCACCGCCGCGACGTGCCGGCCGGCCTGTTGACCTACGCCGAACAGCGCGAACTCGAGATCGGCATCACCATCGCCGGCGGCGCCAACGTGATCATGCTCGACGAGCCCACCGCCGGCATGAGCAACACAGAGACCGACCGCGCCGTCGCGCTGATCCGCCGCCTGACCGAAGGCCGCACGCTGGTCATCGTCGAACACGACATGAGCGTCGTGTTCGGTCTTGCCGACCGCATCTCGGTGCTGGTCTACGGCAATATCATCGCCTCGGGAACGCCGGAGGAAATTCGCGGCAATCCGAAGGTCAAGGAAGCCTACCTTGGCGAGGAGGATCACTAATGCTCGAGGTCAAGGATCTGCACGCCTATTACGGCAAGAGCCACATCCTTCAGGGCGTGGACATGAGCATCAAGGCCGGCGAAGTCGTCAGCCTGCTCGGGCGCAACGGCGTCGGCCGCTCGACGACCGCTAAGGCGATCATGGGCGAAGTGGCCCCGCACGGCACCATCAGTTTCAAGGGCAAGGATATCGTCGGCCTGCCGAGCTACAAGATCGCGCATCTCGGACTGGGCTACGTCCCCGAGCATCGCGACATCTTCCCGGGCCTCACGGTGCGCCAGAACCTCTTGCTCGGCATCAAGAACCCGCGCAAGCCCGGCCGGTGGAAGCTCGACGACATGCTGGAGATGTTTCCCAATCTCTCGCGGCGCGCGGATACCGCGGCGGGCGTTCTGTCCGGCGGCGAGAAGCAGATGCTGACGATGTGCCGCACGCTGATGGGCGATCCCGAACTGATCATCATCGACGAGCCGACCGAAGGTCTCGCTCCGCTCATCGTGCAGCAGGTCGGCGATCTCATCGCGCACATTGCCTCGGCCGGCCTCGCCATCCTGCTGATCGAACAAAAGCTCTCGATCGCGCTCCGCATATCGCACCGGCTCTATGTCATGGGCCACGGGCAGATCGTGTTCGAAGGCACGCCCGACCAACTCAAGGCCAACGAGGCGGTGCGCAAGGACTGGCTGGAGGTTTAAGCCTCTCAAGATAGCTTGCCTGAAACACGAATGCCCGGGCATAAGCCGGGCATCCTCTTCTTCATCATCCATCAGCGAGAAGGACGTGGATGGCCGGGACGAGCCCGGCCATGACAAGTCGTCGGTTCTATCTAAACGAAACCTGCTCCAAGGAAGACTGATCTACTTCGTTCGCAATGGCGATTCGATAATCATCCTGCGTTAGTCGCTCTTCTTTCCGAAGTTGCGGAAGTTTTCCATATTCTCCTCGACCCGCTTGCGCACGACGTCGAACGCATCCTTCTGCGACTTGGTCGCCATCTCCGCCAGTTCGCGCATATTGTTGAGCGCGCCCTCGAACCGCTCCTTGGCAAGCTCGGCGCGCTTCTTCAGCGCGTCTTCCTGGCTTGCGTCGGCAACCGCCTGCTTCATGGCTTCCTGCAAGATCTCGGATTGCCGGCGGATCAACGCCTGCCAGCCTTCGAAGGCGATTTTGTTGGCCGCCGTGAGGGCCTCGATATTCTTGCGCTCGCGATCGACGATCGCCGCGAAGTCGACGCCTGGAATACGAAACTGGCTGAGCATCTTGGTGAAATCGAACAGCGGCATATCGCCCGCTTTGCCGGATTTGCTGTCGTCGGTCATCGGATGTCCCCTTTTCAGGTTCGCGGAGCGGAGATCGAGAACCATCAGACTTGCGGCTTGCCCTGCGGCTGTCAAGCAAGAACCGAGCGGCGGCCGCCGCCTGTGTTAGTCATCTCCGCGAACATAACGCCGCGCCATCCGGATCGTTCACATCGAAGCGATCGGTCGGCAGATCTAGCAACCATTCTCGGACGTTCGGCATTGTTTTCTGCGGTCTCACCAAGTCAGCGGCCCCCGCGCGCGATATCCGTGCTATACAACAGAATACAGCGATCCATCGCGCAGGAGCCATTCATGAAGATCAGCGCGCGCAACCAACTCAAAGGCACGGTGGTCGAGGTCACCAAAGGCGCGACCACCTCGCATGTCCGGATCGATATCGGCGGCGGCGTCATCGTCACCGCATCGATCACCAACGAGGCCGTCGATCAACTCAAGCTCGCCAAGGGATCGGCGGCATGGGCGGTGATCAAGGCGTCCGACGTCATGGTCGGGGTTGACGGCTGACGTTCCGGCAATGCGACGGTCGCATCACTTCATCACTATCGATATCGCCGTTGCCCGAAACCAAACTCAGAGCATCATTCTCGGTCATTCCGAGGAGTATCCGGATCAGTGCTTCGCGCTGTCCGGGCACAGGCTCCGCGACGAAGCGATCCGGTCCCTGCTTCGTGGCTTTCCGGATTGCTTCGCTTCGCCTGCAATGACGATACAATCTTGACCTAGCCCACCTCGGCATTCCTGCACACAGGTCCGCCAGCGCTCGCTCCGAAATAAGATGTATTGACAATATATCTTTATGGAGCAACACTCCCGGCACATGCGGCGGCCACGCACGGCCAATCGTGCGACCGGCGGGAATGCCGCAAGCCATGCTGACAACAGCCCGCGACGGGCGACAGGAGCCACCATGTGTCAGACAACTAAAGAAGCCGACGTCACCGAAATCGATGTGCGCAGCCTCATTCCGGCGCAGCGCCACGCCAAGATTTTCCAGCTCGTCGGCGAACTCGCGGCGGGCGACTCGTTCGTCCTGGTGAACGACCACGATCCCAAGCCGCTGTATTATCAGCTCGAAGCCGAACACCCGGGAGACTTCTCCTGGACCTATCTGGAGAAAGGCCCTGCGGTCTGGAAGGTCGAGATCGGCAAGCAGTTCAAGGCGGCCTGACGTATAGCGATACACACTCGCTCCTCTTGTCGGCAAGCCGATGTCTATCGCAGGAGACGGTTTGCCGACTGCGCCGGCGGTTGATCCGCCGGCGCCTTTTCCTGAAAGGAAGATCGCCGTGGTCGGCGTCGCTCTCTCGCGCTGGACGATGTCCTACTTCGCAACGGCTGTGCTCGCCCTGATCGCCGCCGAGGGATTGATGCTGGCGGGCGTCGGTTATCCGCACGCCGCGATCGCAGCACCGGAGTCGTTGCTGCTGGTTCACCTCGTCGCGATCGGCTGGCTCAGCCTGCTGATGTGCGGCGCGCTGTTCCAGTTCGTGCCGGTGCTGGTGAACCGGCCGCTTTACAGCAACACCTTGCCGCTGCCGACGCTGATCTTGCTGGTCACCGGCTTGGCCGCGCTGCTGCTCGGCTTCGCGCAATTGGGCGGAACGATTCAGACGCCATTCGGATTCTTCCCGGCCGCCGCGATCCTGCTCGGCGCGGGCTTCGTGCTCGTGCTGTGGAATCTCGGCCGCACGCTGTGGGCGGCGCGGCCGCTGCCGCTGCCGGCGCGGTTCGTCGTGGTCGGATTGTGCAGTCTTGCCGCGACCGTGTTTCTCGGCATCATCTTCGCGCTGGTGCTGGGCGGCGTCGCCACCAAGCCGCATCTGCTCGATGTGACCGCGCTGGGCTTGCCGATCCATGTGATCGCCGGGCTCGGCGGCTGGCTGACCTTCACCGCGTTCGGCGTCAGCTATCGTCTGCTGGCGATGTTCATGCTGGCTCCTGAACTGGAAGGCCGCACCACGCACGGCGCGTTCTATATCGGGACCGCTGCGCTCACTGTCGCCATCATCGGCGGCATGGCGGCGATCTGCACGTCGGCCAACGTGATCTGGCCCATCGCCGCCGCCGCCGGCCTCGGCCTGCTGGCGCTTGCGCTTTATGGCGGCGACATCCAGCATCTTTATCGCGCGCGCAAGCGGCGCGTCATCGAACTCAACAGCCGCATGGCTGGCGTGGCGCTGGCGAATCTTGCGGCGACCGTCGTGCTCGGCATCGGCCTGCTGCTTGCGGGCCGCTTCAACGACTATGTCGGCGTCATCGTGTTTCTCGTCGCCTTTGCGTGGCTCTCAGGTTTCGGCCTTGCGAAACTCTACAAGATCGTCGCCTTCCTCACCTGGCTCGAATGCTACGGCCCGGTGCTCGGCAAGACGGCGACGCCGCGCGTGCAGGATCTCGTCGCCGAACCGCGCGCGCAAAAATGGTTCGCCCTGTATTTCGTCGCGGTGTGGATCGCCGCGATCGCCTTGCTGGTCACGATGCCGTCGCTGTTCCGGCTCGGCACCGGCGCGATGCTGCTGGCGACCGTCGGCATCGGCGTCCAACTGATGCGCACCCGCCGGCTCGCCAATGTCGCGCCCGCGCTGCGCCTGCCGAAAGGCACGCGGCCGCCGCATCTTCTGCATTCATCGGTCCAGCCAAGCTGAAGGAGACACGCATGGCCACACAATTCATCGATGTCGATGTCCGCCCGACCCTGCGCGCCGGCGGCGAACCGTTCGGCGCAATCATGGCGGCCGTCGCGAACTTGCAGCCCGGTCAGGGTCTGCGGCTGCTGGCGACGTTCGAGCCGGTGCCGCTGTTTCATGTGCTGGGCTCGAAGGGCTTCAGCCATGAGGCCAAGGAAATCGGCGGTGGGGATTGGGAAGTGCTGTTCTCGCCAGCCGCCGCGGCCGCGCCTGTCGATACCGCCCCGGCAAAGCCCGCGAGCGATACCGACACCTGGCCGTCACCGGTGCAGGAGATGGACAACCGCGATCTCGATCCGCCGGAGCCGATGGTCCGCATCCTTGCGGCGACCGAAGCGATGGCCAACGGCGACGTGCTCTCGGCGCTGCTCTGCCGCGAGCCGATGTTCCTGCTGCCCGAACTCGCGAAGCGCGGCCACGCCTGGCGCGGCGGCTTCGAGCCGGACGGCAAGACCTACAAGATCCTCATTCGCATCGGCGCGGCAAAAGACGCCGCGTAAAAGGAGGCCACATGACTCCCGAAGCCAGTGAAGCCTTCGCCGGGCAGATCAAGGAGGCGCTGCGCCTCGTGATCGATCCGGAGCTTGGCTACAACATCGTCGATCTCGGACTGGTCTATGATGTCAACGTCGAGGACGGCGGCGTGGTGCGCGTCGCCATGACCACGACGACGCGAGGCTGTCCCGCCACCGGCTATCTCAAGGACGGCGCCCGCGACGCGGCATGGAGCGTGCCCTCCGTCGAGTTCGTCGATATCGCACTGACCTACGATCCGCCGTGGACGCCGGACATGATGACGCCGGATGCCAAGCGGCATCTCGGGATCATGTGATGACAGTGCCCGCGCAGCAATCCAGCCCGGCCGAGACCACCCCGTTGACGGGCCTGCTACTGGCAAGCCTTGAGGCCCTGGCGAGAGCCGGCGAAGCCGATGCCGCCTGCCGTCTCGCCGGGCAAGCCTGCGCCAAGCTGCGTCACAACGATCCCGCCGCATGGCAGCGCTTCAATGTCTTTCTGCACCGGATGATCAAGCACGTCTCGTGAAACGCAACACACTTGCATCGACGGCAACAACACCGTCATTGCGTGCGAAGCGAAGCAGCCCCCTCCCTTCTCCCTCCCCCGCACGCGGGGGAGGGTTGGGGTGGGGCGCTGGATTGCTTCGTCGCTGCGCTTCTCGCAATGATGATCCTATCTTGAACGAACAGGCCCCCATCGCATGTCGACGATCCCTTCCGAAATGCCGCCCGGTTTTGTCGCCTATGGCCGCTCGCCGGACTTTTTCTCCGACAATCTGCCGGCCAAGCTGCAATCGGCGCACAGCACCAAGGCCGGGACATGGGGCCTGCTGCACGTGCTCGAAGGCGTCGTGCATTTTCGCCTCGAACCGCCGCACCAGGGCGAGAAGATCGTGCGCGCCGGCGACACCGTGGTGATCGAATCGCAAGTGCCGCACCGGATCGCGTTTCTCGAACCCGGCCGCATCTTCGTCGAGTTTTATCGGCTGGCTGCGGCCAACGATGACGCCTGACAATAGTCGGTTCGCAGCATCCTCAGCGCGAAAACCGGATCGGCACCGCGAGGCCGATCGAGCTTCCGCCGGTGCCGGGCGGCGGCGCGGGGACCGGACTGGCGCGCCGCGGCAGGGCGACAGCCTCGGCGTCGAGCACGCTGTCGCCGGATGAGCGCAGCAGCCGCGAACCGGTCACCTGCCCGGAGCGATTGATCGTAAAGGCGATGGTGGCAACGCCGCCGCTGCCGGCCCCCGATGGAAATCGCTTGTAGCGATTGAGATGCACCATCAATTCGCTTCGCCATGACGCGGCTGCCGCGGCGGACGCGGCCGCGCCAGCTCCTGCTGCCGCCGCGGCGCGTTCGGCATGTGGAGCCTGTACTGCCGGCGGCGCGGTGGTGCGCGGCGCCGCATGATCCGCAGGCTCGCGCGGCTTCTTGCGTTCGACCTTCCTTTTCGGCGGCGGCTTTGTCGGCTTGCGCTCGACTTCCTTAGGCGGTTCGGGTGGCGGCGGCGTGAGCGTGGCGGCAGCATCATCCGCCTTCGGCAAGTCCGGCACCTTCACGTCCGACTCGGGCGCCGGGGGCGGCAGCTCGGGCGTCGGCTCCGGTTGCGCCTCGGTCATCTGCGGCCCCGGCGCGATCTCTTGGGGCGGCACCTCCGGCGCGACCGACATCGGCGCCAGATCGATCATCACCGCCGGCGGCGGTTCGCCGGATGCAACCGCCGCCGAGCGCCAATGCATCGCAAGCCACACCGCAGCGGCGTGAACGGCAACGACCACGACAACCGCCGCGCCCCAGCGCGCGAGCCCACGCGGCGGGACAGCCATGAACAAGCGGCCATCGGGATCGCGCCAGTCGATCATTGCGCTTTGTCGTTCGCCGGCTTTGCGACGGGAACGGCGCTGCCCTGCCCGGTGTCCTCGAGCCCGACCAGCGCGATCTTGAGATAGCCGGCATCGCGCAACAGGTTCATCACTTTCATCAGTTCGCTGTAGGACACCGCACCGTCCGCGCGCAGGAAAATCCGCTGCTCGCGGTCGTGAGCGGTCTGCTGATCCAGCGTCGCCTGCAACGCCGCACGCGGCACGTCATCATTGCCGAGCGCCAGGGTGAGGTCCGGCTTCACCGTCAGAAACACCGGCTTGTCGGGGCGCGGCTGCGGTTGCGCGTTCGACACCGGCAGGTCGACGGCGACATCGACGGTGGAGAGCGGCGCCGCCACCATGAAGATGATCAGCAGCACCAGGATCACGTCGATGAACGGCGTGACGTTGATATCCGACACCTCGGTGAGGTCGCCGTCGTAAGCGTCCTTGAGAGTCACCGCCATGGCGTCATCACTCCGCCGATCGCAGATGGCCGGCGCGCGGCGCGGACGCCGAAGCATTCAACGCCTGCCGCTCCAGATCGCGCGACAGATGTTGCAGGATTTCACCGGAGGCATCCGACAGCAGGGCGCGATAGCCGGCGATGGCGCGTGCGAACACGTTGTAGATGATCACCGCCGGGATCGCCGCGATCAATCCCAGCGCGGTCGCCAGCAGCGCTTCCGCAATGCCCGGCGCCACCACCGCGAGATTGGTGGTCTTCGATTGCGAAATGCCGATGAAGGCATTCATGATGCCCCACACCGTGCCGAACAGGCCGACGAACGGCGCGGTCGCGCCGATGGTGGCGAGCAATCCAGTGCCGCGTGCCATGTCGCGGCCCGCGCGCGCCTCGATCCGCGACAACGCGATCGCCAGCCGTTCCTTGATGCCTTCCGCCGCCAGATCGCGGGAGCGCCCGGTTTCGCGCGTTGCTGCTTGCACCAGCTCCGCCACCGCGCCTTGCCTGGTCCAGCCGCCTTCGATCTCGGCGCGCGCCTGGGCGAGGTTGTCGGCACGCGCCAGTTTGCGCGTGGCGCTGCGCGCACGCCTTTTGGCGGCGAGCAATTCGAATGCCTTGGCGAGCCACACCGTCCAGGTCACCAGCGAGGCGAAGGCCAATCCCACCATCACCGCCTTGACGACGATGTCGGCGTTCATGAACATCGACCACGGCGACAGATCCTGCGGCAACATCGCGCGCATCGACGTCGCGACCGCCGCCTGCGTATCGCTCGACTGCGCGGCCGCCGGCAGCGCCGCGACCGCTTGCGCGATCAGCCCACAACCGACAGGCGCAATGCATTTCCAGGCATCGACACGATTCATGCTCCGACCTTCCGTGATGTCCCGGCGATAGGCTGCATCGCTGTTTTCTTCAAAGCACCCACCGGCATTGCTCCCAAGCGAGAATAGAATGAAACCGATCCGCTTGCGCAACAATCGTCCTTAGCGATTAGGTACAGCCGGCGCACCACGCGCCGGTTCCGCCGGCGGCACGAAATGAATTTCCCAGTTCACCGCGGGCCCCGGCTTGCCATGAAAGAACCGCCGCGTGGTGATGATGATGCGGTCGCCGCGCGTGGCATTCGCTTTCATCCAGGCATCGCACTGCTGATAGAACGGGCCGCCCTTGTCGCAGATGCCAATGAAACCCGAGCGGTTCGCCTGCTCCGGCGTGATCAGACCCGAGGGAGGGTCCTCCGGCGCCAGCGGCGTCGGATGATCGGGGCTGTAGAACGTCATCAGGTTCGACACGCGCGTCGACCCGACCACCGCCGGCCACGGCGTATTGAATCGCAACCGCCATTGCTGCGTCAGATCGCGGGCCAAATCCGACCGCCCGTCGAGCGCCTCGTTGCCGACGCCATAGCGGCTGTTGGCGATCGGCGTGGTGCGGCTGGCGATCTCCGGCGCGGCCGCCAGCACGATGAGACTGACAATCAGCCAGACCGCGGCGATGCGAAACAATGCGACGCGCGGGACGTGCAGCATCGGAATCGCCACCAGCGCCAGCGGCACCAGGAAAAACAGCGGAATGCCCCAGTCCGTCTTCATGTAGATCGCGAGCACAATGCCGCCGAGCGGCGGCCCGATCGCGACGACGGCCTGAACGATCCAGACATTGATCGCCTGCGGCATTCGCACCGCCGGATTGGGCGCGCGCGACCAGTTCAGCCGCGACACTTTCGAGACATTGCGCAGCAAGGCCAGCGAACGCCACGACGGGAAGATCACCGCCGGCGCGGCAATCGCGATCGGCAGCAACAGCAGCGCGACGTTGTGCCCGACATAGCCGCCCGCCAACCGCAGGCTTTCCATCCGGCTGGAGATTTCATAGACGCCGCCGGCATACGTGACCGGCTCGAAATTGTGCTGCCATAGCCACCACAGATGCGGCGCCAGCGCCGCCAGCATCGCGCCGATCGCCACCCATGGCGCCGGCGAGCGCAGGAACGCCAGCCGCTGCGGATGCAGCAGCGCGGCGATGCCGATGGCGCCGATCATGGTCAGCGCCCAATATTTCGCCAGCAGCGCCAACGCGCCCGCGAGACCGAGCCAGACGCCCGACAGAACGTTGCGTTTCTCGAATGCGTGGAGATAGGCCAGCACCAGCAGCGGCATGGTGGCAAGCTGGACCAGGTCGGCGTTGAACTTGAAACCCTTGACGTTGAAGATCGGATAGATCGCCAGCATCACCACGACCAGAAATGCACGGCGGCGATCCACCACCCTGAGCGCGATCCACCAGCACACCAACAGGCTGAATCCGGCGGTTGCCATCGCCAGCGCATAGGCCGACCAGTCCGCCGTCGGAAACAGCCTGAACCAGACGCCCGCGACCCAGCCGGACAGCGGCGGATGCTTGCCGTAGCCGAGCAGGAACCGCTGTCCCCACGCGTAAGCCTCGGCGATGTCGAAATGGATGTCCTGCCCATGCTTCAGCAGGGTGAGAATCCGGCTCCATAGCGCGACATGCAGCAGGATGAAGCCCAGCACCAGCGCCCGGCTCGTCGAAGCGTCGGTGGCGCAGGCGGCGACCCACGCGGCCATCCGCCGCAAGCCGGAACGGCGGCGCGGACGAACAGACTTGGGAGCAACGGGCATTCACGGTTCCTGGAGGTGACGGGGCTCGCACCAGTCATGCCGGAATGCCCGACATGACGCACGAACGAGTGAAGGGCCAACCGGACCTGGAACCCGATCGGGCCCAATCTACTAAATTCGACGCCGGAAGAAGGCAAATCAGCCCGCTGTGAGTTGGAGAGGTTCCAAGACAGTTGCTGACCCCGTACCCCAATGCTATCTCGCGCCGATGACCAAAACCGCGATTTCCAACATCCGCAATTTCTCCATCGTCGCCCATATCGACCATGGCAAATCGACGCTGGCCGACCGCCTGATCCAGACCACGGGCGGGTTGCAGGACCGCGAGATGAAGGAACAGGTGCTCGATTCGATGGATATCGAGCGCGAGCGCGGCATTACCATCAAGGCTCAGACCGTCCGCCTCCACTACAAGGCGAAAGACGGCAAGGACTACATCTTCAACCTGATGGACACGCCCGGCCACGTCGACTTCGCCTATGAGGTCTCGCGCTCGCTGGCCGCCTGCGAAGGCGCGCTGCTGGTGGTCGACGCCTCGCAGGGCGTCGAGGCGCAAACGCTCGCCAACGTCTATCAGGCCATCGACAACAACCTCGAGATCGTGCCGGTCCTCAACAAGGTGGACCTGCCGGCCGCCGAGCCCGAACAGGTGAAGCAGCAGATCGAGGACGTCATCGGCATCGACGCCTCCGACGCCATCATGGTGTCGGCCAAGACCGGCCTCGGCATTCCCGACGTGCTGGAAGCGATCGTCACCCGGCTGCCGCCGCCGCAGGGCGACCGCGATGCGACCTTGAAGGCGCTCCTGGTCGATAGCTGGTACGACGTCTATCTCGGCGTGGTGGTGCTGGTGCGCATCGTCGACGGCGTGATGAAAAAGGGCCAGCGCATCCGCATGATGGGCACCAACGCGGCCTATGACGTCGAGCGCGTCGGCTTCTTCACGCCGAAGATGGTCAATGTCGACGAACTCGGCCCCGGCGAAGTCGGCTTCATCACCGCCGCCATCAAGGAAGTCGCCGATACCCGCGTCGGCGACACCATCACCGACGACAAGCATCCGGTGGCGGACATGCTGCCGGGCTTCAAGCCGGCGATTCCGGTGGTGTTCTGCGGCCTGTTCCCGGTCGATGCCGACGATTTCGAGACGCTGCGCGCGGCGATGGGCAAATTGCGTCTCAACGACGCCAGTTTCTCGTTTGAGATGGAAACTTCCGCCGCGCTCGGCTTCGGCTTCCGCTGCGGCTTCCTCGGCCTGCTGCATCTCGAAATCATTCAGGAACGATTGAGCCGCGAATTCGACCTCAACCTGATCGCGACCGCGCCGAGCGTCATCTACAAGATGCACCTCACCGACGGTCAGGAGATCGAGATTCACAATCCGATCGACATGCCGGACGTGGTGAAGATCGCCGAGATCGAGGAGCCGTGGATCGAGGCCACGATCCTCACCCCCGACGAGTATCTCGGCAGCGTGCTGAAGCTGTGCCAGGAGCGGCGCGGCGTGCAGAAGGAACTCACCTATGTCGGCACCCGCGCCATGGTGAAGTACGAACTGCCGCTCAACGAAGTGGTGTTCGATTTCTACGACCGGCTGAAATCGGTGTCGAAGGGCTACGCCTCGTTCGACTATCACCTCACCGACTATCGCGCCGCGGACCTCGTCAAGATGCAGATCCTCGTCAACAACGAGCCGGTCGACGCGCTGTCGATGCTGGTGCATCGCACCCGCGCCGAAGGCCGCGGCCGCGCCATGGTCGAGAAGATGAAGGAACTGATCCCGCCGCACATGTTCCAGATCCCCATTCAGGCGGCGATCGGCGGCAAGGTGATCGCGCGCGAAACCGTGCGCGCGCTGCGCAAGGACGTCACCGCGAAGTGCTACGGCGGCGACATCACCCGCAAGCGCAAGCTTCTGGAGAAGCAGAAGGAAGGCAAGAAGAAGATGCGGCAGTTCGGCAAGGTCGACATCCCGCAGGAAGCTTTTATTGCCGCGCTGAAGGTGGATAGCTGAGGGCCGCAACGGCGAGCAGCGTCCGCAGGTCCGCAACCACCGTCGCCCGCTGCGAACCTGACCGACATTTCTTTTGCACGGCTTTGAAACACGAAAATCGTCGTCCCCGCGCAGGCGAGGACCGAGACGCCGCAGCGGTTCCATCACAAAGGCAACGTTTTTCGTCAAACCAATGTCAGGGGTTATGGGTCCCCGCCTGCGCGGGGACGACGCTGATATTTGTGCGTCCGTGAATCAGCACGGACCATCTTCGTGGGCTTGACTTTCCTGTTATCTGATTATATTCCTATTCCTCCTTTCATCCCTCCTCGCTCATGACGCGGAGCGGTGATCGCCCCCTCCCCGCGTGCACCGGGGCGGAGGTGGAGCGCCGGGAGGCGCTGCGTCGGCGCGATGGGCTTCGCAACCCCGTCGCTGCATGACGCGCGCGCCTCGCGAGACGGACTCGCAATCCGTTCTCGTTGCGGCACGCGGGCGAACCTCTCGCAAGGGTTCGTCATCGTGGGTGCCTCGCAAGCACCCTGGCGCCTCCCGACGCTCCATTCTCGCAATGGAAAGGGACAAGGCAGTCCGCGCCTTCGTTGAAGCGGATATTCCGTCGCGCGTAGTGGGACGACTGCGACAGCAGACCGCATATGAAATGCGTTCGCCTGCACAACGGCATTGCACCGTTGTGCTTAACCTTGCCTGCCTCAAGCAACTCATCCAAGTTGGCCGTTTGAGGCAATGACAAGCTGGGAGGCACCCATGAAATTCTCGCGCCACGCGATCGTCGCGGCGACACTCTCCTTATCCCTGATGATCGGAAGCGCGGCACAGGCGCAGCAATCCGACGCGCCTTTGAAGATCGGCGTGATGACCGACTTCGGCTCGGTCTATTCCGACATCGGCGGCGCCGGCAACGTCGAAGGCGCCAAGATGGCGATCGAGGAATTCGGCGGCACCATGTTCGGCAAGCCGATCGAACTGATCACCGCCGATCCGCAGATGAAGGCCGACATCGCCGCGAATATCGCGCGCAAATGGTACGAGGCCGAAAACGTCGACATGATCATCGACCTGCCGACATCGGCCACCGCGCTCGCCGCGATGGAAATGTCGAAGCGCTACGAAAAGATCATGATCATCACGGACGCGGCGAGTTCGGACATCACCGGCAAGTCGTGTTCGCCCTACACCGCGCACTGGACCTACGACACCTATTCCAACGCGCACACCGTCGGCAGCGCCGTGGTCAAGCAGGGCGGCGATAGCTGGTTCTTCATCACCGCCGATTATCTGTTCGGCCATTCGATCGAACGCGACGTCAGCGAGGTGGTGAAGGCGGCCGGCGGCAAGATTCTCGGCAGCGCGCGGCATCCGCTCAACACCTCGGACTTCTCCTCGTTCCTGCTGCAGGCGCAGGCGTCGAAGGCCAAGATCATCGGCCTCGCCAATGCCGGCGGCGACACCATCAACGCCATCAAGCAGGCGGCCGAATTCGGCATCGTTGCCGGCGGCCAGAAGCTCGCGGGCATCGTGATGTTCATTTCCGACATCCACAGCCTCGGGCTGAAGATGGCGCAAGGTCTGATCATCACCGAAGCGTACTACTGGGACCAGAACGAGCGCACCCGCGCGTTCGGCAAGAAATTCTTCGAACGCATGAAGCGCATGCCGTCGATGAATCAGGCCTCGACCTACAGCGCCACCTTGCACTACCTGAAGGCCGTCAAGGCCGCGGGCACCCGCGACACCAAGGCGGTGCTCGCCAAGATGCGCGAAATGCCGGTGCGCGATGCCTTCACCGACAACGGCTATCTGCGCGAGGACGGCCGCATGGTGCACAGCATGCTGCTTCTGGAAGTAAAGAAGCCGGAAGAGTCGAAGTATCCGTGGGACTACTACAAGATCCTCGCCGAAGTCCCCGGCGATCAGGTCTTCCGTCCGATGAAGGACGGCGGCTGCCCGCTGATCAAGTAAGCAACACGCCTCGCATGCGGGCGACGGACGTGGTTTCGACCATCTCCGTCGCCCTTTGTCCTTCGGATGCTGAGTTCGGGCCGCAAGCTCCGATCGTCACACCCGGCGCACTAGCGCTTCGTCCGCTTGGTCGCCTTCTTCGTCGAGCGTTTGGTGGCGCTCCTGGCCCTTGCGGCGGCGTGACGTTTGCGAGTTGCCGCGGCTTTCTTCGCTGCGGCCGAACGCGTCGCGGAATGACGTTTTCGCGTCGCCGCCGCCTTCTTGGCGGAAGCGGACCGCGCCGCTGCCGGACGCCGTGCGGCCGCCTTGCCGCCGCGCGGACCGCCGATCCGTCCACCTTTCTTCGCCGCGACTGTGGTATCGCGCACGCCGCGGCCGGAGCCGCTCTTGTTACCGCCGCCGCTTTCCTTGTTCACGGTGGCCCAGGCGCGCCGCTCGGCTTCCTTCTTCTCGATGCCGCGGTGCTCGTAGCCTTCCTCGATATGCTCGGCCTTGCGCTTCTGCTTGTCGGTGTAAGTCGATTTATCGCCGCGTGGCATGATCGTCGTCCATGTTGTTGCGGATTGACTCGCAACGCATGGGCGCGCTGACAGTTCCGGCCAGTCCCATCTCCGAAGGATGAAGCGATGGGAAATCAGCCGCCGCGCATCGGCGGCATCGACACCGTGCTGCGGCGGCAGGCGCGACGGTCGATCTCGTCGCAAGCGCGGAATTGCAGGCTCTTGGTCATGCAGATCCGCACCTCGCTCAACCGTGTGCGGTCGCAGGTGACGGCGATGGCCGCTGCGCTGAGACCGGGATTGGCCTTGATGAATGCAGCCTCGATGGCGGCCGGCGCGACCGTCATGGTTTGCGTCAGTTCGAGATATTCGGGAGGAATCTTCACCGCCGCGCGCGCCTTGCGGATGGCTTCGAAGTAACCGCGCGGGCCGAGGCCGGAACAGGTGCCGTGCTTGTCCCATTCGTTGTAGATCAGTCCCGGTGCCGGCATCAGGTCGAGCATCGACGTCATGACGTTGCGCGGCAACCGCGGCGACGGCCGTTCGCAATAATCCGGGAAGCCGCGCTCATATTGCGGCCACAGGCCGTGCACCACGAAGGAAAACGGCCGGCCGCCGCACTGCACCTGTTGCGAGCGGCTGGTGTTGCCCCGCTCGCGCGCCGCCTCGCAGAACGACGGCGACCACGACAGCGACAGCACGTAGAAATCAAACTGTCCTGGCGCGTTCTGGCGACGATCCTGCGCCGATGCCGGCACGGCGGCGAGCGACAGCGCGGCCACGACGAGCGGCAGCGTCAACAAGAGGCGGAAGCGCGCGAAAAACGAGAGCTTGACCATGGCGATGCGCCTCAGCGGCGCGCCGCCTTGCAGCGCGGGTTGTAGGCCCAGTTGCGGTCGAGCCCGCTCACGCACCATTCGACGCCGGGACCATAACCGGCCAAGCCACCGTCCTCGATGATCGAATAATCCACCGTGCGCGCCTTGCCGTCGTTGAGCATGGCCCGGGCGCTGCAATAGCGGCGCGGAATATTATCCGACGTCCAGGGCCGGAAACCGGTCTCGCGCACGCGGTCGTAGCCGGTGATCTGCAACGCCGAATTCCAGAAGGTGCTTTCCTTCTCGGCGAATTGTGAAGAGATGGTGCCGAGCGCCGATTCGCAAGACGGCACCACGCCGTCATAACGCGGACCGAACAACCCGAAATTCATTTCCAGCAGACTGGCGGCGTTCGCCGCCGGCGCAAGCGTCAATACGCCCAGCAGCGCGCCCAGCACGGCGCCGACACCACGTTTCCCGAAAGGCATGACAAGGCCGGTCATCGCTTCATCCATCCTGAAATTGCGGCGGGGACGGTGCCGCGATCGCCGCGCGAGGTCAAGTGCGGCGCGGCAACACCGGCGGACATCCGGCGATTCCCGGCCCGGCGGCGCTTTCCTTGGCGGCCCCGGCCGCATAAATTGGGCTAGAATGAATCGGAGATGATCATGCGAACGATCGGTATGGCGGCCATCGCGGCGACAATGGCAATCCTGGCCTGCAGCAGCGCCCGGGCCGACTATGTGCCGCCCTTCAAGGGCAACGACACCGGCGGCATCATTTCCGCGAGCCTGATCGGCCAGACCGATATCCGGGCACTGGCGATCAATCATTGCGCGCAATACGGCAAGGTCGTCAAATGGCTGTCGATTCAGAAGACTTACGGCAGCTACAGCTCGTTTGCCTGCCTCTGGACCCGCCACGGCAGCGATGAGCGCCCGCTGCGCGTCCGCTACTGACCTATTCATCCGGGCGGCCGAGGCGGACAGGAGGCGTCACCGATGGGCAAGGGAGAGCGTCCTGCGATTCGATCCCGCGCCGCACGGCTGATCGCCGGCGCCGCGGCGGCAAGCGCCGAGGAGTTGCCGACACGCAAGCCGGGCCTCTGGGAAATCCGCATGCTCGACACCGCCACCAAAGCGGCCGGCATGACCATGCAGCAATGCACCGACGCGGCGACCGACAAGGACCTGACGTCGAATCTCTCTCCGATGGCGAAGCAGACCTGCTCGAGGAACGACGTGCGGAAAACCGCCGCCGGTTATATGACCGACGCCGTCTGCACCGTGAACGGCATGTCGATGACGTCGCATTCCGACGTCACCGGCGATTTCAATTCGGCCTATACGGTGCATGTGACGTCGAAGGTGAGCGGCACGCCCGCCGGGGCTCCGCGCGAAACGACGATGACGGTCGAAGCCAAATGGCTCGGCCCCTGCAAACCGGATCAGAAGCCCGGCGACATCGTGATGCCCGGCGGCTTCAAGATCAACATCGTCGACATGCAGAAGTTGAAGGGCCTGCTGCCGAAGTGACGGCGTAAAGTGCTCCAACAACCTCAGCGTCGTCCCCGCGCAGGCGGGAACCCATAACCCCTGGCCTTGGCTGTTTTAAAATAAGCTCGCCTCGATGGATGAAGCCGAACCGCTGCGGCGTATGGGTCCCTGCCTGCGCAGGGACGACAATTTTCGTGTTGAAAATCGAACCATAAATGAATCTTCGGTGTGCCGCTCAAGACAAGACGAACCTCGACTCATCTCGCTTCAAACCACCCCGAAGCGCGCGCTGAAGTCGGCGACGTTGACGAGACCGCGGCCGTGCCGGCCGTCGCCGATCTTGCGGTCGCCGTCGAACGCCTCGACCTCGAAACGCACGACGCGGCGCTCCACCTCGATGACGCGCGCGGTGGTGCGCACCACGCGCCCGACCGGCGTTGCCGCGAGATGCCGGATATTGACCTCGGTGCCGACCGTCACCCATCCCGCCGGCAGATGCGGCGTGATGGCGTCGCCCGACGTCATTTCCATTTCGAGGATCATCATCGGCGTGCCGTAAACGGCCGGCATCGCCGGCACAACATGCTGAACGGTCAGGTCATGCGTCACCGTCAGCAACCGCTCGGCGCTCATGCCAACCTTGATAAAATCGCGTGCATCCATACATCACTCTTAGGACCGGATCGGATGCGCGTCGAGTCCCCCCCTCCCCTCTTCCATCCTACCCCCACCCTCGGATCGTTCATCGCAAGGACTTCCCAAAGCTCGTTTTATATGATGGAAATCATTTAAATACACCGCGACGAAGGATGAGACGAGGATGACCGAGTTCCGCGCATTGATGGACAGCATGACACAGACCGCCGACGGCCTTGCCATCACTGTCAGCGAGGACTGGCTGCAAGGACGAACGGTCTATGGCGGTCTCGGCGCCGCGCTTTGCCTCCAGGCCGCGCAACGCCAATTCGGCGACCTGCCGCCGCTGCGCTCGGCGCAGATATCCTTCATCGGTCCGGCATCCGGCGAACTGAAACTGGCGCCAGTCGAACTGCGCAGAGGCAAGTCCACCGTGTTCGTCGGCGTCGATCTGTGCGGCGAAAGCGGCCTCGCCACGCGCGCGACATTCTGCTTCGGTGCGGGCCGCGCCTCCAAGGTCGCCTTCGCCGCGACGCCGGCGACGCAGCTCCGCAAGCCCGAGTTCTGCCCGACGTTCTTCGACCATGCGCCGCCGCATTTGCGCTTCCTGCAACATGTCGAGGGCCGTAACGCCGGCGGCGCGTTTCCGTTCAGCGGCGCGAAAGACCCGATGATGACGCTGTGGCTGCGCCATCGCGATACGTCGCTCAAGCCTTCGCTGGTGCCGCTGTTGGCGCTCGCCGATGCGCCGCCGCCCGCGATCGTCGCGATGCTGACGGCGCCCGGCCTCATCAGCACCATGACGTGGTCGATCGATCTGTTGACCGACACCATCGACACCACGGACGGCTGGTGGCTGATCCGCACCGAAGCCGATGCCGCCGCCGACGGCTACACCAGCCAGGTGATGACGGTCTGGAACGCCGCCGGACAAGCGGTGATGACCAGCCGGCAAAACGTCGCGGTGTTCGGCTGAGGCGCGACGGCGCGGCGCTTACTTGCCCTTCGCCGCCGGGTTGCGTTCGGCGTAGGTCTTGCCGCCCTTCATTTTATGATGCAGCGGCGCTTCGTTGATCTGAATGACGACAGCTTCTGCATCGACGCCGAGATTTTTCACCAAAGCCTGCGTGATATCGCGCATCATGCCGGCCTTCTGCTCATCGGTGCGGCCGGCGGCCATGCTGATGGTGATCTCGGGCATTTTGGCGCCTCCTTATTGCGTTTCTTCTCTTCTTGTCATGGCCGGGCTCGTCCCGGCCATCCACGACCTTCTACGATTTTTTAGATCAATCAAGACGTGGATGCCCGGAACAAGTCCGGGCATGACGACCAAACATCCTATCCCCACGTCACATCGTGACGCGCGAGCACCTCGCGCACCTTGGCGACGAGATCGCTCTCCGCGCAGGAGAACTGCGCCGGCCGCGTCTCGCGCCATTCGGCGTTGGAGGCAATCGCGGCGGCGGCTTTCGCGCCCTCGATCAGATCCTTGATCTGCACTTCGCCGCGCGCCTTCTCGTCCGAGCCCTGAATGATGACGCAAGGCGAATTGCGCTTGTCGGCGTATTTGAGCTGGTTGCCCATGTTCTTCGGATTGCCGAGATAGAGTTCGGCGCGGATGTTGGCGTTGCGCAACGTCGCAACCATCTTCTGGTAGTCGGCGACGCGCTCGCGATCGAACACCGTCACCACCACGGGACCGAAATCCGGCTTGGTGTCGATCTTGCCCAGCATGGTCAGCGCCGCCTGCAAGCGCGACACGCCGATGGAGAAACCGGTCGCCGGCACCGGCTCGCCGCGAAAGCGCGACACGAGCCCGTCATAACGCCCGCCGCCGCCGACCGATCCGAAGCGCACCGGACGCCCCTTCTCGTCCTTGGTTTCGAGCAGCAGTTCAACTTCGTAGACAGGGCCGGTGTAGTATTCGAGACCGCGCACCACGGAGGGATCGATCTTGATGCGGCTCTCGTCGTAACCACCGGCGATCACCAGCGAACGAATTTGTTCGAGTTCGTCACGCCCATCGGCGAGAAGTTTGGATTCGCCCGCCGGCTTGCCTTCGGTGAAGGCAATCACTTGTTCGATGGCATCGGAAGCGAGTCCGGCGCCCTTGGTGAAATCACCGCTCTCGTCCTTGCGTCCTTCGCCAAGTAACAAGCGGACGCCTTCCGGCCCGAACTTGTCCAGCTTGTCGATGGCGCGCAGCACCGTGAGCCTGCGTCCTGCATTCTCATCGCCGCCAAGGCCGATGCTTTCGAGCACGCCGTCAAGCACCTTGCGGTTGTTGACCTTCACCACATAGCTGCCGCGCGGAATGCCGAGCGCTTCCATGGCGTCGGCGGCCATCATGCACATCTCGGCGTCGGCGGCAGGCGAGGCGCTGCCGACCGTGTCGGCGTCGAACTGCATGAACTGGCGGAAGCGGCCGGGGCCCGGTTTCTCGTTGCGATAGACGTAGCCGGCGCGATAGCTGCGATAGGGTTTCGGCAGCGCGTCGAAATTCTCCGCGACATAGCGGGCCAGCGGCGCGGTGAGATCGTAGCGCAGCGATATCCACTGCTCGTCGTCATCCTGAAACGAGAACACGCCCTCGTTGGGCCGGTCCTGATCCGGCAGGAATTTTCCGAGCGCGTCGGTATATTCCATCGTCGGCGTCTCGACCGGCTCGAAGCCGTAGCGCTCATAGACCTCGCGGATCACCTCGGTCATCCGCCGTGTGGCGGCGATCTCGGACGCGGTGCGATCGACCAGCCCGCGCGGCAGGCGGGCGCGAAGTTTTTGCGGTTTTTTGGGTTTGTCAGCCATGGCGCGGGTGGTACCAGCCACGGCGCCAACCGGCAAGCGTAGCCCATCAATTCACCAGCACGGCGCGGTCACAGCGCACGCCGGTGACCCAGACGTCGGCCTGCCCGATGCCGACGCCGAGCGTCGCCAGCACCTGCGCCAGCAACTGGTCGATCGAGCCGGTGGCGCCGCCGATGATGCCGGTCACCAGCCCGCCGAGGCCGGGAATCGGCAGGCCGAGCGGTCCGAGTTGAACATTCAGGCTCAGGTCGCCGAGCAGGCTCGCGGTCAACGACCGGGTGAAGTTGGTTGTCGTAACGGTCTTTTTCGTCATCGCCTGAATGTCGGCATAGCTGAACGTCGCGGGCGTCGGCGCAGTGTTGCCGATGCCGGCATGGGCCTTGCCGGCGACCTTCACCGCGCCGAGGTCCACCAGCGTCGCCGGGCCGGGATTGGGCTTGCTGGTGAAATTGTTCAGCTCCGCCGTCGAAACGTTCCCGATCCATGCATCGACGATCCCGGGCGTCACGCCGAGTCGCACCGTCGAGCTGCTGACATCGGGGTAACCGCAACTCACGGCGTCGAGGGTCGCGGTTCCGGACGCCACCTCGACATAGATCGGCAGGTTCACCGCCGACACGCTGCCGCTGCCGATCAGTTTCACCAGCAGCAACACGCGGGTCTGCGCGGTATGCACGCTGGCGCCCTGCGTGCCGACGGTGATCCAGCTCGATCCTTGCGGCTGCTCGCCGACTGCTGCCGTCAACGAGACGCTGGCGATGCCCGGCAGATTGAGGTTTGCCGCCGCGGCGACCTGATGCCCGCCGTTGGCGAGGTTGGCGGCCGCATTGAGAACGTCGAGCGCGGAGAGGTTGACGCCGGCCGGCGGCTTCTGCCCGGTCGGAAGATCGCGATACGGGCCGAGATCGATCAGCTTGCCCGGCGCGATCTTCGTGGTGATGCCCGCCAGTGCCAGCGAAACCTGCTGCAACGCGCTGGTCGCGGCATTGACGCCGCCCGCCGCCTGTTGCGCGGTCACCAGCGCACTGACCATGTCGCCGATTTTCACATTGCCGTCGAGCACATCCGCATAAGTTGCGGCTGTGAGGTTGGCCTTGGTCGACAGCGCCGAGAGAAAGTCCAGCGCATCGATTTTCGCATTGGCCAGCGCCTGATAGTCCATCACCGAAAGTGACAGCGACGTCCCCAGCAGGCTGCCGAGCACGGCGTTGAGCAACCCGCCATTCAGCGCCAACAGCCGCGATCCGATGGCGAACGACGCAACCGCCGTGCTCGCCGCCGTCGCTGTGGTGGTGATGGTGAATTGATCCGCGCCCGTGAACGCACGCGCGAAAAACAGCGGCGTCTGCGTTCGCACCGTCACCCGCGCGGCGTTGGCGATACCGCTCGCCGGTGTCACGAAGCGCGCCTGCGGGGCCAAAGCCGCCGACGGCGTATAAGTGCCGAGTTCGACCGACACCAGCGCATCCGCCGGATAGGCATTGTCCATCACCGTCGCCCGCGCCGCACTCTCCGCCTTCGACAGATTGCTGGCGGCGATAATCGCGGCGAGATCGGCGGCGCTTTGGGTCTTGCGTCGATCCGCGAAGACGGTGCCGACATCAACGCCGAGCGCGGCGCAACCCACCACCAGCATCATGCAACCCGCGCCCATGATGGCGATGTTGCCTTTGCGGTCGGTGCAGAAACGGTGCAGCAGGTTCAGCATCGCCGGTCTCCTCTCTCAAAATCCGCCGAAGGGAATCGCCGCCGAACGCTCGATCCGCGACGGCGGCATCGGCACGAAGGTCGGCAGGGCGTAGATGAAGCTGCGTGAGGCGTCGTAATCGACAGTGACCACGAAGACGTTGGCGCCGGACGTGGCGCTGGTCACCGTCAGGCGATCCGCAGCGATCAACGGATAGGACCCGGCATTGGTACTGACATAACCGGCGGCGAGGCTTGCGCGTTCGGTATCGTTGAGGCCGGCGATCGAGCGCCGCGCCGCCTCCGCCGCCAGTTGCTGAACCCCGTGCACCATGGCCAGGTGCGAGCCGAACACGATGATGCCGAACACCAGCACCAGGAATACCGGCACGAGGATCGCGAATTCGACCGCCGATGCCGCATCGCGACAGCGGATGAAGCGAGGAAATTGATGAGCGAGCCACGTCATGGCTCCACTCAATCATACAACTATTAAGTGTCATTGAACTAGAAACTAGACTATAGGTAGTATTTATTGTCCTCGCAGCTCCGGGGAACTGCCTAGTCTCATCGGTCCGCCACGCCGTGTTCGCCGCGATAAAAATACCTGCTCTGCGGCGTTGCTACGTTTCCACTGGCGGCCAAAACGATCTAGGTTGGAGGGAGTCAATAACCCGCCGACAAGCAGCAGAGGGACCCCATGTTAGACAAGAGCCCAAACCAGCGCAGCGTGAATGTCCCGAACGATCTCGCCGCATTCTGGATGCCGTTCACTGCGAACCGCGCGTTCAAGAAGGCCCCTCGCCTGCTCGCCGGCGCCAAGGACATGCACTACATCACAACCGATGGCCGCCAGGTGATCGACGCCGCCGCCGGCATGTGGTGCAGCAATGCTGGCCATGGCCGCAAGGAAATCGCCGCTGCGATCGGCAAGCAGGCCGAAGCGCTCGATTACGCGCCGCCGTTCCAGTTCGGCATTCCGCAGGCGTTTGAACTCGCCAGCCGCATCGCCGAACTGGCGCCGAAGGGGCTGGAGCAGGTCTTCTTCTGCAACTCCGGCTCGGAAGCCGCCGACACCGCGCTGAAGATCGCGCTGGCCTATCACCAGATCAACGGACAGGGCGGACGCTGCCGCCTGATCGGCCGCGAGCGCGGCTATCACGGCGTCGGCTTCGGCGGCACCTCGGTCGGCGGCATCGTCGGCAACCGCAAGATGTTCGGCACGCTGCTCACTGGCGTCGATCATCTGCAATCCACCTACAATCGCGACAAGCAGGCCTTCAGCAAGGGCGAACCGGAATGGGGCGCGGAGCTTGCCGATGAGCTGGAGCGCCTCGTCAACCTGCATGGCGCCAACACCATCGCCGCCGTCATCGTCGAACCGATGGCCGGATCGACCGGCGTGATCGCCGCGCCGAAGGGTTATCTCAAGCGCTTGCGCGAGATCACCCAGAAGCATGGCATCCTGCTGATCTTCGACGAAGTCATCACTGGCTTCGGCCGCCTCGGCTTCGCCTTCGCGGCGGAACGCTACGGCGTGCTGCCGGACATGATCACTTTTGCGAAGGGCGTCACCAACGGTGCGGCGCCGATGGGCGGCGTGATCGTCCGCGACACCATCTACGAGACGTTCATGACCGGCCCCGAACACGTCATCGAACTGTGTCACGGCTACACCTACTCGGCGCATCCGCTGGCCTGCGCGGCCGGTCTCGCGACCCTCGATATCTACCGCGACGAAAAACTGTTCGAGCGCGCCAACAAGCTCGAACCGAAGTTCGCCGACGCGGTGATGAGTCTGCGCAACGAGCCGAATGTCGTCGACATCCGCACCGTCGGCCTCACCGCCGGCATCGAACTGTCGCCGAACAAGGAAGGTCCGGGTAAGCGCGGCTTCGAGGCGCTGCAAAGCGGCTTCCATGATAACGACATTATGATCCGCGTCGCCGGCGACACCATCGCGCTGACCCCGCCGCTGATCGTCAGCGAAACCCAGGTCGGCGAGATCATCGAAAAAGTCGCCAAGATCATCCGCGCCGTGGCGTGATGATTGTCCGGTTCCGCCGACGTCATGCGTCGGCGGAACGTTTTAGGTTATGACTGACGGCCCGAACCCGACGGGCCAGCTTTCCGGAACTGCCTTGTGGAGAGCTTACGGGTTCCGAATCACCTGCAAGACGTGTGCTCGAATCAGGTCTAATGGTAGAGATGGGGCTGCGACCTGATGACTCGGGTGGCGGCTCAATGACCATGGCCGCCGGCGCGCCGGGAAAGACACGCGGAGCATGTTTCGGGTATCTACGATTTTCGTCGTCATCTGCATGGCGCTGATCGCCGCATCGCTCGGCCTGATCCTTTATGCCGTCGCCGGGATCGACGGATCCCAATCCGCCATCGTCGCGCTCGCCGCGCTGACCTTCATGATCCTCTACAATGCGGTCTCGATGCGTCTCGGCGAGCGTCCGAAGATCGGCAATCAGATCGCCGACCTCTCGCAAGGCACCGCCGATTTGGCGCGCCAGGTCGGCGATTTCGGACGTCGCCTCAGTGCCATCGAGGGCCGGCTGGTATCGGCCACCTCGGCCTCGCAGGATCGCCTCAAGGCGATGCACGACGAAATCAGCGAGTTGGGCGGGCTGGTCAATCAACTGGCGGAAGCGGTCGCGAGCCACGACGACCAACTCGCCGACGGCATCATCGCCGCGCAGGCGCCGGTCCCGCCGCCGGTTCCCGTCGCCCCCGCAGCCGCGCCGTCGCATCGCGCCGTTGCCGAACCCGTCGTTTCAACGGCCGCGTTGCCCGAGGATGATTATCTCGACATCGATGCGCCGGAAACGACCGTCGCTGACGCGCTGGTCGACATCATCAAGGATGCGATCGACGCCAACCGCATCGACATCTATCTGCAACCCATCGTCACGCTGCCGCAACGCAAGGTGCGTTTCTACGAGGCGGTGACGCGGCTGCGCGACGGTAACGAGAAGATCATCGCGGCCGAGGATTTCATCGCGCCCGCGGAAGCCGCCGGGCTGATGGGCCGCATCGACCACAGCGTGATCCTGCGCAGCGTCCAGGTCCTGCGGCGCCTGATGGTGCGCAACAAGGACGTCGGCGTATTTTGCAACATCGCGCCCGCGACGCTCGCCAATCCGGCCAGCTTCGCGCAATGCCTCGATTTCCTCGACGCCAATCGTGCGGTCGCGGCATCGTTCGTTCTTGAATTCAAACAGAGCGCATTCGACCGTCTCGGCCCGGTGGAGCGCGAACATCTGGCAGCGCTGGCGCAGCGCGGCTACCGTTTCTCGCTCGATCACGTCGAGGATCTGCGCATCGAGCCGCGCGAACTAGCCGATCGCGGCGTCCGTTTCATCAAGGTTTCGGCGGCGCTGCTGCTGGACCAGAAGCAAGGGGCCGGCGCCGACATTCATGCTGCCGATCTGTCGGACCTGCTGGGGCGTTTCGGCATCGACCTGATCGCCGAGCGGATCGAGGGCGAGCGCGCCGTGGTCGATCTGCTGGACTATAACGTCCGCTTCGGGCAAGGTTTTCTCTTCGCGGCGCCGAAGCCGCTGCGGCCCGAGACGGCATCCGCCTCCCAGGGCGATCCCACTTCTCCGGCGGTGCCGGGCAAGCCAAAGCAAGAGGTCCCCGTTGTCGCTCCGAAAATCGAACCTCGACGGGTCGATCCGCCGCGCGCCAGCGGCAATGCCGCGCTGGCGCGGCGGGCCGTGCGCCCTCACTGATCGGCAGCGGCATTATCCATGACGAGCCTGCATTTCATCGAGCACATGCGCGACCTCGCGGCCGATGTCGACGTTCTGCTCAGCGATATCTGGGGCGTGGTCCACAATGGGCTGGTCGCCTTTCCCGAAGCCTGCGAGGCCCTTCACACCTTCCGGCAGCGTGGCGGCACCGTGGTGCTCATCACCAATGCACCGCGCCCGGCGGATTCGGTGCAGCGGCAGTTGCGCAAGCTCGGTGTCGCCGACGCGACTTATGACGCCATCGTCAGTTCCGGCGACCTGACCCGGCACTTCGTCGCCGATCATCCCGGCAAGACCATGTTCTGGCTTGGGCCGGAGCGCGACAACTCGATCTATCGCGGGCTGGAAGCGGCATTCGCGCCGATCGAGAGCGCCGACTACATCGTCTGCACCGGCCCGTTCGACGACGAGACCGAAACGCCGGAAGACTATCGCGCGATGATGGAGCAGGCCCGCGCGCGAAACCTGCCGCTGATCTGCGCCAATCCCGATATCGTCGTCGAGCGCGGCGACCGGCTGATTTATTGCGCCGGCGCCATCGCCGAACTCTATCGCGAGTTGGGTGGCGAGGTGATCTTCTACGGCAAGCCGCATCGGCCGATCTACGAGCGCGCGATCTCCATCGCGGAAGCGCGCCGTGAGGCCAAAATCCCGCTTCGCCGCGTGCTGGCGATCGGCGATTCCGTTCGCACCGATCTGACGGGCGCCCATGGTTTCGGGATCAACTGCCTGTTCGTCACGCGCGGCATCCACGCCGGCGAATTCCAGGGCGTCGATGCGCTGGATGCAACCGCCGTCAAGGAATTGTTTGGGCACCCGCCGCTGGCGCTGACGCGCGAACTTCGCTGGTAAACAACGTCTCGAGGGATGTTGTTCAGAGACGAGTGCTTATGCCGCCACGATATCCGGGAACACCGCCTCGATCTTGGTCTTCAAGGTTGCCGCGTTGAACGGCTTGACGATGTAGTTGTTGACCCCGGCCCTCTTCGCCGCGATCACGTTCTCGGTCTTCGATTCCGCCGTGATCATGATGAAAGGCGTGGTCGCAAAGTTGGGGTCGGCCCTGACCTCCTTGAGCAGGTCGTAGCCGGTCATCGGCTCCATGTTCCAATCGGAGATCACCAGCCCGTATTTCTTGCTACGCATCTTGGCGAGGGCCGCCGATCCGTCGCTTGCGTCGTCGATGTTCTGGAAGCCTAACTGCTTGAGAAGATTGCGGATAATGCGGATCATGGTGTTATAGTCGTCCACCACCAGGACCGGCATCGCTAGATCAACCGCCATATTGAGCTCCTGCCTCACATCTGTCCGACGCGTGACAAACGGTGACGGCGAGCCCCGTTTGTCCCCAACCAGCGCCGACTGTTACCATCGCGGCTTAAACAGCGCGTTAATCGGCGAGCGCGAAAAGTACCGATTGCAACCGCCGCGTCGGCAGCCTTAATCGCCAGAGCCGGCTTGACTTCAAACCCGGCTAGACCTCACTTCGATTGGCAACCCCGGCAAAATCGCGAATTCATCAATGTCTTCCAGCTTTTCCGTCATCCGCGACCAGACGCCCGCATCCGCCATTCCCCAAGGCGCGGTGGTGGCGATGGGCAATTTCGACGGCGTCCATCGCGGCCATCGCGCCGTGATCGGGGCCGCCGTGGACATGGCAAGGCGACGAGGCCGCCCGGCGCTGGCGGTGACGTTCGAGCCGCATCCGCGCAGTTTCTTCAGCCCGCACACCCCGCAATTCCGCCTGACTGATGAGACCAGCAAGCTGCGCCTGCTGGCGGGGACCGGCCTCGACGGCGCGGTGATCATGACCTTCAACGCCGCGCGGGCCGGCACCAGCGCGCAGGATTTCATCGAGAAGGACCTGATCGGACGGCTCGGTATCAGCGGAATCTCCATCGGCTACGACTTCCATTTCGGCAAGGGCCGCGTCGGCTCGCCGGCGCTGTTGCAGAGCGAAGCGCCGCGGCTCGGCATCGAGGTGCATGTGCAATCCCATATCGACATCGACGAGCGGCCGGTGTCCTCCACCGCGATCCGCATGGCGCTGGCGGAAGGCCAGATCGCCGAAGCGACCGAAATGCTCGACGGTCCGTGGTTCATCACCGGCGAGGTGATCCATGGCGAAAAGCGCGGCCGCGATCTTGGTTACCCGACGGCAAACATTCGCCTCGATCCGCAATGCGGCCTGCGCCACGGCATCTACGCGGTGCGCGTCGGCCTCGATGGCCGGCTGTATGACGGCGTGGCGAGCTTCGGCCGCCGCCCGACCTTCGACAACGGCGCGCCGCTGCTGGAAATCTTCTTGTTCGACTTCAAAGGCGATCTCTACGGCAAGACGCTGGACGTCGCCTTCATCGCCTACATCCGCGACGAACTGAAATTCGACGGCATCGACGCGCTGGTCCGCCAGATGGATGACGACAGCCTCAAGGCGCGTGCCGCGCTCGCCGCCGCGCCGAACGCCTTTCCGAAGCTGGGAACGATCGGCTGAGCCGCGGCGGCATGAACCCTGCCGCCATTCACGGCCTTTGCGTTCCCGCCGCCGCCTGCTATGGAAAGCGCCATGTTGGCGCGGTGCACCATAATCATTATCGGCCCGGCTTCCGCCTGAGCTTCGCTCGGCGCAAGACCGGGATAACTTCGTCATTCGCGCCCTTTAGCCAAGCCAGAGTCTCATGTCCGACAAGCCGCAAAAATCCGCCCCGAAATCCGACGGGCCCGACTACTCCAAGACTTTATTCCTGCCGCAGACCGAATTTCCGATGCGCGCCGGCTTGCCGCAGCGCGAGCCGGACATCCTCAAGCGCTGGAACGAGATCAATCTCTACGGCAAGCTGCGCGAGAGCGCGAAGGGCCGCGCCAAGTTCGTGCTGCATGACGGCCCGCCCTACGCCAACGGCAACATCCATATCGGCCACGCGCTCAACAAGATCCTCAAGGACGTGGTGACCAAGAGCCAGCAGATGCTCGGCCACGATTCCAACTACGTGCCGGGCTGGGACTGCCACGGTCTTCCGATCGAATGGAAGATCGAGGAGGAGAACTACCGCTCCAAGGGCAAGGCGAAGCCGAACTTCAAGGACTCCGCCGCGATGGTGGCGTTCCGCAAGGAATGCCGCGCCTATGCCAACAAGTGGCTCGACGTCCAGCGCGAGGAATTCAAGCGGCTCGGCATCATCGGCGACTGGGACGGTCGTTACGCGACGATGGATTACTTCGCTGAAGCGCAGATCGCGCGTGAACTGATGAAGTTCGCCGCCAACGGCACGCTCTATCGCGGCTCCAAGCCGGTGATGTGGAGCGTGGTCGAAAAGACCGCGCTCGCCGAAGCGGAAGTCGAATACGAGGATCACACCAGCGATACGGTGTGGGTGAAGTTTCCGGTCACCTCGCCCGCGCACGGCGCGCTCGCCAATACCAATGTGGTGATCTGGACCACCACGCCATGGACGCTGCCGGGCAACCGCGCCATCAGCTTCTCGTCGAAGATCGGCTACGGCCTTTACAAGGTCACCGACGCGCCCGCCGACAATTGGGCGAAGACCGGCGACATGCTGATCCTCGCCGACAAGCTCGCGGAAGACGTGTTCAAGCAGGCGCGCGTGACGGCTTACGAGAAGGTCCGCGACATTCCGGCAGATACGATGGATGCGATCGAATGCGCGCATCCGCTGAAAGGTCTTGGCGGCGGTTACGAATTCACCGTGCCGCTGCTCGACGGCGACCATGTCACCGACGATACCGGCACCGGCTTCGTCCACACCGCGCCAGGTCACGGCCGCGAGGACTTCGACATCTGGACCGCCAGCGCGCGCGATCTCGATGCGCGCGGCATCTCGACCGCGATCCCTTACACCGTCGATGAAAACGGCGCGCTTACCGCGCAGGCGCCCGGCTTCGAAGGCAAGCGCGTTCTCACCGACAAGGGCGAGAAAGGCGACGCCAACGAAGCGGTCATCAAGGAATTGACCGCGCGCGGCCTGCTGCTGGCGCGCGGACGCCTCAAGCATCAGTATCCGCATTCGTGGCGCTCGAAGAAGCCGGTGATCTTCCGCAACACGCCGCAATGGTTCATCGCGATGGACAAGAATATCGCGGACCACGGCAAGGCAACATCCGGCGACACGCTGCGCACCCGCGCATTGCAGGCCATCAGCGTCACGCAATGGGTGCCGCCGCAAGGACAGAACCGTATCACCGGCATGATCGCCGGGCGTCCGGACTGGGTGATCTCGCGTCAGCGCGCCTGGGGCGTACCGATCGCGGTGTTCGTGCGCGAGAAGGGCGACGGCTCCGCCGAAGTGCTGATCGACGACGCCGTCAACGCGCGCATCGGTGAAGCATTCGAGAAGGAAGGCGCCGACGCCTGGTACATGGAGGGCGCACGCGAACGCTTCCTCGGCTCGCGCGCCAACGAAGACTGGCAGAAAGTCGATGACATTCTCGACGTCTGGTTCGACTCCGGTTCGACGCACGTCTTCGTGCTGGAAGATCCGGTGCACTTCCCCGGTCTCAAAGGCATCAAGCGCAAGGTCGACGGCGGCCAGGATTCGGTGATGTATCTCGAAGGCAGCGACCAACATCGCGGCTGGTTTCACTCATCGCTCCTGGAAAGCTGCGGCACGCGCGGCCGCGCGCCGTATGATATCGTGCTGACGCACGGCTTCACGCTCGACGAGAATGGCCGCAAGATGTCGAAGTCGCTCGGCAACACGGTCGAGCCGCAGAAGGTGATCGCGCAATCGGGCGCGGACATCCTGCGGCTGTGGGTGTGCGCCACCGACTATGCCGACGATCAGCGCATCGGTCCGGAGATTCTCAAGAACACCATCGAGACCTATCGCAAGCTGCGCAACTCGATCCGCTGGATGCTCGGCACCCTGCATCACTTCAAGCGCGAGGATGCGGTCGCGCCCGTCGACATGCCGGAGTTGGAGCGGCTGATGCTGCACGAACTCGCCGAGCAGGACGAAGTGGTACGCAAGGCCTATGCGGCGTTCGACTACAAGACGGTGATTGCAAGTCTCGCGACCTTCATGAACTCCGAACTGTCGGCGTTCTACTTCGATATCCGCAAGGACACGCTGTATTGCGATCCGCCGTCGTCGAATGCGCGCAAGGCGGCGTTGACGGTGATCGACCGTCTTTGCGACGCGATCCTGAAGTGGCTGGCGCCGGCATTGTCGTTTACCGCGGAGGAAGCGTGGCAGCTCTACGCGCCGAATGCGGAGCCCTCGGTGCATCTGACTTTGTTCCCGGGAAACTTGCAGCAATACCGTGACGACGCGCTGGCGAAAAAGTGGCAGACGATTCGCGATGTCCGCCGCGTCGTCACCGGCGCGCTGGAACTGGAACGCGCGGCCAAGCGCATCGGCTCCTCGCTCGAAGCCTCGCCGGTCATCTACGTCGCCGACCGCGACGTGCTCGCCACGCTGTTCGAGACCAACCTCTCTGAAGTCTGCATCACCTCGAACTACGAGGTGCGCGAGGGTGAGGCGCCGGCGGAAGCGTTCCGCCTGCCGGCGATCGAGGGCGTCGCGGTGGTGGTGGAGAAGGCGGTCGGCATCAAGTGCGCCCGTTCGTGGAAGATTTCACCCGAGGTCGGCGACGACAAGGAATACCCCGACGTCACCCCGCGCGACGCCCAGGCGCTGCGCGAGTGGAAGGCGCTGGGGGTGACGGCGTAGTCCGCCTTTCGTCGTCCCCGCGCAGGCGGGGACCCATAACCCCTGGCCATCGATTGGAAACCAACATCCACCCATGTCGACCGCAGCGACAGAATCGAAACGACACGGCGTATGGGTCCCCGCCTGCGCGGGGACGACGCTGCATGTTGCGAGAAGCTCAGAGGTGGACAACAACCAATGACCCCTCTCCGCGCCGGCATTGTTGCAGCCGTGATCGCGCTGGTGCTCGATCAGGCGACCAAGCTATGGCTGCTGTTCGTATTCGACCTGGGCCGCCGGGGCGCGGTCGCGGTGACGCCGTTCTTCGATCTGGTGCTGGCCTGGAACACCGGCATCAGTTATGGCCTGTTCCAGCAGGATGGCCCGGTCGGCGCGGCGGTCCTGCTCGGCTTCAAGGTGATCGCGGTGATCGTGCTGGCGATCTGGATGGCGCGCTCGAAAACCCGGCTTGCGACCATCGGCCTCGGCCTGATCATCGGCGGCGCGATCGGCAACGCCATCGACCGCGCAGCCTATGGCGCGGTGGTCGATTTCGCCCTGTTCCATATCCAATGGGGCGGAAAAACCCTGAATTGGTATGTGTTTAACATCGCCGACGCGGCTATCGTTGTCGGCGTCGCGTCGCTGCTGTATGACTCCTTCCGCGGGCCCGACGCCGTAAAAGCGCCCTGATGCCAGCCGATACGTGCTGCCGGAACGCATAACACCGACTTGACCGGTCGAGAGCGCTTGAGACATCGCGTCTTATCGCGTCTTGAGATGCGGACCGCGACCGAGCGATTTGAAGCCGATTTGAACAGGACTCTCGCCATGCGCAAAGCCGGACTTAGCCGCTGGAACGTGTTCAACCCGACGACGGCGCCGACCGGCCTGTCCCGCGCCGTCCGGATCGGCGTGACGACGCTCGGCATCGGCATGGCGGTGGGCATCAGCGTAGCGCACGCGCAGGACGATGACGACGAGCCCACCTTCGAACAGAAGATCATCAAGAACATCATGGGCGGCATCGGCGCCACCGACGGCACCGAACCCGGCATCGACTATCGCGAGCGCTCGCCGCTGGTGATCCCGCCCAAGATCGATCTGCCGCCGCCGCAATCCGCCTCGGCGGAAGCCCCCGCCAACTGGCCGAAGGACGTCGATGAGGTCGAGCGTCAGCGCCGCCGCCAAGCCGAGAAGAAGCGCGTAAGGAGCGAGGACGAAGCGCGGCCGCTGATGCCGAGCGAACTCGCCGCCGGCAGGACCAAGCACGTCGCCGCGACCGAATCGCTGAATCCCGGTTACAAAGGCCCGATGCTGAGCCCGTCGGAACTCGGCTTCAAGGGCAACCTCTTCGGCACGCTGTTCGGCGGCAGCAAGACCGAGAGCGCACCCTTCACCGGCGAGCCGGAGCGCGAGACGCTGACCCAGCCACCGCCGGGCTACCAGACGCCGTCGCCGAATTTCGCTTACGGCACCGGACCGAAGCAGCCGCTCGGACAGCAGGGCTACGACATCAGGACCGGCAAGGAAATCAAGTAAGCGTGCCACTGCGGGTGGTGCTTACCTATCGGATATCGTCGCGATCCGCGGCGGCCTTGATGCTGCACGAAGAACAGGAAGGCCGTCGCGCCGGTGAAATCCGAGCCCGTGCTTTATGACTTTAATTTAACGCGTTTTCGTCGCGCGACCTGCTATTCACATTGTTCGAAGACGCTCTCTCCGCCTTGCTCGCACCACAGGACAGGCTGCGATCTCATGATGCTTCCTCGCAACCGGCACCCTTCATGATCCCTATGCACAAACGCGCCGCCCACTACGTCGCGGCGGCGGCCATGCTGCTGACGCTGCTCGCGCCCCGCGCTGTCATCGCCCAGACCGACACCTCCGCGCCGCCGGCCACCTTCACGCTCGGCAACGGCTTGCAGGTGGTGGTGATCCCGGATCACCGCACGCCGGTCGTCACCCAGATGATCTGGTACAAGGTCGGCTCCGCCGACGAGACGCCGGGCAAATCGGGGCTCGCGCATTTCCTCGAACACCTGATGTTCAAGGGCACCGCGAAACATCCGGCCGGCGAGTTCTCGCAGACCGTGCTCAAGGTCGGCGGCAACGAGAACGCCTTCACCTCCACCGATTACACCGGCTACTTCCAGCGCGTGCCGCGCGACCAGCTCGGCCGCATGATGGAGTTCGAGGCCGACCGCATGACCGGCCTGGTGCTGAAGGACGAGAACGTGCTGCCCGAGCGCGACGTGGTGCTCGAGGAATACAACATGCGCGTCGCCAACAATCCCGACGCGCGGCTCAATGAACAGATCATGGCCGCGCTCTATCTCAATCATCCCTACGGCCGCCCGGTGATCGGCTGGCATCATGAGATCGAGAAGCTCAACCGCGAGGACGCGCTGGCGTTCTATCGCCGCTTCTACGCGCCCAACAACGCGACGCTGATCATCGCGGGCGATGTCGACGCAGCCGATGTGCGCAAGCTGGCGGAACAGACCTACGGGCCGATCCCGGCGCAGCCGTCGATCGCGCCACATCGCATCCGGCCGCAGGAGCCGACGCCGGCCGCGCCGCGCAGCGTGACCCTGGCCGATCCGCGCGTCGAACAGCCGATCGTGAAGCGTTATTATCTGGTGCCGTCCGCCGTCACCGCGTCGCCGGAACAGACCGCGGCGCTGGAAGTGCTGGCACAACTGCTCGGCTCCGGCAGCAACTCTTATCTCTACCGCGCGCTGGTGGTGGATCAATCGCTCGCGGTCAGCGCCAATGCCGGTTACCAGGGCACCGCGATCGATCCGACCCAGTTCATGGTGGCGGCGGCGCCGAAGCCCGGCGTCGACTTCGCGCAGATCGACAAGGCCATCGACGAGGTGATCGCCAAACTGAGGCAGGACACCGTGTCGGCGGAAAACCTCGAACGCGCCAAGACGCAACTGGTGGCGCAGGCGATCTACGCGCAGGACAGTCAGGCGACGCTGGCGCGCTGGTACGGCGCGGCGCTCACCGTCGGCCTCACCGTCAACGACATCCGAAGCTGGCCGGACCGCGTGCGCGCGGTCACCGCCGAGCAGGTGCGCGAGGCGGCGCGGACATGGCTCGTGCCCAACCGATCCGTGACCGGCTACCTGATCAAGGACACCACGCCCCAGAGCACGACAGCCAAGGGCGACAAGAGCGAAGGGAAGCGGTCATGACCGTGATCGATCGCACCATGCGCATGACCGCGACAGTGATGGCGGCCTTCGCACTGGCCGTCGTCGCCTGCTGGCCGTCGGCCTCGCAGGCCACGACGAAGATTCAGCATCTGGTGACGCCGGGCGGCATCTCCGCGTGGTTCGTGCAGGACGCCACCGTACCAGTGATCGCCATGCAATACGCATTCAACGGCGGCACCAGCCAGGACCCCGCCGCCAAGCCGGGCGTCGCCACCATGGTGGCCAGCCTGCTCGACGAAGGCGCCGGCGACCTCGACTCCAGTGCCTTCCATGAGCGACTCGACCGCCGCGCCATCGAACTCAACTTCAACGCCACCCGCGACCAGTTGCGCGGCACGCTGCGAATGCTGAAGGACGATCGCGATGAAGCATTCGGCCTGCTGCGGCTGTCGCTGACGAAGCCGCGTTTCGAGGCCGCCGACATCGAGCGCATGCGCGCGCAGATCCTCTCCGGCCTGCGCCGCGAGAGCACCGATCCCGGCTCGCTCGCCGGCAATAAATTCATGGCGGTCGAATTCGGCGATCATCCTTACGGGCGGCCGAGCAACGGCACCTTGGAGAGCGTTCCCACCATCACCGTCGGCGACCTGCGCGACTACACCCGCCGTGTCGTGGCCAAGGATACGCTGACCATCGCCGTGGTCGGCGACGTCGATGCGGCAACGCTTGCCAAACTGCTCGACGACACGTTCGGCGCGCTGCCGGCGAAAGCCGATCTCGCGCCGGTCGCCGACGTAGCCGCCACCGCGCCGCCGCAGCGCTATTTCATTCCGCTCGACGTGCCGCAGACCATGGTGATGTTCGGCGGCCCCGGCATCAAGCGCGACGATCCCGACTTCATGGCGGGATACATCGTCAGCCACATTCTCGGTGGCGGCGGATTGTCGTCGCGGCTCTATCGCGAGGTGCGCGAGAAGCGCGGCCTCGCCTATTCGGTGGCGCAGTACATGTCGTGGATGCAGCACTCGGCGCTGTTCCTCGGCAACACCGCAACCCGCGCCGACCGCGCCAATGCGTCCGTCGAGACCATCGACAAGGAAGTGAAGCGGATGGCCGAGGACGGCCCGACGCAGGCCGAACTCGATGAGGCGAAATCCTACCTCAAGGGCTCGCAGATGCTGGCGCTCGACACCTCGGTGAAACTCGCCTCGGCGCTGCTGCAATTCCAGCTCGACCATCTCGGCATCGACTACATCGAGAAGCGCAACGCCATGGTCGATGCGGTGACCCTCGACGACGCCAGGCGCGTCGCCAAGCGCCTGTGGGGCAAGGGACTGGTCACCGTCGTGGTCGGCCGCCCGCCGCAAACCGCCGCGCAACCGGCGGCGGTGACGACGCCGAAGGCGGATTGAGCGGAGCGTCGCCACCACGTTAACGTCATCGCCGGGCGTAGCCGTTCAAAGAACGGTGTCGCTTCCGCTCGCCTATTGACCCGGCGATCCATCCTCCGTGAAAGAATGATGGATGCCCGGATCAAGTCCGGGCACGACGACTGTGGTTCCATAGGTGCCCCCATGCTGCGGATCACGCGCGACATTGCGCTCAATGAGGACGATATCGAGATCGGCTTCGTCCGCGCCTCGGGGCCGGGCGGGCAGAACGTCAACAAGCTCGCCACCGCCGCGCAACTGCGTTTCGACACGGGCCGGCTGACGCTTGCCGACGACACCCGCGCGCGGCTGATCCGCATCGCCGGGCAGCGCATGACCAAGGACGGCGTCATCGTCATCCACGCGCAGCGCTTCCGCACCCAGGAGCGCAACCGCGCCGATGCCATCGACCGCCTGATCGAAATGCTGCGCGAGGCGGCAATCCGCCCGGTGCCGCGCCGCGCTACCAAACCAACGCTCGGCTCGAAAATGCGACGGCTCGAGGGCAAGAAACGCCGCGCCGATGTGAAGGCCAAGCGCGGGCGGGCGGGGTATGAGGACTGAATTGGTCGTCCCCGCGCAGGCGGGGATCCATACGCCGCAGCAGCGGTGAGGCGGAAAGCGCCCGTTGCCTGCGCCTGCCATCACAATCAACGCCAGGGTTATGGGTCCCCGCCTGCGCGGGAACGACTAGAGCATCGGGCGCTCATTTGAATCCATATCCAGCGGCATTGAAGTAGTTTGAGCACTCTTGCGGTGTGAAGATGGCGCAGATGTTGCCGATGGCCTTCCAAAGATCGTCGATGGTTCTGACAGCC